>Ga0302321_100001421_pt1 | contig 20478 bp, 18 predicted proteins | sample Fen_T0_1_FD_202505 | JGI IMG/M metagenome (GOLD analysis project Ga0302321, IMG submission 202505) | Peat permafrost microbial communities from Stordalen Mire near Abisko, Sweden - Fen_T0_1 | ecosystem: Environmental > Terrestrial > Soil > Wetlands > Permafrost | place: Sweden: Abisko...
CCACGCTCACCCGCCCCGACGGCGACTACGATTTGACCCTGGCCATCGGCGAGGCCGAGGTGACCCTGATCGAGCTGGCCGCCGCCTTCGCTAGCTTCGGCAACCAGGGGCAACCCCTGCGCCCCTACGCCATCGCGCGCGTGTCCCTACCGAGACAAGGCGACGCTCCCAGCGTGCGTATCCGTCCGGAGCAACCAAGCGAGCCCGCGGCGCCGGTGTTTTCGCCCGAGATCGCTGCGCTGGTCTTCGACGTGCTTTCGGATCCCGACGCTCGCCGCCCCATGTTCGGCAGCACGGCCCCCATGTCCTTGCCCTTCAAGGTGGCACTCAAGACCGGCACCACGCGCGGATTCACCGACAACATCGCGCTTGGCACGACTGCCGAATACACCGCGGTGGCCTGGGCCGGCAACTTCGACGGCTCGCCCAATCAGGGCGTGATGGCGATGCAAGGCGCGGCTCCGCTCGTGCGTGCCGCCTTCGTCGCCCTCGCGGCGCTCCATGGCGATCCCACTTCTCCGCCCCGTCCCGCAGCGCTGAGCGAGCACCCGATATGTCCGCTGTCGGGCATGGCCCCGGGTCCGCACTGCCCGCACCGCAAGCTGGATGTTTTCCTGCCCGGCACCGAGCCGCGCGAGCCGTGCACCTGGCATATCCCCTGCCACGGCCGCGTCGTCATCGCCTACCCTGAGAACGTCCGCCCCTGGACGCGCGCCGTTGGACTCGACGCCAGCGGTTGCCCCCGCGAAGAAGTCACCCCAGGTCCGCTGCGCATCACCGCGCCCCTCGACGGCACGCGCTTCGCGCTGGAAAACTTCCGCCCGCTTGCCTATCAGCAGCCCCCGCTGCGCGCCTCGCCCGCCAACCTTCCCGTCACCTGGACCATCGACGGTCAGCCCGCCGAATCCTGGCGGCCCAGCCTCGGCGCCCACGACATCCGCGCCACCCACGGCAACGAGAGCGCATCGGTGAAGATCTGGTTCGAGTGACTGGTGAGGATGGCTAGAAAGCAGAAACCTATGTGGAAGCGATACCGTGCTTGTTGATGTCGCCAACCCGTTGGATTAGGCAGGTAGGGATGCATGCGGGTGGCCCAGATTCAGGGAATGTGGCAACGTCTCGGCACCGGCATGAAACGGGATTTCTCTGCCATGTGTGAGCCGACGCCCAATGAGCGTCGCTATCTTGAGATGTATGCCGGCGACAGCGTGCTTGGCTATCGTGTGCTCCTTGCGATCTACTTGCCCTGCTTCGTGTTCTTGGTCTCTGCTCCTCTCGTATTCGGGTGGTTTCTCGCACAGAACTCTTCAAAGATTGCCTGCTTGATGATACCGGCTGCTTTGGGCGTGGCGATGATCGCCGTCATTCCGATCTTTTCGATCTGGAGGCACTGTCGCCGGAGAATGATTCCCTATCATTTGTGTGAGGTGCATGGGAGATACGCCATACGTGACGTTGAAGAGTCGATGGAGGGCTTGACCTCTACCGCGCACATCCCCACCCTCGGTGGAACGGAGGTAGATTTTCCGCTTGGATGGGACTCGGGCCTTCGTGAAGGTGACTGGCTGCACGGCCATGGCTGCCTTATACCTTTGGCTTCGTCGATTGGCGGTTGCAGAATCTTCGTCCTTGGACTGGACGATGGATTCTCCGTAGACCGGGAGGTGGAGATTGGACTCCTGGAACGCACGGGCCTGGGTCCATGGCTGGCGGCCATCTTCACCGGGCTACTATGGGCCCTCGGTGTCTGCATATGGTTGTTCAGCGATTGCCCTTGGCTATTACCAGTAGGGATTCCCCTCCCGATTTTCGGAACCCTGTTGGCGTACGCAGTCGTCACGTCCCGGCGGGATCGACGGATCGAACAGCGCCTCGACGAGTTTCGTCAGAAGAACTGTGAGCTCAGAACAGCCTAGCTGGGCAACATCCTCCAAGAGTCTGCCTGCACGGGCTTGGCAGGGTTGTCGAACCCGTGGAGAAGGTCCAATCAGCCCACGCCGCGCTGGCACCGATGGTTTCGGAGTCGACGAGCGAGGGTAGGTGAACGCCTAGCATCTCCGCCAAAGCGTAGGCGGGCAGGGTCACCTCAATGGTGAACCGCTGTGCAGCTTGCCGGGCTGTAGGCGAACCGATCGAGACCCTTGACCACAAGCCAGGAATGTTCGGGATCTCTGGGGGAGATCAGGACACCGGATGCGCCGAAAGGTTCAGATGGTCGGGCTGGGCCCAATGGCGCGGACCCAGTCACGATGGTGTCGGTGCAACTCGAACCGTCGCGGAGGAAGCGAACTCGGATCGCTGCCGTCCCGATCATTTCGTCCACATCCTGCCCTTGGACCCGAACCACCGCTGGCAGGCCGGGGCGTCGCCAGGCAAATGGGCGGTCTTCGGCTTCCGGTCCGCAGGGGTGAAGCTCGGTTGCGGGAAGGGGGGGCCATGGTTGCAGCATCGGCAGGTCTTTGCCCTTGCTCGGCAGCGGAAAGTAGCCGAGCGGCGCAAGCGTGGTGCTCTCCCTTGACGGAGGTTCTTCGCCAGCCACGACCGGGCCGGAGAGGTCGAAGGTCGTCAGAATCGGACGTCCTTCAAGCTTCTGCAGCGAGCTCAAGGGAGAGAGGGACAAGTATTTCTCCTCCCACGTCTTCCCGTCAAAGTGCGCGAGCACGCTGCTGAATCCCCCAGGCAAGCCGTATCGCTGCGAGGAGAAAACCCACAGATCGCGGCCGTCGTGAAGGGCCGAATTCACGACTTGCGAAGAAGGCGGCTCATTTATCAGGGACCGCTTGCCATCATCGGAAACCAGAACCCAAGGATGGGGCAAGGGGCGTTCATTCTCTCTTTCGAGCCGGTGGTTCCCCAACAGCAAGCCTTTCTCGGTGAGCGCCACGCTGGGCCCGGTTGCCTCCCAGGGCTGGGTCTCCTTGCAAGACAACTCCGCGTGGCGGACGACGCCATCCTTCCAGCGGTAGTACGCAACACTGGCACACGGTTCGCGCCGGGTTTGACTCTTTGCCTTCTCGGTTTCGCGCTGGCGTTGGTGCGGATCCGTGGCGGCGAAGGCGCCCAGTTCGTCGCAGCCGATCGTGGTAGCCCATTCTGCTGACGGTTCTTTCGGTGTGAGCATGGGCAGTTGACGATTTTCGCCGCTGGCGAGACCGACGGTAAGAATGGCCTCGCCCTTTTCGCCGGCTGCGATGTATCCCCAGCGAGCGAGCCCGACGGAGGCTGGCACGCACGTCTTCCAGCTGTGAATCGCCGTCGGGGCGGGCAAGGTTTGTCCATCCGATTGAAGTTGGCATTCAAAGAGCAGGTTCGCGTCGGGTTTGGACGGGGAAGGTCGGGGCTTCTCCAAGGCGACGGCCGGCTCACCCTGCCGCCAGCCCGCGGGCAGTACCCAATCGACTCGGCGGGCTTGATCCACGAGGCAACCATCTTCGATGCACTGGACGTTTCTGGCCAATGGCCAAGCATCCACCCGCGTCCAGTGCTCCCCACCATCGGCCGTCTCCCACCCGGCGCTGGAATATCCCCGGTCGCCCCAGAAACCCACTGCCCGCTGGTCGAAATTCACGGGGCGTTGTGCGAAGGGCAGCTTGAGGATCGGCAGCGTCGTTCCATTGGCGCGCACCCGGACCAGATGGGGCAGATACTCGGGCGCGACCTGGACGATGCACTGAAAGGTTCCGTCGGTGTCCACCGAGAATGAGCTTGTCCTCACCTGGTCGGTGTCGAGTGTTCCGTCACGGCGTGTGCGACGGAGCGATCCCAGCCAGTCTGGTACACGCGTCGCGCTGACCGCGCCTTTCGCAAAGTCGATCTGCCCGTACCAAAGCTCTCCGCCGGATTCCTCGCCCCAGAGAGTCCGATGGACCGAATCGAGTAACCAGAGATCGCGCCTAGGGTTTTCGATCTTCTGCGGAGTCTGGCCGCCATCCCATGCCCACAGCTGTCGGGACCCACTTTCGGTTTCCATGCCCGTAAGCAGTGTGAGGCCACGCCCCGCGAAGACCGAAATATTGGCCAAGGCTTCGATCGTGGGGTTGCTCGGCAGCGGGACAAAGGTGGCCTCTCGATCATCGCGATGAAAAATGAAGCGCTGGGAGCGGCTCGAGGTCTTCACCCAAAGGGTCGGGGTGACGGCGCCGTCGGAGCCAGTGGAGAGCTGCAAGTCCGCAGCCGTGGCTTGTGGAAGCGCCAAGAAGCTATGCTGGGCGGAGCTGTTCATGAGCCGGGTCTCGATGTCAATGCCTTGGCCGGGCACGAACCGTCCGAGAAGCAGGGACCCTCCGGCAACGAATGTGCCCACATCCAGTCTTGGCGCGGAGCGGTCGTCGTCGTCATCATCGTCTTCGTGCCCAGCCGGAACGTCGGGCAGACTGACGGAGGAGGGCTCAGGTGGTGTCACCCAGTTGCCGGGATGTGCATGGTGCCAGGTCTGGCCTTCGTCGCTCGATTCCAGGTACTGCATGGGGTGGTACCAAAGAGCCAAGAAGCCTTCGCCTTTGCGCTGGTTGGCTTGATAGCTTTCCTCGTCGTCGGCACCCAGCATGTCCTTGTTCCCGATGGCGACGAAGCGGGCGTAGGCCGGCAGCCCGAGAGGGATCGCGTCCCACGTCTTGCCGCCGTCGCTCGAACGGCGAAAGGTGCCGTGATTGCCAATGACGAAGAAGGCATGCTTGCTGGTGTAGAGGGTCGCAATTTGTTCTCCCTGGGCCAACGCTGGTGACGGGAAGAATGCGGTGGGAGGTCCGAGGGGCGTGGCGGTCAGCGTGCTTTCTCCGTTTTCGTGCAGCCACGCGATGGTGTGGTCGGCGAGTTCGATGGCTTCCTCCGGTCCTTCCTTGAGCAGGTATTTGCTGGCCTGGAAAGGCGCCTTTTTCGAGGTTAGGTAGCGGACGCCGTGCATGTCCACCGTGACCGTTGATCCGTCGGAGAATCGGAAGCTGCGACCGGAGACCTTGCGGGCCTCGGCGATATCCCAGTGTACGCACGTGTCGCACGGCGTGCTGGTCGTGCTGGCGGCACGCCGAGCAGTCGGTACAGCTTGGCGCGGACTAGGGCTATGGCCGGCGGGAATGCGAGTGGATGTGCAAGCGAAGAGCAGCAGGCAACCCGATAGGGCAAACAGCGGGTTCTGAGTTCTCGACCCCGGAGCATTGGCTGGCATGAAGCTACAAATACCACTTTCTTTTGACCTGTTTGGCCGGGACAACGAGAATGCATCGCGAATCAAATGACCGGACGGCGAATCACGAGAGTGAAGGCAAGCATGGCCCTTTCCTCCGGCTACTTCCTGGCCACTTTGGCGTGGATCGTTTGGGGAGTTGCTACCCCGGGTGATTATTTTGCCAATGGTGCGGTACTGTCCGTAGGCATCAGTGTCGCGTTCGCTGGGATCAGCGGAATAGTCCTGGGCTGGCGGGCCAAGGGCCACGTTGCACGAACAGCCATCCTAGCCTTGGCAATTTTCAGTACGGCTTTCTGGTGCCTGGTTCGGGACGGCTGGTGGGCAAAGTCGCCGCATCGGCCAACCGAATCCGTGCGCTAGGTTCGGCTGTGCCAAGCCACGCCGCGGCCTCGTCCGCAACACCGACGCATGAACGTTTCATCCTTCCGCGGCCGGAAGACGGGGTAGCATTCGGGCCATGTCTCGGGCCTTCGTGACGTTCGCAAGCATGGTGCTTCTCTGCATTCCTTCCTTGGGGTGGGGCGTCGAACCTTCGACGAAGCTGCCCGCGACCATCCCGATCGGCGGGTTCGAGTGTGGACTGTGGATCGGTCGAATCGGGAGCTTGCCCGTGGCCGCGTGGCTGCAGCTTGGCAGGCAGCCGGACACGATCGATGGGCGCTACGGTTACTTGCGCCTCGGGAAGGCGATTCCCCTGGCAGGGAGAACGGCCGCCGCTGGCTTGGTGTTGGAAGAGCATGGCGCGAAGGGCGGGCGTCTCACTGGGCAATGGCAGGCCACACAACGAAAGGATAGTTCGGGCAAACCCATTCTCACGGGCACTTGGCGCTCGCCCGACCAGAAGCGCGAGTTGCCCATTGACCTGTCCTGCGTGGCGGCGGCCGACGGCACCATCGTCGATGCGCGCTACAAGTTGCAGCTTGGTCGCCACCCGATTGCCCAAAAGTTTCAGCGGCTATTGCATGCCGGGATGATTGCGGGATCGGTCGAGCACGTTGGCGTTGCCACCATGAACCAAGTCACCGATGTGAAGGGTGGGCGCGCATCCCCCCAACTCGTGAGCCTGCCAAATCCGAAGGCCATGGAGGAAATCAACGCCTGGATACGCAAGGAGAGCTCCAGCGCTGGAGTGGAAGAATCCACCGGTGACGACCAGGGCACTTGTTCCGAGGACATCACCCTGACCATTCTGCACGCTTCCGGCAATAGCGTTACGGTGTATGAGGAGGCCCAAGACGATTGCGGTGTACATCCAGAGGAGACAGAGACGCTGGTGACGTTCGACATCTCGGGTCCGCACGCCGTCAAACTGGATCTCGAATCCTTGCTAAATATCGACGAGTCCGCGGCAAAGCGAAACAGGTTCATGCGCATGGTTCTCAAGCAGAGGGAACGAGAAGCCGGGCAGGACGGCGATGCGACGGACGACGGCTGCGACGAGGCTGGCGGCTATCCGCCAAGCTTTTCATTCGGCACCGTCCGCGACGGCATTTTGGTCGATGTGGACCACGGAGCGCACGTTACCGAACCCTGCGACTACCAGGTCACGCTTCCCCATCGCGACGTGAAGCGACTTCTTTCCGCCAAAGCCCCGCAATGGCTCCGCGAGGGCAAATACTGACTTCCTCGGTCGCTGCCACGGACGTGGCTCGCAGGGCTGTTTGGTCACCGAAGAAAGAGCGGTGGCTTTCGCTGCGCCGCAGCGGTGGTGCAGCTGAGGCGTCGCCCCAATTTTTCACGATGTCCCTGCGGCGCCAGCGTCTGCTGAAACGGCATTCGTTGGCGCCTGGAATATCGGCTCAGTAGCAGACCTCGCTCGGTGCGGTGAGTGTCCGACACTTGCGACCGAACCCCTCGGCCACTCGCGCGCTCAGATTCGAGCATCCCTTCCATTGCAGGGGTGGCTCGAACCCAGCAGGCGCGCAGCGCTGGCCGTGCTCGTCGGGAAAACAGACTTCGAAGGGCTCAGTGGTGGGGTGGCCACAGCCGATCCTCAAGCCTACGATCTTGCCGTTGACCCGTCGGTACTCCTCGTAGAAGTCTGTCATCGAACCGTCGCCGCCGTACGAGGTGCCGATCGCGGGGCCCAAGCGCGTTCCATCTGGCTGGAGACAGCTGACCCAGGAGCCTGAATAGCTGGCAGTCGATATGCGGCTGCTCCCCCACGGGCAGACGAGAACAGTGCCATAACGATACACTTGGTAGGTCAACCATCCCAGGTTCCCAACGATGGTGATGGCCAATAGTCCGATGCTGAGCCGCTCTGCGAAGTGGTGGCAAGTTCCGATGTAGGCTGCGGTTGCGATCAGCAACGACACGACAATCCAACCAATGTCGAAGCGGTCAAAACAGGCAGTCCGGGCAGAATACGCCAGGAATGCCACCAGCCCCAGTCGGACAGCCGGATGTGCGGTTCGCAGGGAACGCCAGAGGTGCTTGAAGTCCATCATCGCCCAGTGCGGGAGAATTTGGAACGCAACGGTCTCTACGTCAACAGGTTCACAAGGTGGCCGCGCTTGTCGAACTATCGCGCTGTCGGACGAGGTGGAGATGATAGCCTACGCTTCATGTCAACTTCGAGGGCGCCTAGCCCGGCCAGTGGAATGGGAGACCCTGTACCCGATTTTACCCATCCTCACCGGCGACGTTGGATAGTCGTGCTGACGGTGATCGGCGCGGCGGCATCCTTCTATAGGCTCTACCTAACCCTGGAATCGAACGAGCGAACAAAGACCCCTGTCGTCACGCGTGAGCCACGGCCTCCACAGGTCGTCAGTCCCCGTGCCGAGGAACCGGGACAGGAAGTTGAGGAAGATGCCGAAGATGATGCGCCCCCAAATCAGGACGCGGTCAGGCATGCTATCGTTCGCTCGATGCTCACGGCGGATTCGCCCGTGCCTCTCTCCGAAGGGGATGTTGCCCACCTCCTCGACGGCATGCCGATCGGCGACCCCGATACTGCGATTGCACTTTGTGAGCTTGTCGATAGCACGGTCGATAGGAGTCGAGAGCAGCCAAGAACGTCTTTCTTCTGAAAGGGAGGGAGGCCGGCGACGAGTTCATGTGCCCACAGGCCGTTCGAGGGCGAGGCACCCAAGACCACCCCAGGCCGGCCGGGGCCGCGCTTCCTCAACAGCAAAGGCGGCTCTTCTTCTTTGCGATGCTGGAACGGCGGTTGCAGCAGGTGCGCAAATACGCGCGTAAACCTCTTCGGGGAGCAATCGGCAACTTCTAGACCATCAAAGAAGAACGCGGCCTGGGCGTAGGGTACGGATCAATGACCCATAAATACACGGTCTCGGCCTGTGCGCCTCGAAGTGGCATGATGCTGCTATACTGCGCGCCACGACGGTAAGTTTCGGTCTGCGCGCGAATGGAACAGCAGAACGATTTGGACAACGACGAGTCCGGATTCGACAGAATCCTCGTAGCGCTTGTCGTTGGCGGGCTGGTGATGGTGATGATGATGGCGTCCACTGGGGCAGCCCTCTCGTGGCTGCTTGCGATGCCCTGCGGAATCATGGCCACTATCCTCGTGTCGAGGATTTGGGGGCTTGTCGTGAACGAGGGTCGTCAGCATCGCACTTGGCGAAGGGTTGTGAAGGCGTGGCGAGCCTGTGGTCCAAGGTTGTTTCTCGGTGACGGCCCCAGGGCGACCTTTCGTGCCGGTCTAGGCGACATCCAATGGTCGGGTCTCCGCGGGCTGTCGTTTCTGCACGTTCAAGCGCAAGGTTTGACCATTCGTATCGCCGTCACGGACGAAACCACCGTTGGCAGGGCTCGCGAGCGTATCGACGAGCTTGATGGATCTCCTGACCCAACTGAACCGCCGCCGCTCGGGGAGAAACCATTCGATGATCGGATCGCTGTCTGCGGAAAGGCTGCCAAGGCGCTCGCTCTCATGGACCCGTGTATGCGCGACGACATGCTTACGGCTAGCCAGGGTTGGCCGGCGACTATCGATCTCAGATTTGACTCGCCCCTGATAGTCGTGCGCGACCCAACCCAGCACGCCGAGGCGGGACCGGCGTCGGAAAGGCCGCTGCCGGTCATCGAGAAGATCGTCGAAGGCTGCTCGGCGATTCTTGGCAAGCTTCATATCGCCACCGACGAGATCCTACCGCGGCTTCTCCACAACGCTGAATGCGATCGGTCGCCATTGATCCGTTGGCGATGTCTTCAGATCCTCATCGATCAATATCACGATACTGCTGCTTTGCCCGATGCCGTCGCCAAAGCCTTGCGCGATTCGAGCCAAGCGGTGCGTGCCATTGCGACAACTTTTGCGGGTGGCGAAGCTGCTTTTGCCGAATTGTCGCTCCTCCTGGAAAAAGAGAAGCCCGAGGCGCCACACGTCCACGCCCTCGCCTACCTGGTCCAACATTTTCCCATCGCCAAAACCCGCTCGCTAGTTGAAGGCGCACTCAATTCGTCGTTCAAGCCGCTTCGCCATCGAGCCCTTTGTGCCGCCGTCGGATCGGGTGACGATGCCTTGGCGGACAAGGCTTGCTGGCTGCTGGAGACCAAAGACGCTACGCATGCCGAGATGGTTGTGCGGTCGATTGTGAAATTCGGCGGTCCTCGTGTGGAGCCAGCGCTGATCGACTTGATTGAATACGGCATGCCGGCCGTGAGTGCGCCTGCCATCGTCGCTATCGGTGAAATTGGCACCGAGAACGCAGTGGCTCCCCTGCGTGCGCTGCTAGACGATCGCAACATGCGGACTGCCGCGCGTGAGGCCCTGCAGCAGATCCTCGACCGCATCGGCACTGTCGGTGACGGACGGGTATCCATCGCATCGCCGGAGGCCGAGGCCGGCGCATTGAGCCTTGGCGCCGATGGCGGCTCGGTTGCGATCGCGACGCCGGGCCTCCGCCCCATGGGTGGGCGCCAACAAGACTGACGGAATCACTTCTGCCTGGGCAGGTTGATTTCAAATGTTCCAGCGCGAGTCTTCCCGTTCGCGTAGCCGAAGATCCACTCAATGGTGCCGCGAGCCTCCCCTGCGTAGCTGAAGTCGTCCAGCCTGATTTGGCTCGAAAATCGCGCGACCGTTCTTGCCGGAATCCGCACGGCGAGATTCTGATGGAGTACCGAGGGCGATGTTCCGTCGGCCACTCGGGTGAAGCGCACTTGCTCCGACGGGCGGAGGTAGGCCGCGAATACCTCTAGATCGCCGTAGCTGACACTCCTCAAGAAGAGTTCCAGCGGTTTGTTCTTTTTGTTCGCGATAAGGGCTGTCACGTTGACCATCGAATCGAGTGCTTCCGCCGTAACCGTCGGAGTTGGCATGTCTGTCTGGGTCTGCTCGCGCGGCAGCTGCGCAATCGCTTGTCGCGGGAGCAACACGAAGTCCACGGTCGGAAGTTTGGTCTCATCAATGACCATGGTGTTGGCCTTGTCTATCGTCATTCGATGCGCGCATCCCAGGCCGAGCAGTAGTGACAGAACGGTGATTTGTCTCCGGCACACGAGATCCGACTCTACCATTTGTGCGGGTCCCCGTGTGGTTGTCACTCACTTCGTGGACGGCTCGCGACCACGTCCTCGCCTTCCCGATTGGTCCAGTAGACACGACTCTCATCTACGACGATTTCGTACGGCCAGGCTTGATCGAGGGCGACGGTGGTCGGAACGCCGCCAGCGACCGACACCTTGAATACCGACTTCGGCTCCTGAGACGTCCAGTAGACGAATCGGTCATCGGCGGCCATGCCCATGACCGAGCCCTCCGGCAGCATGGTAAGCGTGCCGCGCTTCTCGCCTCGCGCGTCCGCGGTCATCAATCTTCCCCTCGTTCCGTCTCGGCCATTCTCGATCCAGTAGATCTGCGCTCCCCAGACGGCCATATGGCGAATAGTCGAGTTCATCGAAGCCGATGCAAACTGCACGGGATTTCCCCCAGACAGGGGCACTGTCATGAGCTTTCCCTTTCTCTCATTGATCCGATGCGACTCTGCTGCAGCCAAGCAGAATGCAAGTCAACCCGGCCGCCCATCTCGTCCTCGAGCGGGAACCTACCAAGCCTGGCGCTACGATGGTGCCGATGCGAATCCGCTGCACTCCCAGACCTGATTCTACAGCACTTCGCCCTTGGGGTAGGTGGACAGCGCCGTAGCCAAGCTCGTCTGGTCCCAGCCGGTGCTTTGGCGTATCCGGAAGGACGCCCGTCCGTATAATGGTGGGATGTCCACATGCTCTCGTCGGAAAATGGTGCATATCGCTTGCGCAGGCGCAGACGGTTTAGCGATCGGTACGTTCATCCTGTTTGTCGCTGCGAGTGTTTGGGGCTGTGGCCACCAGACGGCGGATGGGGGCGCTCGCCTGAGCGCGGCTGGCAAGTCCAGTCCCGCTCCTGTGGCGAACGTCTGTATCGGAGGCCATTGGCGCTCGATTGCGGCCGGTAGGTACAACAACCTCGCGGTGAAACAGGATGGTTCGTTGTGGATCTGGGGATGGGACGGGCGAGGTCGGCTGCGCGACGAATTCGCCCCCGCCGGATTCGCGGGCACCGAATCACAAGCACCCGGGACTCTCACACCTGTTCGCATCGGCTTGGATTCGGACTGGGCCAGCGTGTGGTCCAAGGACAACAGCATGTACGCGATCAAGAGCGATGGAAGCCTTTGGGGGTGGAACTCCAAGATGCACAAGGGAAACGATGCCCCGTCGTCTCTCCCCGATGCTGCAGGCTTCCCCTTGCCCGAGCGAATGGGCAGCGACTCGGATTGGCTTGCCGTTGTACCAGGAGAAGACTTCACCCTTGCCATGAAACGAGATGGCGCACTTTGGGGATGGGGCCGAAATGATGCGGGTGAGCTTGGCGATGGCACGACGGAGAACCGGCCGAGGCCGGTCCCCGCAGCTGGTGCTCACAAATGGCGCTCGGTGGGCGCCAACGATTGGGAGTCTTTCGCGGTGAGCAGCGAGGGGACGCTTTGGCGTTGGGGGGGACGCATGCGCGAAAAGAGTGACCCTGCTCGCAATCTCAAGAATCCAACCCAAGTCGGCAAGGACTCGGACTGGCAGAGTGTTTCCTTCGCTTATGGGCACACCTTGGCCCTCAAGTCCGACGGATCTTTGTGGGCCTGGGGTGGCACCATGCGTGGCGAGTTGGGGAATGGCGATACCTCCAACCACGAGCAAGCGGCGCCGGTTCGCGTCGGCACGGACCGCGATTGGAGCATGGTCGCCGCTGGCGTTCACGCTTCCGTCGCCGTCAAGCGAGATGGCAGTTTGTGGGCCTGGGGGGACAACAACTTCGGCCAATTGGGTGACGGTACTTTCAAAGAGCGTTCCGCGCCCATGCAAGTGGGAAGCGAGCGCGACTGGCGAGCCGCATTCATCTCGCGCCGACATGTGATCGCCGAGAAGTGCGACGGATCGCTCTGGACCTGGGGCGATGACCACTTCGGCCAACTGGGAGATGGCCGACCGCTTTCGGTTGCTGTTCCCACTCCGTTGGCCGCGGATGCCCGTTGGACTGCGGTTTCCGCCGCCAAGGACGGTACCGCCGCGATTCGCAAAGATGGTGCGCTTTGGTTGTGGGGAAGTAGTTTGCCAGCCAAGGAAATCTCGGATGCCTTGGGCTGGAGCGAGGTGGCTCTAAGTTGGTCTGCCCACCAAGGTTACGCCATCCGTCGCGACAGTTCGTTGTGGGAAGTAACAATAGCAGCCAGGGCCCCGCAACGGCGTGGGCCCGATAGTGATTGGTCGAAGGTTTTCGCCGACGACTCTGGTGCAATTGTTTGCAAGAAGGACGGGAGCCTCTGGTACCCCGACGTCGTCTGGCACGGCGAAAAGTCGGAAGGCATAATGCAGCGGATCGGGACCCAATCCGACTGGGGTACATCCTTTGTCCACATCGACAGGTCAACTGTCGCAGCGGTTAAACAAAATGGTACGGCGTGGGTCCGCGACCGCTTAGACCGGGACGACCAGGTCCGTCTGGGCAAAGAAGGCAATTGGAAGGCTCTGGCTCTATCGAGCGATGGATTGCTGGGGTTGGACCGTAAGGGCAGGTTGGCGAAGTTCGACGGTGAAGCATGGTCAACCATTGGAGTGCGAAACGATTGGAGCGAGGTCTCGGCCCTCGGAGACTACGTGTTGGCGCTCAAGAGTGATGGAACGCTTTGGTCGTGGCGCGAGGCGAATCCCGACGAGGACAATGGCGCCGCGGAAGGGCAATCCACGCCGGTACGGGTAGGGCGTGACTCCAACTGGCTGCATGTAGCGTCGGGTGGTCGACACGCCGCCGCCATCAGGACCGATGGTACGTTGTGGACCTGGGGTGACAACTCCGAGGGACAATTGGGCTTCGGCCCTGAGACCCGGCGCGCGAAGCCGAGCTTGCTCATTCGCGAGTAGGAAGGAAATGGCCATGCGACGAAGTGTTTTCCCCTTATTGTCTATATTCGCTATTGGCGCCTTGCCGGCTCGAGCGGGGCAGAGCGACAAGCGCGGTGGTTCGGAGGTCGCTTGCCCATCAGCTTCTGCCTGTCTTGCGGAACTGCGCCATTTGCAAAAGGGCGAGGGGCATGGATGGGTGTATTCGGCACTAGGGGAGCCTCAAAACGGGCGAGCGCTCGCCCTCGCCAGCCGGGTGCTCTTCCTGGGTGGCAAGTCCAGCGTAGACCCATTGTCCTCGCTGTTGACATCCTCTAATCTCGAAACGGCTATTGCGGCGGCTCGCTTGCTAGGGACTGCGGGCAAGGATGCGGCGCCCGCCTTTTCCTTGCTTGCCCGGCAACTCAACGTTCGCCGATTCAAAGTCGCGGCCTTCCAATGGGCTTCTCCGCGCGCCAATCCAGCGATTCCCCTAGCCCTGTTGCGTATCGATGCCGATCGCGCATTTCCATTGTTGAAAGCGGCGAGCGAGAAGGGCGATATCGCCTCGACGCTGGCCTTGTTGCAAATAGAAGGGGGCGAGCCTGTCATACGGAAGCTAGTCGCCTCACCCCGCGGTGGACCGGTAGTCGAAGCCCTGCTCGCGCTCCACTGGGTGGGTGAAAAGAGAAACGAGATACTGCGCGTGGCGGCGGCCAATGACAAACTTCCAGGCAAGCTCAAGGACGCAATCAAAGAATCCGTTGGAACGACCGACACCTATCGTCCCGACCGCCCACCGGCCGAAGCGTTGAAGGACATCGAAAAGTCCATTGCCACGCACGACGAAGATGTTGATCGTGCGAAAATCTTTCGTGCGGTAGCAAAGGCAGGTGTTCAATCGGCGCCGCTGGTTGGCCGTGTGGCGCTATTGCAGGAACAGCCCTCGCCGACAGCAGAATGGGCGACCTGGACCCTGGGTGCCATCCCCGACCCAGCGGCCAGGCAGGCTCTCACCCGGTCGCTAGCGAACGATTCCAACTGGCGCGTACCTTTGGTTGCCGCGGATGCGCTGGCGGCCGCCGGCAAGGATCCCAAGGATGGAAGAGAGACTTTGCTGGCCCTGCACCGGTTGATTTCCGGCCATTGGCATCCGGGGGTGAGAGCCGTGGCTGAGACGGCTGTTGGTGTTCTTGAAGGCCGGACCCAGCCGATTCATTCCGAGATCGCCGAGCCCGGCCAAGAGGGCAGTCTGGCACACTCGGATTGCCACTTTTTGAACCAATGTGAAGATCTCGGCCCGGCCTTCCGTTGTCAGACGCCAGCGAGCTGGGGCAAGGCTGTGGTTGCAGAGGACTGGGGGGCAAGGCGCGGTGATGATGGCTCCCGCATGCGCCAAGAACAGGAACAGTCCTTCGGTAGCGGTTCTCTCAGAATTGTTCGCAAGGAAGAACGCGATACCGATCCTTTCTTGCGGGGCCTGGAATTCAGTGCCAAGTCCCCGGCCAGCGCCGGAAAGCCGGCGATGGTCGCGAACGGGAATTTTATGGGCGTCACCGGTCGAGGCACGCAGGCATTCGTCATTGAAGTCGAGCGTGCGCGAGATTTCCAAGCGGCATACGGTCAGCTTGTCTCGAGTGGACGCACCTGGATGAGCCGCTTCGAATTCCGGGGGGGCGCGTGGTTTCGCGGCCGCTCCATGGAGCTACCGTTCCGATTGCGAGAGGTTGAGAAGTTCACAGACGGAGCCCTGGTGCTCAAGTTTCAGGGCAGCTTGTTGCCCGTGCGGGTGACGCCCGACGGGCAAATCAGTGCGGGCACATGCGTTCGTGACCCGTTGGCGGACGCGCTTCCCGGCGTTGACATTGCGCAGGCGCTTCTCGACGACGCCAGCCTGGTCAAGAGGCTCTTGGAAAACGGTGCACCCATGCCATTGCGAATCAGCTTCCATTGGGAGGTGAAAGGCGCGGAGCGCCTGACCTTCAACGGACACCCGGTCGTTGTCGAGAGCGATGAGATGGTTGTGGATGCCGGACGAACCCTAGAGTTCGATCGCGTCTTTCGCGAGCACGGCGAAGGATCGCAAGATGCTCCGGGACAACCACTGGATACAGTGAGCGTTGGAGTCGTTTTTCCGGCACTCGACTTGGATATCTTTCGACAGGTGACACTGGAGGCGGGGCGCTGGCGCGCGCTTCCGGAAGTGAAGAACGGAAAGGGCGTGCACCCGTTGCCCCCTCCGCCCGTGGACGTCAAGGCGCCGCCCCCCGACGCTCGCCAAGCTGAATGCGGCCTGTCCTTCAAGGTTCTCAGCCCTGCGGTTAAGGATCCGCTCGATGACCAAGTGCCGGGACCCAACGATTCTGTGAGCATCGAATTCACCGAATGGACGGCTGCCGGCGCAACCTTGGCTGGCTATCATCCGCAAGCCGACCACCTCATCATCTCTGTGCCCCTGGCCATCGCTCTCGGGGGGCTGACCGACGGACTGCGCATGATGAAGATCTCGGAGTCGCGGCGGCTGTGGGTTCCAGCCGGCCTGGCCAATCCGGCTGGGGCCTCCGACCAGCCAGACTTGGTCTTTGATGTCACGCTGAAACATATCGCTCGCGTGGAGAGCGAGGAACTCGATCCCAGCGACGACGAGATGAAACCACTCGGCAAGCTGCGGACGCCACCCAAGTCCGCCAAGAAAACACCCTCCGGATTGACCTTCATCGTCCTCAAGACCGGTGGCAAGAAGCCGCAAACGCCCAGCGCGAATGATATCGTCATTCTCAACTACGCCGGATACACCGAGGACGGACGCCTTTTTGACAGCTCCTATTTGCGCAGCGCCGGTCGTCGGGGAGTTGGCTACGATGGGGTGATACCTGCTCTCTTGATTCCCGGACTGGCCGAAGGGATCCCGCTCATGAGGGCAGGCGAGAAGCGCCGTTTCTGGATTCCGTCAAAGCTTGCCCATGGGCCCAGCGCCGCCGGTCGTGGGCTGCCGGAAGGGAATCTGATTGTGGATGTCGAAGTGGGAAGATTCGACTAGTACTACCTGGTCGTTTTTCACAACACGCCCGACGTCAGAGTCTCGAAGGTGCTCGGGGTAGTGAGCGAGCATCGACGGGTCTCGCGCAGAGGGGACACCATCCAATCCGCTGCAGCAGTACCCGCTGTAGATGGCGCAGCACCTGTGCCAGCGTCCACTTGATCTTTCTCTGGGGAAAGAAGCGCCCGACGAAGGGCGAGAAATCCGTGCGCCACCGCGCATAACGTTACGTGGTGGTGGAAGCCTCGCCAGGTGCGTCCCTCGAAGTGGTCAAGCCCGATTTCGCTCTTGAGCTCCTGGTAGTCGCGTTCCACACGCCACCGGAGCTTGATCAACGTGACGAGCCGTCTGAGCGAGGTGCTCTACCTTGGGGTGTTCGAGGTTGACGACATCGCCCTTCGAACAGGCAAGCCGCGAAAGCGGCAGAGCCAGCTGGCTCGCAGCGCCGTTCGCTTCTAGAGGTGGCGAAGAGGGACTTGAACTCTCGACGTTCACCTTGGCAAGGAGAACACCGGCCTTGTGATTTCAATGGTTTGGCGGACTTGGAAGGCGCGAAAGGACCTGAAAGGACTCGAAAGGACCTGAAAAGCACTGCCGGATTACCTCATTCCTACCTCATGCCGGACGCGACTACCTCATGCTGGCCGCAGCAAGGCAGGCGGGTAGCGAGCGAGAGACGATCATGCGATGGACTTGTATCCATCAAGGCGGTACATTACCCTTGGTAATCAGGGGGGGGCAAAGCATGCTCATCGCAACGTCGAAAGTCACAAATCAAGGTCAAATCTCGGTTCCAGCAGAGGTCCGAAAGGATCTCGGCATTCGAGCCGGAACAGAATTGATCTGGGACCGAAACGAAGACGGAGACTATACCGTCCGCCCCAAGCGTCTTGCTTTGGCCGACCTCCATCGGATAGTGGGTCCTTCGACCGTGCGACTGACGGACCAGGAGATTCGGAAGGCTCGGCAGGAATTCCTGGCTTCCCGAACGAAACGCCTCGACGCGAAGAAGGCTTGAAGTGGCTGCCATCGACACGAACGTCCTGGTTCGGCTCGTGACCAAAGATGACGAATCCCAGTACAAGAAGGCTCAGGCTTTCGTGGAAAAGCACCAACCAGTCCTTGTGACCCAGCTTTCCGTATTGGAGCTAGTTTGGGTACTCATGAGTCGATACAATCTGAACAAGGATCGAACCTGTCGGGTGGTCGAGGCCCTATTGGAGACGAGGGAGCTAAATATTCAAGCCCCCGCCATCCTCGAAGCAGCCCTGAAAACCTGGAAGAAGTCTAGGGCTGACTTCGCCGATTGCTTCATCCTGGAAACTGTGATTGATGCATCCGAAAGCCCACTCGGCACCTTTGACATTGCACTTGGAAAGCTGGACGGCTGCAAGCAGCTCTGATTTCGGAGGCTGCTGCTAATTGGGATTGAGAAGCCCCCCCGTCCTGTCCCGAATCTCCGTCCGCTTCCACCAGGCGCTCTGAGCTACGGCACCGGCCCGGTCGAGGTGAAGAGTGGACGACCGTAGTCAGTATTGCGATCGGCGGAAAGCAGCTTGGTCCCATCTGCACAGCTGCGTGCGCGGACATTCCCGAGTTTTGTGTACGCAACATCGGCATCCCGTCTGGTGCCAATATTCCGTCGCAACCATTCAGGCAGCCTCTCGATGGTAGAACTTGAGCAATCCGCCGAGCCGTTCCCGACAAGCGACTGCGCCGTTTCCGGCCACTGCTTTTGTCTTGCCGTTGATAAAGGCCCGAGCAACACCAAGATCCACGCTGCCAGGAACATGTCGGCGGCGGCTCCAAAACCCCTGGCTCTCACCAATCTTGCGCAGTGGAGGACCACGGATAACTGCTCGATATCAAGACGACTTCATCGAATCCAATTTTGGCACAGAACGGGATGAACAAAGTGAACTGCTCGATATCACGAAGATTGCATCGGATCCACTTTCGGCACAGGACGGGATTGCGGGAAACCAACGCCAGGTTGGCCGGGTTATTGAAGCCAATTCAAGACGACACCTGCCGTTGTCGTCTTGCGATCAGCCGCTTGTTCTCGGTCGGCTCCGTTGATAGCGTCTCCGTCATGAGTCTCAGTCACCAAGCCAACCCCAAAGCCAGCCATGCCACATCCGGTTCTGCCAAAGACGATGGAGTCGTCGTGCGTCCGTTTTGCATGAAAGACTACGAGGACGTCTTCGCGCTTTGGCGGCGCAGCGAAGGTGTGGAGCTGGGCGCGTCCGACACGAGGGCTGCCATCGCCGCCTATGTACGGCGCAACCCGGGGTTGAGTTTCGTCGCCCATAGGAAGGGGCAGCTCGTGGGCACAGTATTGTGCGGCCACGACGGGAGGCGCGGCTACCTTCACCACCTAGCGGTGTCAAAGCGTCACCGGCGAGCTGGCCTGGGCCGACGACTCGTGGACAAGTGCTTGGAAAGACTGCGCAGGATCGACATCCACAAGTGCAACATCTTTGTCTTCGCCGACAACCTCGAAGGAATGACCTTCTGGACCCGCACGGGTTGGACCCCTCGACCCGACTTGCGCCTGTTGCAAATCGATCTGTCAGGCGCCTGCTCTCGCAAGCGTTCCTGCTGACCGGCTCCCCAAGATTTTAGACCAGCAATACCCACCTCGCCGTCTTGCACCGGCTGTTCGAGACGGCGATTGAGTACGACATCATCGAAAAGAACCTTGGTATAGGGACAGTTTGGGCATTTAGGTGGAGCGACCCGTGGGCCAGGGCAGAGCCACGGTTTCAACCTGCAGAGTGCCTCGCGCTGGTCAGGCGTGTTTCTTGGCAGGCAACCCGTGCTCGTGGTTCAATCACTTGCGGCCTTCGACCGATTCGGCCGATCAAGAAAGGGATCCAGCCATGATTCGACAAGTGCGACACGGATTGAGTGCTTTGATGATCGCGACGCTCGCGGGGGTGTTCGGCTGCGGCAGCAGCGGCCAGAGCGGAACCCTGGAGGCCTGCCCAGCCATCGTCGGGATGCCTTGCACTTCGAATTCCGCGTGCGAAGCGTGCACAGGCGGCTACTGCCTGAGCTCTGGCGTCTGCTCGCGCCCATGCAGCGAGCATGCGGACTGTGGTTGTCCGACCGGGACCATCAACATGGACATTGCTGCCGGCAAGTGCATCGTTGCGTGCGGGCAGGTCACCACCAATACCAGCGCGTGCGTCTCAGTCTGTGAGGTCAACAACGATTGTCTGGGCAGCACCTCGTGCAAGTCCTCTGGAACCGATTACGGCATTTGCAAGTGAGGCTGGATCGAAGAGCAGAACCACGTCCTCGGCTTCGGACATGCGCAGTCTCGCCGCGACTGTGTCGCCTGCCTCGGCGGGCACCCCCGAGATGCGGGTGACGACCTTCCCACTGCGCTCGTAACGGCATCACGATTTCAGGGTGGAGAGGAACCGGCAGAAGCGACGTGCCTTGATCGCGCCGAGCGCGATCGACCCGTGTGGTCAACGGAAACTAAATTGGGCACATGAACCGATATAGCACCGCGCTCGGAGAGATCGCCGACCCGCGCTTTTTCGTGGTCATCTCCAGTGGAACATTCCAGATCGATAGAGTCAGCCATGCCTGCAAAAGCCCCATTCGCCTCATCGCCCTGATCAAGACCGACGACACCGTCAAGAAGATCCTCACTGCCATGGGCCTCCCACAGAGGCGCCCAAACTCTGGCCAGCACGACCGCCTCCCGCGCAATCTGGTGGCGAGGGCGGAGTCTGGCTGAACTGACGGCGCATCGACCAGGGCGGGATGGAGTAGACTGCCCCGCGCGCTCGCAACAGCCTCGTCAGGACCCAGAAACGCCGGCCAAAGCCGCCCCGGCGCGCTCCGCAGACGCCATCAAGGCCCCATGCTTCGGTCGGACAAGGTTCTCCAACGCTCAAAAAACCGCTTCGAT
>Ga0302321_100001423_pt1 | contig 20451 bp, 14 predicted proteins | sample Fen_T0_1_FD_202505 | JGI IMG/M metagenome (GOLD analysis project Ga0302321, IMG submission 202505) | Peat permafrost microbial communities from Stordalen Mire near Abisko, Sweden - Fen_T0_1 | ecosystem: Environmental > Terrestrial > Soil > Wetlands > Permafrost | place: Sweden: Abisko...
GATACCGATCCCGCCAACAGCGACAAAAATCAATGGAAACAGCACGGCGAACGCTGACGCTAGACTGCTGCGAAGAAGCACGGCCTCCTCGGGATTCTTGGGATTTACCCAGCAAGGCACTCGTTTCTGCGACGCAAAACGTTCCGCTAGCAGATATGCCTCAGAACTCTGCAAAGCCACCGATCCGACCTCGACGCGATTACCGTCGTGCTGTTCTCCACGAAACGTATAGCGATAACTGACGTGCAGCGTAGGGTCCTTGTCGTTGTCCTCTGGTTGACTGACTTCAGAAGCGACGATGGTGGCTTCCGCTGCCGTCCAACCGTAGGCAGACAGGTTGGCCGCCGTTTGGCGCACGAGCATGATTTCGAAGCCAAGCCCTACCAAAAAGAATATACCGAAAAACAGAGTCGCGACGATTTTGCCACCAAGACCTTGGTTTCCTACGTTGGATTTTACGCTTATACCCATGTGGCGATTGAGTCAAAAATCGGACCGAAAGCCACGCCAAAACCAGTTGTTCCATCACAAAATAGATGGCAACCGTCGTTGTAACAAACATTGCACTTTACGCAAAAATGGCCGAATCGTAACGCTAGAACCCAAGACCGTGAACGATGGACCTGCATCTTCCTGCCTGCGTTGTGGCGTGTGCTGCTTTTCTCAGCTCGAGACCTACGTACGCTTAAGTGGTGATGACTGGACGCGGCTGGGTGACGAAGCGGAGCGCGTTGCGCACTTCATCGGCCATCGTGCCTACATGAAGATGGGCGAGGGTCATTGTGCAGCTCTCGAACTGCGCGTTGATGACGAAGGAGCGCGCGAGTATTTCTGCACGGTCTATGAAACACGTCCGCAGATCTGCCGCGACCTCCTACCGGGCTCTCCACAATGTGAAGCCGAGCGCGAACTCAAGGGCGAACGTGTGGCAGTAAAAACGGGGAACGTTTAAGGTTTTCAGGTTCTCGCGTCAGATGAGTTCAATGCACTTATTTTGCTTCAGCTAGCAGCGCCGCGAGGTCGAGAGGATGGGTGAACATCGCCAGGGTGCCGTCTGATGTTCGCGGCCATTGGTCCTGGGGACGATCTCGGTATAGCTCAACACCGTTCTCGTCGGGATCGCGCAAGTACAGCGCTTCGCTCACGCCATGATCGGCTGCTCCTTCGAGCTGGATACCTGCGTTTTGGAGGCGTCGCAGTGCATCGCCCAAAGTCACTCGTGACGGGTAAAGGATTGCTACGTGATAAAGCCCAGTAGTGCCCGGCGCCGGTGGCGGGCCACCCTGGCTTTCCCACGTGTTAAGCCCGATATGATGATGATAACCGCCGGCGGAGATAAACGCCGCGCTCGGCCCGAACCGCTGCATAAGGGTAAAGCCGAGAACACCGCAGTAAAATGCTAGCGATCGTTCGAGGTCCGCAACCTTTAGGTGCACGTGGCCGATCCGTACGGCGGGATCAAGGGAAGAGAGTGATTTCATCAGATCGTATAATTTGATTACATGCCCGGAACGTGTCAGCTTTATTTACTCTATAGTATACTTCGAGCGCTCCAAGCCGAACCAATTGCTAAGCAGGTTTTGTTGGGCGGGGGTTAAACGAGCATCGGGATGGACGAGTTTGTAGGAGGCCAGGGGCATGCTGCCCTCGGTGACTTCGTCGGCGCATTGCTCAAGTTTATTGGCGGCGCGCTTGGGCGTGAGCAGACCGAAAGTAGAGAAGTTGAGGTGGCGTTTACCATCTTTTATGTGGTTAGCGAGCCACCAACCGACCGGCTGCACTTTAGCATACCAAGGATATTTTGTGCTATTCGAGTGGCAATCGTAGCAGGCTGTTTCGAGCAAGAGACGGATCTCAGGCGCAGGGTCAGTGCGGACAATCAGATCGTCGGTGGTAGGACCCGTCGAGCTAAGGTTTTTCGGCTGGCGTATGAACTGTATTGCCGCGAGAATCACAAGGACCCCAAGGAAAATTCTCTTCCACATGATGTGTGATGCTCGACATTTTTTAGCGTTCTGCAACCGCCTGATCTACCACGGCATTGTGGACGGGCTTTGGCATTGGATCAGCCTGTTTAGTTGCTTCACGTCGGGAGTAAAAGGTGGAATTGCTACCCTATGATAATGCGGGACTTCCAGCATACGCCTGACATTGCGCAGGTAACTATGAGTGGCGTTTTTTTCGGTCAGAATCGCACGAAGATATTGCTCTGCGGCCTGATGATTTGGCTTTTGGCGGCGCCTATTTCGCGCGCAGAGGAACAGGAGTCGGTTGAAGAACGCGATCTGACTATACCGATATCGATTGGTTCGCAGTCCGAATTTTATCCGTATTCATTTGTCGACGACAAAGGGGTGCTCAACGGTTTCGCGATCGACTTGGCTGACGCGGTGGCGCGTGAAATGAAACTCACGGTCAAATGGCAGTCGTTGGCCAACGCCGATCCTTTCAACGCGTTGCACTCAGGGCGCGTGGACGCGGTTGCATTGTGGGCCGAGACTAAGGCGCGTCGTTCATTCGCTGATTTTTCTGTGCCGGTTCTACGGTTTGAAACCGCGATAGTGGTGCGCAAGGATACTAAGGATATACTTAGCGCTAACGACTTAAAAGGACGAAAGGTCGGAGTCGGGCACGCGGGCACAGTGGGCGAGCTCTACGTGATCGAACGCCAGCCGGAGGCCATCCGGCTATACTCGGCGACGACGGAGGAGCAGTTGCGCCTGCTTTCGGAGGGTGGTTGCGATGCAGTGGTGATGTCGCGGCTGACGGCGGTGTCGGTGATTGATCGTTTTCATTTAAAAAATCTAAAAACCCTTGAGGGCGTGCGAGGCTACGATGTGCGCTATTGCATGAGTGTGCGAAAAGGCGATGCCCTGCTGCTAGCGCGTTTTAACGAGGGGCTGGCTATTCTTCACCGCACCGGAGAGTTCGACGAAATTTATCAGAAATGGTTCAGTCGTTATGAAAAGCGCGAACTGACGCCTTTGCAGATATTCAGTTATGTGGTGGCTGCGCTAACTCTGGTTTGCGCAGGCGCGATGTGGGGTTTTTTCAGGCAGCGCACTTTGTTGGGCCGCATCGAAAAACAGGCCGCGGAGCTGACGGAACAGCGCTCCTTGCTCGCGGCGCTTTACGATAAGCATCCGTTAGCGACGGTGATCTTCGATGTTCCCGCGCGAGGTGCGGCTAAGATCGTTTCTCTGAACCAGGAGGCTATTTTGCTTTTTGGTATTAAGAAAAGCGACTGCGCTGGGCGGGCGTTAGACGAGCTCAATCTCAACAAGGAGATGCAGAGTTATCTCGAGGAAGTGATCACGCGATATCGCGTAAGTGGCGGTGCTGAACGCTGGGAAGTGCAGCTTCCATTATCTCGACGCTTGCTGGAAGTCGCGACTATGCCGCTCGGTTTGCAAGGCGACAACAACCGGATTTGCATCCTTTCGAACGACATCACCAAACGACGGCTGATGGATCAGGAAATCGCCAAATCGCGTCGTTTACGTGCACTCGGCGAACTGGTTGGCGGCATCGCGCACGAGTTCAACAACCTGCTCACGCCGATTCTGGCCACGGCCAGCCTGCTTCGTTCGTCGCGGCAACCCGCAGTCGTGTCCAATGACGAACTTAATATTATCGACCAAGCGGCGATGCGCGCAGCCGATCTGACGAAACGTTTGCTCGCGTTCGGTCGCAAAACCGACGATCCGGCCAGAACGGTGCGGCTTTCTGAAGCGGTCGCCAATTGCGAAGCTCTGCTTAAAACGATGATCGATCGCCGCATCGAGTGGGTGAACGAACTGCCTTCCGACCTGCCGCCGGTCGCGTTTAACCCGACTGATTTTAATCAAATCGTGTTTAATCTCGTGTTGAACGCGCGCGATACCTTGCTCGAAAAACTTTCGCGCCACGCTGATCCAGCTTGGAAACCTCGGATGCGCATTTCCGTGAAAGAATTGCCGTCCGGTTTCCGCCCGCCGCGCCCCGGCGTCAGTCTTGATGGAGTCACCGCTTGGCAAAAATTTACTGTGGAAGATAACGGCATGGGCATACCACACGAAATTATCGATCGCATTTTCGAACCATTTTACACCACTAAAGAAGTGGGCAAGGGCACCGGGCTTGGTCTTTCGATGGTTTGGCATCAGGTGATGGATTCCGGTGGAGACCTCGAGGTGGATTCTCGACTTGGTGAAGGTACTGCGTTCCATGTTTATTTGCCCCGTCGCGAAAGTCGGGCTCCCGTAGCGGCGCAAAAAAAACCAGAAGCAGCTTCAACTCCGCTCAAGGCTGCAGCCGGCCGGGTTTTGATTGTTGAAGACGAGCCGCTCATTGCCAGTACGACGGCTAAGATTTTGGAACGCCTGGGGCACACCGTGACTAAGCAGGGCGACGGTTCGAAAGCATGGGAAGACATCTCGGCCGGGGTCGACCGCTACGATCTTTTATTAGTCGATTTGAGTATGCCGCAAATGAACGGTATCGATCTGGTTAGGCATGTGCGAACGTTGCCGTACAAAGGGCGTATCGTGGTGATGAGCGGACGCATATCTGACGGCGACTTACGAACGTTGAAAGAATTACGGGTCGACCGCCTCCTGAGCAAGCCCTTCACCACGGAACAGCTTATTACCAATATCTCGGAACTGCTTGCTGCTGGCCAAACCTAAGCCGCAACTACGCCGAGGAGACCGGTGGTGGCTCGAATTGACCGCAGGTTTCCAAAGGCTCGTCACGAGTGAAGTCCGTGTCAGTTTGGGTGAACTTTCTTGCTGTGCCCAATTCTCAAAAAAACGAATTTAAATACTACCTCTTTTCCCAATGTGTAGGTTGGGGGATATTTCTCGTGCTGCGTATCATCGTCACAACGATTTACTGCGCAAAACGTCCCACGATCGACCTCCCGTCGGCGCTTACTTGGGAGATCACGGACCATCTCGCGCAGGCCTTTTCGTCGCACCTGATTTGGAAATGGATGCACTGGCGCCGGCTGTTCGACCGCGGCTGGAAGAATATTTTCCTCGAAGGTTACTTGGCCGCATTTGCCATGAGCACCGTGGTGACGCTCTTGATGTGGCCCGCCTGCTACAAAATTTACGCGGAGGATTTTGCGCGCATCGGAGCCGATGCCATGATCTGGTTTCTGATCGTTCAGCATGTTTTGGTTACGGTGTTATGGTTCTCCGGATTGCTAGCGATCCACTATTTTCAACGTGCGCGGACCCTCGAAGTTCAACAGGCCGAAGCGACGGCGGCCGCACGTGAGGCCCAGTTGCACGCGCTCAAAGGGCAGATCAATCCGCATTTTCTCTTTAATAGTTTCAATTCGCTTCGTGCCCTCATCGACGAAAATCCATCGCTCGCTCGCGACGCGGTCACGCACCTCGCCGTCATCATGCGCTATTCACTCACGAGTGCTGAGCGCAAGTTGGTGCCTCTCTCTGAAGAACTGCGCGTGGTAGGATTGTATCTCGAACTAGAGAAACTTCGACTGGGCGCGCGTCTTACAATTTCTCCGAAGATCGAAGCAGGTTTGGAGGCCGTGCAGATACCGCCGTTGTTGCTGCAGGGTCTCGTAGAAAACGCCGTGAAATTCGGTCCCGCCGCACGCAAACAAGGCGGCGAAATCGTCTATTCGGCCCATGTCGAAAACGGCCATCTGTGTCTCCGCGTGACTAACCCTGGCCGTCTTGGCACGGCGTCGGAATCCACGGGCACGGGTTTGAAAAACCTGCGAGATCGGCTGCGCCTCCTCTACGGCGAAGCGGCGCTGTTCACAATCAGCGAAGATGATGGCGACCGCGTCGTGGTCGAAGCCAGTTTACCGGTAGCGCCCGTTTCGCTCCATTGATTTTACATGAAAGCGCTTATCATCGACGACGAACCACTTGCTCGATCTGAGCTTCGGCGGCTGCTAAAAAAACATCCCGAGATTGAAATTGCTGGCGAGGCATCGAATGCCGACGAGGCGCGCAAAGCGATTAGCGAACTCAAGCCTGCGCTGCTTTTTCTCGATATTCAAATGCCCGAAGAGAGTGGGTTTGAGTTGCTGGCGTCCTTGGGTGAAGGCGTGCCGCCTGTGATTTTTACCACGGCCTTTGATCAGCACGCGTTGCGGGCTTTCGAATTCGGCGCGTTGGATTATTTGATGAAACCCATCGAGCCTGAGCGTCTCACTGAGGCACTGGAAAGGGCTGAACGTGTTTTGACAGGGCAACCTGCAGCCGCCGATGACAACGGCTCGGACGATGATACCCAGGCGCTCGACACGCCGCTCAAGCCAGGGGAAAAAGTATTCGTGCGGGATGGCGATCGTTGCTGGTTCGTGCCAGTGGAGTCGATTCGCGGCATCGAAGCCGATGGCAATCACGCGCGCCTCTGGCTCGATGGTTTCGAGCCCTATGTGCACCGCACCTTGGCCCAGCTGGAATTACGGTTGCCGCAGGAGATTTTTTTCCGCGCGAGTCGTTCCCAGATCATCAACCTTCGAATCGTAGAATCGGTCGAGCCGTGGTTCAGCGGCTCATTGCGCGTGAAATTGCATGGCGGCAAAGTCGTCGAAATGTCGCGCCGTCAATCGCGTCTCTTTCGCCAGCGGCTCGGGCTGTGAGTAGCCACAATCCGGGGTAGAGCGGAATATTTAATCCTCCGAAGCCTTGGCACGGTCACCGTAGACGATGCCTCGGCCGCCGGTGCAAAAATACACGCGGCCAAATATGCGCGGATCGCCGGTCACATGTGTAGCGGAACCGAATTGGTGGGCATTATCCGTAATACGAAACCAATTGCAACCGGCATCATCAGAACGATAGATGCCATGGCGGCCATTAAGCTTTCCTACAACAAATACGGAGGGATAATCTGCGCCGGGTGCTGCCATGCCGAAACCCACTGCTACAGCGTCAGTGAAATCGGCGAAGTCCTCGCGTTGGCGCCCTTGTTTTGTGAAGCGATAAAGCTTTGTTCCTGTCGCTAACCAGATTTCTCCGGAGAGGCCGGGCACGGCGGCGAGATTGCCAAAGCTAAATTGACCGTGCCGGTCAGGCGGTAGCGCAAGGTTCGACTGAACTTTTGTGAATCCCTTGCCGCTATCGGTACTAAGAAATAAAGTGCCTTGAGTGCTGTTATAGGTATAAAAAGTCTCTGCCTCGACACGATCGGCAACGACGCGGACATTGGTCGGAAGGAGCGCTTCGCGCCAAGTTTGTCCGCGATCGGTGGTCAAAAATGGTGCACTGCCCAGCGGCGTCCAGAAGATGGTCTTTCCATCGGCAGAAATCGTGATCGGTCCAGTAGTAAATTTGTGCGAATCGCTGGGGTGTGGCGGCTCGGTTGCAAGTGTGGCCCACGTGCGTCCACTGTCATCGGAGACTGCTGCGAGAATACGATCGTCCTGATACGTCGTCCCCGTACGTACAATCGTGGACGGCTGCAACGCCGCATAGTCCAGCCATTCCGTGTTTTTGTAGCCTGGGCCGGAGAAGCGACCATTGGAGGGCGACACCGTAAAGTCGTCGTGAACAAACCCATCAATATCGCCAACGCCGCTGATCAAGTGTGCACCAACTGGAGGGCTGATAAGTGCAAGTGGCACGGTTTCTTCCAGACCGTTATTAAAAAAGACCCAGTGCGCGGGCTGCCCTAGGCTGACCTTGGTCGCGTTAGTCGATGCCCAGAGACCATAACCGGTGTTGAAGACAATTCGGTCTCGATTGAAAGGATCGATTTCCGGATCACTCATCCAGTGGTGCTTCATGGTCTCGGTGTACGGCGCAGACGAATGATCCCACGTGGCAGTCGCCATGAGCGGTGTCCAGGATTTGCCAGCGTCAGTACTGCGAAAAATTTCATCGCACGGTTCGCGCCGACTCCAAGTTGTTACAAGCAGAGTGTTCGGGTCAGCTGGATCAACGCAGATGCCGGCATAACCAAAGGTGTGATCCGGCGCAGATGGCTTTTCTGGCGTGAGCTCGGTCCAAGCGCCGCTTTTTGGCTCAAATTTCCACACGGCGCCATCACCCATGCGAAATGGTCCGGGTCCGTCGCCGTACGTGAGATAAAGAGTGCCATCGGGCGCGAGCGTGGCGTTAGTGGGTCGTAGCACTGTCGGTTGGTTTGGTAGCGGAGACCAGGTCTTGCCGGCATCGTTGCTTCGGAAGATACTCTCGCCGGCGCGGGAAACGGCTGCGTAAACGACTGGCGTCGGCAAACCAGGTTTGCCGCTGAATCGGTCGACGCGCACCCAAACGACGCCTACGGCTTGAGCGAGAGGATTGAAGCGGCGGCCGACTTCTTGACGATATTTCACGCTGTCGTCTGGCACATCGGGAAAGTTCGTTATGCGTGACCAGCTTTCTCCGCGATCAGTGCTTTGCCAGAGTCCGTCGCGCCGCGTGCCGAAATAGAGCCAAGAAGGAAAATTCGGATCGACCATCAACCGCTCACCGCTACCGCGGCCGGATTCATTCGCGCCTAGTTTGAACGGCAGTTTTGCGGCAGCCCAAGTGTTGCCGCGATCGGTTGAGCGAAGGATTGCGCCGTTGCTGATCTCGGGCAATGGCAGTGTATAAGTGCCGACTGCGAGATAAACCCGGTTAGGATCAGTAGGATCAACGGCGAGACTTTCCACTCCCTGCCAATTCCATTCTTCCTGGCCGAGCCAGTCGAGCAGAGGCGTCCATCGAGCCGCCGCTTCGTCCCAACGATAAGCACCTCCGACGTCGGTACGAGCATAGGCGAGGCCGCGTTCAGACAGATGAAATTCCACCCCCGTCACAAAACCCCCGCCGCCGATCGTGACGTTGCGCCACGTATATTTTTCGTCAGCGCCGCTCATCTTGCACGTGAGAAACAAGCTTAGGCCGAAGCCGACCAAAGCGCGAAATTTGCAGCGTTCCTTGGCCATAGATTGTTCTGATTAAGCTCAATGCCCTCCGGTCGCTCCAGTGGTCTGGTCCGTATATTTGTGGGGAAACGGTGCGATGAAGGCCAATATCACAGGCGGAATCGAAGCGATCAGAACGAAGGTGAAGAACTTGGCGTAATTGTGATCCAGGTAATGGGCAAAAATTGGACCGCTAACCCATCCCGTGAGCCATTTGGTTGCCGCCATAATGCCGGTCGCGAATGCATAGTGGCTCATGCGGAAATTTCCGGGCGCGATCTGCTGCATCATATAAAGCATGTGGCCGACCGATCCCATTCCGAAACCAAACTTCTCGATCACAACTATCATTGCAATCCACGCATGGTCTGTAGGGAGCGCATGGCTTAAATAAAAATACGTCAGATGCGGTATATTGAGAGACAGGGCCAAGATGAAGAATGCGCGTCGCAAGGTCATCTTGGCCGCAAGGAAACCACCCAGGAATGCGCCTGTAATGAAGGCAATCGTGCCAACCGAACCATTGATCATTCCTTGAATCTGGTTGGTGAGGCCGAGCCCGCCTACGGCGCGGTCATCGAGCAGGAAAATAGGCCCAAGTTTCTCGATGAAGCCTTCGCCGAATCGGTAGAAGAATACAACCACGATCATGAACCAAATCTGCGGTTTCTTGAAAAATGAAACCCACGTTTCCTCAAGCGAAAGAAACGCTGCTTTTATACCGTGACCCTGCATCGGAGAAATCTCACCCGGCGGTAGCACGCGTAAATGCCAAATGCCAAAAACGCCCATTACCGCTGCGACCAATCCCATAATGATCATCCAGCTCTGTTGCCACGAGAGGCCCCAGTCATCGTGCATCTTGCCGGTGAGCGAGACGAGCACGCCCGAGGCGATCACGGCGCCCATGTTCCAGCACATGCCTTGCAGACCGGAGTAGCGTGCTTGGTCCTTGAGCGACGCTGTGGTCATGAACACGCCATCAGCAACGATGTCCTGTGTCGCCGATGCGAACCCGGTGATCCAGAAAAACGCCAGTGACATCGCAAAAAACCCTGGGATCGGCAGCGAGAACGCGACGAGTCCGAGTGACGCCATCATGACAAACTCCATCGCGATTACCCAGAATCCTTTTGTGCGAAACGGTTCTAGAAACGGTGACCACAAAGGTTTCAATACCCACGGCAGATACAGCTGGCTCGTGTAGATTGCGATGTCCTCGGTCGAGATGCCCATGTTTTTATACATGATCGCGGCGACGGCGCCGACAGTCACGTTAGGCAAACCCATCGCTAGGTACAGTGACGGTACCCACATCAACAGGTGAACGGATTTTTTGGTAGGAGACGGAGTAGGTATAAGCTCGGCGGTGGGGGAGGCCATGGGGACGAGATGCTAACGGGTTGGGGAGACGCGTCAAAATGAGCTGAATTAACGTTAAATCAAACGAAACTTAGGCCGCGTTGCGAAAAAGCATAGGCTCCTTATCGGCCGATTCTCGCGTCTTTCCGTAGCGGAGAGAGAGCCTCCATTTGTCGTGGATTACGTAGCGAAAGTTCTCTTCGTTTGTTGAAGATTCGGGATGCAAGGCGCTGGGTTGATACTCGGCTACTTGAGGTTTCGCGGCTTTCGCTAAGGCGCGATCGATTACGGCAGCTGCTCGCGTAACCAGGCGTCGATGATCGACCGCGCCACGGTGCCTTTGCGTGGAATCTCCGGCAACTCGGCGCGCGTAAACCAGCCAGCCTGCTCGATCTCCTTGCCGTCAACGGCGAGTTGACCGCTCACGTGCTTCGCGCTGAAACCGACCATGAGCGAGTTGGGAAATGGCCAGGGCTGACTTGATATATACTGTAACCCCTCGATCTCTATGCCCACTTCCTCGCGTACTTCACGGACTGAAGCTTGCTCAAGCGTTTCACCTGGATCGACAAACCCAGCGAGCAGGCTGAACATCCCTGGGCGAAAATTGTGATTGTGCGCGAGCAGAATCTGGTTGCCACGGGTAACGGCTACAATGACTGCCGGCGAAATAACCGGGAAAAATAACGCGTTACAGGCCGGGCATTTTTTCGCGCGCTCGCCGACGACATCAACGGTGGGTTTGCCGCATCGGCCACAGAAGCGATGGCGCGTATGCCACCAATGGAGCTCGCGCGCGCAACTGACAGCGTGCATCTGAGCCGGCGTGAAAGCGGAGAGCAGTGTACGCGTGTCGAACCACTCCCAACCGGCAGGTGGAACGGCGTTGGCTTCGAGAATGGCGCACGACCAGCAGGCCTGTCCTTCGAGAAAGCCAAGTGACTGAGTTTGGCCCGTAGCCAGCGCCCAACCCTCACAGGTTTTCAAATCAGGCAGTTGCAGCGCGCCGGACGCGTCGAGCTGCGCGAGCAAACGATCTTCCTGAATCACAAAACAAAGGTCGGAGGCTGTCGGCGTGGGCGGGCGATGAAGGTGAACGAAGGCCATACGTGAGCGACAGCCAAAATGGAAATCGCGAATGACGCACGCACGATTCTTCGATCGGCCAGCTCGGCTGCCCTTATTTCATCGGCTGCCGCAGAATAGTCTTCCAGCTACTTGGCTTGGCTCGACGTACGTCGCTGAGATAAATCTCGTGGTGTTTGCCTACGCGGGAGGAGTGCCCATCGACATACTCATGCAGGCGGGAAATCGTTGGGCCTTCTTCCGAGAATGGTCCGATGTGTAAAACCTGAGCGCAGCGTCCCTCGGTGAATTCCTCCAAGCGCAACCTGTCGATACCGGAAAGATTTTTCTTTTTTCTCACCTCGGCGAGCGCAGTATCGATCACTTCCTTCGCGACGAAATCTGGCTGCATGATCATGGCCGTCCACTGCCATTTCGCTTTTTTCCCGGTGCAAAATACCGACATGTCATCGGCCCACCAGAGGCCTTCGAGCGGCATGACGGCATAGTCGATCTTTCGCGGACCTTTCTTGACGATGAATTTGGCCGTGTAGGAAACTGAGAACAGCGCCTCCACAGCTTCTGCGTACTCAGGTGACGTATTCGGATCTCCCTTACCGTCCACCATGAGAAACCGGAAGACCGGGACCTCAACCTGCGCGATCTTTCCGGCCGAGGCGGTGTAGAGTGTTGCTAGTTCTCTTTTCAGATCGATTTTTTTTGATGGCATAGGCTTTTCAGTCGCAAAAATTTTGGTTCCGACAGGTTTGGCAAGAGTTAGCCTTCCAACGGTACCCAGATTTCGGTGCGCAACTCGGCGGGAGGCGTGTTGTCCACCGAGTTCAAATAAACCTCAAAGGCGGGTTGATCGCGCAGCTGTTCACGGCTGTTCGGCAACCAGTCGCGATAGATCGCGTCGTAGGTGATGCTGAAGTTTTCGTAAGGGCCGCGGTGGAGAAACACGGCGTAGCGACCGCTGGGAATGGTTTGCACACCGACTTCGCCAGCCGGTGGAAGTTCGCTGTCGAGCGTGACGCAGGCGTCATAACGTAGCTGTTCGCTGGCGGTGAGCTTTGGATCGTCACGGCTGATACCGATGTATCTCGTATTTGGACCTAACAATTGGAATCGGCCGGCAAAAGAACAGATTTTGTTCCAAGCTGCGCCGACGGAAGCATAAGGACCGGTATGCCGAACAAAGGCGACGTGGGTGGCGGCGCTTTGACGGATTTCGGGGGTGATCATGTTGGCGGTATTACTTTGTTTTAGTTGCGCCGCGCGCACCTGCAGCTCAAAACGATGTGAGGCGCGGCATTCGGTGGGAGCTAGACCAAACCGTTGCTCAAAAGCCCGTGTAAAGGCCGCCGCACTTTCGTAGCCCGCATCGAGTGCGATCTCGAGCACATTGCGGCCGGAGGTTTGCAGATGCACAGCGGCGGTCTCTATACGAACCCGTTGCACATACTGCCCGAGCGGTTCACCGACCATTGCCCGAAAAATCCGATGGAAATGGCAAGGAGAGAGGCAGGCGATCGCCGCAAGACGATCGAGCGAAAGAGCTTCGCTCCGATGCTGGTCGATGTGAACCAGCACGCGGTTCAATCGCTCTTGGTAATCGTGCAATGTATCTGGGCGGACGTTGGTCATAACGATAGACAGTTTGCCGGAAACGCGGGGAAATTGCTTTGCCGTTCTTGCGAAGTTGATTTGAGCGAAACGAGGATGTGCAGCAAAGTCTTTATCTGGGCTCGCCCTGATTGCCGCGGCAGTTTCAAATACCGTTCCGTCGCATGGAAAAAACGTCACTCACCCGCTTCGCCTGGATTTCAATCGCAGCATCGCTCCTCACGATCGTATTGAAAACAGTCGCTTACGAGCTCACGGGCTCGGTGGGCTTATTGTCGGACGCGATCGAGTCGCTCGTGAATCTCGCTGGCGGCATCATGGCGCTGATGATGTTGAAAATCGCGGCACGTCCGGCCGATACCGAGCATGCCTACGGCCACAATAAAGCAGAATATTTTTCCAGCGGCGTCGAAGGCACTTTGATCTTGGTCGCGGCAGCCAGCATCGGCTACGCAGCTTATGGGCGACTGTTAGACCCCAAGCCGTTGGAGCAGGTCGGATCAGGCTTGCTGGTTTCGTTAGCGGCATCCGTGGTGAATCTCGCGACCGCACTGTTAATGATGCGCGTGGGTCGGAAACGAAATTCGATCACGCTGGAGGCCAACGGCCACCACCTCATGACGGACGTCTGGACCTCGGTGGGCGTGCTCGCCGCAGTCGGTGCTGTGGCGCTAACCGGTTGGACCCGGCTCGACCCGATCGTCGCCTTTGTCGTTGCCGCGAACATCGTTTGGACCGGCGTAAAAATTGTACGTCGTTCCGTCGCCGGTCTCATGGACGCTTCGCTGCCGGATGGCGATCTCGACAATATTAAAAAAGTTTTTGCCCAGCACGAGGCGATGGGAATTCAATTTCACGGTTTGCGCACACGACAAGCCGGGATGCGAAAATTTGTTTCAATCGACGTCCTTGTCCCTGGCGCTTGGTCCGTGCAGCAAGGGCACGACTTGGTCGAAAAAATCGAAGCCGAAATTCGCGCGGTGGTGTCGGATTCCAGCGTTTTCACGCATCTCGAGCCGATCGAAGATCCTCTTTCCTATGCCGATGAGAAATTGGATCGCGGCACTAATTCGCCGACACCTCAAGGATAATGCGGGCCCGTTCTGGCCGGAACTGAATTTTCCGTCCGAGGATTCTCCCAACGGAGAATCTCTGCAGTCACGGTCTATGCAGTATTTCCACTGGCGCGAGGAGAAATAAAGCACGGCCGACATTTACGCCGTGTATCTGGTTCGGCACTGCTCGTGTGAGGTGGCGGCCCGAAGCTTGGGTTACGAGAGGATTCGTCTAAGGCTTTCGAGATCTAGAACCGTGGCCAAAGACTCTTCTTTCACGACGGCGGCGGCCATCGCGGCTTTCTCGAGCTGCAGCGCGCGGATTTTTTCCTCGATGGTGTTTTTTGCCAGCAGGCGGTACGCGTTGACTGTCTCGGTTTGGCCGATGCGATGCGTCCGGTCGATCGCTTGGGCCTCCACGGCGGGGTTCCACCAGGGGTCGTAAAGGATGACGTAGCTGGCGGCCGTGAGATTGAGACCGGCCCCAGCGGCTTTGAGCGAGAGCAGAAAAACGGGCGGACCATCGGGCGACTGGAATCGCTGAATGAGTTCTTGGCGGTTTTCGGTCTGGCCGGTGAGCAGCAGGTGGTCGATGTTGCGCTCGGTGAGCTCGGCCTTGATGAGCTTGAGCATGGTCACAAATTGGGAAAAAACCAAAACGCGATGGCCCTCCTCAACCAAGGGCTCAAGGGTATCGAGAAGAGCTTCGATCTTCGCGCTGGCCGCAGGTCTATCCGCCTCGGACTCGGCTTCGGGCTCGGTATTTTTTATGGCGGTGGCTGGATGACCGGTGTCAAGACCGACAAGCCGCGGGTCACAGCAGATCTGGCGCAGGCGAAGGAGCGATTGGAGGATATTGAAACGTTCGGTATTGAATTGACGGTCGGTTTTAACCGCGACGAGCATCTGACGAGCGCGCTTAAGCTCCGCGTCGTAGAGGGCGCGTTGGGGACCTTCGAGTTCGCAGTAAATTTCCTCTTCCACGCGCGGCGGCAGGTCTTTTGCTACCTGGGATTTGGTTCGTCGAAGAAGAAAAGGACGGGTGCGGATGGCGAGGCGGCGGTGCGTGGCGGCCGGGTCATCTTTTTCGCGGTAAAACCGTTGGAAGCCGGTTTGTGAACCGAGGAGCCCGGGTTGGGCGAAGGCAAAGAGGCTCCAGAGATCGAGCAGACGGTTTTCGATGGGCGTTCCAGTGAGGATTAGGCGATGTCTGGAGGTTATGTCTCGGGCTGCCTGCGCCGTGGCGCTGGAGGGATTTTTGATATTCTGCCCTTCGTCAAGGATCACGGCCTCCCAGCCGATAGAGGACAGTTCCAAGAACCGAAGGCGGAGCTGGGCGTAATTGATAACGAGAATATCGGGTTTAGCGTCGGAATCGAGCGGACCAGCTGAGAGGGCTGTGGTGAAGCGCGCTGTCTCAATCATCCAGTTCGGTACAACGGACTTTGGACAAACGACGAGGGCGCGAAATTTGCGTTTTTCGGTCGCGGCCCGGTCTTGGAGCCAGAGCAGCCAGGCGAGGGCCTGCAGGGTTTTGCCGAGTCCCATGTCGTCCGCCAGTATGCCGCCGAGGCCAAGGGAGGAGAGATGGGCGAGGAAGTGGTAGCCCTCTTCCTGATAAGGTCGCAGTGTGGCGTTCAGCCCCTCCGGCAGCGCGGGCGGAGAGATAGCGAATAGTTCGGCTGCACGGACACGCAGGCGCGCCGCAAGCGCTTCGTCGTTTTCCGCGGCCTTGCTGCCGACAAGTTGAAGGACGTGGAAGCGGTGAGCGGTTTTTCTGGCGGTGTGGAGGTCGGCTTTAGCGGCGAGGCCCAGACGCTCGAGTTCGGCGCGGGTGGCGGCATCGGTTTCGCTATCGATGGTAACGCGGCGCCAGCCCCGCTTCGGCAGGCGGACCCATCCGCCCTTGGCCTTCATCAGGAGATCGATTTCTTTTTCGGAAAGGCTAGTGTCCTCAGCACGGAGCGATGTATGGATGTCGAACCAATCGATGTTGGAGCTTTCGGAAACTGTTACGGCAACGCTGACGCGATCAGCGGGCTTAGAGAAAGCAGATAGTTCGTTATCGAGTTCGACTATCAGGCCAGGCGGGGCGGCGGCGAGCCAATCGGCAAATAGTTCAGGGAAAGCCTTAGCGGTGACATCGGCGGTGTAGCGACCGCCTTCGGAAGTCCACCCAACCCAGCGAAGACCCGGCAACTGGGCGAGGTAATCGCTGGCGGGCGCAAGCGGCCCGAAATCGTGGAGGAGAAAAGCCTGGTCTTTGGCTCGATCGAGGCCTGGGACATCGGCACGCCAGCCCTCGGGTTGGTAGCGAGCACGGAGCGCACCTTCTGGTGAGATGGCGTGCAGTTCGACCACAAGGACCTCTTCGGAGGCGCCTTCGTGTCGTAAAGAGAGAGAGGCCCGAACGCGGGCATGGAGCTTTTCGCTTTGGAAGCGCTTGGCGAACTCGCCGGGCAGGCGCACTCCGGAGCGAACGGCGAAACGGCCGGCTTCGGGAAGCTCGAAGGCCGCACGCGGAATTTCCACCGCGAAGTTCGCATGCTGGGATTTGGTGGGCTCGACGGCCGGCGGCAGGCCTCGAAAGAGCGTGAGAAATCGATGCAGGTAAAAAGCGGGTTGACCTGGCAGGTAGAGTACCGGGTCGGGCAAAGGTAAACCATCGGGAAGAGCCAAAATCACAATGGCGAGGGCGGGGTTTGTTGGATGGTCATCGATCCGCCAGGTAATGGGCCGCGGATCGTCGATAATGGGTTCGCCATCGGGACTGACGATCGCCGAGCGGACGCGTTCGTAGCCGAGGAGTTGCCCGAGGAGAACGCGGTCTTGATGATCACTATAGTTGAGCCCTTCGCGGCCGCGCATTTGCAGGTCTGCACGGACGTGGGCGAGGAGGATGTTGCTTGTATCATCGAGCAACTGAGCGGCGGAAAGCGGATTGCTCAACAGCTCGCGCAGGCGCTCAGCTGAAAGCGCCATAAATGGGCCGCCGCCTGAGACTTCCCAGACAGGTTTTTTGGGCGTGAGGCGGAGTCGGACGGTTTGACGGACGAGCTGGGCTGGAATCGTCGAAGCCTTTTTATCGAGCTGGGCAAAGCGCTGACGCCAGTGGTGCAGAAGAGTTTCCGAACGGCATTTGTCACGTTCCCGACGCGCTTCTTCTATCTTGTTAAAAGGTTCGGTAAACGCCGGGAGCGCCACGCCGCTTTCGCTGAAATAGAGAGCTATAAACGGCCAGAATTGCAGCGGTGTTTCCGGAACTACGGAAAAGCAGTTTTCAAAAGGATTGCCCTGGGTGCGCGCACGAACGAGCACGCGCTGATTGGCTGGCGCGAGATTGGCAACGGCGCTCAAATCCATCCAGCTATGACCGGCATGCGAGAGCGAACGATGGGCGCTGGCGAGATTGCGTAGAAAGGAGAGCTCCGTGACATTCGGCATACGACCGACGGCGGCGGAGAATTCGGCGACAAGAGGTTCTTCCCCCGGTTGCAAGTTAAGCGCGGGTTCAGGCACGACGGGTGTTGGCGTGTTAGATATAGGTTGTGGTTTTTCTTCGGGCGGCTTCGCCGGAGGCAGGCTAACTTCTCGTCTCGGAGCGGGTCTGGCATGGCGCTTCAGCCAGGCAGCTCCAGTCGCGTAAACGTGCATGCAATCGTTCTCCGTCGGGCAGCTGCAGGCAGATTGCCAGCCGGCAGTTGTGCAGGAGAGTTTGACCTCGTAACCGCTGGAGCCCCTTACCAAGGCGTGAATATCGTTGCCCGTCTGGCTGAGTCTACTGACGCGGCCAGTCTTCAGATACGACTGGCCGCGCTGCTGCGTAACAGCGTCGAAAGCCTCAAGATAGTCTTCGAGAGCTTCGAGCCCGCGGTCGGATTCGGGACCAAAACTTGAAGACATGGGCGGAGACGCCATTCTGGAGCGGCGAGAGATGACTCAATAAACTTTTTCTTCGAGCAGTGCAAACAGCTCGGCCTCGGTGATGCGTTTTTGCTGCATCGTGTCGCGGTCGCGAAGCGTAAAGGTGTCACCGGGTTTCTCGATGGTATCGAAGTCGATCGTTACACACCACGGTGTGCCGGCTTCGTCCTGGCGGCGGTAACGTTTACCAATGGCACCGCCATCATCGTATTGCACGGCGTAGTTGCGCTTGAGTTTTGTGTATAGCGCCTTAGCGCGGTTCGTGAGCACTTCCTTGTTCTTGAGCAGCGGAAGAATCGCGACCTTCACCGGCGCGATGCGGGGCGAGAGGCGCAGCACGGTGCGTTTCTCCTTGTTGCCCTTTTCGTCGGTAACCTCCTCCTCGGCGTAACCGGCGGTGAGCACCGCGAGGAAAATCCGGTCGACGCCGACCGCGGGCTCTATCACGTGCGGGACAAATTTTTTCTTGGTCGCCTCGTCGAAGAGCTCCTGCGGTTTGCCAGAGGCGTTGGCGTGTTGCGTCAGATCGTAGCTACCGCGGGCGGCGATGCCCCAGAGCTCCTGCACGCCAAACGGATACTTGAACATGATGTCCACCGTGCCGCGGGAGTAGAACGCGAGTTTTTCCTTCGGATGCGAGTAGCGCGAGAGATGCGACTCGGGCAGGCCGACGCTCTTTAACCACGCTTCGCACCAGCTGATCCATTCCTCGTGGCACTTGGCCCAGTCGGCGTCCTCGTGGATGAAATATTCCATCTCCATCTGCTCGAACTCGCGGGAGCGGAAAATGAAGTTGCGCGGCGTGATCTCGTTGCGGAACGACTTGCCGATTTGAGCGATGCCGAAGGGCAGCTTCACGCGGTTAGTATCCACAACATTTTTGAAATCGACAAACATGCCCTGTGCCGTCTCGGGCCGCAGATAGGCGATGGACGAGCCGTCGGTCATTGCTCCAACGTTGGTCTGGAACATCATGTTGAATGCACGCGGTGCGGTCAGGCTGCCCGGCTCGCCGGTGGCGGGCGAGGGGATCAACGGATAAAGCGCTTCGGTGGCCTCGGTGAAATCCTTGGCGACGACTGGGGCGAGCGTGCCCTGGATAGCCTTCTTGCGTTTGAACGCTTCGGCTGCGGTCTGGAGTTCGCCCGCGGTGTTTTCGCTTTCGAGCGCGGAGACGTAGCCGACCACGTTGCCATCGACAATGACGGCTGACCAGAACAGCTGGTCAGCGCGGTAGCGGTTCTTGGAAACTTTGCAGTCGACCAGAGGATCAGTGAAGCCGGCGACGTGGCCGGAAGCTTCCCAGACCTTCGGGTGCATGATGATCGAGGTCTCGATGCCGACGACGTCTTCGCGACGGCGGACCATGTCATTCCACCAACAATCGCGGATGTTTTTCTTCAGCTCCACGCCGAGCGGACCATAGTCGAAGAAACCGTTGAAGCCGCCGTAGATTTCGGACGACTGAAAGATGAAGCCGCGACGTTTCGCGAGCGAGACGATGGCTTCCATGAGGTTTTCCGGTTGGGCTTCTGGCGTGGACATAAGACGCGAGAGATAGCCAGACGCTGCACGCCGGGTCAACGCCGGGATTTGACCGCCTGAAAACGTTCGGGATTCGCTAACCAACGATTTCTGACGCACATCGCTGGCTTCAGGACGTCTTTAGTGTCTCCTGCCAGGAAAAATCCAGATGCGGCTTTCGCGTTGCCAACGGTTTCTGCCGGGGTCATCGGTTTATCCGCCTCTATGAAAAGCCGATTCCCGCTGGCGTGGTTGATGGTTTACGTTGTTCTGGCAATTTCGCGTCTGGCTGCGCAAGACGTGATCGTAACGGACCCCGCTTGGCGAGATTCGGAAAGCCCAGCGGCCGATGCCCTGCCGCAGTTCACGAAACGACCGAAACCGGATTTTCCGGACGAACTCAAAAATCCTGAGCAAATTGCTTACGCGATCGTTTGGGAGACGATCGACGAAAACGGTAAACGGGTGCATTCGGAGCGAGTTTTTTCTAACCCATATCTTGAGAATGCCACTGCGGCGGCCATGTCTGTGGACCAGGTTAAATATGCGCCCGCTGTGCGCGGCGGCAAAGCTGTGATGGCGAGCTGCTGGTTTGCGTGTATTTTTAATCCTCACTCAGCCTCGCCGAAAAAGAACGAGGCCACACCGCGTTTGCTCGCGGTTGCGCCCATCGTAGTACGTGTAAAGGAACTGCCCGCCGGAGCTAAAACTCCTCTGGTGATCTGGGCCAAACTGAGTCTCGATGAGAAAGGGCAGATCCAAAATTATGTCTTTGATGACCCCGCTTACGAAAAACTGCGTCCACAAGTTGGCGGGTCGTTACATCTTTGGCGTTTCGCGCCAGCGCGCCGTAACGGCTTAGCCGTAGCGGCTGAGTCGCACGTACCACTTATCCTAAACCAAGCCTACAGCCCTAAGACGCCAGGCATACCGCCGAAGGTTCTCCATCGAGAACGGGCGGAATATCCCCGCGCAATGTTGAATAGCCGCCTTCGCGGCGAAGTTTTATTAGAA
>Ga0302321_100001424_pt1 | contig 20449 bp, 13 predicted proteins | sample Fen_T0_1_FD_202505 | JGI IMG/M metagenome (GOLD analysis project Ga0302321, IMG submission 202505) | Peat permafrost microbial communities from Stordalen Mire near Abisko, Sweden - Fen_T0_1 | ecosystem: Environmental > Terrestrial > Soil > Wetlands > Permafrost | place: Sweden: Abisko...
CATACAGCCGTACGACCTCGGGCGATGCCTTCTGCTCGCTTACCACGGGCAGATTCGCAGCCTCAATCTGCCGTGAACCTCCGTGCTCCGCCGGCCTTTGATCCTCAGGTGTCGTCATCTGAATCAGAACTCGACGCGCATTGCGAACTGGAATGCGCGCGGACCACCTGAGCCAAAGAAGCCACCGGCGATGGTATCTGGCTGGTAGAAGTTGGATTGTACGGTCGCACTGCCAGTAACCGGGCTGATGGAGATATTGCGACCGGAAAAGTTCGCTTTGTTTGTCCCACGAACGTTGACTTCGTTGAACATATTGAAGCCTTCGCCCATCAGGCTCAACGTCGTCCTGTCCGCAATGCGAAACTCCTTCTTCAAGCGGAGGTCGAATGAGCTGAACGGGCTAAAGAAGTTGATGGCGCCAGGGACATGCGCAATGGTGCCTCCGGCATTACACGGAAAGGCTCCGGGGCAAGCGGGCAGCGCATTCCATTTGTCGATTACCGTATTCAACTGGTTGCTGTTTTTGATTTCGCGCGCAAGTGCGTTGCGAGGAAGTATGGGCAGCCGTGAACCCGAAGCGCCAGAAGCACGATTGGCAGTGCCCGGAAGAAATGTGTCAGCCGGAACGCCGGAACCGAACGTGTAAATCGGCGCCAGGCTGAAGCCGTATGGAAGCTTCACTTCGCCGTACAGAGTGATGCGCTGACGCTCATCGGTGAGCGCGTAGCCCTTCTCTTTGCGGAGACCGGACGTGCCTTCGACGAGATTCACTTGCTCGTCTTTGTTGTTGTCCTCAAGCTGATCGTCATCGGAGTAATCGAGAGTCTTTGAAAGCGTGTAGCTGACGTTGTAGTTATAGCCAACGCCTCTCATGCTCCCCTCGCGATGAGCCACGCTCACGAGTAGCCCGTCGTACCAACTCTTCGCAGACGAATCCAGAATTGTGACGCTGTCGGTAATTCCCGATAGGGGATCGGTAATCAGACATGTCTGATTGTTGCCGGGGCAATGGATATTGGGAGAGGCTGAGCTCGTATTGCGCAACAGGCTCCCGATGAGCAGCCGCTGGCCGAAGACATGCAGGCCATCAGCAGTGATCATCCAGTGTGTGCCAAGCTGCTGCTGCAAGCCAAGCGAGAATTGTTGAAACACAGGGTGGTGGGCATTTGGCCCGAGGGCTACAATGCCCACGCCTCCAGTTTGATGAGGTCCGCTGAAAGCCGAGGCGATCGTAGGGCTACCGGTGGCGAACTGCGATCCAGGCGCAAAGCACAGACCGAGGCTCGCAGGTGCAGGAATCCCAGGGTTTGTGCAGCTGGAACCCGCATACTGGGTCACAGTCAGCGCACGATCATTTTGTACCAGCTCCTTGGATCCCGCCTCGAGAGTAATGCGGTCAAAGTAGATGCCGTAGCCGCCGCGGATCGCCGTACGCCCGTGGCCGAAGGGATCATAGACGAATCCAACACGCGGCCCGAAGTCCTTGTTGTCGGGGTCTTTGTGCAGTGGAAGGACGTTTGCCATCCAGGTGCATGGCTGAGTGGGTGTGCTCGTGAGATTTTGGCAAGGCGCGTGTGCGGCGCTCTGGCCGGTGAGATCAGAGTCATATTCCCACCGCAGGCCAAGATTCAAAGTCAGCCTCAAGGAAACGCGCCAGTCGTCCTGCGCATAGAGTGCTGAGTAATTGTTGGTGATTCGCGGAATCGGCACTGGGATAATCGGCGCAGTGCTGTGAATGCCAACGGCTACAGGGATGTCGAGGTCGTTCACCACACCATCCCCGTTCAAATCCTGGAAACCAAAGTCCGAAACGAGTATGACCGTTCCTGTACCGAATACGTTGATCTGGCCGGTTGCGCGGTAGTGCTGAAACTCGCCGCCGACGTGCAGCGTATGCCTGCCGAGAGTCGCCGTGAAAGCATCCCGGAACTGGTAGCGGTCAAGATGTGTGGCCTGCGGGAGGTTGAAGTTCGCGCCATCCGCAAGGTCGGGAAAGATGAGTTCGTTGGTCAGGTTCAGCTTTGGATTGGTCAGCGATTGGTTCTGGGGGTAAGGCGGAAGGTTGTTATAGAAGTTGTCGTAGTGTACTGAAAAATCATTGGTACGGGTAGTCGAGAAGGTGCTTGTCCACGATGCCACCGCCGAGTTGAATCGGTTGAGCGCGTTCTGCCGCTCCGAGGAAGTAAACAGGGGTGTGGCTTGCGCGGCGCTGGCTTGCGCCGTATCCGTGGCCCGGTTGAGGCTATAGCGAAGGCTGAAGGCATTTGCGTCGTTCAGGTGATAGTCTGCGCGATTCGAAAAGAGCAGGTCACGCAGAGGCGCCGGCGCTGCTGTGTGCGCAATTGAGCCATAAGGCGCGACGTTCGAAAATACGCGCGTACCCGTCTGCAACGCGGCATTCTGGTTTCGATACTCTACCGAGGAGAAACCAAAAGCCTTGTCTTTGCGGAGCGGACCACCGACTGAACCGCCAAACTGCTCGCGGTCAAAACGTGGCACAGGCTGGCTGCGATCGAATGTCGCGGGCAATCCCTGCAAGTGACGGTTGCGTTCAAACAAGAATGCGGAGCCATGCACCCGATTGCTGCCCGGCCGCGTCACGATGTTGATGATACTGTTGCCGGAACGGCCTACTTCTGCAGTAAAGCGCCCGGTAGCGATCTGAAACTCCGCAACCGAGTCCTGTGGAAAGTTTGCGAGGGTGCCGCCCACCACTTCGTCATTGTTGTCACCGCCATCCACAGTAATGTTGCCGCCTCGACCAAACCCGCCGGCCGAACTGATTTCGATCGTGTTGGTCTTGGTAGGGTCAAAGACTGGCCCGGGGCGGTTGCCTGGAATCAGAAAGGCTAGTTCGAGAAAATTTCTGCCATTCAGCGGGATGCTGGTTATGGTGTTCGAAGTGATTTGTCCCTGCAGCATCGACTGCGTCAGTTCGATATCCTGGCTTGCTGCGTTTACATCCACTGTGCTGGTTTGAGCAGCTATGTTGAACTTTGTATCGAGCGTGACCGCTTTGCCTGGTTCAACCTGTACGTTCGCGTACCGAACTTCAGCAAAGCCGGTGAAGCTCAGCACCACTGTATAGCCGCCTGGCGCCAGGTTGGGCAGTGTGAACGAGCCGTCGGCGTTGGATGCGCTCTCACGCACAGTTCCTTGCGACTTGCTGGTTACTGTGATGTGCGCACCATGCACAAGACGACCATTTGGGTCTGTCGCTATGCCATCAATTGATCCGGTTGGGAGTTGGGCACTTGTCGCGACACACAACACGAACGCACTGAGTGCAGCCCAGATGCATGACTTGGGATTCATCGATCTACCTCCAAAATTACAGCTGTCCCTCCGCATCGAGTGGAATCGGGGAAGCCGTCTTCAATGCAGTGCGGAGTTAAGGGACAGGCAAATGCTACGTATGAAAGCTAGGTGTGTCTTCGACCATTCGATGGAGAAAGGCTTCCACCTTTCGCCGTTGTTAGAGATCGCGTATGCTTCCTGCATTGCGCAGAATACGGCGCCGACTCTTGTCAGAAGGAGTCCGGAGAACCTTTATGCCCCATATCAAACTACCGGAAGGACTGCAAGGAATTCGCAGCGCAATGGCGTTTCGGCCCGAAACTGCCAAGCCACTGAACGAGCTCGCCGAGGCACTGCTGCACGCGCCGAACTCGTTGCCGCAAGGGGACCGCGAGCTGATCGCGACCTACGTTTCTTCGCTCAACGATTGTTATTTCTGTCAGACGGTACACGGCTCGATCGCAGCCGCATGCCTTAACGACGACCATGATCTCGTTAAGCGCGTCAAAGCAGACTTTCAGGCGGCTGAAATCTCTGACAAGCTCAAAGCCCTGCTGGTGATTGCGGCGAAGGTACAAAAAGGCGGCAAGAATGTCACGACTGCCGATGTAGAAGCTGCGCGTGCGCATGGCGCCACCAACCTGGAAATCCACGACACAGTCCTGATCGCGGCGGCTTTCTGCATGTACAACCGCTACGTGGATGGGCTGGACACCTGGCAACCACGCGATGAAGCGCTCTACCGGGAGCGCGGCAAGAAGACCGCTCGTGAAGGCTACGTGAGCATGAGCCGTGAGTACCTGCCCGACCCTGTTACCGAGCCTTGAGCAATAGCTAGAGTGCCCAAGTATCCAAGCGAGGGCACTGGATCGTCGATCACGATTAAAGCCAGATTGGTAACGATGTTGGCCTATGGTGATTGAACGGATCACTGGCAATCCGGGAATTGCGGAGCAGTAGCTGTCGGCATCACGAGCTACGGACCACCAAGTCGTTGGATCTCGGCTGCGTTTAGCCGGGTTTGCGTTAATCACATCTTCGGTCAGAAGGCAGACAATCACCTTGAAAACCTTGAGGTCGTCACTCATGCGAGGAACACACAGCACGCATGGGAGACCGGACTACGCAGGAGGGCTACGTTCAAGTTGGCTGCATAGTGCTTGCGCTGCAAACCACCTGGCTATAGAATCAGCTCTAACCGAACAAGTCTCTAAGTTGTTTAGAATGTGATGGTCGGGGAGAGAGGATTTGAACCTCCGACCCCCTGGTCCCGAATCAGCAAACGATTCGCTAACTTGTTGATTCGTTTAGGTTGGTAGTGCGTCTAGTTGGACCTAAATGCATGGTTTTCGGCAGCAATTGGACCCAAGTTGGACCCAAGTTCTCCGCAGCTGTGTCCGCCTCATTTTTGGGAGCACAATTGCAACTCGAGCGCACAAAGCGCCACCACGGAAGAAGAAGTAGGTTCTCTCGCCCGAGAGGTTAGCCCGCTTCGCTGAGGCCGTCAAGCGGCGCTGAGCGGTCCAAAAGAAGGCTGCCGTCAAATAGACGCTACTACTGCTCGACAGGGAAGAGATGTGCCATGGACGCTTGATACAGGATGCCGGAAAGGCACAGGATGCTCACCAACGATGTCCGTGATGGCTCGGATGGCAGGGCCAAGGTGGGTAGATCGGCGAGATTGATGCGCATCAAAACAGGCTCTACCGCTCAGTCAGGACCGATCACTGTTCTGAAGATACGGCTGGTTTTCCGAGTGGTCGTGCCAGGCAGACCATGGCCTGAAGCCGCCAAACAGGCCCGCTCGCGCAAGTCTAACGATCTCCTTCTTTGGCGAGCCGATCAGAACGTAGGGGAGGCCACACTTCCCTTTATCGCGCGCACTTCAGTAATAATGGAAAGGTACAGAAAAGATGTAATATACAGTGAGACTCATGTCTGTGACCCTGGAACAAATCGTTCGTCGGCATTTTCCCCAAGCGGATCGAGCCTTCGTACAAGAGTCCGTCGCTCGACAGGTTGAGTGCGCTCCCGAGTTGTACCTCGCTCGGTACTGCAAAGATCCGCGATCGATGGGAGGACGCTACGTCAATTCCGATCTGTTCAAAGAGACCTTCGCCGAATATAATACGTCCAACGAATCACGCGGGCGATACAACGCTCCTGTGCACAACGCAGCAGCTGTATTAGCCTCCGAGCAATTTCGCCGCGTCGTTTCCGACAACTCCGAACCATACCGCGATAATGCGCTCTTCCTTTCGGGAGTTCCAGGCGCAGGCAAGTCCTCCTATGTGCTTCGTGCAAACAGCCCCTTCCCTAACAACCTCCGTGTCTTGTATGAAGGACAACTGTCCAGCGCCGACCAAGCTATATCCAAAATCGACCAGGTAATTGAAGCCGGTTTAGCTGCGGAGATTACCATCGTTCACATCTCATCGGAACAGGCACTTTACAATACAATTCATCGCTTTCATCTCCAAGGACGCGGAGCGAGCATCGAGGCTATGGCCAGTATCCAGGGCAGACTCCCCGATAGTTTGCGCACCGTTCATAAACGCTTCGGCAGTGCAGTAAAGCTGCACATCATTGACAGAAGAGGTACACTGGATGCAGTTCTACTGCACGGCTGGCGCCATCTTCCAATACTAGAATCGGAGGGAACCTATGAAGACATCAAACGCAAACTCGCCGAAATCCTTGAGCGGGACTACCGATCCGGTCATATCAAAGAAGACGCCTACGAACAAGCCGCTGGAAAAGCCCCAAGGGATTTCACTCGACGAGTGGCAAGAGAACGCTCTAGCGGGTTTGAACGATAAGACAAAGCCCTTTCCGCCAGTTTGGTAAATCATGCGAATTTGCATTTGCAGACCCTAAATAGATCGCGAGCATCAAGTGTTATGAATCATTGCATTTACAAAATTCTGTATGTTGAGGCAGGGAGATTCTCCAATTGGATCGGCGAGTCTAATTGGATCATCGAAAACGTACCGATAAAAGCTGAACCCGCCTGCAAAGCCAATCGGGCCTTCTGATAGGAAGCTGCCTGTGTTTGGGCTGTAGTATCTGGCGCTTCCCAGCATTCCCAGCGGATCGGGCTCCATGTAGCGCCCCAGATCGGGCAGGTAGTTTCGGAACCCGTTGTGGTTCCAGCCGCTTTCGACATCGAAGTACTGCCCAGGGAAAGCGCAGGTTCTGCGTGATCGTCCCGCTGACCGAGGCCTGACCGAAGGGTTCGTACGTAGCTTGCCAAGCAACTGTCTGACTGCCATCCGTCGCCAACTGCGGGGTGCCCAGCATGTCGTCGTGCAGAAAATTGAGAGCGCCTGTTGATGGATTCAGCGTAGCGACAGGCCGGCCATCGAGATAGATGTAGTCGACCTGCGCCACACCGGAAGCACTGGCCGCTTCCAACACCATGCCGTTCTGGCCGTACTGATAGATCTCTCCATAGGTGGAGTGCCCGGCACTTTTTGTACCAGTTTCAATGAGAATAACTGGTACGAAAGGAGCGGGCACTCCAGAGTACCAATCCCCTTGCGCTACACTAACAATCCAACTGGTACAAAAGATCGGTCAGGCCAGTAGGTGTCCCCCACTAATTCCGGTGCGGAGCACCGCGCTCTTCACGATGCTGGTTGAGGCACCTTAAGAACTCTCACCGTGAGTGATGAACTTTCGAAAACATGCATAAAATGCAACTGCAGCAAGTACTAAGGCCGTGGCCGGTGCTAAAACAAGTACCGCCTCGCCCGTTTCGCCCCTAAGCAACTCCGCACAGAGAAAGGAGGCTCCGACGAATCCTGCTATAGCTGCTAACCCTGCCGCCACAACAGACAAGACAATAGCGAAGACGATTTCTCCGATTGTTCGTTGCGGGCTCACGCTATACATTTTCATTTCTCCCAAACCTCACACCGAGTAGGAATCGCGCCCATTTGCGTTACCACCAGAGCTCTTTAGCTGAAAAGAGGGGCTGTGCGAGATGACTGAATCTGTTATTACTCGATCCTCCCGACGAATTGACAGCTGCTAAACACTGCATGAGCGCGCCATCACAGGACTTGTCGTCATCTGATTCCTGATTTGAACTACACTTACCATTCTTTGGATGTCGCGCTCTAGCGTAGCAGCGATCATGGTCAGCGTAACAACCGTCTTGCGCGTCGACGGGAAGCGCGAGGCCCGGCGGAGGGTTGGGATTGGAAGACCATGGATCTCCGAAATTCTCCCATGGCTCCCATTGTCCTCCTGTCCAGTGAGGTCCACCATAATTGCCGTAATAAGGGAAACAACTCGAGAAGAAGCAAAAGAGCGGTGGATTAGGAGTAATTGGTGGTCCGTACGGCCCCGAATAGAGTCCAAGTGGATCACTAAAATCAATCGGATTATCGCCTGCATACCCATAAAGATTCGATCCACTTCTTGCAAGCCCCGACGGATCTTCGCTCAGGAACCTACCTGTATTTGGGTTGTAGTATCTGGCGCTGCCTTCCGTTGCGAGCGGATCGGGCTCCATGTACCGCCCGAGATCGGGCAAGTAGTTCCGGAAGCCGTTGTGATTCCACCCGCTCTCGACATCGAAGTACTGCCCTGGGAAGCGCAGGTTCTGCGTAACCGTTCCGCTGACAGAGGCCTGACCAAAGGGCTCGTAGCTCGCCTGCCATGCGACGCTCTGGCTGCTATCCGTAGCCAACTGCGGTGTGCCCAGCATGTCATCATGCAGAAAATAAAGCGCGCCTGTTGACGGATTCAACGTTGCGACAGGTCGGCCATCGAGATAGATGTAGTCGGCCTGCGCCGCACCGGAAGCATTCGTTGCTTCCAACACCATGCCGTTCTGGCCGTATTGATAGATCTCTCCGTAGGAACTGGAAACAGTTTTGATCAACCGCTGTCCGAATCCGTCGTAGGTGTAACTGGCCAGCGCGTCACCAGAGGCGTTGACTGCGGCCAGGCGCGCATCCTGGTTATAACTGAGCGAAGTGATGGTCTGGCCGCCGGGCGCCTGAATGCCCGGACTCAGACTGGCGATCCTGCCGTCTGCCGTATAGCCAATCGCTTGCGTCTGCACGCCCCCCGCACTCAGCGTCGCCAGCAGATCGCTTCCGCTACCATACCCGTAGTTCGTCGTCTCGATGCCGTGTGTCTGGCTCACCCGATTGCCATCCAAATCGTAGGTGTAACCAAAACTGCCGTAGCCGCCCGCCGCTGCGCTCAGATGCTGAAGAGTGTCATAACTGAAGCTCTGGCTATTTGCAGAGTTCACGGTGTCGGTGATCGTTTGCACATTGTTCGTTGGATAGTAGGCATAGCCCAAGTTCTGCAACGCAGAGGTACCAGTATCTGTGACTCCCGTCAGCCGATAGTCCTGGTCGAAACCGCGCGTTTCCGCGACCGCATTGCCGTAGGTGATCCCACTATTGGGTCCGAACGGCTCATTGGCAATACTGGACACGACTGGCGTGCTAGTCCCGCCGCTGGGCGTTGCGCTCACCGCCGTGATCCGGCCCATCGTGCGAGGCACCGGGGGCACCCTTGTTGCGGGTTGAAACGACCGTGGAGACACCGGGGCCTCCCGCCAACCGAAGCTTCACTCGCCACGAACGTTCACGACAATCAACATGTACAGATTAAGAACCAGAAAAGCCGCCACACCGGCATAGCAGATTCCAAGGCTAACCTTGAGTAGCATGCTGCCTGTCGCTGGGACACGATAACCGACACATCCGCCAATCGTCGCAGAGCATAGAATGCTTATCATTAAAGGCAAGTAGGTTCGAAAGACACTTCCCGAATAGTGTGGTGGGATAAAATAAGTGGCAGCCAAAAAGCCATTCAGACCTCCAAATGTCGCCACAATAATCAGAACCCCGAGAATACTGAACACAATCCTTTTCATAAGCAGCCTTTCATGCGAATGAAACGAGACGACACCACTCCGAATTCGCCTCGGCAACATCTCCTCTGACATCTCAACGTCATTCTCATGAACTCAAAACCTCATATGGTTAGCGACGTACTGCGCCCATGTCTGCTGCATATTCATGTATTGTCCGAGAGGGCTTGCATTGAATAGTTGATTTGCAAGCTGCCCGAGTTTGTTTGCCTCAGTCTTGCAATTGTTTGTGATCCAACCATTTCCGTGATTATTTGCGGGATTGTTCAGCTGATTGAACGCCTGCATATAAAACTGATCCATGTAATCATCTGCAACTTTTTGCGCCCATCCCACCTGAAGTCCTTCATAAGCAGCTGATATATCCTCGGGTTGGTTCAAATTCCATCCAACTTTATTAGCTGCGTTGCCCCAACTGTATGTAGCATCCACAGTCCCGTTGTCATCGGTAGAAAACGTAAATGTATGTGAAACATAAAACCACCCTGCGGCCGCCGCATCCGTGCTTATATAACGGTTCATCGTGTATGTAGCTAATCCCGTTGGGTCGATGAAGTTAGTAGGACTGTCCCCTGCATATACGTACAGGTTGTTCCCGCTGCCAAGTCTGCCTAGCGGATCGGGCTCGATATAGCGGCCCAGTCCGGGCACGTAGTTGCGGAACCCGTTGTGGTTCCACCCGTTCTCGACATCGAAGTATTGCCCTGGGAAGCGGAGGTTCTGCGTGATCGTCCCGCTGACAGATGCCTGTCCGAAAGGCTCGTAGCTTGCCTGCCAGGCAACCGTCTGGCTGCTGTCAGTCGCCAGTTGCGGTGTCCCCAGACGATCATCGTGCAGGAAGTAGAGTGCGCCGCTGGCGTTATTGAGGCCAGCGATTGGCCGGCCGTTGAGATAGATGTAGTCGGCCTGCGCCGCACCGGAAGCATTCGTCTCCTCAAGCAGCATCCCGTTCTGACCATACTGATAGATGTTCCCAGTGGTGCCGGAGATGGTCTTGACTAAACGCTGTCCGAAGGCATCGTAGGTGTAGCTGGCCAGCGCTCCACCTGAGGCGTTGACTGCGGCCAGTTGCGCATCCTGGTTATAACTGAGCGAAGTGATGGTCTGGCCGCCGGGCGCCTGAATGCCCGGACTCAGACTTGCGATCCTGCCGTCTGCCGTGTAGCCAATCGCTTGCGTTTGCACGCCCCCTAAACTGAGCGTCGCCAGCAGACCGCTTCCCGCGCCATACCCGTAGTTCGTCGTTTCGATACCGTGTGTCTGGCTCAGCCGATTGCCATCGTTGTCGTAGGTGTAAGCAAACGATCCGTAGCCGCCCGCCGCAGTGCTCAGACGCTTAAGGCTGTCGTAGCTGAAGCTCTGGCTGTTGCCGGAGTTGACCGCATCGGTGATCGTTTGCACATTATTCGTTGGATAGTAGGCATAGCCCAGGTTCTGCAACGCAGAGGTACCAGTATCTGTGACTCCCGTCAGCCGATAGTCCTGGTCGAAGCTGCGCGACTCGCCGACACCATTGCCGTAGGTAAGCGCGCTGTACGGTCCAAACGGCTCATTGGCAATACTGGACACGACTGGCGTGCTTGTTCCGCCGCTGGGTTGGGCTGAAACCGAACTGACGTGGCCCATCGTGTCGCGCGTATAGCTCACCACCGCTCCTGAAGGATACGTGATCGAAGCAATTCGGTTGGCGGCGTCATACGTGTAGGTCGTTGTGAGATTCACCGTACCCGCCGTGCGTGCATCGGTGAGAAGGTTGCCCAGCTGGTCATAGCTGCGGGAAAGGGTTCCGGCTGCATCCGAAACCGAAGTCAGCCTTCCGATACCTGCCCCGTGCCCGCTTTGGTCGTAAGTATAGGTGACATTTTCCGCACTGTCGGACGGGAAAGTGCTCGTCAAAACCCGATCCAGGGCGTCGTAGGTGTATTGCGTGACCGCTCCGGTGGCGGCAGCGCGCTCAATCCTGTTGCCTGTACTGTCATAGTGATAGACCGTTGTCCCGGTGTTCGGGTTGCTCTCCTGAATCAGGTCGCCAAATCCGTCATAGACGTAGGCGGTCGCAACGCCGGTGGGGGCGGTAACGGTCAATGGGCGGTCATGCGCATCGTAGCTCGTCGCCGTGATCCCGCTGACTGGGTCCGTGATTTGGTAGAGACGGTTCAGCGCGTCGAACGCGCGATGGGTCGTGTTGCTCGCCTGGTCGGTTGCTGTGACCATATTGCCTACGGCATCGTAGGTGAAGGACGACGTCTGGCTTGCCGCGCCGATGTCCTGGAGCATCCGTCCGAGTGTATCGAAGGCATTCGAGTGCTGGCTCGTCACACTGTTTGACGCGTTCAAGATGTTGGTCGCGGTTGGATTGCCAAGAGCATCGAGAGTGTAAGAAACCTTTTGGCCGAGCAAATCCGTAACCGCTGTGAGGCGATGGGCAGCATCGGAGGTGTACGTCAGACCCGAACTGTCCGGCAGCGTAACGCTGGTTAGATTCTCCGCCGCATCGTAACCATAAGTTGTCGTGCGGTTGCCTCCGGAGGTCACCACCGTGTTGGTAAGGAGATGTTGGCGCGGATCGTAAGCGAGGTTGGAGGTCACGCTGTTTCGATCGACAATCGTCAGCGGGAGCCCACCTCCGGTGTGGCTGGTGATGGTGGTCTGTTGATTCAGCGGGTTCGTGATTCCCGTCAGTGCACCGGCCGAATCGTAGGCATACGTAGTCTTCTCGACCACGTCGGTGCGCGGGCTCTGCACGGAGGCGAGTAGGGAATTCTGCCACGTATACTGCCAGACACGCGTAGAGCCATTCGTCGAATAGGGCGTGGATTGCGTCGTACTATCCGTCAGCGTCCTGGTCAGCACATTGCCGCTGCCATCGTACGTAAAGGCCGTCGTCAAGCCCGGTGTCGTGATCGTAACCGGCAAATGCACCCACGTTGAGTCGTACGCAATCGTGGCCGTGCGCGCCACGGAACTGCCGGCCGCTTCATTGATCGTTGTAGGATCGCCGTGATTGTTGTTGACGTAAGTGGTTTGATTGCCTTTCCAATCGGTCTCGCCACTCACGTAACCGTTCGAGTTGTAACTGTACGTCTCGGTCGCCGCCGCTGTGGTGCTTGTTGCGGCACGTAAAACATTCGTGGTTTTGAAATCGTTTTGAAGATAAGCCAACGTGTAGGTGTCGGTCACTCCCCGCGCATTAGTCACTGTACGCATGTTGTTAGTGTCGTCATAGGTGACCGTCGTCAGATTCGCGACGCCTCCCGTTTGGCTCGTGAGTCCGCGCTGCAAGCTATCGTGCGTCCAGCTTGCGTAGGTTGCGCCATTTTCATCCTGAATACTTGTCAATGCATAGGGAAGATTCGAATTTTGGTACAGATATTGCTGGCTCGTCGCGGGACTCGTCGAATAGGACACAGAGGCGAGTTGATCATTGTAATTGTAGACGCTGTTGTATCCATACGTCAGAACCAGACCATCGGGGGTCGTGACAGTGGAGACTTGGCCATTGGGATATGTGAAGGTGAGTTGGCGGCTGTAAGAGTCCGTGACGTTAATCAGTTGGTTATATGAATTGTAGGTCATCGTCTGCGCATAGCCGTTACGCAGTGTAATGCTCTGGAGAAGGCCATACGTGCCGTCATAGACTTCCGTCGTATCGTTGCGGTCTTTCAGGGTCCAGGTCGTTCCCGATTGAGTCAGTGTGTAATCCACATCGCCATCGGAAGTCCAGGCACTCCCGTTGTTGTAGAAGTTGATCTGTTGTCCGTCCGGGCGTTCTGCGGTAATTAGGTCACTGGAAATAAACTGCAAATAGCGATCGTAGTTGGAGCGCCAATTCGAGCCAAGTTCCCAAGCGTATGTTGAGGCTGCAGTAAGGCTGTTGTAATAGCGAATATAGCTGAGCTTATTGGCCTCGGCGGTTTCGAAGTCGGTGACTTCTTCAAATACATTACCTGAAGAAACATTGATGGGATCGCCGACGCCGGAACATCCTGGTGTATCGCAGGGATTTCCTAGGTGTTTCGATAAATTGTTACCGATTTGCACAGGAAATGCAGCCGAAGTGCTGGAACCGGTACACTCAGGGTCGGCGGTTGCTTTCGAGCGGACGTTTCCGCGGGCGAAGGGACGCATGACGCTCGTGTGGGCCACGACGACGCACGCGGTCTCGGCGGGGACCGTGCTCGGAATGATCACGGTGGCGTCAATTTCCGTGTCGCTGACAACATTTACCTGTGAAAATGAGACGGCTCCCGTGCTTTCGGTCACATACGCGGCAACCGTGGTGCAAGCAGGCGTGTCTTCTCCAAAGAAACCGCTGCCGGTGATCGTAACGTTGATACTTAGTCCCGCGAACCACTGGCTCGAGGTAACGGAGGTGATGGTCGGCGGAGAGGTGCAGATAACCTGGCCATGGCAGTCCGAAGTAGAAGCGATGAAGAAAATGAAGACGATTGCGAGAAGAGCGGTTAAAAGCTTCCTTCCACTCTGAGGGAAATTGCAAAGAGAAGCTGTTATTTCGAAATTCCGACGATCCATACGATGTTCCCACGTATTCATTCCAAGTTCCTCCCGAAGCTGGCGCTTCGTTTGAAGGCAAGGTGCGGCCACTAGAACTAGTCCGATAAATGGGTTTTGCGCCGCGCAAGTCGTTCGGAATCAGATGTTCCAAACATTAATCAGACCAGTCGTAGACAGATTCCTGTCAATAACACACAGGACGTCTGGACAGACTGTGATTAGAGGACTGCGCAAACTAACAGAATCGCTTCCTCACCGCGGGCTCTAATTACTCGTAGGGAGAATTTATCTTTTGAACTATAGCCTCTTGTCTCATGGCAATCACCAAAAGTCAAGTGAAATTCTCGATCTGAGTTGCTTCGCTCTCGCGATGGAGTCACAAATAGCAATTTCGAAGCGTCAAGCTGTCCGATTGGAGAGAGGATGCCTGATGCCCGGCATTAGGCTACGGCCGTCGTCACTCAGGAACCAAAATCAAGACGCGGACGCGATTGAAAGATTTGCTCGTGCTACGCAGCGATCTGATGTTGGTGGTACAGGTGCCTTTCTCGCTAAGAATCGAATCAAGCCGAAGGCGGCCCACTCCGTCCGGGGTAAGCCACTCCTCTAGATTCCTTTCCCTCAATGAAATCACGCATCGAAGGTGGCCGGTACGGACCTCAAACTCGAGAGACAGCGTTAGCGGTCCATTTGCGCGTCGTATGCGCCGCGCTAGACGGCAACGTAGGCCATTCGGTTGTTGAGCAGGCCCTTCGCCCCCACCTCGGTATCCGCGTGGATCAGCACCCGGTCGGCGGTCTGGCCCTGGCTGGAATGGCTCGTGGCCGCGTACCCGCCTTGCCGTAGCCTGTGACGGCCACCGCAAATCCCCTGCCGGCCGCCTTTTCTCCCTTCCTCTCCCACGGTTAAATTTTTTGCGGTTAATTCGGCTTCCCTCAGTTCCATGCAATGAATCCACTATTTCCTCCGGCACTTCTTTCAGATGAACTCCTTTGGGTACAATCGATTGGAGCATGGTCTTCCAAACGCATATACATATGCTGTAAGATATATCCGAACTAGGAAACCACATGCCCACTGCGAAGAAAGCCACTGCCCGACCGAAACGCAGAGTTGTTGCTCCCGTGGAGACGCGCACTCAACTCCGGCTCACCGTCGATTCCAAATTCACCAAGAGCCATTTCAGCCAGCTTTTCGCTGTGCTCAAAATCCGCAGAAAGAACGCCCTCGCAGAACACATCATCATGAATTTCAAAACCAAGGCCGCGCAGGCGCAGCTTGTTGCGTTCTATAACGGCTCGTGGCTGAACATTCCATTTCAGAGCATTGACACCGCGTTCGTATTCCCATTGACACACGAGATAGCCGATGAACTGGATCGAGTTGGCGGCGAAATTCTCGGCGGAGTAAATCGGTCCAAGACATTCCGCGTGATGGTGGCCTATTTTGCCTTCGTCCATAAACTCAAGACTCCGGTTCAACACACATTCGCATAGTCTCGTCAGGACATCTTGCTGACGGCGGTCGCATATTCGCAATCATGAGCTACCTGCCGCCTCTTTCCTGCTGGCGTTGGCGCGGATTCGCCAGACGTTGAAGCAGGTGCAGGGCGTGTTGCATCTCCGGGTCAGTGAATTGGACGGCGATGCCGTGTTGCGCCGCAATCTTTGTGACCATCCGCTTCCACTCCACGGTGCCGTCACACGCGATTCGAGGTCCGAATTTCTGGATGGCCATCTCCAATCCGAAGAGGACGGCGGCTTTATCCTGGTTAAGAACGGTGACGATGCGTCCGCGGTCGATGACGGAAACTTGCCCGTTGAGTGCGTAGGACACGTCGCCGGTCTTGCGGTTGATTGTCCAAATGCGGGTCGCGGCGATCTGGTTGGCGAGCGCCTGCACCTTCTGTTGGCTTGCAAGCCGCTGTTGCGCGAGGTCGGCCCAGTCTGTACTGCCGTCATGATCGGGAGATGGCCCAATATGCAGCGCGTCTGATTCCAGCCTTGCATCGAGCCGCCGTTGATTCCGCTGGTCCGCGTATCGCCATCCGCGAAGTTGTGCGGCGGCACGTATGTCTCCTTTGTCGGCTCTGTCCGCAACCCATGAGCGAAGATTCTTCGTGAATGCTTCTTGCCGCCTCTGTTGTACAGACAGCTTCAGGGCGCGTACTTCAAGAACGGATTGGGCTGCTGCCTGGGAGAGCAAGACTTTCTTGTCCGGCCACGACACAGCCAACGCGCGAATTTCCTTCCTTTTCTGTCGGAGCGACACCATGAGATGTTGGTGCGCCTCTCTGCCCTCTGCTGTGAGGCCCTTGCATACTGCCCGTTGCTGGTTCCGGTACTGGTTGTAATCGGCCATCATAGAGCTACGTTCGGCGTGTCGCTGCGCTTTCCGTTCTTCCCTCAGTGCGCTATCACGAGTTTCATGTTGAACGCGATGTTGTGCGACCTGTTGATCGGACTCATAGCCGGATGTTGAAGCAGGTGTCCACGGCCCAAGCGCGGCCTCAGTGGTCTGACGGTTGGTCATTCCTGCGAAATTGTTGCGGAACACATTGGACGCCTTTACCCGGATGTTGTAGTCAACGGCGAGGACCGCATATCCGCCCGACTCACCTTTCTCAAGTTTGAGATGGGCCTTCGAGAGAAGTCGATGGAGATCATCCCATGTGACATTCTGTCGGGCAAGTAGTGAGCGAACACGTGGATCAACCTCCCGCCGTACATAAGATTGGAACGATTCCTGATCCTGGTAATGTTCAAATTGTGCAGCGGCTCCGGTCGGATGTTGTTGGGCAGATCGAGACGCATTGCGCTCGGATTTCGATTGCAGTACAGCCACTTTTGATTCCTCGTCCCATCGCATCGGACCCGGCGTGTGGGACCAGCCATGTTTCGCTTCAAGAAAGCGTACTGCGGCATCGAGAGTGAACCAATCGCGATAGGGCGTATGTGCTCTGAGTGTCTCCAGATGGACCTTGTTGAGCATGATGTGGATGTGAAAATGCTTTTTGTCGTCGTGTGCGACGATCATGAATTGATGGCCTTCATATCTGAGAGCCTTCAATGTGTGCAGCGCACAATCCACCCATTGGGGTCGAGTCGGACGCTCACCTGGAGGCCATGCCAATTCATAATGGCAGACAGCATCCTTGCAACGGTTGTTGAGAGATGCAATCCCTTGCATCTCTATCGCTGCTGTATCGAAGCCGAGAAGATTCTCCGACATGACCACATCTCCGCGCAGAAGAAGTTCTCCGGTGTCGGCATCAGGCTCCCGCGTAAGGTATTCATGAAGCCGTTTGAAGCTGCTGGAGTGTTTTCTAGCTGGCTGCACTTTAGCAATCATGTTCACTTCACCGTGCCCGTCTTGAGCGCTCTCATTGCGTTATGAACAGCCAGCAATGTGGAATTCAGTCGCCTGCGAAGGTCTTCTTCATCGGGGAGACCTTTGATCTGCGTGAGCAGATGCTTCTGGAGTCCACCGAGTCTTGCAAGTTCTCCTGCGGCCTTCTGGTCCATAGTGGAAAGGATTCGCCTGTTCAATGCAGTCCGCCGGATGTACTCGCTCATCGTCAGGCTCGCACTGTTGGCCTGGTCTCGGATTGTGGCTTTCTCCTCTTCCGTGATGCGGATTTCGATCCGTAATGTGGCGCCTTGTGCTCGTGTGGATCTTGCCATTGTCCTCTCCTGTCCTGTGGGGTCTCGGGGCGTAGCCCTGAGCAAGATGCGCAACCATTTCTCCGAGTAGCCGAAGGCGGATTGGAGAAATGGTGGTGTCTGGGCGAAACCCCGCAGGGGTTTTGTCCGGACAGCGCCTACCTTGCCATTCACCGTTTAGACATTCAGTTGTCACCGTTATGGCGTCCAATTTGCATCATCCAGGGCTTGTACTCTACGATTAGTTTATTACATGTCTGCTGTCATTAATATAGGCAACTGTGATAATATCTCTCTCGTGCCTCTATAGAGCGCATTGAGGAAGACAAGAAATGGGAACAGCGGGGCGTCATAAAGTGCAGGTCTTTTCTTCGGATGTTGTGGAGGAGCTTCGTACGTTGCTGACTCAAAAAACGACTGAACCCGTTCCACAACCCGATTCGTTCATGATCGGGGCGGTGATACAGGCGCTATTGCCTCTGCTCGTGGAATTGCGAAGAAAAGGCTATTCATTGAACATGCTGGTTCAGGTGCTGGAACAGAAGGGGGTAAGGATCAGTTCAACAGCACTTTCGGGATACCTGGCGAAGTTTGCTAGGCCGGCTGAGGATTCGCCGGTGAGGGGGACACGCAGAGAGAGGACACAAACCTCAACAAGTGCCTCGCAGACGCGTGGACATTTCGTAATGAAGCCGGATGTAACCCTGTAAGAAGCGGGCGATGTATGGCGCGAATGTTCTTTGTAACGGGCAGTAGGGGTGAAATCCGTGTCCGGGCGGTGCCCGAGAAAAGGCTATGAACACACGTGCAAGGTTTGAGGACAACAGTGGGGCTGGTATGTCGTCGAATGAATGGAATTGCGAGTTGATGACGGTTTCGGAGATTGCGCGCACGTTGCACGTTCCGGTTTCATGGGTCTACGAACGTACAAGGCGACGTGGAGCAGAGCGGATTCCGCACATCAAACTCGGTAAATATCTGCGGTTCGAGATTGGTGCTGTTCGTAAGTGGCTGGCCAGCCTAAGGTGCTCTTGATGAATCCGGCCATGGGGAATACTCTACCATCAGACGCACTACCACCTAAACGGGCGACATTCGGAGGACGAATGCCCCGTAGAAGGTGTTTTCAAAACGGCACAGTAGTCAAACGTGGTACGCGTAAGAAAGTATGGGTCGCTCGCTGGAGGGAATCGGTGATCGGTCCCGATAACAGGCCAGGGCGGATTCGTCGCTCTGAAGTTCTCGGAACCGTCATAGAAATTCCCACGAAACGCGAAGCAAAGCAGATGCTCTCGGACCTGCTACGCAAAGCCAACAGCGGCGACCATCGGCCTCAAGCGGTTTTGACGTTTCGCAGATTCGTAGAAGACCACTGGAAGCCGGAGGTGTACCCCACACTGAAATTCTCAAGCAAGAAGTTTTACGACAACATGGTCAACACTCATCTCATGCCGGTCTTCGGTGATACACCGCTGCGACTGATCTCGAAAGAGAGCGTCCAGAGCTTTCTACACGCAAAAGCGAAAGGTGATTCCTCCTGGAAGACAGTCAAGCACATTAGCACTGTGTTCGGCTCGATTCTCGAAGCAGCGGTGAGAGATGAAATGTTGGCCTCTAACCCCGTCCGGAGAACACGACTTCCGCGACGTGGCCCGGTTGACGAGAAATCTCCGATTGAAATGGAAACCGTAAAGGAGCTAATTGAGAAGCTCGCTGAACCCTCCCGCTCAATTTCGTCTTTGCTGGCGATGACGGGGCTGCGGATCGGTGAACTGCTGGCGCTTCGTTGGCAGGACATTGATTTGCAGCAGGGGCTTCTATCGGTCAATCAAACGGTCTACGAAGGCCATTTTGATGAACCGAAGACGAAGCGGAGCAAACGCCGCATTCCCCTCGGCCCGCAAAGTGTCGAGATCCTTGCAGCGTTGAAGCGGACCGAAGCCACTCCATCGACTTTGGTGTTCTCAGCTCGAAACGGTTCCCCACTCAGTCGGCGCAATCTACTCAACAGGCAACTCAAGCCAGCCGCCAAGGCGCTGAAATTGACTGGAGTGAATTGGCATTGGTTCCGGCACGCTCACGCAACCTTGCTTGACTCGACGGGAACGCCTCTCGGCACCGTTTCGGCGCTGCTTGGACACTCGTCCTCGGAAATCACTCGTGGGACCTACATTCACTCGGTCCCAGCGGATGCGCGGCAGGCAGTAGAAGAGGTTGAAAAGCTTTTCGGAACCAGGGGAAAGCTTATTGGACCCAAATGGACCCAAGTTCCGGATTGGCCGGAAATGGGGTCTTCGCTAATTAACTGATATTGCGGGATTTAATGGTCGGGGAGAGAGGATTTGAACCTCCGACCCCCTGGTCCCGAACCAGGTGCTCTACCAGGCTGAGCCACTCCCCGAACATGGGTTGCAGTAGCGTATCGTTGGGGCGCTGCCTGGCGCGTTTTACCCCTTGATTGCGCTTGAATTAGTGTAGCAGAATTTGGGCCCCCAATCCGCAAAGCGGGAGCCGCTTACAACCAGCATTGGTCAGCCGCACACCACAACAGGACGAAGGTCCAAAGCGAAAGATCAAAGCGAGATACGCCTCAATCTCCACGCATGCTTCTCATGGCCTCAGCTCAGTTGCTGTTACTGGAGTCCTTGTCAGCGAATGCGGGAAGATCGAGAGCTACTAGCGCGAATCGCGTCTGCCCATTCTTCGGGCTCTCGAATCCAACAATGTGCTGGTGCCGCTTCGATCCGGCCTTCAATTCAAGCGATCCCTTGCCGAGACTGTAGTCTCCCTGGTCCACTTGCACCTTGGCGCCGTGGTCTTCGTCGCAGGTCAGCCCTTCCGATGTCGCAACCGGCGTGCCTACCGCTGCCTTGTTCTGGCATGTGATCACTTCGCCGTAACGGGCCAAAGCCTTCTTGTAAAAGGCGAGTACCTGGTCCTGTTTGTCGGGAGTGGAATAGGAAACCGCGCGCACTCTCAGTTCCCATTCACCAAAGCCCAGGTGAACGTCCGCGGATTTGTGCTTTTCGTTATCGGCTACAGTCTGCGCGCCCGGGTAAGCCGGAAGACCGAGATC
>Ga0302321_100001426_pt1 | contig 20441 bp, 12 predicted proteins | sample Fen_T0_1_FD_202505 | JGI IMG/M metagenome (GOLD analysis project Ga0302321, IMG submission 202505) | Peat permafrost microbial communities from Stordalen Mire near Abisko, Sweden - Fen_T0_1 | ecosystem: Environmental > Terrestrial > Soil > Wetlands > Permafrost | place: Sweden: Abisko...
CCTCGAGTGCTAGGAAGTGCGACCGGTAGAGGATGGCGATTTCGTTGGCGGAAACCCCGTCGTCTTCGGTGAGCGAGCGGATGCGTTTGAGAATAAAATCCGCCTGCTCACGGTCGTCCATGGCCTGAATGACATAGGGCTTTTGCGCGTTGCCGCGGTGGGCGCGGAGCTCTTTGTCGAAGTGGCGGCCTTTGGGCTGGGCCTGGAGAACGCCGTTGGCGAGGGCTAGGATCTGGGGACTGGATCGGTAGTTCGTTTCGATGCGATGGATGACTGTGCCGGGGTGGCGATCCGGGAAAGTCATGATGTTTTCGAAGTCAGCGCCGCGCCAGGAATAGATGCATTGGGCGTCGTCGCCCACGGCCATAATGCGGTGGTGCGCGCCGAGGCAGTCGATGATCTGGGACTGGATGGTGTTGGTGTCCTGGTATTCGTCGACGAGGATGTGGCGGAAGCGGTGGGCGAAATAGGCGGCGACTTCGGGGACTTTGGTGAGTAGGGCGAGCCAGAGTTCTAGTAGGTCGTCGTAGTCCACGACGTTTTGCTCGCGTTTCTTTTTCGCGTAGGCGGCGGCGAAGGGCGCGAAGACGAACTTGATTTCTTTGTACTGGGCGAAATTTTTCTCAACGGTGATGTCGAGCGCGGACTGGGTGTTGCGCGCGAGAGAGATGACGTTGAAAAGCGGACCGGGGCGCGGGTTGGTTTTGTCCTTAAAGAATAGTTTGTCTTCGGTCTCGACGACTTGTTTGAGCAGGCTTTCGGATTCGTCGGCGTCGAGGATGGTGAAATTGCGCGGAAGTTCGAGTGACTCGCCGTAGATGCGGAGGGCGCGATGGCCGATTGAGTGAAACGTGCCGCCCCAGAAACGTCCGGGTTCGATGCCGGTGAGCTCTTGCACGCGGTGGAGCATTTCTTTCGCGGCTTTGTTGGTGAAGGTGAGGAGGAGGATTTCCGAGGGCTTGACGCCTTGGGAGAGCAGGTAGGCAACGCGGTAGGTGAGCGTGCGGGTTTTGCCGGAGCCGGCGCCGGCGAGCACGAGGAGAGGGCCTGGTTCGGCAGTGACGGCGGCAAATTGTTCGTCGTTGAGCTGCGCGCGAAAATCAATCTGTGGTACGGAGTCGCGGGCGGGAGCGTTGTTTAAGTCAAAATCCATGAAGGCAGTTCGGGAGCCTCACGGATTGGAGCCGGGGCGCAAAGCAGAATCTGGGTCGCGGAGAATTTATGCGGAAACCCGGGATGCGTTTGCTTGCGACGCGTTCATGGAGGCGGTCGCTCGCGATTGACAAGACGTGCGCGGTCGTGCTCCTTCGGCCCGTGCGTCTGCTTCGCAAAATTACTGCGTTCCTGCTGGTGGTCCTCTGGCTGCCGACTGCACAACATTGCATGTTGGAAGCGGCGGGGCTTTTGTCGGCGCAAGAGGAACATGCGGATCGCGCGCAATGCTGTGAGAGCGCGGACGGTGCTTGCGAGACTGGTGTCTGCAATGTGCTCGAAGGTGGAGATTACCGGCTGAGCACTGAACGGATCGCTGTGCCGGTGCCGATTTTTGCAGTTTGTACCTGGGTGTTTAACGTGCAGCCGCAGGCATTTTTGATCGAAGCCGACGTGGAGGCCGACACGGCCCGGGCGTCGTTTGAGCGACCGCCGGATTTTAGTCCGACGTGGCAGTTTGTGCAGCGAACGGCGCTTTCGCCGCGCGCGCCGTCGTTGGTCGCAGCCTAACTGGTTCCTGAGGGGACTGGCGGCCTTCTTTGTTAATCGTGGGGACGCACGTGTGCGTTCTGATTTGGGGCAAATCCGCCCTTGGTTGTCTGGCAGCTTTTTCAATCACATGACTATTTCAGATTTTCGTATATTACCTCTTTTGTCTGGTTTAATATTTGCTGTTGTTTCAACGGGTACGTGTGCGGAGAACGCGTTGCCGTCGTCGGCTCTTTCGCTCGATATGGCCGTACGGCTGGCACTTGAAAACAGTCCTGGTTTGCGCGCGGCCAGTGGGCGGGTTGAGGCCGCGGCTGGGCGGGCGACGCAAGCGCGGGCATGGAGCAATCCAGAGCTGGAACTTACGGCTGAGGACTGGCCGTTGCGGGATGGCCGACGATATGCGGACGCGAAACGAACCATTGGAGTCTTCCAAGTCGTGCCTTTCCCGGGCAAGCGGTCGTTGAACCGGCAGATTGGTGGTGCTGGCGTGAAACTTTCGGAGGCCGAGCTGGCCGTACGCCGGGTGGAACTGGTGCGCGAGGTGAAGATAGGTTTCTTCCGCGTGCTGGCGCTGGAGCAGCAAACTGGAGTATCGGCGCAACTTTTAGCGATTGCAGACGCTTCGGCCGTGACGGCGCGAAAGCGGGTTGACGCCGGTGCGGCGGCTTATCAGGAGCAGTTGCGGGCGGAAGTGCAGGCGGAGCAGGCGCGTTCAGTGGTGGGCGATCTTCAGCGCGATCTCGCGTCCGGCCGGCAGATTTTGGCTGCGTTAATCGGACGGCCGGACTTGAGCAGCGCAAAACTCGTGGGTGGCCTGGCTGAGTTGCCTGATGCCCACTTGCTCCGGGGGCCGGCGGCGGAGCTTCTGGCCGGTCATCCGAGTTTGCGGGCCGCGCAGACGAATTTGGAACAGGCTGAGTTGGCCAGCCGACGGGCGCGGCTCGATTCGTACCCCGATGTGAAGGTGGGGATTGGTGTGGGTGAAAACGGTGAAACGGGGCGGTCTATAGGTCAGGTTAGTTTATCGATGCCGCTGCCAATTTTGGACCGCGGAAAAGGCGCGCGGCAGGAAGCGCGGGCCAACGTTTTAGTGGCAACAGCAGAACTCCGCGTGGTGCAACAACAGTTGCAGCGCGACTGGATGAACGGCATCGGGCGTTACCGCACGGCGAGCGAGCATGTGGCCAGCTACCGTGAGCGGATTTTGCCGAGGGCGATCGAGGCGCTCCGGCTGGTGCAGACCGGTTATGAGGAGGGGAAATTTAGATTTATCGACTTAGTCGATACGCAACGTACCACCGCCGAGGTGCGAATGACATATCAGGATAAACTTCTAGAATTAAATATCGCTCAGGCGGAACTGGAAGTGCTGCTTCCCGTGCAAACACCGCGTAACTAAACTATTAACTCACCGCTAAAAAATAATTTATGAAGACAAAAAACATTTTCAGTTTCTTGGTCGGCGCGGGTATTGCCGCTGGCATGCTGTTCACCAGCTGTAAAAAAGAAGAAGCCGGTGATGAGCATGCCGCGCACGCACATGCGGCCGGCGGTCACGCCGAAACCAAGGCGCACACGGAAAACAAGGATGGTGGGGCGATGTGCAGCGAACATGGCGTTCCTGAAGCGACGTGCGCCATCTGCAAGCCGGAACTCGCGGCGACGCTCAAGGCGGGCGAGAGTTTGCAGGTGCGGCTGCCCTCGATGAATTCGGCGGCGATCGTGGGTGTGCAAACCGCGCTGCCAGAAACCGGACCGATGGCCGATGGCATTGAGTGTGTTGCGGAGGTGGGTTTTAATCAGAACAAACTTGCGCAGATTGCCGCGCCGGTGGGTGGGATTATTCATAGCGTGGGCGCAGATCTGGGTGATAAAGTTGTCGAGCAACAGAGTGTGGCTAGAATTTGGTCGGCCTCGATTTCGGAAACTGTGGCCAAGGCCGTGTTGACGCACCAGACGTTAGAGCGTGAGCGAAGGTTGCGTGCGGATCGTGTGACCTCCGCGCAAGCTTTGCAGGAAGCGGAGGCGGAGCATCGTGCGGTGTGCCAGCAGGCGCGGACATTTGGCTTCAGTGAGGAGCAGATTGATGCGTTAGGAAACTTTCAGAACGAGCCTGTTTATCTTGAAGTGCGCGCACCGTTTTCCGGTGAGATTGTAGACCGTACCGCCGTTCGCGGCTCGCAGGTGGAAGCAGGCAAGCCACTCTTCACGGTGGCGGATCGTTCGGTGATGTGGGCGATGCTTCAGGTGCCTGAGGCGATGCTGGGGCGTGTGCAGGCCGACCAGGTTGTGGAGCTGCGGATTGATTCGATGCCGGGAAAGGTCTTTGCGGGCAAATTGACTTGGATCAGCCCGGCGGTGGATGACCGCTCCCGCATGGCCCGCGCCCGGGCGGAGTTTGAAAACGGAGATGGTCTTTTGCGGGACAAAATGTTTGCGGCTGCGCGAATTTTGACGCGTCAGAATGAAAGCGCGCTGTTGGTGCCGCCCTCGGCCGTCCAGCACGTCGATGGCAAGCCGTTCGTCTTCGTGAAACAGGGTGAGGATTTGTTTGATGCCCGGGCGGTGACGCTCGGTGGACGTTTTGGCGGGAGGCAGGAGTTGTTAAGCGGGGTAAATCCCCGAGAGCAGGTTGCGGTGACACACGCCTTTGCCCTCAAGTCGGCAATGCTGATGTCGCAGCTCGGCGCGGGTTGCGCGGACGACTAAAATACCGAAACAATTTAAAGGAGATAATTTCATGTTGAACTGGATTATAATCACATCGCTCAAAAACCGTTTGCTGGTCTGTATCCTCGCGGTGGTGTTGCTCGTGGTGGGTGGACGCACGTTAAGCCTTTTGCCGATCGACGCCTTTCCAGATACGACGCCGGTGCAGGTACAGGTTAATACTACGGCGGCGGCGCTTAATCCGCAGGAGACGGAGGCGCAGATCACGCTGCCGGTCGAGTTGGCCATTGGCGGTTTGCCGGGCCTGCAAAACGTGCGCTCGATTTCGAAGTTCGGGTTGTCGCAGGTTGTCGCGACTTTCAGTGATGACATTGATATTTTCAAGGCGCGCCAGTTGATCACGGAGCGGCTCCAGGCGGTGGAGTTGCCCGACGGCATGGCGCGGCCGCAACTAGGTCCTATCGCCACGGGGCTGGGCGAGGTGTTTCACTATGTGGTGCGTTCGAGCGATCCGAAGCGCACGCCCACGGAGTTGCGGGTGTTGCAGGACTGGGTGGTGAAACCGCAGTTGCGCAAGGTGCCTGGCGTGGCAGAGGTGAACACGTGGGGCGGTTTTGAAAAGCAGTTCCACGTTGTGGTTGAGACCGATCGTCTGATTAAATACCGGCTGACCTTCGAGGATCTGATCGAGGCATTGGAAGCGAATAATCAGAACGTTGGCGGCGGTCAGATCGTGCGCGGCGGTGAATCGTTGTTGGTGCATGGCGTTGGTTTGGCTACGAACATTCAGGAGATCGGCGCGATCGTGATTACGGCGCACGATGGCACGCCGGTGCGAGTGCGCGATGTGGCGACGGTAAAGGAAGATCACGAAATTCGCCGCGGCGCAGTGACCGCCGATGGGCGTGGTGAAGCGGTGCTGGGTTTGGGCTTTATGCTCATGGGCGAGAACAGCGCGGTCGTGACCAAGGCGTTAAAAGCAAAGCTTGGAGAGGTGCAGAAATTTCTGCCGGCGGATGTGAAGCTGGAAGTGCTTTATGACCGAACCGAACTCGTCGATAACGTTATCCGCACGGTGAAGGATAATCTGCTGGCTGGGGCGCTGTTGGTGATCGCAATTCTTTTCGCGTTTCTTGGCAATTTACGGGCGGGCTTGATTGTGGCGGTGGCGATTCCCCTTTCGATGCTGTTTGCGGCGAACTTCATGTTGCAGGCCGGAATAGCTGCGAGTTTGTTGAGTCTCGGCGCGTTGGATTTCGGACTTATTGTCGATGGTGCGGTGGTTATGGTAGAAAACGCGATGCGGCGACTTGCGGGACGCCAGCACGAGCTGGGGCGCGTGCTGACGAAGGACGAACGCGACGAAGTGCTGCGCAGCGCACCGCTGGAGGTGGCGCGCCCTGTCGCCTTTGGCGTGGGTATCATCATGATTGTTTTTCTACCGGTTCTCGGTCTGGAAGGTATCGAAGGAAAGATGTTCAAGCCGATGGCGCTGACACTGGTGTTTGCGTTGCTTGGATCGCTCCTTCTGGCGCTCACGTTAACTCCTGTGCTGGCTTCGATGTTTTTGCCGAAACAGGTGAAAGAGACTGAACCGTGGTTGGTGGGGTTGGCACATCGTGTTTACGAGCCGGCGTTGAATCTGGCGCTACGTTTCCGCAAACTCACGCTGGGGAGCGCGTTGGTTCTGTTTGTTGGAACGGCATTGCTTGCCACCCGGATGGGCGGGGAGTTTTTGCCGAAGCTTGGTGAAGGTGCCATCGTCGGTACGACGGTGCGGTTAGCCGGCATCTCAGTGGACGAGGCCGTTGCGCAAAACGACCGAATTGAGCGCGTGCTGATGGCGGCGTTTCCCGATGAGATTGAGCACATCTGGACGCGCCTCGGCACTGCGGAAACAGCGACGGACCCGATGGGAGTGGAGCTGAGCGATTTCTTTTTGGCGTTGAAGCCACGAGAGCAGTGGAAGAAGGCGCGCACGCAACCGGAGTTGACCGAAAAAATGGCAGCAATTCTAAACCAGGTGCCTGGACTAAAGACCGCATTTAGCCAGCCGATTGAAATGCGTCTGAACGAACTCATTGCCGGTATACGTGGTGATATTGGTATCAAGATTTACGGCGGCGATCTTGAGGAATTGCGTCGCCTCGGCAGCGAAGTACAGACGGCGCTGGGAGCGGTGCGCGGGGTGAGCGATGCCTCGGTGGAACAGTTGACCGGCCAGACGTTTTTGCAGGTGCGCGTCGATGCGGAAGCGGTCGCACGGCATGGTATTCCCACGCGCAATGTCTTGAACGTGGTGGAGGCTGTAGGCTCGCGGCGCGTGGGTGATGTGCGCGAAGGGCAGCGTCGTTTTCCGTTGGTGGTGCGTTTACCGGATCGGCAGAGAACCGATCCGGAGGCGCTAGCGGCGACATTGATTCCGACGGCGTCGGGTCCGTTGCTGCCGCTGAGTCAGCTGGCCAAAATTACCGAACTTGAAGGTCCCTCCACGATTAATCGTGAGTGGGGCGAACGTCGGATCACGGTGCAATGTAATGTGCGCGGCCGCGACGTCGCGAGCTTCGTGACGGAGGCGAAAGCGAAAATTGCCGCGCAGGTGAAATTGCCTGAAGGATACACGCTGGAGTGGGGTGGTCAGTTCGAGAACATGGAGCGCGCCAATCGAAAACTGATGTTTGTTGTGCCGATGGCGCTGGCGCTGATTTTTATACTGTTGTTCTTTGGTCTGAAGACCGTGCGCGAGGTTTTCATTGTGGCGTCGGGTATTCCGCTCGGGCTGGTCGGTGGCGTGCTGGCGCTCTGGCTGCGTAATTTGCCGTTTACCGTTAGTTCGGCGGTTGGGTTTATTGCGCTGAGCGGCGTGGCGATCTTAAACGGTTTGGTGTTGGTCACGTTCATCAAACAACGGCTGGATGACGGGATTCCGTTTGAGAAAGCGGTGCGCGAAGGTTGCTTGGTGCGTTTGCGGCCGGTACTGATGACAGCGCTCGTGGCTGCGGTGGGGTTTATTCCGATGGCGGTGAACGTCGGTGTGGGCGGCGAAGTTCAGCGTCCGCTCGCGACCGTGGTGATCGGCGGGATTTTTACGAATACCTTGTTGACGCTGCTGGTGCTGCCGTCGCTGTACACGCTGTTTAATAGGCGAAAGGATTAGATTTCATAAAGTTGATCATAGAATTGTTTGATCTGTGCTATGCGCCGGAAATTTGGTGCCTATTTTGTATTCTAGGGCCGGATACCCTGTCTGGATAGGGCTGAATGCCTCTAGGCGGTGGTTCGTAGGTGGAGTTTGACCAGCTTGTTACAACTTTGGCTTTATTGATTTCACGGAAATCGTCGTGGTGGAGGTTTAACCCAATCAATCGTGTCCTATTCAGCTCGCATCGGTTTTCGTGTTTTGAGTGTCGTGTGTTTGTTGGCGCCGTTGCCGTTTTTCGCGGGCTGCGGGGGCGATGATTCGAAACCGGCGACGGGATCCTCTTCGTCGAGCAGTTCGTCCAGCTCGTCTTCTTCATCGAGCGGTTCGAGTTCATCGGGCGGGGTGATTTGGCCGCCGGTGCCGCTGACGCCGGGCAAGGTGAATATTGTGAGCTCAGACAACATGATCGCCGACGGCACGGTGGCGACGTTTGGGCAGGTCTTCGCTGTGGGCGAAATTCCGAGCGGGCAGTATGTGCAAGCGATGGCGGGCACGACCGCGTTGCCGACGCAGATCGACGTGAAAAGGCGGCACGCGGATGGTTCGGTGCGCCATGCGATTGTGAATGTGCGCTTGCCAGCTGCGACAGTGGGTGCGGGCTCGAAGGCATCGGTTTCGTTGGGGTTGGCGGCCAGTTCGACGGCAGCGACGGGCACGGCGTTGACGTTGGCTGATGTGACTGGTTCGGGTAGCGCGGTTGATTACCGGGTGGAGATTTATGAACACGGCTTGACGGCGAGCGGCGCGGCTACGCCTGAGGCGAGCGTGGTTTGGTTCACCACGTTGAAGACGGCGCTGGGCGGCACGACGAGCCAGTGGATCGGCGGGCCGTTGGTTTCGGAATGGCGGGCGCGTGTCACGCCGAAGCACATCACGACCGACCATCCGGGCCTGCAGGTGATTTTTGATGCGCGTTATCAGAGTGCGACGCAGGGCCGCGTTTCGATTGCGATTGAGAATGTTGAGTCAACGGCTGCACGCGGTGACCGCACGTATGACATCAGTATCTACAACGCCACGACGGGTGGTGCGCTCGTTTTCAGCGCAACGAATCTGTTGCACTACGCGCAGACGCGGTACCGGCAGGTTTTCTATTTTGGTTTTGGCGTTAAAGAGATTTTGGCTATTGCTGACACCAATCGTTTAAAACTCGCTCGCGCGATTCCGAATTATCCGGTCATGACGATTCCGAGTGCGATGATCGATTATATCTACACGACGGTTTGGAGTCCCAGTGCCCGTGGACTTTTTCAACCGTCCTATTTAACGCCATATATGCCGCAAACGGGTGGGCGTGAGGATATCGGGCCTTTGCCGGCGTGGATTGCCCGGGCACTTATTTCCGGTGATCCGCGGATGTATCAAGTGATGTTCGATCTGACGGAGCGGGCTTCGTATTTCAATGTTCACTACCGTGATGTGGCGACGAACGACATTTTCAGCATCGATACGCATCCGAACTTCACGCTTTTTGAGCAATACCCTGGGTCGACGGGGAGTTATCCAGGCTCGATCAACGACAATCCTGCGGGTGAGGCGTTGCCGGTGTCGGCTTTGTCGCTGAGCGCACCGGCGGGTTTGAGCGTGGATAGTTCGCACGAGCCGTCGTTTGCCTATTTGCCGTATGCGATCACGGGCGATCGTTATTATTTGGACGAACTGTATTTTTGGGCGGACGCATTGTTTCTGCAATGGCAGCCTGTTTATCGCAATTATGCCGACGGGCTGATGTGGCATGATTAAGTGCGTGGTCAGGCTTGGGATTTGCGCACGATTGGTCACGCCGCATGGATTTCCCCCGACGCCGATTGGCAGAAGAACTATTTCACGGACAAGGTCGGCAAGAATATCGTGTGGTATCGGGCGAATAATTTAACAGAAAATACGATGGGATATTTTCTGCCCAATAATAATACCCGGCTCGACGGCCTGCCCTATGGTGATCCGGCTCACGTGGCTGTCGGTTATGCGCCGTGGATGCATGCGTTTCTGGGCTATGCCTTATCGGAACTTTGTTACAAAGGATATGATGCAGCGGATGTGCGCGATTTTGCGCTGAAGCTGACTGTGAAATTATTTACCAGCAGTGACGCCGTTTATAACCGTTTCGATGGTTCGTCTGCTTACATCGCCAGCCGGATTTACGACAGCAGTATGTCTTGGGTGACGTTGAACGATTTGACCCAGGTGCATTTCTACACGTTTGAAAAACGCACGACGACTCCGACCGCGTTGGAGGGAGTTTATAGCGACGGGTCGACCGGTGTTGCGTACATGGCTCTGTCGGCGGCGGTGGATGCTGGGATTCCGAATGCGAGCCAGGGCTTTGTGTTTGTTCACAATCAAATCATGGGAACAGGTGCGAGCACCGTGGATGATTTTCAGAAAACCCCGACCTTCAACATCGTGCCGTTTGGCGCGGTCACGGGGTTGTCGGCGGCGCCGGGGATCTATGCAAGGTAAGAGCTAGCGCAACGCCTCGAGCACCGTAGTCGCTGTGAGTAATTCAGGAAGAGCAACCGGTTCGGTGGCGCCGGGTTTATAGATCAAATTGAACGGGACGGCGCTGCGGTTGTTTCTTGCGAGTTCGGCGGTTATAGCTGGGTCGTGGTTGGTCCAGTCGCCTTTGAGCATGACGACGCCGCGTTCGTGGAGAAGGCGTTTCACTTCTGCGGAGCCGAAGACGAGGCGTTTGTTTGCCTGGCAGGTGGCGCACCAGCGGGCGGTGAAATCGACGTAGATGGTTTTACCGGCTTGCTGCGCGGAGACGACGGCGGCAGGGCTCCATTTTTCCCAGACGATGTCGGTCGGCGCGGCGGCGCGGGGCCAGCCGAGCAAGGCGCCAGCGGCAAGGACCGCGGCGCCACCGATAAAGCCGAACCGGACGCGGGCGGGTTTGGAGCCGGGTGCGGTGTAACGGCCGTAGAGCCAGGCGGCCATGGCGACGAGCGTGAGGCCGAAGAGAGTGTTTAGGAGGCCAGAGTCGGTGAGCTGGCCGGCGAGAACCCAAACGAGATAGCCAACCGTGGCATACAGCGGGAAGGCCATAACCTGTTTAAAGGTTTCCATCCACATGCCGGGTCGGGGGAGGACTTTTATGGCACCGGGAAAGATCGAGAGCAGGAGATACGGCGTTGCCAGTCCGATCGCGATGGTAGTAAAAATGGCGAACGAGGCCAGGGTTGACATAGCGAGGGCGGCACCGAGGGCGGGTGCGAGGAAGGGCGCGCTGCACGGTGTCGCGACGACGGTGGCCAAAACGCCCGTGAGAAAGGAGCCGGTGTAGCCGGATTTCGATTGGAGTTCGCCGCCGATGGCCGTGGCGCGTAGGGCAAATTCGAATACGCCACTCATGCTCAAAGCGAAGATCAGCATCACGGCAGCGAGGATGAACACGAAGGCTGGTGATTGGAGTTGGAAACCCCAGCCGAGTTGGCTGCCACCGGCGCGGAGAATGGCGAGGACGGCGGCGAGCGCCCAGAACGACGCGAGAACTCCGAGGGCGAACACGATGCCGTGAAGCGTGACCTTTCGACGGTCGGAACCGGCTTGATTGACGAAGCCGAGGATCTTGATGCCGAGCACGGGGAAGACGCAGGGCATGAGGTTGAGGATGAGGCCGCCGACCAAGGCAAGGAGGAGTGTGGGCAGAAGGCCGGCAGTCGATGCGGTGTTGGTTACGGCTGCGGTGGCGGTCAGGTCAGAGTTGATGATCAGGCCGTGGCGCTGGTCGGCGGTTTCGCCGTAGGTGAGCACGCCGGTGAGCTGAGAGGGTTTTCCCTCGAAGGAGGGCGAAACGGGCAGGATGAGGCGGACGCTGTTGTCTGTCGTGGCGACGGATTGTGGTTCGTCGTATTGAATCAAGGCGTCGGTGCTAAAAAAGCGGGCGTTCGGTAACGGCGTGGAATTGCCGGAGAGGGTGAGCGTGATGGACTTCGCGGCTTGGGTGGCGGTGACTTTCCAACCGGTGGCTGGCTGTGGCAGCGGCAGGCGGGCGAGGGCGGCACTCTGAGTTTTGTCGGTGGCAGGTGTACTAGCCGAAACCGGGAGCGAGAAGGAAATATTGGCTTCACCGGGCACGCAGGTGTCTTTGCACATGAGCCATTCGGCTTTGGCACGCAGGTCTACGGTTTCGCCAGGTTTCAAATTAGCGGGCGGCGTGAGCGTGACGGGCAGGAGAATTTCACCGTCGTAGCCGTTGCCCGTGACGATGCCGTTGGCGTCTTTGATGGCGATGGGTGCGGGCCATTGGATGTCACTGGCGGTCCAGCCGGTGGGCAGTTGCCAGGTGAGTTTTGTCGGGTAGCCAGTGCCGGCATTGAGCCAATAAGTGTGCCAGTGTGGTTCGTGGACGAGGCGCAGGGCGACGGTGAAAGCGCGGCCCGGCTGAATGGAGGTTTCAGGTGCGACGAGGGAGGCGGTGACTTGAGCGTGGAGCCCGGCCGAGCAAAGAAGAACGAGCGAAAGGATAAATCCGATAAAACGGCGGGACGGTGAATGGGATGGCATAGGGTGAGTTGATTGAGTGGCGTTTAGAGTACATCGTTCCCGGAAAAAAGTTTGGTAAAAACATCAGATGCACCAAAATAATATGGGCGCGTGTTGATGAGCGGAGAGGATTGCGCGATGTGTTGTTTGTAGGGCGACTAAGGGAAATGCCCTAGGAAAAATTGGTGGGTTTCTTTGTTACAAAAGCGTGACGGTGGTTTCGGCACGCGGTTGTTTTTCTTGAGAAAAGTGGAGGAACTAATTGTCGACGCTTCGTAGTATGAGCTGGGCGAATTCAGAGGTGACAGGCGTGAGTTGATTAGGGGGTGCAATGGGTTCGAAAATGATCGTAAAGCAAAAGTAATAACGACTAGAACACAATTTAATGCATTACATTTATCGGATTTTACGGTCGATTGTGAGCCATGGCCGTTTTCACGCCTCCTCAAAAATCAAATCTTTTGGTGCTACGCGCTGGTTTTACCGCTGGCGTTTTATTTTTGTGTCAACCGCGGGGAGTCCGCGCGGAAGACAGCCTGACGGTCAAGGCCCAGTCGTGGCAGGAGGATAAGGAGCGGATTCGGGTTGATTCCCAATATGCCCAGATCGAAAAAGATCTTGGGACGGACACACACTTAAAGGTGATGGGCTTGCTGGATTCGATTGCGGGCGCAACGCCGACGGGCGAGGTGCAACAGCAAGGCGATCCGAAGATTGTACCGAAGTCTCATATGGAGGATCGTCGCAAAGCTTGGACCGCTGATCTTTCGCACCAGTTTCCGCGGGTGAATGTGGGGGTCGGTTATGGGGTGAGCCGCGAGAGCGACTACGTGTCTGATGGTTGGTCGTTGAACACAGCGACAGACTTTAATGATAAGAACACGACTCTGATGCTCGGCTATGGCGGCACGAAGGACACCATCTCGGAGTGGAAACTGAACTGGAGCAAGCAGCGGCATAAGGAGGGCAGCGATTTCATCGCCGGCATCACGCAGTTGCTTAACCCTAACACATCAGTTACCGCCAATGTGGTTTATGGAACGGCGACTGGCGTCATGAGCGATCCTTACAAGATCGTTTCAACCACCCGCCTGGATCTCGATCCTGGCGCCTATTATACACCGCCGGAAAATCGCCCGGAGGAAAAGAAAAAGGTGAGTCTGTTTTTTGGCCTGAACCGCAACTTCGAACGGCTCAACGGCGCAGTCGACTTCTCGTATCGACATTATCACGACAGTTTCGGCATCACCAGTCATACGGAAGCTTTGGCGTGGATCCAAAAGTTCGGCCAGCACGTGATCGTTCAACCATCGGTTCGGTTTTATCGCCAGTCCGCTTCGGATTTCTATTATTACAATCTTGATCGCTCGCGGATCACGACGTCGTACGAGCCCCTGCTGGCTGAAACGGGCACGGGCAAGGGCCCGTTCTATTCCTCTGATTACCGCCTGTCGTATCTGGAGACGCTCGATCTGGGGTTGAAAGTCGTGGTGAAGATCACGTCATGGCTATCGATTGATGCGAACTACGATCGCTTCGTGATGCGGGGCCTCGATCACATCACGCCGCAGGACGCCTATTCGAAAGCCAACATGTTTATGGTTGGCATAAAACTGACCCGCTAAACCGAACCAATAATGGCCCTCACTGCACAGCTTGCTCGCGACGCTTTCGCACCGGTGGTTTCAAACTCCGGGTCGAGCGAAGCGCTGCGTGTGCTTCGTTGGGCTGCGCTCGGGACACGTTGTGAAGTGCAATATGTTTGTGCTGACGATAAGAGTGCACGCGCGTTCGAAGCGGAGGTGGTCAACTGGGTCAGTACGTTTGAAGCCAAGTATTCACGCTTCCGCCCGGATAGTCTCGTGAGCCGGATTAACGCGGCGGCGGGGCGCGACTGGGTGGCGGTCGATGCCGAGATGGAGCAGTTTTTAGACCTGAGTGGTTCGTTATATCAACTCACTCAAGGCGTGTTGGATGTGACGGCGTTGCCGCTGATGCGTCTCTGGGATTACCGGGCGGCGCAACCGCGGATTCCCAGCGAAGCTGAAATTGCCGCAGCCAAACGGTTGGTTAGCTTCCAGAAAATCCAACGCAAGCCCGGGCAGGTTCGTTTGCCCGAGGCGGGTATGGCACTCGACTTCGGAGGTTGGGGCAAAGAATACGCGGTGGACATTGCGGCGCAGATCGCTCGTAAGCACGGTATCGCGAATGCGCTGGTGGATTTTGGTCACGATTTATTTGCCATGGGCGCAGCGCCCGGAAAGCCGGCTTGGCATATTGGTTTGGAAGATCCGGCGCGACCGGGCGAAGCGTGCTGGAGCAGTTTGGCGGCGCGCGATGTAGGCGTGGCTTCCTCCGGCGATTATATTCGTGGGTTTACACTCAACGGGAAGCGCTACGGTCATATTGTTGATCCGCGCACCGGTTGGCCGGTGGCAAATGGTTGTAGGCAGGTGAACGTGATTGCCAAGGCGTGCGTGCAAGCCGGTGCGCTTTCGACGGCTATTTTTATTCTCGGTCCGGAAATCGGTCTGAAGATTGTGCAGGACCTTATGACGGCGGAAGCGTGCGTCGTGACAGATCGGGAACGTCATCAAACCAAGGGATTTTATCGTTATGTCGTTACTAAATAAAAAAATCGCAGCGCTGTTTCTCTCATTGTTGGCTCTGGCCTCGGTTGCCTTGGCTGATGTCGCGGTGGGTTCACCGTTCCCGAATTTGGGGACTTTTAATCTTGAAGGCACGTTGCCCGATACGGCTGGCCGTGTGGTGCTGGTCGATTTTTGGGCGACGTGGTGCGCGCCGTGTAAGGCTTCCTTCCCGGCGTACTCAGCCATGCAAAAGGATCTGGGCGATCGCGGTTTCACTATCATCGCCGTGAGTATCGACAAGAAGCCGGAGGAGTACGCTGCATTTTTGAAGAAGTTTGCGCCCGGCTTTGTCACGGTTCGCGATGGGGCGCAGAAACTCGTGGCCACGGTAAAAGTTCCCGGCATGCCGACGTGCTACCTGATCGATCGCAAAGGCGTGTTGCGGGAAATCCACACCGGTTTCCATGGAGATGTGACCGCCAAGGAGTTGCGCGAAAAAATTCAGAAACTCTTGGAGGAACAACCATGACCCGTGTGATTCGCCTTATTGTCTGTCTCTCGTTTGGTGCGGTTGGCTTGTTCCTGGCGGGCTGTACGACCGTGCATCCCTGGGAGCGCGCAGCACTGGCGGATTATCCCATGCGACCTGATCGCGATCCACTGGGGACTGCCATGACCGAGCATATTTACTTTTCGCGCGAAGCCTCGTCGGGCGGTCGCGGTGTGGGTGGCAGCGGCTGCGGCTGCAATTAATTTAATCTGTACGACATAAAACTTTTCCCCGGAGATCATCATGAACTTTACCGCACTTTATCTTCGTTTTCGCTGGTTGCAGATACCGACTGGTTTGCTCGTCATGCTGCTTCAGCGCCTGCCGGTGTTGAGGGTGCTCACTCAGGCGGAATGTGCCTTTGAAGGTGGCGCTGGCGTGGTGATGAAGTCGGTCTTCGCGCTGGTGGCGTTGGGCACGATTGATTCCGTTGCCGGTGCTACGATGTTCGGTGCAACGACGGCGGCTCCGGCGCTTCCGGCGACTCCGGCGAGCGGACCGGTCGGGCAGCAGTTTGCCGTTTCAGGAACGGTGAACACGGCACTATCGGTTGCCTTCGCGGTTACCGGTGCTCCGGGGAGTCCGCGTGCGTGGAGCATGTCTGGAACCTTGCCACCGGGTTTGACGATGGTGGGCGGAAGTCCGGTCAACGTCACTGCGCCCTACAAAATGACGATTTCGGGGACGCCGACGACGCCGGGGAGTTGGACCGTTACGGTGACGGCTTGGGAGAGTTCCGGTGCGAAGGGAAAGTCGGTGGACGCCTTCTGTGTTTTTACGATTGCAAATGGTTCGAATGCAGCGCCTGCATTCACAACCCAGCCGCAGAACGTGTCCGTGAATGCGGGCAGTGCGGCTACGTTTACTGCTGCGGCGAGTGGCACGCCGACACCGACCTATCAGTGGTTCCTTGGTACAACTTCACTTACGGGTCAGACGTCGACAACGTTGACGCTTTCAAATGTGCAGACCGCTAACGCGGGCAGTTATACGGTGGTGGCGACCAATTCCGCTGGAACGGCGACGTCGAGTGCTGCGACTCTGGTGGTGCAGACGGCTCCATCGATCACGACCCAACCTGCGAGCGTGAGTGTGGGCACGGGCGTGAGCACGAGTTTTTCAGTGGTTGCGGCCGGTAGCGCTCCGCTGAGCTATCAGTGGTTGAAGGGTGGCGTAAATATAGCGGGGGCGACCAGTTCGACTTATTCTATCGCAAGCGCTCAGACGACCGACGTAGGAATTTATACGGTGGCCGTGACCAATCCGGCAGGTTCGTCGGTTTCAAATCAGGCGACTTTGACGATTCTGGCGGCGCCGGTGATCGCGACGCAGCCGCAAGGTTTTTCCGTGACGGTCGGCGGCAACGCTGCGTTCACGGTTGTGGCTAGCGGAGCGGCTCCGCTGAGCTATCAGTGGCAGTTGGGTGGCGTGGCGATTTCCGGTGCAACGAGCGCCACGTACACGATTAGCAATGTTCAGATGAGTGCTGCTGGGAGTTATGCCGTGGTGGTGACCAACATGATTAGTTCTGTCACTAGTTCGGCAGCGACACTCACGGTGACCGCGTCCGCGGTTGCGCCAACGATTTCAACGCAACCGCAAAACGTGACGGTGACGGCGGGTGTCAGCGCGTCGTTCAGTGTGAGTGCAGCGGGCACTGCGCCACTGACCTATCAGTGGAAAAAGGGCACGGCTTCGATTACGAGTGCCACGAACGCAACGTACACGTTTGCGAGCGCGCAGCTGACGGACGCGGGCTCGTATTCAGTGGTTGTTACTAATAGCGCAGGCACCGCCACGAGTGGTGCGGCGACGCTCACGGTGAATCCTGCGTTGAGTGCGCCCACGATCACTACTCAACCCACCAGCGAAACGGTGGCGACGGGGAAAAATATCAGTTTCTTGGTGGCGACGACGGCCAATCCAGCCGCCAGCTACCAATGGTCGGTTTCCACTAACGGAGGTACGTCGTGGACGACGGTTCAGGATGGGCCGAACGCATACGCAGGCGCGACCACGGGGACGTTGACGGTGATGAATGCGAGTAGCACGATGAGTGGGTATCTTTACCGTTGCACAGCGAGCAATAGCAGTGGTTCGGTTAATTCCAGCTCGCTGACGATGTCGGTAGTAGCGCCCATTTTCCCTGCTCCCGTCGGTCTCGCGATCAACGGGGCGGGTGTGATTTTTGTCAGCGATTCTTCGAATAACACCATTCAGTCCGTCAGCACGTCGTGGCAGGCGTCGGTGCTTGCGGGTACGTCTGGACAGCAGGGCACAGCCGACGGCACGGGCGCGGCGGCTTTGTTTCGGCAGCCGGGCGGCGTGGCCATCGATAGTGCGGGCAACCTCTATTTGGCCGATACGGGCAACTCGATCATTCGCAAGATCACCTCGGCTGGCGTTGTAACGACGTTGGCAGGTTCGGCTTCCAATCAGGGTTTTCGCGATGGCGTGGGCACGGCGGCTTGGTTTAATTCACCGGCGGCGATCGCGGTGGATGGTGCGGGTGTTCTTTATGTGGCTGATTCTGGCAACGCGGTGATTCGCAAGATCGCCGTGGATGGCACGGTGAGCACGCTCGCGGGAACAGCCGGTGCGACGGGGAGCACGGATGGTTCGGGTGCCAGTGCGCGGTTTAATCTGCCGTCTGGCATCGCGTTGGATGCAGCAGGAAATCTTTATGTGTCGGATACGGTGAACCAGCTGATTCGCAAGATCACTGCGGGTGGAGGGGTCACGACGCTGGCCGGAGTCGTCCTTACGAGTGGGGCAAACGACGGCACGGGTTTGGCAGCGAAGTTCAATTTGCCGCGCGGATTATGTGCGGACAGTGCTGGTAATCTCTACGTGGCAGACACGGGGAACTCGGCGATCCGCATGGTCACTGCTTCGGGCAACGTCACCACCATCGCCGGGCTGTCCTCGGTGGCGGGCCTTTTGGATGGGCCGGGTGCAACAGCTTGGTTGAACCAGCCGAAAGATGTAAAAATCGATGCTGCTGGAAATCTTTATGTGGCCGATACGGGCAACGCAGCCATTCGGAAAATCACGCCAGCGACCATCGTGGATACGCCGGTGATTACGGTGGCCGCCGTGACGCCGCCGCCTCCTTCGAGTTCAAGTGGTGGGTCGAGTGCGCCGATTTCAGCGGGCACGCCGCCAGGAAAGAGCGGTGCCGGCTCGTTGGAGGGCTGGTTTGTCCTCGGGCTGGCCGCGCTCGCGGCGATGGCGCGTGGTTGGAGAAAGTAGTTTGACCTGTAATTTTGGATACAAAAAAACGGCCGCCTGTGAAGGCGGCCGTTTTGTTCTAAGGGGATCGAATGGAGATTAGCTTTCGAACTGCTTTTCCATTTCCTGAAGTTCTTTCGACTCGCGCTTGCTCTGCCAGACGGCCCAGCCAATGACGACGAGGCAAAGGAGACCGATGAGGAGACCGATGACGCGTGATTGCGTGGGCAAGCGGTCGTCGATGACGGTGTACTTCATCACAACGCCGAGGGTGATGAGCGAAACCATGTTCATCACCTTGATGAGAGGATTGACGGCGGGACCAGCGGTGTCCTTGAGCGGATCGCCCACGGTGTCACCGGTGACAGCGGCTTTGTGGGCTTCAGAGCCCTTGCCGCCGTAGTTGCCGTCTTCGATGAATTTCTTGGCATTGTCCCATGCACCACCGGCGTTCGCCATGAACACGGCGAGGAGCTGGCCGGTGAGGATCATGCCGGCGAGGAAACCGCCGAGCGCCTGCGTGCCGAGTAGGAAACCAACGGCAATCGGCGTGAGGATCGCGAGGAAGGCGGGACCGACGAGTTCTTTCTGCGCGGTCTTGGTGCAGATATCAACCACCCGACCGTAATCGGGTTTCTTGGTACCGGCCCAGATTTCGGCGTCACGGAACTGGATGCGGCATTCCTTAACGATGAGGAATGCAGCGCGACCGACGGCGCGGATCAGCATTGAGCTGAAGAGGAACGGTACGGCACCGCCAAGGAGGAAACCGATGAAGACCATCGGGTGAGCGACGGTGAGTTTGCCGGCTTCGGCGAGATATTGCTCGGTGGTCATCTGGCTGATCTTGTCTTCGGAACCGACCGCGATAACCGCGATGAAGGAGGCGAAGAGCGAGACAGCGGCGATAACGGCGGAACCGATAGCGATACCCTTTGTTTCGGCTTTCGTGGTGTTACCCACGGCGTCGAGATCGGAGAGGATCTGGCGGGCGCGCTTGTAGGAGCCTTTTTCGTTCTTCTCCATTTCTTCCGGGTCGTAGCCCATTTCACCGATGCCGTTGGCGTTGTCGGCGACGGGGCCGAAGACGTCCATCGAAATGGTGTTGCCCGTGAGGGTGAGCATGCCGATGCCGGTCATGGCCACACCATACGCTACAAACAACGGAGGCGTTCCCATGTAGCAGAGGTAGGAGAGGAGGATCGCGCCGGCGATGACGACGACGGTGGCGACGGTGGATTCATAACCCACCGCGAAACCCTGAATGATGTTCGTGGCGTGGCCGGTCTGACAGGCTTTGGCCAACGACTTTACCGGTGCGTGCGTGGTGTGGGTGAAGTAGCTGGTGACTTTGTTCAACGCGATCGCGAGCACGACGCCGATGAAGCAGGTGATCACCGGGCGCATGTCAGCGTTGGCAATACCGAAGGTCGCCCAGACGGGGAGCTGTGTCGGGTCGCCGTTCGGGAAGCCGGCCTTCGCCATCGGATTGAGGGCGAGGTAGGCGGCGTCGAACTTGAGGTAGGAAATGCCGAGGGCGATGAAGCCGATGACGGAGATGATCGAGCCGATCCAGAAACCGTTGTGCACGGACTTCAAGGCGGAGTCGGAGTTGTCGTTCGGGCCGGCTTTGACGGTGTAGGTCGAGATGATCGAGCCGAGCACGCCGATACCGCGGACGAGCAGCGGGAAGATAACGCCCTTGTGACCGAACGAGGCGAGACCGAGAATCATGGCAGCCACGATGGTGACTTCATAAGATTCGAAGATATCAGCGGCCATACCGGCGCAGTCGCCGACGTTGTCACCGACGTTGTCGGCGATCGTGGCGGCGTTACGTGGGTCATCTTCGGGGATGTTCTTTTCAATCTTACCGACCAAATCGGCACCGACATCAGCGGCCTTGGTGTAGATACCACCACCGACGCGCATGAAGAGGGCGAGCAACGTGCCGCCGAAGCCGAAGCCGAGGAGGGCTTCGTAGGCTTGTTCGCCGTAAGCGATA
>Ga0302321_100001428_pt1 | contig 20434 bp, 16 predicted proteins | sample Fen_T0_1_FD_202505 | JGI IMG/M metagenome (GOLD analysis project Ga0302321, IMG submission 202505) | Peat permafrost microbial communities from Stordalen Mire near Abisko, Sweden - Fen_T0_1 | ecosystem: Environmental > Terrestrial > Soil > Wetlands > Permafrost | place: Sweden: Abisko...
CTCGTGCTCGTCGTCGTCTACATCCGCCGCTCGGGGACGGAGGAGCTGCTGTGAGGTGGCTGCGCCGGAACGCGCTGCGGATCTACGGCGTCGTCGCGTTCGGCTACATCTTCCTGCCCGTCGCCTACGTGACGGTGTTCTCGTTCAACGACGGCGGCAAGTCGAACATCGTCTGGCGCGGGTTCACCCTCGACAACTGGGCCCATCCCTGCGGGGCGGCCGACGTCTGCTCCGCGGTGGGCAACAGCTTGCGGATCGGGATCATCTCGACGGTGATCAGCACGGTGCTGGGCACCATGGTCGCCTTCGCGCTGACCCGGCACCGCTTCCGCGGCCGGACCGGCACGAACCTGTTGATCTTCCTGCCGATGGCGACCCCCGAGGTCGTGCTGGCGGCGTCCCTGCTGACGCTGTTCCTCAACCTGGGCGTCCCGCTGGGCTTCGTCACGATCGTCATCGCGCACGTGATGTTCAGCATCAGCTTCGTCGTGGTGGCCGTGAAGGCCCGCATCGCCAGCCTCGACCCGAGGCTGGAGGAGGCCGCGATGGACCTGTACGCCAGTGAGGTGCAGACCTTCCGCCGGGTCACGTTCCCGCTGGTCGCGCCGGGGATCGGCGGGGCCGCCCTGCTGGCCTTCAGCCTGTCCTTCGACGACTACATCATCACGAACTTCAACAGCGGTGACGTCAACACGTTCCCGAAGTTCGTCTACGTGGCGGCCCAGCGCGGCATCCCCGCGCAGGCCTACGTCATCGGCGCGGCCATGTTCTTCATCGCCCTGCTGTTCATCGCCCTCGGCGAGACCACCCGCCGCCGCCGCGCCCGCGCCTGACCCATCCCCGCCGTGATCACGGCGGAGTCCATGATTACGGCAGGGGTCGGGGGGCGGCGGGGTTCGGTGGGCCGGGCAGGGTGTCGGGAAGTGGCGACCCGGGGCGACATGTCGTCTCCTTGTCACGTTGTGCTGACGTAGCAGACTGGGAGCATGACCCAGCTCCGGACCATCTCCCACCTCATCGACGGCAAGCCCGCTGCCGGGACGTCGACCCGCACCGGCCCGGTCTACGACCCGGCGACCGGCGCGCAGCAGGCGGAGGTCCTGCTGGCCAACGCCGCCGACGTCGACGACGCGGTCGCCTCCGCGGTCGCCGCCGCGGCGGCCTGGCGGACGTCGTCGCTGGCCACTCGGCAGAAGGTGATGTTCGCCGCGCGCGAGCTGATCCTGCGCCGCCGCGACGAGATCGCGGAGGCCATCACCGCCGAGCACGGCAAGGTGCTCGCCGACGCGGCGGGGGAGGTGCAGCGCGGGCTCGAGGTCGTCGAGTTCGCCTGCGGGATCCCGCACCTGCTCAAGGGCGGGTTCAGCGAGGGCGTCTCGACCGGCGTCGACGTCTACTCGATCCGGCAGCCGCTCGGGGTGGCCGCCGTGATCTCGCCCTTTAACTTCCCGTCGATGGTGCCGCTGTGGTTCGTGCCGGTGGCCATCGCGTGCGGCAACGCCGTCGTCCTCAAGCCCAGCGAGAAGGACCCCACCGCCGCCGTTCTCATCGCCCAGGCCTTCCTGGACGCCGGGCTGCCGCCGGGCGTTCTCAACGTCGTCCACGGGGACAAGGAAGCCGTCGACCGGCTCCTCGAGCACCCGGACGTCGACTCGGTCTCGTTCGTGGGGTCGACCCCGATCGCCCGCTACGTCTACGAGACGGGCACCCGCAACGGCAAGCGCGTGCAGGCGCTGGGCGGCGCGAAGAACCACATGATCGTGCTGCCCGACGCCGACCTGGCCCTGGCCGCGGACGCCGCCGTCAACGCCGGCTTCGGCTCGGCGGGGGAGCGGTGCATGGCGATCTCGGCGCTGGTCGCCGTCGACCCGATCGGGGACGAGCTCGTCGCCAAGATCAAGGAGCGGATCGGCGCGCTGCGCACCGGTGACGGGCGCCGCGGGTGCGACATGGGCCCGCTCGTCACCCAGGCCCACCGTGACAAGGTCGCCTCCTACCTGGACGCCGGCGTCGAGGCCGGGGCCACGCTGGTCGCCGACGGCCGGGACGTGCAGCCGGACGCCGACGGCTCGGGCTTCTTCCTCGGGCCCACCCTCTTCGACCACGTGACGCCGTCGATGTCCGTCTACACGGACGAGATCTTCGGGCCGGTGCTGTCCGTGGTCCGGGCGTCCTCCTACGAGGCCGCGCTCGACCTGGTGAACTCCAACCCGTACGGCAACGGCACGGCGCTGTTCACGAACGACGGCGGGGCCGCGCGGCGGTTCCAGTACGAGGTCCAGGTGGGCATGGTGGGCATCAATGTGCCGATCCCGGTCCCGATGGCCTACTACTCCTTCGGCGGCTGGAAGAACTCGCTGTTCGGCGACACCCACGCGCACGGCACCGAGGGCGTGCACTTCTTCACCCGCGGCAAGGTGATCACCTCCCGCTGGCTCGACCCGAGCCACGGCGGCATCAACCTGGGCTTCCCCCAGCACACCTGAGCCACCCCACCTCCGTCGTGATCATGCAGGGTTGAACCAGAACCACCGGTTCAACCCTGCATGAACGACTCATGGCCCTGCGGGCCACCCCGATGCGAGCAAAATGTGCCTAGCGGTCAGCTCTGCGTTGGTAGATCGGCTTCCATTTTCGACTGATCACGACCCGACAAGGGGTCACTCCGTCGGGGGACGGCGGACCTCCTCGCCCGTCTCGATGTCGATGGCCGTGGCGCCCTCGGGCAGGTTCGACAGGTCGGGCGCGATGACGATGTCCGGCAGGCCGGAGTCGGGCAGCCGCACCGTCTCGTCCTCCATGGCCACGCCGGCCAGGATGAGGTCGTGGTAGCCGCGCCGGCCGAGGGGTTCACCGGGGGTGAAGTAGTCCGGGGCCATCACCCGCCAGACGAGCATCAGGACGAAGCCGAGCACCAGCGCCGCGATGCCCACGAAGGCGACCGCACCCATGCCGAGGATCGTGACGTTCTTGCCGTCGTCGTCCTGCAGCCAGTCGGCCGCCGCGTAGTTCTTGAGCGCGTAGATGAACGCCGCGAAGAGGATGACGCCGCCCGCCAGCGGCAGCGCGCCGCGCATGAGGAAGTGGCGCGCCGAGTCGGTGAGCGTCCGCCGGTAGAACCACACGCAGGCGAAGCCGGTCAGGCCGTAGTAGAAGGCGATCATCAGGCCGACCGAGCCGATGAGGGCGAGCAGGAGACTGCTGCTCACCAGCGTGAACAGCACGTAGAAGACCGCCGACACCACTCCCATCCCGACGGTGGCCACCGTCGGGGTGAGGAAGCGCGGGTGGATCCGGGTGAAGGAGTTCGGCAGCGCCTTGTAGGCGCCCATCGACAGCGCCGTCCGCGCCGTGGGCAGGATCGTGGTCTGGGTGGACGCCGACGCGGACGTGAGGATGGACGCCGAGAGCAGGATCAGCCCGACCTTGCCCAGGAAGCTGTCACCGAACAGGGCGGGCCCGATCGCGCGGAACACGTCGCCGGCGTTGTCGGCGTTGCCCAGGCCGATGCCGTCCGTGCCGACCCCGGCGAAGGCCACCGCCGCGGTGCTCACCAGGGCGTAGATCAGGAGCAGGAGAAGGGTCGAGATCACTGCGGCCCGCCCCGGCGTGGTGGCGGGGTCGTCGGCCTCCTCATTCGTGGTGACCGCCGTGTCCCAGCCCCAGTAGATGAAGACGGCGGCCAGGATCGCCGGGGCGATCACGTCGCCGAAGGACAGACCGCCCGGCCACAGCCACGACAGGGACGGGTGCAGTGAGGTGCTCTCGCCGTGCCCGGAGTAGATCTTGGCCAGGGCGGTGATCGAGAAGATCACCAGGACGACGACCTCGATCGCCAGCAATCCGTACTGGACCTTCGCGGACACCTCGATGCCGCGGTAGCAGATCCAGGTCATCACGGCGATCCACACGACGCCGGCGAAGGTGGCCCAGAACGTGTTCGAGGCCAGGTCGGCCGCTGCGTGCCAGCCGAGATCGCCGACGAAGGTGAAGGAGTAGGCCCCCGCGATCTGGGCCAGGTTCGCCATCACGATGACGTCGGCGGCGATGACGCCCCAGCCGCCCATCCAGCCGACCCAGGAGCCGAAGGCCCTGGCGGCCCAGGTGAACGTCGTGCCGCAGTCGGGCTCGGCCTTGTTGAGCTCGGCGTAGGCGACCGCGATGAAGTACATCGGGATGAAGGCGAGCAGCATGATCGCCGGCGCCTTCACGCCCGCGAGGACGGCGCCGCCGCTGGCGACGACCAGTCCCAGGCTGGCGGCCAGGCTGTAGGCGGGCGCCGTCGAGGCCAGTCCTACGACGACGCTGGAGAGCAGGCCGAGTGAGCCGCCCTTGAGGCCCTTGTCGGTCGCCTCCGGATAGCCGAGCGGTGCTGCGGCGGGTTCATGGTGCGTTGTCATCGGCATCTCCTGGCGCGTCCGGAGGGGCTGGATCGGACCGGGCGTGGACGGCGTCCGCCGGGGTTCCGAAATCCGATGGCATCCGTCGTGAATCGCCGTCGACACAGCGGGGATCGTGAGGAACGGGGCTGTACGACGCCGGAAACCGTAGCTCACTGCAAGGGTGATGAATAGTGCCGACATCAGACCTTTACACGATCAACCGCTGTGTCCGGAGGTGTCCCTTTGTCGCCCGCGCTCGGAGCGGCGTCGCCCGCCGGGAGATCGACGGGTGCGCCGGTTCGCCCGGGCGGCGGTTGCTCCCGCCGTCCGGGGTGCGAGCATGGGGCGGACGGCGGCACCCCGCCGGGCGATGACCACAGGAGGTCGGGATGAGCACGGCGACGGGACTGCGCGAGCACGAGGCGGCGGTGGTCGGCGGGGTCCGCACCGAGCTGTTCATCGGGGGTGGGTACCGGTCCGGTGCGCGGGGTCGCATCGCCGTCGAGGACCCGTCCACCGAGGAGCCGATCGCCGAGATCGCGGACGCGGACGCCGCCGACGCGCGCGCCGCCCTGGACGCCGCCGTGGCCGCCGGGCCGGAATGGGCGCGCACCCCGCCGCGCGACCGCGGCGAGATCCTTCGCCGGGCCTTCGAGCTGATCACCGCCCGCGCCGACGACCTCGCCCTGCTCATGACGCTCGAGATGGGCAAGCCGCTCGCCGAGTCGCGTGCCGAGATCGCCTACGCCGCGGAGTTCTTCCGCTGGTTCTCCGAGGAGCCGGTCCGGATCGCCGGCCGCTACTCGGTGGCCCCCAACGGCGCGACGCGGCTGCTCACCATGAAGCAGCCGGTGGGGCCCTGCCTGTTCATCACCCCCTGGAACTTCCCGCTGGCCATGGGTACCCGCAAGATCGGGCCCGCGATCGCGGCCGGCTGCACCATGGTCGTCAAGCCGGCGACCCAGACGCCGCTGTCGATGTACGCGCTGGCCCAGATCCTCACCGAGGCCGGGCTGCCGGGCGGCGTCCTCAACGTCGTCACCAGCTCGGCGACCGGCCAGGTCATGGAGCCCCTCATCCGTGACCCTCGCCTGCGCAAGCTCTCCTTCACCGGCTCGACCGAGGTCGGCAAGCGGCTCGTCGAGCAGTCGGCCGAGCAGCTCCTGCGCGTGTCGATGGAGCTCGGCGGCAACGCGCCCTTCCTGGTCTTCGCCGACGCCGACGTCGAGGCCGCCGTCAACGGCGCGATGCTCGCCAAGATGCGCAACATGGGCGAGGCCTGCACCGCCGCCAACCGGTTCATCGTGCACGAGTCGGTGGCGGGGGAGTTCTCCGCCCGGCTCGCCGAGCGGATGGGCGCGCTCGTCGTCGGCCGCGGCACCGAGCCCGGCGTCGACGTCGGCCCGCTGGTCGACGCGCCGTCCCAGGCGAAGGTCGGCGAGCTCGTGGCGGACGCCGTCGGCAAGGGCGCCCGCGTGCTCACCGGCGGCGACGCGGTGAGCGGTCGGGGGCACTTCTTCTCCCCGACCGTGCTGTCGGACGTCACCCCGGACGCCCGGGTGATGACCGAGGAGATCTTCGGGCCGGTCGCGCCGGTCTTCACCTTCGACTCGGACGACGACGCGCTGGCCCTGGCGAACGCCACCGAGTACGGCCTCGTCGCCTACGCCTTCACCCGCGACCTCGACCGCGCCCTGCGGGTCGCCGAAGGGCTGGAGACCGGGATGGTCGGGATCAACCAGGGCATCGTCTCCAACCCGGCCGCGCCGTTCGGCGGGGTGAAGCACTCCGGGTTCGGGCGCGAGGGCGGCCCCGAGGGCATCGAGGAGTACCTGGAGACCAAGTACGTCGGGATCGCCTTCTCCTCCTGACGCCTCCGACGTCGAGCCGGGCGCCTCTGACGTCGGGCCCGGCACCTCCCGGCACCTCCCGGCGCCGGCCGACGTCCGGGGCGCGGCAGGATGGGGGCGTGAGCGAGCGCCGGAAGGTCAAGGACATCGCCCTGCTGGGTGCCACCGGGTCGATCGGGGTGCAGGCGGTCGACGTCGTCGTCCGCAACCCGGACCGGTTCCGGGTGGTGGCCCTGGCGGCGGACGGCGGGCGCCCCCGGCTGCTCGCCGAGCAGGCGGCGCAGCTCGGGGTGGCCACGGTCGCGGTGGCCCGGCCCGAGGCCGAGGAGCCGCTGCGGGCCGCGCTGCGCGACGTCGGCGCGACCGGCGTCACCGTGCTCGCCGGCCCCGGGGTCACCCAGCAGGTCGCCGCGCTCGGCGCCGACGTCGTCCTCAACGGCATCACCGGCTCGATCGGGCTGGCGCCGACGCTGGCAGCCCTGGCGGCGGGCAGCACGCTCGCGCTGGCCAACAAGGAGTCGCTGATCATCGGTGGGCCGCTGGTCGCCCGGGCCGCCGCGCCCGGGCAGATCGTGCCGGTCGACTCCGAGCACTCGGCCATCGCGCAGTGCCTGCGCTCGGGGCGGGCGGAGGAGGTGTCGCGCCTGGTCCTGACGGCGAGCGGCGGCCCCTTCCTGGGCCGCACCCGCTCCGAGCTGGGCGACGTCACCCCCCAGCAGGCGCTCGCCCACCCGACCTGGGCCATGGGGCCGGTGGTCACCACCAACTCCGCGACCCTGGTCAACAAGGGGCTCGAGGTCATCGAGGCGCACCTGCTGTTCGGCGTCCCCTTCGACCGCATCGCGGTCATGGTGCACCCGCAGTCGGTGATCCACTCCTGGGTGGAGTTCGTCGACGGGTCGAGCATCGCCCAGGCCTCGCCCCCCGACATGCGGCTGCCCATCGCGCTGGCCCTGGGCTGGCCCGACCGGGTGCCGGGCGCCGCTCCGGCGCTCGACCTGGCGAAGGCCGCCCGCTGGGACTTCCACCCCCTGGACGACGACGCCTTCCCGGCCGTCCGGCTCGCCCGCGCGGTCGGGGAGCGGGGCGGCACCTTCCCGGCCGTCTACAACGCCGCCAACGAGGTGTGCGTGGAGGCCTTCCTCGCCGGCCGGATCACCTTCCTCGAGATCGTCGACACGATCGAGGCGGTGGTCGCCCGCTACGAGGTGCAGGTCTCGTCCGGCGCGGCGGACCCGGCCGCCGTGGAGTCGGTCGCGGACCTGCTGGCCGCCGACGCCTGGGCCCGCGACCAGGCGCGAGCGGTCCTCACCCCGGCCCAGACCTCGCGGTGATCATGCAGGGTTGAACGAACCTTGACCGGCGGTTCGCCTGTTCAGCCGTGCATGATCAACTCAACCGTGCATGAACGACTCATGGCCCTGCGGGCCACCCCGATGCGAGCAAAATGGGCCTAGCGGTCAGTTCTGCGTTGGTAGATCGGCTTCCATTTTCGACTGATCACCGCGGAGGTCGGGGTGGAGTGAGGGCTGGGTCAGCCGAGGCGGATCGGGTTGACGATGTCGGCCGAGACGGTGAGCAGGGTGAAGGCGCCGAAGACCACGATCACGGCGAGCGTCACCGGGACCAGCCGGGCCCGGTCCACCATGCCGGGCTCGGGCCGGCCCGCGCGGGCGGCCAGCGCCGACCGGACGCGCTCGAACCAGGTGATGGCGAGGTGGCCGCCGTCCAGCGGGGGCAGCGGGACCAGGTTGAACAGCGCGAGGAAGACGTTGAGGCTGGCGATCATCGCCAGGAACGACCCGATGCCGGAGGCGCCTTGCGACTGGGCCACCTCACCGCCCAGGCGGGAGGCCCCGACGACGCTCATCGGGTCGTCCGGCGAGCGCTCGGCGCCCAGCACGGAGTCGATCAGTGCCGGGACCCGGGACGGCAGGGCCGCCAGCGCCGACACCGAGCCCGACAGGATCTGCCAGGTGAAGGAGCCGGTCTTGGCCAGCCCTTCGCCCACGCCCAGCCGCACCGTCTCCAGCTCGCGCTGGCTGGCGATCCCGATGGTGGGCACGGGGTGGGCGGGCGCGCCGTCGGCCGCGCCGGCGTCGGGACGCTGGGTCACGACGAGCGTGACCGTCGTCGTCCCGGTGCTGCCGTCGCGCTGGTAGGTGACCGGGAGCGGCCGGCCGGTGGGCGCCGTCCGCAGCGCCTTCTGCAGGTCGGCGTAGGTGGCGATGGTGGCGCCGCCGAGCGCGGTGATCCGGTCGCCGGTGTGCAGCCCAGCCGCCTTGGCGGGGGACGGCAGGTCGCCGGGGCGGCAGGTGGTCAGGCCGCCGGGGCGCTTGGCGTCGTACTGGGGGGAGACGCAGTCGAAGACCCCGCCGATGGTGGCCGGGATCCGGTCGGCGGCCTTGGCCTGCGGCAGCCCGAACCCGACGAGTGCGACCAGCAGCAACACGACGGCGAGGAGCAGGTGCGTCACCGACCCGGCGGCGAGCACGATGCTGCGCTTCCACACCGGGAACTGGTAGAACGCCCGCCCTTCGGACGCCGCCACCCCGCCGTCCTCGGCGTCCGCCGGGTTCATCCCCACGATCGTGACGAAACCGCCCGCCGGGATCGACTTCAGCCCGTACTCGGTCTCGCCACGCCGGAAGGACCACAGCGTGTTGCCGAATCCGACGAAGTACCGGGTCACGCTCATGCCGAACGCCTTGGCGGTCAGCATGTGGCCCGCCTCGTGGAGGCACACGCTCGCCACGATGGCGAACGCGAAGGCCACCACACCGACGGCGTAGAGCATTTGCACTCCTGACTCGAGACCGGCCGGGGACCGCCGCGACCCCGACGGGCCGCATTCCCCGCGTGTCGGCCTACGACCGGGGTAACTGTAGCCCGCCTCCCACCGGGGGCGGCGACGCGAGAACGAGCGGCCCGCGGCCCGCGTTCCCCGCGCCCCGCGGAGCCGGACGCGAAATACTGGGTGCGGTTCCACCGTCCACACGGGTCCACCACCCGGTCCCGCCGGCACCCGCCGGCACCCGGGGGACCACGAGCACCAGGAGCGCCGTCCGGATGACCGTCCAGCTGGGCATGCCTGCCGCACCACCGCCCGTCCTCGCGCCGCGGCGGCAGACGCGCCAGATCCGGGTCGGGAAGGTCCTGGTCGGCGGTGGCGCGCCCGTCAGCGTCCAGTCCATGACGACGACGCCCACCAGCGACGTCAACGCGACGCTGCAGCAGATCGCCGAGCTCACGGCAGCCGGGTGCGACATCGTGCGGGTCGCCTGCCCCACCCAGGACGACGCGGACGCGCTGTCCACGATCGCCCGCAAGTCGCAGCTCCCGGTCATCGCGGACATCCACTTCCAGCCGAAGTACGTCTTCGCCGCGATCGACGCCGGCTGTGCCGCCGTCCGGGTGAACCCCGGCAACATCCGCCAGTTCGACGACCAGGTGAAGGAGATCTCGCTGGCGGCCAAGGCCGCCGGGGTCTCGATCCGGATCGGCGTCAATGCCGGCTCCCTCGACCCGCGGCTGCTCGCCAAGTACGGCAAGGCCACGCCCGAGGCGCTCGTCGAGTCGGCCGTCTGGGAGGCGTCGCTGTTCGAGGAGCACGACTTCCACGACTTCAAGATCTCGGTCAAGCACAACGACCCGGTCGTCATGGTCCGGGCCTACGAGCTGCTCGCCGAGCGCGGGGACTGGCCGCTCCACCTCGGGGTCACCGAGGCGGGCCCGGCCTTCCAGGGCACGATCAAGTCGGCCGTCGCCTTCGGCGCGCTGCTGAGCAAGGGCATCGGCGACACCATCCGGGTCTCCCTCTCGGCCCCTCCGGTGGAGGAGGTCAAGGTGGGCGCCCAGATCCTGCAGTCGCTCAACCTGCGGCCCCGCAAGCTGGAGATCGTCTCGTGCCCCTCCTGCGGCCGGGCCCAGGTCGACGTCTACAAGCTCGCCGAGGAGGTCACCGCCGGCCTGGACGGCCTGGAGGTTCCGCTGCGCGTGGCTGTCATGGGCTGCGTCGTCAACGGGCCGGGCGAGGCCCGCGAGGCCGACCTGGGCGTCGCCTCGGGCAACGGCAAGGGGCAGATCTTCGTCCGGGGCAAGGTCGTCAAGACCGTCCCGGAGTCACGCATCGTCGAGACCCTCATCGAGGAGGCCATGCGCCTCGCCGAGGAGATGGGTCCGCTGGACGGCGACGGCACCGACGGCACGCCGGGGTCACCCGTCGTGACCGTCGCCTGACCCGGGAGCGCGCGGTGCCCGCCGGTGGCTGGCTCGCCCGGCGCGCTGGCTCGCCCGGCGCGGTCGGCGTGGGCGAGGATGCGTCCGTGCTGCGGTCCACGGTGAGGCTGCTGGACCGCGCCGACCTCGACGCGGCCCTGGCCGTCTGCGCCCGCGATCCGGTCGCGAACGCCTTCGTGGCGGCCCGGCTGCTGTCGGGCGGGCTGAACCCACGCTCCGGCGGTGAGCTGTGGGGCTACTGCGAGGGTGACGAGCTGCGGTCGCTGTGCTGGGCCGGCGCCAACCTGGTCCCGGTCGAGGCGACGCCGGACGCGGTCGAGGCGTTCGCCGCCCGCGCCCGGCGCTTCGGCCGGCACTGCTCGTCGCTCGTCGGCCCGGCCGACGCGGTGCTCGGGCTGTGGCGGCGGCTGGAGCTGTCCTGGGGCCCGGCGCGCGAGGTGCGCGACCAGCAGCCGCTCATGGCGCTCGACGGCCCGCCGCTGGTCGCGCCCGACCCGGCGGTGCGCCGCAGCCGGCTGGACGAGCTGCCGCTCGTCGTCCCGGCCTGCGTGGCGATGTTCACCGAGGAGGTCGGCTACTCGCCGGTCGCCGCGGACGGCGGCGCGATGTACCAGGCGCAGGTCACCTCCCTGGTGTCGGCCGGGCGGTCCTTCGTGCGCATGGACGACGGCCCGCGCGGTCCCCGGGTGACGTTCAAGGCCGAGCTCGGCTCGGTGACGCCGGCCGCCGTCCAGGTGCAGGGCGTCTGGGTCGACCCGGGCCGGCGCGGGGAGGGGCTGGCCCTCGCCGGGATGGCCGCCGTCGTCGAGCGGGTCCGGGCCGAGGTGGCCCCCGTCGTCTCGCTGTACGTCAACGGCTTCAACCACCGGGCCGTGCACGTCTACGAGAAGGTCGGCTTCGTCCAGACCGGGACCTTCGCGACCGTCCTGTTCTGAACCCGGCACCGGGGCCCGGTCGGCGGCGCCCCGCCGGGAACTGGTTCGAGCGGCGTCCCGGCCGCCGGTAACCTGAAGGGCCTCACTTCCTGGAGGTCTGACGTGCTGTTGCGGATGTCGAGCCTGTTCCTGCGGACCCTGCGCGAGGACCCGGCCGACGCTGAGGTCCCGAGTCACCGGCTGCTCGTGCGCGCCGGCTACATCCGGCGGGCGGCGCCGGGCATCTACAGCTGGCTGCCGCTGGGCTACCTCGTGTACCGCAACGTGGAGCGCATCGTCCGCGAGGAGATGGACGCCGCGGGCTTCCAGGAGGTGCACTTCCCCGCGCTGCTGCCGCGCGAGCCCTACGAGGCGACGAACCGCTGGACCGAGTACGGCGACAACCTCTTCCGGCTCAAGGACCGCAAGGGCACCGACATGCTCCTGGGGCCCACCCACGAGGAGATGTTCACGCTCCTGGTGAAGGACCTGTACTCGTCCTACAAGGACCTGCCGCTGTCGATCTACCAGATCCAGATCAAGTACCGGGACGAGGCACGCCCCCGCGCCGGCCTGCTGCGAGGTCGCGAGTTCGTCATGAAGGACTCCTACTCCTTCGACGTGGACGACGCGGGCCTGGAGGCGTCCTACGCCCGGCACCGGGCGGCCTACGTGAAGACCTTCGACCGGCTCGGTCTCGACTACGTCATCGTCTCGGCGATGTCGGGGGCGATGGGCGGCAGCCGCAGCGAGGAGTTCCTGCAGCCCACCGAGGTCGGCGAGGACACCTTCGTGCGCTGCACGACGTGCGACTACGCCGCCAACGTGGAGGCCGTGACGACGCCCGTGCCACCGGCCCGCGCCTGGGACGACGTCCCCGCCGCCCACGTCGAGGACACCCCGGACACCCCCACCATCGAGACGCTGGTGGCGGTGGCGAACGAGCGGTTCCCCCGCACCGACCGGCCCTGGACGGCCGCGGACACCCTCAAGAACGTCGTCGTCATGCTCGCCCACCCCGACGGCACCCGCGAGCCGCTGTGCATCGGCCTGCCCGGCGACCGCGAGGTCGACGTCAAGCGGTTGGAGGCTGTCGTCTCGCCCGCGGAGGTGGAGGCCTTCACCGAGGCCGACTTCGCCACCCGCCCCACGCTGGTCAAGGGCTACATCGGCCCCGCAGCCCTGGGCGAGAAGAGCCCCAGCGGCATCCGGTACCTGCTGGACCCCCGCGTCGTCCCCGGGACGTCGTGGATCACCGGGGCCAACGAGCCCGGGCGGCACGTGTTCGACCTGGTGGCCGACCGGGACTTCTCCGCCGACGGCACGATCGAGGCCGCCGAGGTGCGTGCCGGTGACACCTGCCCGAACGGCGACGGCGTCCTGGAGACCGCGCGCGGCATCGAGATCGGCCACATCTTCCAGCTCGGGCGCAAGTACGCCGACGCGCTCGGCCTGCAGGTGCTCGACGAGAACGGCCGGCTGGTGACGGTCACCATGGGCTCCTACGGCATCGGCGTGAGCCGGGCCGTGGCCGCCGTCGTGGAGGCCTCGTATGACGAGCTGGGGCTGTGCTGGCCCCGCGAGGTGGCGCCGGCCGACGTCCACGTCGTGGCGACCGGCAAGGACGCCGCGGTCTTCGAGACCGCCGACCGGCTGGCCGGCGAGCTGGAGGCGGCCGGCGTCCGGGTGATCTACGACGACCGCCCGAAGGTGTCGCCCGGCGTGAAGTTCAAGGACGCCGAGCTGCTGGGCGTCCCCACGATCGTCGTCGTCGGCAAGGGGCTGGCCGCCGGCACGATCGAGATCAAGGACCGGCGCAGCGGGGAGCGCGAGGAGGTCGCCGTCGCGCAGGTGGCCGGCCGTATCGTCGAGATCGTCCGCGCATGACGGCGGCGGCCGTGCAGGCGGTGATCTTCGACTGGGGCGGCACGCTGACGCCCTGGCACACCGTCGACCTCGAGCGGCAGTGGCAGGACTACGCCCAGCACTACGCGCCCGACCCGGGGGCGGCGGCCGAGCTCGCGGCCCGCATCACCGCGGCCGAGGACCGGGCGTGGGCGCGCAGCCGCACCTCGGGCGGCAGCGCGCACCTCGCCGAGGTGCTCGCCGACGCCGGGGTCGACACCGACCACCCGGGGCACCCGGCCGCGCTCGCCGCCTACGAGGAGTTCTGGGAGCCGCACACCCACACCGACCCGGACGTCGCGCCGCTGTTCACCGGGCTGCGCGAGCGCGGGGTGCGGGTGGGCGTCCTGAGCAACACGATCTGGTCGCGGGAGTACCACGAGCGGGTCTTCGCCCGGGACGGCGTGCTGCACCTGGTGGACGGCGCGGTCTACACGTCCGAGATCCCGCACGCCAAGCCGCACCCGGAGGCGTTCCGGGCGGCGATGGCCGCCGTCGGCGTCGAGGACCCGGCGACCTGCGTCTACGTGGGCGACCGCCCCTACGAGGACGTCCACGGCGCCCAGCGGGCGGGGTTGCGGGCCGTGCTGGTGCCGCACTCCGACATCCCGGCGAGCCAGCAGGTGCCCGTCGACGTCCGCCCGGACGGCGTCGCCCACCGGCTGCTCGACGTCCTGGGCTACGTCGACGGGTGGCTGGCGGCGGGTGCCGGATCGGCCGCCGGGGCGGGTGCCGGATCGGTCGCCGGGACGGGGACGATCTCCGCCTGACGGCGCCGCTGCGCGAGGACTACAGTGCGCGACATGCGACCAGGGCGTGGCCTGCTCATCTCGGGGGTGGTGCTCGTCGTGGCGTCGGTCATCGGCGTCGCGGCGGCAGTGTGGATCTTCGGTTCCACAGTGGGCAAGGGGGTCTCGGACGACCTCAGCTCACCCAGCTTCCCGGTGCCAACGCGCCAGTCGGTGCAGCTCGACGCCGGTGACTACGTCGTCTACGGGAGCGCGAGCAGCTCCGAGATCGGGTCCGGCATCGAGTCGGTCACCGTCACGGCTCCCGGCGGCGGCGCCGTCCCGGCCCACTCCTCGACCTCCCAGACGCTCACCCGCAACGGGTCGAGCTACCGCTCCGTCGTGACCTTCACCGCGGCCACCACGGGTCGGTACCAGCTCGACGTCCAGGGCGACGCCGGCCGCACCGTCGTCATCGGGCGGTCCTTCACGGAGTACCTCGGCGGGCTCGGCACCGGGGTGGTTGTCGGGATCCTCAGCGCCCTGCTCTTCCTGGTCGGACTGGTCCTGATCATCGTCGGAGCGGTCAAGCGGTCCAACGCCCGGCGCGCGCCGGCCCCGGCGGGGTACCCGCCGTCGGGGTACGGGCCGACGCCCGCGGGCTACGGCCCGCCGCCGCCCGGCTATGGGCAGCCGCCCGGTCACGGGCAGCAGCCGGGGTACGGGCAGCAGCCGCCCGGGTACGGCCAGCCGCCGCCCCCGCCGCCCCCGCCGCCCCCTCCGTACGGGTCGCTGCCGTCGTACCCGCCGTCGTACCCGCCCTCGGGCGGCGAGCCGCCGGTCCCGCCGGCCTGAGGGAGCGCGGCAACGCCTCGACCGGGGCCGCGACGTGGCAGCCGCTCACGATGCAACCGTGGCTGCAACGGATGCTCCAGCACGTGCTGCGTTCGCTGCATCCACGGCTGCATCCACGCGCTGCGCCCAGGGCTGCATCTGCGCTGTGCGTCCGGGCGTCAGCCCGGCAGAGGGGTGGGCGTTCCGCGCCAGGAGGCCGCCCGTCGGGCCGCCGCGACGAGCTCGCCGGCGCCCTCAGCGCGCGTGGGCCCCGTCGTCGTCGTGACGATCACCAGGGCGACGGACGCCAGGCCGTCCTCGACCCGGGCCGCCAGGGCCACGACCTGGGCCGGCGTCACCGGGGGCGACCCGAGGTCGTACGCGGGCGCCGCCTCGGGCGGGGTGAGTCCCGCCGCGACCAGGCGCTCCGCCAGTGCGTTGCGCCGGATCCGGTGGGCGGCCCACAGCAGCCGGGCCGCCGCCTGCCGCGGTGGTGCCAGGCGTGCGGTGACCAGCCCGTAGGCGAAGACGGCGGCGTGCTCGCCGGTCAGCAGGCTGCTGAGGGCGGCGGCGGTCGCGCCGTCCAGGGGCTGCACCGTCCCGGACGTCGCGGGCGTGCCGGTGCCCGGCGACCCCGTGCCGGTCGGTGACGTGGGGGAGGAGTCCGACGCCGTCGGCGTGGCCGTGGCGGACGTAGGAGTGGCGGACGTAGGAGCGGCGGAGGTCGGGCCGGCGGACGGGCCGAGGTCGGACGGCGCGGGCAGGCCGACGGCCGCCGCGAGCAGGTCGGCGTGGACGGCGCGCGCGGCGCCGATCCGGGCGAGCAGGCCCGCGGTCGCCGGCGTCGTCGCGACGACGTCGCCCAGCGCCTCCTCGGCGGCGGCCCGCTCGGCAGCCACCAGCGCGCTGCTCGTGGGCGGCTCGGACACCGTGACCGACGCTGACCCCGACGCCGGGGGGGAGGCCGCGCCGGTGGTGGACGCCCCGGCTGGGGACGCGGAACCGGAACCGGAACCGGTCGTGCTCACAGCGGGCTCGGGCAGGCCCAATGCCGCCAGGTGGGCGCGGTGGTCGGCGATGACGGCGGCGGCGAGCGTGGCGAGGCGGGGGGCCGTCGCGGCGATCGCCGTCCACCCGGCGAGCAGCGAGCGGGCGCTGAGCACGGCACGCACGGCGGCCTGCTCGTCCGGGGTGGGGCGGCGGGGCGCGGCGGTGACCCCGGCCGTCGTCGCGCCCGACCCTGTGCCGCTGCTCCCGGACGGGGAGCAGGCGACCAGCCCCGACGCCGGCAGGCCGGCCAGCCCGAGGGCCAGGCCGACGAGCACCGTGCGCCGTCGTTGCCCGGCGTTCGCCCCCTTCACGGGCGCGATCCTGTCATGGGACGCGCGGGTCGGCAGGGACCGGGGATCCTGCGGCCCGGCGTGGCGCCCCGCATGATCGACGGCTCGGCCGGACCCGGACGGCGGGTAGGCTGTCCGGACTGCCGGGTGCGGCCGAGGCGCCGCCTGGCGTGGCAGGTCGCGCCGTGGTGCACACCTGATGGCAGACAGGATCCGAGGGGAGATCGTGATGGCAGCGGCGTCGCCGGTCGACGGCGTCAGGGCGCTCGCCGCCGTGGCGGCGCAGGGCGCGGGCCTGGTGCTCGAGGGCGTCACGATCACGCCCGCGGGCCGACGTCGGGTGCTCAGGGTCACCGTGGACCTGCCGGACGACGTGCCCGGCGGCGTCCCGATGGAGTCCGTGGCCGCCGCCTCCCACGCGCTGTCCGTGGCCCTCGACGAGAGCCCCGTGATGGGTGGTGCCCCATACGTGCTGGAGGTCTCGTCCCCCGGCGCCGACCGGCCGCTCACCGAGCCGCGGCACTGGCGGCGGGCCCGGGGGCGCCTGGTGCGGGTGGTCGGGGCCGACGGCCGCGAGCTCACCGGCCGCCTCGAGGACGTCGGCGCGGACGGCGTGGTGATCGCCGGGACGGCGCTCACCTGGGCCGGGCTCGGCGCCGGCCGGGTGGAGCTGGAGTTCAACCGGCCCGGCGCCGCGGACGACCCGGACGCCGACGAGGCCGACGAGGCCGACGACGACACTGACGAGATCGACGACGAGACGGACGAGGAGGGGGAGATCTGATGGACATCGACATGGCCGCGCTGCGTGCCCTCGAGCGGGAGAAGGAGATCCCCTTCGATCTGCTCGTGCGCACGATCGAGCAGGCGCTCCTGCTGGCCTACCACCGGACTGAGGGCGCCGAGGAGCACGCGCGCGTCCACCTGGACCGCGCCAGCGGGCATGTCGTCGTCTGGGCGCAGGAGGTCGACGCCGCCGGCACGCTGGTGCGGGAGTGGGACGACACCCCGGAGGGCTTCGGTCGGGTCGCGGCGTCCACGGCCCGGCAGACGATCCTGCAGCGCCTGCGGGACGCCGAGGACGAGCAGGTCCTGGGCGAGTTCATCGGCCGCGAGGGCGACATCGTCACCGGCGTCGTCCAGCAGAGCAGCGACCCGCGGATGGTCCACGTCGACCTCGGCACGGTCGAGGCCGTCCTGCCGCCGCAGGAGCAGGTGCCGGGGGAGGCCTACACCCACGGCTCTCGGCTGCGGTGCTTCGTCATCGGGGTGCGCAAGGGCCCGAAGGGGCCGTCGATCACGCTCTCCCGTACCCATCCCAACCTGGTGCGCAAGCTCTTCGCGCTGGAGGTGCCCGAGGTCGCCGACGGCACCGTGGAGATCGTCGCGCTGGCCCGCGAGGCCGGGCACCGGTCCAAGGTCGCCGTCCGGTCCACCGTGCCGGGGGTGAACGCCAAGGGGGCGTGCATCGGGCCGATGGGCGCGCGGGTGCGGGCCGTGGTCACCGAGCTGCACGGCGAGAAGATCGACATCATCGACTTCAACGAGGACCCGGCCCGGTTCGTCGCGGCCGCGCTCTCGCCGGCGCGGGTCGGCTCGGTCGAGGTCGTCGACCTGGCGGCCCGGTCGGCGCGGGTCGTCGTCCCCGACTACCAGCTCAGCCTGGCCATCGGCAAGGAAGGGCAGAACGCCCGGCTCGCCGCCAAGCTCACCGGCTGGCGGATCGACATCCGTCCGGACGTCGAGTCCGCCCCCGCCCGGTGACCCGGTCCCGGCCCGGACCGGGGAATGACCGCCGCACCGGGCGCGCTAGACTACCCGGGTCCGGTGACGTGCCTGTCACTCCCACGCACGACGTCCGGCTCCGCAAGGAGCCGGTACGAACCTGCGTGGGTTGCCGCCAGCGCGATCTCCGGGCCGTCCTGCTACGAGTGACCAGGGCCGAGTTCGGCGGAATGACGTCCGCCGTCCCCGATCCGGGTCACAGGTCGGCCGGTCGTGGTGCCTGGGTGCATCCCGACCTGTCCTGCCTGGATGCTGCGGAGCGCCGACGAGCGTTCCCGCGGGCCCTGCGACACGCGGGCCCGCTGGACCTCGCCGACCTGCGGGCGTATCTCGTGGCCGTACGCTGCTCCCCGACCGGGGTCCGCCCCGGGCAGGAGCAGGCAATCCCTGCCAGCACCGTCGAAGCCGAAAGCGGGTCTGATTCTGATGAGCACCCGATGAGCAGCCAGCAATGAACAGCCCCCAGCTGTAACGACGGTCCGCCCTGTCTTGGACGGACCGAGACAGGAGAGAAGTGGCAAAGGTCCGGGTCTACGAGCTCGCCAAAGAGCTCGGAGTCGAGAGCAAGGTCGTGATGACCAAGCTCCAGGAGCTCGGTGAGTTCGTGCGGTCGGCGTCGTCCACCGTGGAGCCCCCCGTCGTCCGTCGGCTGCGCGAGCAGCTGAGCAACGAGAGCGGCGCGTCCGCGCCTTCCCGTCCCGTCGGCGCGAAGCCAGGCCCCCGGGTGACCCCCGGCCCGGGCCCGCGCCCGGCCGTCCCCGGTGCGGTCCCGTCCGCGCCCGCCGCCGCTGCGCCCGCCGCCCCCGTGGCTGCGCCCGCGCCGTCGGCACCCGCCCCGGTGGCCGCCGCCCCCGCGGCGCCGTCCGTCCCGTTCACGCCCGCCCCGCAGGTGTCCGCTCCGGCGGCCTCCGCTCCGGCGGCCTCCGCTCCGGCGGCCTCCGCGCCGGCAGCCCCCGCCGCGCCGTCCGCGCCCGCCGCACCCTCGGGTGCGCCGTCCGGCCCGCGTCCGGGTGCCCGTCCCGGCCCGGCACAGGTGCGGCCTTCGGTCCCGGGCCGTCCCTCGGCCCCGGCGCCTTCCGCGCCGGTCGTCGAGCAGCCCTCCGCCCCGGCACCGGCCTTCCGGCCGGCCGCCGGCCCGACGCCGTCCGCGCCGAGCCCGTCCGCGCCGAGCCCGGCCGCGCCGAGCCCGTCCGCACCCTCGGTGCCGGGCTCCGCACCGTCCGCGCCGACGGGTGCCCGTCCGGGCGCTGCGCGTCCGGCGGCCCCCCGGCCCGGTCCGGCCGCTCCGCGCCCGCATGCGCCGGCGGCCCGGGAGGAGCGCGGCCCGCGCGGCCCGCGTCCGCAGGGCGGCGGCTCGCCGCGGCCCGGCAACAACCCGTTCGCCCCCAGCCAGGGCATGCCCCGGCCGGGCGGCCCCTCGCGTCCGGGCAACAACCCCTTCGCTCCCAGCCAGGGCATGCCCCGGCCGGGTGGCGGCGGCGGTGGCGCGCGTCCGGCGGGTCCCGGCGGTCCGCCGGCGTCCCGTGACGGCGGCGACCGGCCGGGCGGTCCCCGTCCCGGTGGTCCGCGCCCGTCCCCCGGCTCGATGCCTCCTCGTCCCAACCCCGGGATGATGCCCGGCCGCTCCGCGGTCGGCCGTCCCGGTGGCGGCCCCGGTGGTCCCGGTGGCGGTCGCACCGGTGCTCCGGGTCGTCCCGGCGGTGGCGCAGGTCGTCCCGGTGGCGGTGGCGGCGGTTTCGCCGGCCGTCCCGGTGGCGGCGGCGGTCCCGGTGGACCGGCCGGCGGTCGTGGTTTCGGCAAGGGCGGCGGCGGTCGTGGTGGCACGCAGGGCGCCTTCGGGCGCGCCGGTGGCCGTCCCGTCCGTGGCCGGAAGTCCAAGAAGCAGCGGCGTCAAGAGTTCGACAACATGCAGGCTCCGGTCGCCGGTGGCGTCTCGGTCCCGCGTGGCGACGGCTCGACGATCGTCCGGCTGCGGCGCGGCGCGTCGCTGACGGACTTCGCCGAGAAGATCAACGCGAACCCGGCGAGCCTGGTCACGGTGCTGTTCCACCTCGGTGAGATGGCCACCGCGACGCAGTCGCTCGACGAGGGCACGTTCAACATCCTCGGCGAGGAGCTGGGTTACGACATCCAGGTCGTGTCGCCCGAGGAGGAGGACCGCGAGCTGCTCGAGGGCTTCGACATCGACATCGAGGGCGAGGCCGAGGACGACGCCGAGTTCCTCGAGCCGAGGCCTCCGGTCGTGGCGGTCATGGGTCACGTCGACCACGGCAAGACCCGGCTGCTGGACGCGATCCGGCACGCCAACGTGATGGCCGGCGAGGCGGGTGGCATCACCCAGCACATCGGTGCCTACCAGGTGCACTTCGAGCACGAGGGCGTCAACCGGGCGATCACCTTCATCGACACCCCGGGTCACGAGGCGTTCACCGCCATGCGTGCCCGTGGTGCCAAGGT
>Ga0302321_100001430_pt1 | contig 20418 bp, 24 predicted proteins | sample Fen_T0_1_FD_202505 | JGI IMG/M metagenome (GOLD analysis project Ga0302321, IMG submission 202505) | Peat permafrost microbial communities from Stordalen Mire near Abisko, Sweden - Fen_T0_1 | ecosystem: Environmental > Terrestrial > Soil > Wetlands > Permafrost | place: Sweden: Abisko...
CCCGCGGCCAGAAGGAACGCACCCATGCTGGCGGCCATCCCGACACACATCGTCGACACGTCGGGCTTGATGAACTGCATGGTGTCGTAGATCGCCATGCCAGCGGAAACGGAGCCGCCCGGCGAGTTGATGTAAAAGCTGATGTCCTTGTCCGGGTTCTCGGACTCAAGGAACAGCATTTGCGCAACGATGAGGTTGGCCGTGTTGTCGTTCACGGGGCCGACCAGGAACACGATCCGCTCCTTGAGCAGGCGCGAATAGATGTCGTAGGCCCGCTCACCGCGACCGCTTTGCTCGATCACCATCGGCACAAGCCCCAAGTCCCTGGGCTCGGTCATCAACTTGGTTTCAGCCGCTTCGTACATCACGTGGCGTTCCTCGACGGGTGCTGCGATTATTGTGGGATACAGGTCTATCGTCGGCCCTTCCCGACGGAATCTCGCATGTAGTCGCCTGGGCCTAAATTCCTGTCGTTCCCGCGAAGATGGGACCGGCAGGCAGCGACGTCAAGCCTTCGCGGGACCCATCAGCGCCTCGAACGTCGTCGGCGCGTCGGTCACCTTGGCTTGGCTCAAGACCCATTCGACGACGTTCTTCTCGACGGCCAGCGCCTCGAACTCGCTCAGCCGCTCGGGCTTTTCGAAATGCCAGCGCACGACGGCGTCAGGTTGTTCGTAGGTTTGGGCAACGTCCTGCACCAATGCGCGCACCTGCTCTGGCCGCGCCTCGAGCTGCTTGTCGCGGACGACTTCGGCGAGGATCAAACCCAGCGCGACCCGCTCCTCGGCCTGCGGACGGAACATGTCCGGAGAGAGCTTGATGTCCTCTTGTTTCATGCCCTGCTGCTGCAGATTGGCCGCCATCCGCCGGGCAAGCTGCAGCGCCTCCTGCTCGACCAGCTGCTTGGGAAGCGTCAGCTGCGCGACTTGGCGCAGGCCCTTCAACGCCTGGTCCTTGAGTGTCGCGTCGAGCTTGCGCTTCAGTTCGAGCTTCAGATTGGCCTCGACTTCCGCGCGAAGGTCGTCGACGCTGCCACTCTTGATGCCGAAGGCCGTTGCGAACGCGCTGTCGAGCGGCGGAATTTCCGGCGCGTTAACTTGTTTCACGGTCAGCGAGAACTGCGCCGTCTTTCCAGCGACTTCCTTGCCGTGATAGTCGGCGGGAAACGTCAGCGCAAACGCGCGCGTCTCGCCGGTCGCCGCACCCTGCAGCGCCGCGTCGAATTCGGGAAGCATGCGGCCCTCGCCCACGCTAATGGCGAAATCGTGGGCCTGCCCGCCGGGGAACTCGACCCCGTCGATCGTGCCGGTGAAGTCCACGAGCGTGCGATCGCCTTCCCGCGCGCCGCGCGTGACGGGCTGGTAGACAGCACGCTGCTTGCGCAACACCTCGAGCGTGCGGTCGACGTCCGCCGGCGTCACGTCGACCTGCGGGCGTTCGATCGCGATCGACGCGAGATCGCCCAGCTTGATCTCCGGATACACCTCGAACACCGCGGAGAATTCGAACGCACCGTCAGTGGATTCGCCTTCCGACTGCGCGCCCTGCCGGGGCTCGATGCGGGGATAGCCGGCGACGCGAATATTCTGTTCGCGCACGGCCTCGTTGAAGCTGGACTGCACGGCATCGGAAATCACGTCGGAGCGAACGGATTGTCCATATTGCTGCACGACCATCTTGAGCGGCACCTTGCCGGGACGGAAACCGGGAATCTTGACGGTCTTGGCCAGGCGCGCGAGGCGCTTCTCGACCTCGCCTTCAATCTGCGCGCGCGGGACGGCGACATTGAGCCTGCGTTCGAGCTGGCCCAGCGTTTCAATCGTGGTTTGCATGCGCCCTGAATCCTTGCTATGTTGTTCCGGTGGTGCGAAAGGGGGGACTCGAACCCCCACGGGCTGCCCCGCCAGCTCCTAAGGCTGGTGCGTCTACCAATTCCGCCACTTTCGCAGCTTGCTACGCAGGTCCAATAACTCCCGGCAGCCTCGTTCGCCGAACGGGCAAGTATAGCGCAAGGCGGCCTTCCGAGTCACGAACGCCGCGGCAGCGCATGCTGGTGCGACGTGCAAGTTTGGCCTTTTGGAACTGAATCGCCCCAATCGCGTGTCCGTCGGCCATTACGAAAATTTTCCTGTTGCGTCGATCCTCATGCCGGCGCGCCTGCGGCCGGCGGTCGTCGCGATCTATCGCTTCGCGCGCGCGGCCGACGACCTGGCCGACGAGGGCGATGCCGCCCCGGATGCGCGCATTGCCGCGCTCGATGCCTTCGACGCGGAACTCGACCGCATCGAACGAGGCGAAACGCCGCAGTCGGCACCTTTCCCCGCGCTTGCCGCCGCCATCCGCGAACACGGCCTGCCGCTGGCGCCGTTCCACGATCTCGTTTCGGCTTTCCGGCAGGACGTCACCGTGACGCGTTACGCGAATTTCGACGACGTTCTCGACTATTGCCGCCGTTCCGCCAACCCAGTCGGCCGGCTGCTATTGGCGCTGTACCATGCGCAGGCGCCGGCCGATCTCGAAGCGAGCGACGCGATCTGCACGGGCCTGCAGCTCACGAACTTCTGGCAGGACGTCTCCATTGACTGGCACAAGAACCGCGTCTATCTGCCCCAAGCTGACCTGCGACGCTTTGGCGTGACCGAGCCACAGATTGCGAAGGGCCAGGTCAACGATGCCTGGCGCGCGCTGCTCGCCTTCGAGGTCGCGCGCGCCCGCCGCCTGCTCGAATCCGGCCGTCCACTGACGCGCGCGCTGCCCTGGCGCCTGGGGCTGGAGTTGTCGGCCATCATCAGCGGCGGCCTGCGCATTCTCGAGCGCATCGACGCCGTCGACGGCGACGTGTTCACGCGCCGGCCCGTGCTGGCGACGCGCGATTGGCTGGCGGTCGCGTGGCGCACCGTTGTACCGAGCAAGGCAGCCGCGGCATGACGCCCGACCAGTATTGCCAGCAGAAGGCGGCCGCCAGCGGCTCGAGCTTCTACTACAGCTTCATGTTCCTGCCGCCGCCGCGGCGGCGCGCGATCACGGCGCTCTATGCGTTCTGCCGCGAAGTGGACGACGTCGTCGACGAGATCAGCGATCCCGACGTGGCCCGCGCGAAGCTTGCATGGTGGCGGCGGGAAGTCGCGCTGATCTACGGTGGCCAGCCCACGCATCCGGTCGCCATTGCGCTCAGCGGACTCGTCGCCGTATTCGATCTGACCGAAGCTCACCTGCAGGAAGTGATCGACGGCATGGCGATGGACCTGGCCCAGCACCGGTACCTCGATTTCGCGGCGCTCGAGCTCTATTGCCACCGCGTCGCCGGTGTCGTCGGGCTCATGTCCGCGGAGATCTTCGGTTACACGGACCCTGCCACCCGCGGCTACGCGCGCGACCTGGGCATCGCGTTCCAGCTGACCAACATCATCCGCGACGTCGGCGAGGACGCGCGGCGCGGACGCATCTACCTGCCGCAGGACGAGCTGCAGCGCTTCGACGTCGCACCCTCGGCACTGCTGCGCGGCCAGTACAGTTCCGAATTCCGGCACTTGATGCGCTTCCAGGCGCAGCGCGCGCAAGGCTGGTACGACCGCGCGATGGCGCAACTCCCGGCGCAGGATCGCAAGGCACAGCGCACGGGCCTCATCATGGCGGCGATCTACCGGACGCTGCTCGACGAGATCGCGCGCGACGGCTACAAGGTCCTCGATCGCCGCACATCGCTGACGCCGCTGCGCAAGCTGTGGCTGGCGTGGCGGACCTGGCGTTCCGCATGACGCCGCTCGCGCCCGTTGCGATCATCGGTGGCGGCTGGGCGGGCTGCGCCGCCGCGGTGACACTGGCCGACGCGGGCGTCCCCGTCGAACTCTTCGAGGCCGCGCCCCTCATGGGAGGACGTGCGCGTCGCGTGCAGCGTGCGGGATTACCCCTGGACAACGGCCAGCACCTGCTGCTTGGCGCCTATGAGCAGACGCTGGCCATGCTGGACAAGGTGCATGGCGCGGCGGGCGCGCGCGACGTGCTCACGCGCGGTCCACTGGCGATCATGCCGCTGGCCGCAACCCGGCCGGACGCGCTGACGCTCGTTCGCGGCGGCGCCGAGGGCATGCTCGGCTTGCTGACGGGACTCTTGAGCGCGCGCGGGTTGAGTTGGCGCGAGCGCATCGCCAACATCGCCTGGATGCGCAAACTGAAGCGCACCGGCTTCGTGCGGCCGCCTTATGAAACGGTTGCGCAGATGCTGGCACCTTTGCCGCGGCGCGTGGCGCATGGACTTTGGGAGCCGCTGTGTGTGGCCGCGCTCAACACGCCTAGCGTGACAGCTTCGGCGCAGACCTTTGCCAATGTGCTCAAGGCCACATTCGCAGGCCGCGCGGACGCGTCCGATTTTCTGCTGCCGGCGACGGACCTCTCCGCTGTGTTCCCCGACGCGGCGGCGCGCTTCATCACCGCGCGCGGCGGCGCGATCCGGACGTCGGCACCGGCGCGCGTCGTGCGTTCGTCGCGCGACGGCTCCACAGTGTTGACCGGCACCTCGCTGCATGACGCGAGCGCAGCGATCGTCGCCGTGGGTCCACACCAAATTGCCGGTGCCTTCGCGCCGGAGGCGGTGGCGGCCTTGCCGGTTCTCAGCGCTCTGCAGACAACGTTGGCGACGCTCGACTACGAACCGATCTTCACCGTATGGCTGGGGTATGGCGAGGCGCTGCCACTGCCGATGGCCATCGCGCGGCTCGACGATGCACCGGGCCAATGGGTGGTAGACCGTCCCGACGTGCTGGCACACGCGCAAGCCGATACCGTGCGGCCCGAATTGCGGCAATTGCTGGCGGTGATACTGAGTGCTCACGGCCCCCACGAAGCGCTCGACCACGGCATGCTGGCGCTCGAAATCGATGCGCAGCTGCGGCGCCTGCAACCGGATCGTCCGCCCTGCATGTGGTTCCAGGTCATCGCCGAAAAGCGCGCCACGTACGCCTGCGTGCCAGGACGCGCGCGCCCTGCGGAAACCCGGCTGGCCGGGAGCATCTATCTCGCCGGCGATTACATGAATGGCGAATTCCCGGCGACGCTGGAAGCTGCGGTGCGGAGCGGCGTCACCGCGGCAGAGGCGGTGCTGGCCGACTTCCGCCGGGCCGGGCAGCCATGAGGCCCAGCCGACCGGCGCCGCCCGGCGTACGCCATTACATGCGTGCGGTGCCCGGGCGGTTGCGCAACAGCCGCTGCTGCTCGCGGGCCCATTCGCGATCCTTGATCGTGTCGCGCTTGTCGTGCTGCTTCTTGCCCTTCGCCAGCCCGACTTCGATCTTGACCCGTCCGTTCTTGTAATGCAGGTCGAGAGGCGCCAGCGTGTATCCCGCGCGTTCCACCTTGCCGACGAGGCGGTTGATCTCCTCGCGGTGCATCAGCAGCTTGCGCGTGCGCGTCGGGTCCGCAATGACGTGCGTGGACGCCGTGGTCAGCGGCGTGATGTGGGCGCCGATCAGCACCAGTTCGCCGTTCTTGATGACGACGTACGCTTCCTTCAGGTGCGCGCGGCCGGCGCGGATGGCCTTCACTTCCCAGCCGGTCAGCGCCAGCCCTGCCTCGACGCGCTCCTCGATGAAATAATCGTGGAACGCCTTCCGGTTTTCGACGATGCTCATGCGGTGACCCGGCCTGCCCTTGGCGTTGTGCGGCCCCCATTCTAGCAATCGATGCAGCGCGTCCTAAAATCCGTCCTCGTCCCGTACAGCGCCGCGCGCATGTTCGAGCTGGTCGACCGCGTGGAGCTCTACCCCCAGTTCCTGCCCTGGTGCGGCGGCTCGCATGTCATCGAGGAGCATGAAGGCGGCAAGACCGCGCGCATCGACATCGACTATCACCACATCAAGGCACACTTCACCACCGACAACGTCAATCGCGTCCCCGAATCCATCGTGGTCACGCTGCGCCACGGTCCGTTCCGCCACCTGCACGGCGAATGGCGCTTCCAAGCGCTCGCGGAGGATGCCTGCAAGGTGGAGTTCGAGGTCGAATACGTGTTCTCGACGCATCTGCTCGAAACGGTCGTGGGTCCGGTCTTCAGCCACATCGCGAACACGTTCATCGACGCGTTCGTCCGACGCGCCGAGGCCGTGTATCCGGCGCCAACATGACGAATCCCCCGGTTTCCAACGGCCTTACGGTCACCGTTGCCTACGCGGCGCACGGCGTCGAGGCGCTCGTCACCTTGGCATTGCCCGGCGGCGCCACAATCGACGACGCCATCGCTGCGTCCGGCATCGCGACACGGCTCGAACTCGATGCGGCGCAGCTCCAATGTGCAATCTTCGGGCATCGTGCAAGTGGGGACACGCCGCTGGCGGAAGGCGATCGTGTCGAATTGACCCGGCCGCTGACCGCTGATCCGAAACGCGCGCGGCGACTGCGCGCCGCCGGCCGGATCAGGTCCAAACCCGACCCGAATGCCGGGGAACGCAATTGAGCAACGCCAATGAGCCAAGTCGCTGAATTTGCGCATGCGCCAATGACGCCGGGACAAGTCCGCGCCCCGCTGTTTTGCTTCAAACGGCAAAATCCGCGACAATGGTCGGATGTTTGCCTTGATCGCACGCCTTTCCCGGGCTGCGGCGGTGATCGCTGTTGCGCTCGCCGTCGCCCTGCCGGGCTCCGCCTCCGCCCAGTCCGCGCCGCAGCAGAATGCCCTAGCCCGGACGGCCAAGGAGGCCGCGACGACCGCCTGGAATGGCGCGCAGGATGTCGCGATCTACGCGCTGGGGCTGATCGGGGTCGACTACCGTTACGGCGGCGAAACGCCGGAATCCGGAGTCGACTGCAGCGGGCTTGTCCGCTACGTCTTCCAGCAGGTGACCGGTGTCACGCTGCCGCGTACGTCGAAGGAGCTGAGCCACCTGGGCAACAACGTCGCCAGCGCCGACCTGGCGCCCGGCGACCTCGTGTTCTTCAACACCCGCCGCCTGCCTTTCTCGCATGTGGGCATCTACCTGGGCGACAACCGCTTCATCCATGCGCCGTCCACGGGCAGCGAGGTCGAGATCTCGCGGCTGTCGGAAACGTACTGGCAGAAACACTTCAACGGCGCTCGCCGGTTGGTCGGTGTGATGCCTTCGCTGGTTCCCTCCGCGGTCGCGGCGCCAATGTCGGCTGCGCTGCCGGGGGACGTACCTTCGCTGTGGGCGCCGCTACCCGCGGCCGACGGCAAGGAATGACCCGGCGGGCCAGCCGGTAACGGCGGTCAGTCCCTGGCGCCCGCGCGGCGCAAATGCTCGGCCATCTTCTTTTCGTCGCCACGCAACGCCCAATCGAGCGCCGACGCACCGTCCTGGTTGCGGCGATTGACGTCCGCGCCCTTGGCAATCAGCAAGTCGACCGTGGTTGCCCGGGACTCGCGTACCGCCATCATCAGCGCCGTCGTGCCGTTCGGCGACGCGGCATTGATGCTGGCGCCTTCGGCGAGCAAGTAGGTGACGATCGCATCGAATCCACCCGTAGCGGCATAGATCAGCGCCGTCCAGCCCGCATTCTCGAGATTGGCGCCTCCCGCGCGCAACGCGCGCACGACGGGAAGGCTGCCGGAGAGTGCGGCGGCCATGATCGCCGTGTCGCCGAACCTGTTGCGCGCGTTGACGTCCGCCTTCGCGGCGAGCAGCACCTGGACGGTATTGAGGTTGCCGCCGCGCGCGGCGACGACCAGCGCCGGATCGCCCTGGGCATCGACGGTATTCGGATCCATACCGCGCGCGAGCATGTCCTTCACCTGTCCCACGCGATCGTTGGCCACCGCGATGGCGAAATCCTCTTCCCGCGACGCCGCGCCGGCGGAGTCCGCGATGGCGATCGCGATCACGACAGCCAGCAACCGGAGCAGAATCAGACGACGATCATTGGGCGGGCGCAGCAGCATCTCGGGCAATCCTGAACAGGTTGAAGAAATTATGTGTCGTGGCGCGGGCGATTTCCTCCACCGGGACGCCGCGCAGGACCGCCACCGCTTCGCCGACATGACGCACCCAGGCCGGCTGGTTACGCTTGCCACGGTGCGGCACCGGCGCCAGGTAGGGGCTGTCGGTTTCGATAAGCATCCGTTCAAGCGGCACGCGGCGCGCCACGTCCTTCAATTCGACGGCGTTCTTGAACGTGACGATGCCGGAAAACGAGATGTGGAAGCCCAGGTCGAGCGCCGCCTGCGCGACGTCCCAGGTCTCGGTGAAGCAGTGCATGACGCCGCCGACCTCATCGGCGTGCTCTTCGCGCATGATCCTCAGCGTGTCCGCCGCCGCGGCCCGCGTGTGGATGACTAGCGGCCTGCCCGCTTCCCTGGCCGCGCGAATGTGCGTGCGAAAGCGGTCGCGTTGCCATTCGAGGTCGCCTTCGAGCCGGAAATAATCGAGCCCCGTCTCGCCGATGGCGACCACCTTGTCCGCTCGGGCCATCGCGACCAGCTGGGCCACCGTGGGCTCGGGCGTGTCGGCGTAATCCGGGTGTACGCCCGCCGTCGCATACAAGTTCGCATGGCCGAGCGCAAGCGCGTGCACGCCCGGCCATGCGGGCAGGTCGACACCAATGCACAACGCGTGGGTGACCGCGTGCTCGCGCATCGCGGCCAGCAACTGCGGCAGTTCGGCGGCAAGCTCCGGAAAATCCAGGTGACAGTGGGAATCGACGAACACCAAGGACACTACATCGTGTGCGTGGGCCGATTGGTCGCCAAGGCTTCGCCCAGCACCTTCTCGATCGTGGCCCGGGCAGCAGCACCGGTCTCGTCCTGGGTAAATTGTACGCCGATCCCCTGCGTGCGGTTGCCCTGCACGCCTTCGGGAGTGATCCAGACCACCTTACCCTGCACCGCGAGACGGTTGGGGTCGTCCATCAGCGAAAGCAGCATGAAGACTTCCTCGCCAAGCGCGTATTGCCGCGACGTCGGGATGAAGATGCCCCCGCCCTTCAGAAATGGCATGTACGCCGCGTACAGTGCTGCCTTTTCGCGGATGTTGAGCGACAGCACGCCGGGACGCGCGACGACCGCGCCCGGTGGCGCCGGAGGTACCTTGCGATCCGCCATGCTGGAACTCTTTCCTAGCGAAACAATTCGCGGTAACCGATGAGCATCGCCTCGACGACGAGACGGGGCTGCAGTGGATGCGCAACCAGCGCGCGCTGCCGCAGCAGTGTCCGATGATAGCGAAACAGAGGTATCGGCGCCACCAACGCGGCCAGCGGTCCAAGCGCCGCGGCGAAATCGACGTTGCGCGCAGGCGCGCCGCCGGCCGCCGCGCGCGCCAGATCCGCCGTCCACACGAGGGCCCAGTCTATCGCCTGCCCCAGCCGCTCGCGGCGCTGATCCTTGGGCGCAGCATCGATCCGGGCGGCAAGCGCGACCGGCGACAGCGACTCCGGCCGTGCGAATGCCTGCATCCACACCGCGCGCTCGGCCTGCCACTCGGGTTCAGCCATCGCGAGCGCGGTGAGCGGTGAGCCTCCGGCCTGCGCCAGGACCGCCTCGGGTTTCGCCACACCCTGTTGCGTGAGCCAAGCTTCCGCTGCAGCGGCCGCGGGCCGGGGGGCCACCATGCGCCGGCACCGGCTGCGCAGCGTTGCCGGTACGCGCCCCGGTTGATGCGCCACCAGGATGATGTAGGTCGAGGGCGGCGGCTCCTCGAGCGTTTTCAGCAATGCATTCGCCGCGGCGAGATTCATCGATTCCGCCGGAACGATCACGGCGACCTTCGCGCGCCCGCGGTGGCTCGTCAGCTGCACCCAGTCGATCAACGCGCGGATGCGCTCGATGAGAATCGGATCCTGCACCTTGATCTCGCCGTCCTCGCCGATCACGAAGGGTTCGATCAGTTGCAGGTCGGGGTGCTGGCCGGCTGCGACATAGTGGCAACTGGCACACGTCCCGCACGCGATGCCGTCCGCGCCCGGCCGCTCGCACAGCAGCCCGCGCGCCAGGTTCAGCGCCAGCGTACGCTTGCCTAGCCCTCGCGGGCCGTCGAGCATCAGCGCATGCGGCCACGCAGCCCTTGCCGAGAGGAGTTCACATGCGGCCTCTGTCTGCCACGGCAACAAATTCGCCCAGGTCGGGAGCGGATCGGCGTCGGGAGTCGCGGCCACGTTCAGAGCGCTTCGAGCAGGCGCGCGAGGTCGGCGCGCACGTCGGCCATCGGACGTGCCGAATTCACCACGCGAAAGCGCGCCGGTTCCTGCGCGGCGCGCTCGAGATAGGCATTGCGCACGCGCTCGAAGAAGGCGAGTTCCTCGCGCTCGAACTTGTCGAGATCGCGTCCCTTGGCCCGGCTGCGCTCGAGGCGCTCCCGGGAAACCGCGATCGGCACGTCGAACATGATCGTGATGTCCGGTCGGCAGTTTGCCGGAATGAAGCGCTCGAGTTCGACGATGCGCTCGCGCGGGACACCGTGGCCGCCGCCCTGGTATGCGAACGTGGCGTCGGTGAAACGGTCGCATACCACCCAGTCACCACGCTCGAGCGCAGGGGCGATCACCCGTTCCACGTGCTCGCGCCGCGCCGCGAACATCAGCAGCGCTTCGGTGTCGTGTGTCATCGGATGATCGAGGAGCAATCGGCGCAGCGCCTCACCCAACGCGGTGCCACCAGGCTCGCGTGTCGCAACAACGGTCCGGCCGCCGGTCCGGAGCGCGTCCTGGAGCCAGGCGGCGTGCGTGCTCTTGCCGGCGCCGTCGATGCCTTCGAGCGATATGAAACGGCCGCGCTTGGTCACGGGATGGATACCTGTTCGTCGGGCAGCGGGAGTGCCGGCAAATGCATCAGCGCGCACCCTTCTGGAATTTTGCCACGGCGCGGTTGTGATCAGTGAGATTGGTCGAAAACTGCGAGGACCCGTCGCCCCGCGCAACGAAATAGACGAATTCCGTCGGCGGCGGATGCAGCACCGCGTCCAGCGACGCTTGCGACGGCAGCGCGATCGGCGTCGGCGGCAGGCCGTCGCGCGTGTACGTGTTCCAAGGCGTGTCGGTGTCGAGGTCACGGCGGCGCAGGTTCCCGTCGAACTTGTCGCCCATGCCGTAAATCACCGTGGGATCCGTCTGTAGTCGCATCCCGCGCTTCAGGCGATTGATGAACACGGAGGCGATCAGCGGCCGGTCGACGGGTCGTCCCGTCTCCTTCTCCACGATCGAGGCCAGGATCAGCGCTTCGTCGGGCGAGGCCAAAGGCAGCCCGTCCGCGCGTTTCTCCCAGGCGGCGGCCAGACGCGCATTCATGGCGTCGTGTGCGCGACGCAGCAGGTTCAAGTCGCTGCTGCCGGCCGCGAAGAAATAGGTGTCCGGAAAGAAGCGGCCTTCCGCCGCCGTGCCAGGGGCCCCCAGACGACTCATCAATTCACTGTCCGGGAGGTCAAGCACCGTATTCCTGACATCCCCGCCATCACGCAACGCGCGCCGCACATCGGCGAACGTCGTTCCTTCGATGATCGCAAAGGACGTCTGCGTCGCGTCACCCTGTGTGAGCCGGCCGAGCAGCTGGCGCAATGTAATGCCGGCCTCGATCTCGTAGCTGCCCGCCTTGATCGCGCGGTCCACCCCGGCGAGCCGCGCCAGCGCAATCATGGGAAAGGCGTGCGGCAGGACATCGGCACCCTGAAGCTCTCGCGCAACCGCCGACAACGACATGCCGGGCTTAACGTCGAATTCGTACGGCGACCGCGGCAGCGTCAGCGGCTTCAGCACGGTCCACCATGCGCTGCCGGCCACCGCAACGGCAAGCAGCAGCGTGGCGAGCGCAACATAGCGGGCAAAGCGTGGCAGCGTCATGACGGGAAGGAGGCTAAGCGGGCGCGCAACGGCGGCTTGCCCGCGGCCGCGGCACGTTGCCTTAACAGTTCAAGGGGAGCGGCGCATTATAATCATCCGATGAACTCCGTCCGCTTCTCCCATTCGCAACGACCGGCTTCAGGCTTCACGCTGATCGAGATCATGGTGGTGATCGTGATCCTCGGCGTGCTCGCCGCGCTGGTTGTTCCCAAGGTGCTGGAACGGCCCGACGACGCGCGCGCCGTCGCGGCGCGAAGCGACATCGCGACGATCATGCAGGCGCTGAAATTGTATCGACTGGACAACCAGCGCTATCCGACGGGCGACCAGGGCTTGGGCGCGCTGGTCGCAAAGCCTGACGCGCCGCCCATCCCGCCGAACTGGAAGCCCGGCGGATACCTCGAACGTCTGCCCAAGGATCCTTGGCAGAACCCCTACCAGTACATCAATCCCGGATTGAAGGGCGAGGTCGACGTGTTCAGCTTCGGCGCGGACGGGCTGCCGGGCGGCGCGGGCAAGGACGCCGACATCGGCTCGTGGGATCTCTAGACGCCTGCCGGCACTCGCTTCGCGACACAGGCGCGCGGCGCCCCAGGGGATTCACGCTGGTCGAAATCCTGGTGGTCGTCGCGATCATCGCCATCACAGCCGGGCTGGCCACGCTGGCCTTCGACGGCGACGACCGCGGAACTGCCACACGGGAAGCCAAGCGCTTTGCCGGCGCGCTGGAACATGCGAGCGCCCGCGCACAGTGGCGCGCCGAAACACTGGGGGTTTCCGCCGACGGCGAAGGCTGGCGCTTCTGGCGGCGCGAAGCCGATGCCAATCGCTGGCTGCCCTTCTCGGGCGACGAGGTGCTCGACGCGCACCGCTTGCCTGCCGGCGTGGTCTTGGCGCCGCTGTCGTTCGCAGGAAGAGCCCTGCCGGCCGATGCGATCGTGCCGCTTCGGGCGTCGGGCCGCAACGAACCTTACGCGTTCGTGCTGACCGGCAAGACGTCGCGCATCGTCCTGGCGGCGGACCCACTGAACCGCGTGACGATGCTCTCGGACACCACCGCGGCGGGACCATGACCCGAACCCGCGGCTTCACGCTGATCGAGATCCTGGTGGCACTGGCGATCGTCGCGGTGGCGTTGACGGCCGGCATGCGCGCGCTCGCCCAATCGGCGGACAGCGCCACGGCGCTGAAGGCACGCACGCTCGGGCTCTGGGTCGCGCAAAACCGGCTGGCCGCGGCACAGGTCGCCACGCCATGGCCCGCCGCCGGCAATTATCAAGGCAGCGCTGCGCAAGCGGGTGCGCAGTTCCTGTGGCGCGAAGTCGTCACCAATACGCCCAATCCCGCGTTTCGCAAGATCGAAATCACCGTCATGGAGCCGGACCGCCCGGAATATCAGGTCGCGCGCCTCGTCGGCTTCATCGGCAATTCGCAGCCGCAATGACCACGGCGCCCGCCGCATCGCGCAGCACCGGCTTCACGCTGATCGAAGTCCTGCTCGCGCTCGCGATCTTCGGCGTCATCAGCGTGCTCGCCTATCGCGCGACGGCCGCGCTCACGGATGGCGAAGCCCGCCTCTCGGCCGAGGCGCAACGCTGGCGCAACCTCGAAGCGCTGTTCACCCGTTTCGAGGCCGACATCCGGCAGGCTATCCCGCGCGATTCGCGAGCGGGTGTGCGCAACGAACCCGCGTGGCTTGCACTTCAGGCTGACGTCGCGGGCAATGCGGCGCTGGTTTTTTCGCGCGCCGGCGCCGAATTCGCCGACGAGCCGGGCATCGCCGGACAGCGCATCGGCTACCGGTTGCGCGGGCACGCGGTGGAAATCGCGTACTGGCCGCAACTGGACAACGCCGCAGACAAGCAGCCCACCGTCTACACATTGGTCGACGGCGTTACGGCCTTTCGCATTGCGTATTTGAACCGCGCCGGCACGTGGCGAGATACCTGGCCGTTGCAGAGTGAAGCCGCGCTGCCCCGCGCGGTGCGCGTGGACATGAAACTGGACAGCGGAGAGGAAATCGAGCGATGGTTCGCGCTGCGCTGATCCGGCGTTCGCGCGGGGCCGCGCTCGTGCTGGCGATGCTGATCGCAGCGCTTGCGGCGGTCGTCGCCGTCGCCGTGGCGGCCGAGCAGCAGCGTTGGTTTGCCGACGTCGCCAACCGCCGCGACCAGGTGCAGGCGCAGGCATTGGCGTTGGCCGGCGTGCAATGGTCGCGGCAGATCATGCAGGACGATGCGCGCGCCGGCTCGATCGACCACCTCGGCGAAGCGTGGGCGTATCCTCTGCCGCGCACCCCGCTCGAGAGCGGTTCGATCGAAGGCAGCATCGAGGACGCGCAGGGCCGGCTCAACATCAACAACTTCCCGACCAACGACGCACTGGGCAAAGAAGAGCGGGCACGCTTCGCGCGCCTGGCGGCATCGCGAGGGGTTGCCGCGACCTCGCTAGCTGCCGTCGCGGCCGCGCTGATGCCTCCTCCCGCAGAAGACGGCGCGCAGAGAGGCGCGACACCGGCTACGGCGCCGGCGGCGCCGCCCGGCCTGCGTCCGGTACGCGCCGCCGAGCTTGCGGCGATTCCCGGCGTAACCGCGCGCGACGCCGCGCAATTGCTGCCGTTCGTCGTGGCTCTGCCGGCCGCGACGCCACTCAACATCAATACAGCATCGCCGGTCGTCCTCGCGGCGGCACTACCTGGCCTGTCGGCGGACGAGCTGGCAAGACTGGTCGCCGGACGCGCCGGCAAACCCTTTGCCACGATCACCGACCTTCGATCCCGTCTGCCGACTGGCGCCGCCGTTCCCGATGAGACTTCGCTTTCGACCAGCAGCAGTTATTTTCTGGTCAGCGTCCGCGCCCGCCAAGGCGAAACGCGGGCACAGGCGCGCGCGCTGCTGCGCCGCGACGGACGCGATTGGCCGATCGTCGTCTGGCAGACGCTCGAGTAGGCATGCCACCCGACGCATTTGCAATTTATCGGGTCGCGTAAACTACATCGGCTCGAAAGCCTCCTTCTCTTCGACTGCCGATGTCCACATTGCGCGTTCTGCTCGATGCTGCTCCCGCCGCCGGCCGTGCCGATGCGTGGACGCTGTTCGACGATGTCGAGCGCGTCGTTCAGTCCGGCCGCGGCGTCCCGGACGCATGGCCCGCCGCGCAGCGCCGGGAAGCCGTGCTCGCCGCCGGCTGCGTGCGCATCGTGGGCCTGCATCTGCCGCCGCTGACCGCCGATCGCGTATCGGCTGCGGCCGCGTTTGCCCTCGAAGACCAGCTGGCCGGGCCCGCCGACGAGCAGCACATCGCGGTGTCGTCGCAACATGGCGATGGCAACGTCGAGGCGATCGTCGCCAACCGCAATCTCATCGCCCGGCTCGCCGACGACTTCGATCGCATCCTCGCCGAACCAGCGCTCGCACCGCTGCCGTCGCTGCGACATTGGCGTTGGTATGCGTCGGCAGCCGGTGGAGGATTCGTGCGCAAGCTGGACGGCTCGTCGTTTGCCACCGGCGCGCTCGACCGCGTTCCCGCCGAGTTGGCACTGGCCCTCGAGCACGCTACGCGTTCAGGTAACGGACCTGCCGGTGTCGAAATGGCCTTCACACCTGAGCCAACGCTGCGCGCCGACCTCGCGCCGCACGCGGGCGCCCCGTTCGTGACGACGCCACCATGGCGCTGGGAAGCAAGCGGACATGCCGCCTTCGCCGCGGCGACGGATCTGCGCCAGGGCGAGTTCGCGCGCGCCGCGCCAGAAACGCGACGCCTAGCGACGCGCTGGTTCCGCTGGGCCGCGATTTTGGCCGTGTTGGCGATCAGTTCGCACGTGACCGCGACGGTCGGGGAATGGATTTCACTGCGCATCGGCATCTGGCGCGTTGGGTCCGCACTACGCGACGTTGCGCGCGATGCCGGCGTGACCAGCAGCGAGGATCCAGCGGCGGCAATCGCCAAGCGATACGCCGAAGCCCGGCATCGGGCCGGACTCGCCGCGCCCGCCGATGCGCTTCCGCTCCTGTCGCGCGCCGCGCCCGCGCTCGCCGCGTTGCCCACTGGCACGCTCAAGTCCGCGACGTACTCCGATGGGCGCTGGACATTCGACTTCTCAAAGTTGGACGCTGGCGCAGCTGATCGGCTTCAACGGCAACTGGCCGGCGCGGGGCTCTCGACGCTGGCAGCCACCAATCCCTCGGGCTCGCGCATGCGCGTGGCGCCGGGGCCAGGTACCCAATGACGGCGCTGCGACTGCGCGAGCGCATTCCGGTTCCCGAGGCGTTGCGGCGCGTGTGGGATCGCATGTCGCCGCGCGAACGCATACTTACCGGTGCCGCCACTTGCGTCGTGCTGGTCGCCGCGGCGTGGAGCCTCGCCTGGCAGCCGATGCAGGACGGCAGCCTCCAGATGCGCCGCGATCTGCAGCGTGAGCGCGCCGTGCTGGTCGCCGCTCGCGCGCAGACCGCGGAAATTGCCGGGCTGCAGCGCATGGCGCAAAGCAATTTCAGCGGCGATCCACGCCTCGCGATCGAGCGTGTGCTGGGCGAGCGCGGACTCAAGGGCGCGTTGACGTCGCTCGAGGTCAAGGACAGTCGGACGACCATCACGTTCACCATTATCGGCTTCGATGCGCTGGTCGGACTGCTCGACACGCTGGCGAAGGTCGACGGCCTGCGGGTGATCGACGCTACGCTCGTGTCACGCATTGATCCGGGCACCGTGCGCGCCGAAATCGCGCTGGCGAGATAGAGATACCCATGCGCCTGACCGCCATCCTTGTCGCGCTTTTCTCGCTGCTTGCGGTCGCATGTGCGGTGTTCGCGCCGGCGGCGCTGCTCGACGCGCGGCTCGACGCCTTAACGCAAGGCCGCCTGCGTCTGGCCGATAGTTCAGGTACGGTCTGGAGCGGGCATGGGATTGCCACGAACGCCCAGCGCTCGTGGTCGTTGCCATTGGGGTGGAAGGTCGATCCGCTGCGCCTCGCACGCGGTGACGTCGGCATCACGCTGCAACCGGCGGAGGCCGGCGACCTCCCGCGCGGCGTCATCCTTTGGCGCGATGCGACGCTGTCGCTCGAAGGCGTCGCGTTCACGCTGCCGGCGGCCGTGTTGGGCGAATCCACCGGGGCCGGCAACTTGTTGGCTTTCGGCGGATACCTCGCGTTCGACGCGCCTCGCGCCACGTGGAGTTCGAATGGCGGGGATGGGGCGGCCACAGTGCGCTGGAGCGGCGCGCGCGTTTCCGGCATTGCGGGAAACGTTGCGCTCGGCATAGTCAACGCGAATCTGGCGCCGCGCAACGGCCGGATCGAGGGCCGCGTCGAGAACCAGGGAGGCGACGTGCGCATCGACGGCGAGTTCGCGTGGAGTCCCGCGGCCATGGAGGTGAACGCGACGCTGGCCGCACTGCCTTCGACGCCGCCCGCCATCGTCCGCGCGATGGGCGCACTCGGTACGCCTGACGCCAATGGCGCCGTGCACGTGCAATGGCGCAGCGGCCCGCGTTGACGTGAGTCGCAAACGCGCCCGAGATTCCGGCGCCGGTGCAGGCACGACGCCCGCATCGAGAACGGCCGCGGCAGAGTGGCAGCCTGCGTTGCGCGAACCCGCCCTCGACGCGCTGCGCGGGGCGGCAATCCTGGCCATGGTCGCCTACCACTTCAGTTTCGACCTGCGCTATTTCGGCCTGACACAATGGGACTTCCATCGCGATCCGTTCTGGCTCAACGCAAGGACGCTGATCCTTTCGTCGTTCCTGCTGATCGCCGGCGTCAGCATGGCATTGGCGCAGCGCAGTCGCCCCTCGCCGGCGCGATTCTGGCGGCACGTCGTGAGGATCGCCGCCTGCGCGCTGGGGGTCAGCGCCGCAAGTTACCTGCTGTTTCCCGATTCGTGGATCTGGTTCGGCGTGCTGCATGCGATCGCGGTCTCGCTCGTGCTCGCGCGACCGCTGGTGCGCCGCCCCGCGCTTGCACTGGCCGTCGGCGCCGCGGTGATCGTGGCGGGCAACCTCTACAGCAATTCCATGTTCGACAATCGCGCGCTGGGCTGGCTGGGGTTCATGACCGCCAAGCCGCGCACCGAGGACTACGTCCCGCTGTTTCCGTGGACCGGCGGACTGCTGGTCGGGATTGCCGCCGGCCATGCCCTGCTGCTGGCCGAACTGCGGCCAATCGCCTTCGCGGCGCGGTGGCCGCGCTGGATAGGCTGGCTGGGTCGGCACAGCCTCGCCACTTACATGGTGCATCAACCTGTGTTGCTCGGGCTGCTTGCGCTTGCCCTCGCGCGCTGACCGGACGCCGCGTTTGTCCCGACATGAATATCCGCTATAATTGCGAGCTTGCAGGCGCGTAGCTCAGCTGGTTAGAGCACCACCTTGACATGGTGGGGGTCGTTGGTTCGAGTCCAATCGCGCCTACCAATCACCCGAACGATGCAGCGAACAACGTGGGATTCGACATCATGGTTATGACACCGCTGACGTGCAGGGAGCCCCGGTAACCCACGAGCGCGTGCGCACGCCTGTCCGTCGTCGTCTGACCCAGTGAAAAGTGCGGCCCGTCCGCACTTTTTTGTTTTTGGAGTCCGAAAAATGCCAGCAATCAAGCTTCCCGACGGCTCCGTCCGTCACTTCGATGCCCCCGTGTCCGTCGCCGCCGTCGCCGCGTCGATCGGCCCTGGCCTGGCCAAGGCGGCGCTGGCCGGCAAGCTGGATGGCAAGGTCGTCGACACGTCGTACGTGATCGATCGCGATGCCGCGCTCGCCATCATCACGGACAAGGACCCCGAGGGCCTGGACGTCATCCGGCACTCCACCGCGCACCTTCTGGCCTACGCCGTCAAGGAACTGTTTCCCGACGCGCAGGTGACGATCGGCCCGGTTATCGAGGACGGCTTCTATTACGACTTCTCGTACAAGCGCCCATTCACGCCGGAAGACCTGGCCGCCATCGAGGCACGCATGGCGGAACTCGCGAAAAAGGACGAGCCGGTCGTGCGCTCGGAAATGCCGCGCGACGACGCGGTCAAGTATTTCGAGGCGATGGGGGAGCACTACAAGGCGGAAATCATAGCGTCCATTCCGTCGAACGAGCCGATCTCGCTATACGCCGAAGGCAGCTTCACGGATCTGTGCCGCGGCCCGCACGTGCCGTCGACGGGCAAGCTCCGTGTGTTCAAGCTGATGAAGCTGGCAGGCGCGTATTGGCGCGGCGATTCGCGCAACGAGATGCTGCAGCGGATCTACGGGACGGCTTGGACGAAGAAGGAAGACCTCGAGGCGTACATCACGCGCATCGAGGAAGCGGAAAAGCGCGACCACCGCAAGCTGGGCCGCGCGCTCGACCTCTTCCACCTGCAGGACGAGGCGCCGGGGATGGTGTTCTGGCATCCGAAGGGCTGGTCGATCTGGCAGTCGGTCGAGCAGTACATGCGCCGCGTCTACCAGGACAACGGCTACCAGGAAGTGAAAGCGCCCATGATTCTCGACCGCTCGCTGTGGGAGCGCTCCGGACACTGGGAAAATTTCAAGGAGAACATGTTCACGACGGAGTCGGAGAAGCACGACTTCGCGGTGAAGCCGATGAATTGCCCCGGTCACATCCTGATCTTCAACGCGGGACAGCGCAGCTACCGCGACCTGCCGCTGCGCTACGGCGAGTTCGGCAACTGCCATCGCAACGAGCCCTCCGGCGCGCTGCACGGCATCATGCGCGTGCGCGCATTCACGCAGGACGACGGCCACATATTCTGTACGGAGGAGCAGATCCGCAGCGAGTGCGTCGCGTTCAACCGGCTGGCGCTCGACGTCTACCGCGACTTCGGATTCACCGACGTCGCCATCAAGATCGCGCTGCGGCCGACGCCGCGCCTAGGCGACGACGCGACGTGGGAGCGCGCCGAGAATGCGCTGCGCGACGCGCTGACCGAATGCGGCGTCGCGTGGACCGAATTGCCCGGCGAAGGCGCGTTTTATGGCCCCAAGATCGAATATCACCTCAAGGACTCGATCGGCCGGTCATGGCAGTGCGGGACGATGCAGGTCGACTTCCAGATGCCCGGCCGGCTGGGGGCCGAATACGTCGCCGCGGACGACACGCGGAAAGTCCCGGTGATGCTGCACCGGGCGATCGTGGGATCGCTCGAGCGGTTCATCGGCATGCTGATAGAAAACTATGCCGGAGCACTGCCGCTGTGGCTTAGCCCGCAGCAGGTAGTCGTGCTCAACGTCACCGACCGCGCGGCCCCCTACGCCGAAAGTGTCGTCGGGGCGCTGAAGGCGGCTGGTTTCCGGGCGGCGGCCGATTTGCGTAATGAGAAAATAACCTATAAAATTCGAGAACATAGCTTGCAAAAGCTCCCTTACCAGCTGATCGTCGGCGATAAGGAAATGCAGGCTGAAACGGTGGCCGTGCGTACCCGCGGCGGCGAGGATCTCGGGGCGTTTGCCCTGGATGCCTTGCTCGAGCGCCTCCGAAACGAGGTCGCGGCGCGTCGCTAAAACCCTGATTTTCCAAATATTTTTGGTTAAATCGGGCCTGACGCGCTCCCCGGGGCATGGCCGTTTTTTGTCGTCATTGGAGAATCCACAATAGCCCTCGATAAGCATCAGCGGATCAACGCGGACATTACCTCTCCCGAAATCCGCTTGGTTGGT
>Ga0302321_100001432_pt1 | contig 20390 bp, 12 predicted proteins | sample Fen_T0_1_FD_202505 | JGI IMG/M metagenome (GOLD analysis project Ga0302321, IMG submission 202505) | Peat permafrost microbial communities from Stordalen Mire near Abisko, Sweden - Fen_T0_1 | ecosystem: Environmental > Terrestrial > Soil > Wetlands > Permafrost | place: Sweden: Abisko...
CAGGCCGCCCTGCCGGTGCTGGATCCCATAATCACCCCGGCGCCCTACCGGGTCTGTGCGCTGGGCGATTCGATCACGGCCGGCTTTACCGACAACCCCAATTGGACGGTGCCCTTCCAGTTTGGTTATCGCAGCGGACTTTACCTGCGGCTCACCAACAGTGGCCTGGCTTTCCAATTTGTCGGCAACTCGCCGCAACCCTGGAATGGCACGGATGGCACCGTGACCAACACCCCCGTGGTTGATCTGCGCACGGTCGATCAGGACCATCATGAAGGCTACGGCGGCAAGAACACGGCTTTTTTCCTGGCCAATACCGGCAACTGGCTGGCGATCGACCAGCCGCACATCCTCTTGCTGATGGCGGGGATCAATGACATCGGCAACGGCAGCACCGCCGAGCCAACGACGGCCGAGTTGAACCTCAGCAACCTCGTGGCGACGGTGGTGAACAACTTTCCCGGCACGCATCTGATTCTCGCACAAATCACGCCTTACAGCAGTTACACGGCGGCCATCGTCAAGTATAACAATTACATTGCGAACAGTTTGGTTCCTTACTTTGCCGCCCAGGGGAAACGGGTGACCACCGTCAATCAATACACCAACCTTTGCGTGCCGGGCACCACCAATATTGACGCGACGCTGTTTGCCAACGGCATCAACCATCCCAACGCCGTGGCCTATGACCGGATGGCGCAGACGTGGTTCGCGGGCATCCAGGCATTGAACCTGCCGCCGTCGCCGCCGTCGCAGCTGCCGTCGGTGGTGGTGAACACCCAGCCGGCCACGGCCAATGCCTTTATTGGCGAACCGGTTACTTATTCCGCGACCTTTGGCAGCGATCTGCCCCTGACCTACCAATGGCAGGTGATCACCGGTGGCGTCACGAACGCGCTGCCGGGCGCCACCAACAGCACCCTGACGCTGACCAACCTGCAGTTGACGAACACGGCCGCCTATTTTTTACAGGCCTCCAATGCCCTGGGCGTCGGCGTGAGTGCAGCCAGTACGCTGACGGTTGGGAACCTGCCCGCCGCGGTGAATAATATGATCACGGCGATTGCGGCGGAGACCGGGCGCGGGGTGGGCGTCTTCACTCCGGGTTGGGCGGTGGTGACGAACAACAGCCTGATCGCAGGCAAATCGCCCAGCAGCGCGGTCGGCGATTTCAGTCTGGAGGCCCCCGGCCGGAACGTGAATTCGTTGACGGCTGGCGGTCAGGGGGCGCTGGCCGTGATTGTCGGCACCCTTGGCACCACCACCAGCACGAATTATGTGACCTGCGGCAATGGCAACGGCGCCGGCTCCGCCATCAGCTACGCGCTGGCCGGCTCGACCTATGGCTATGATCTTACGAACATCACCGTTTATGGCGGCTGGGCAGATAACGGCCGGGATCAACAGGCCTACACCGTTTATTACTCCACCGTGATGGCCCCCGGAGTCTTTGTTCCCCTGGCGAGCGTCAATTATAACCCCACGGTTGCCAATAACCTCCAGTCAGCGATCCGGGTGAGGCTCCAGTCGGCCACCGGGGCCCTCGCCACGAATGTGGCGGTGGTGAAGTTTGATTTTACCAGCCCGGCATCCGAGTTCGGCTACTGCGGCTACAGCCAAATTACCATTGGTGGTTCGGTGGGTGCGCCGGTCACCATTTCCACCAACCTGCCGCCGGTCATCCTTCAAACCGTGCAGTATGGCGCCAGCGCCAGCGCCTTTGACGGTGCCATCGCGGTGAATCTGGTGCGGGCGGGGCAAAGTTCCCTCGGCAGCGTCACCGTCAGCCACGGACCTTCGCTGCCCGCGACCTTCACGACGGCCGGCCTCAACAATGGCAGTGCGACGGGGAACAGCAGCCTGACCTATTATGGCAATACGGACGGCGTGGGCGGAAATCTCCCGGTGACCATTACCTTCAACCTGAACACCAATCGGGCCGCCGGCTACAACCTGACCGGCATTCAAGCGATCAGCGGCTGGGTTGATTCCAACCTCGCCAACCAGAATTTTCAACTGCTGCTCGCAGTGAATGGCGGGCCCTTTGCCAGCTACGGCACCTTCAGCGCCACCACGAACACCACCGCGCTCAATAACGGAAACAACGCCATCATGCAGACCTTGACGAGCAGTTCGGGCACCCTCGCCAGCGGCGTGACCGGCGTGCAGTTGATATTCTCAAATCCCGGGGGGACCCAAGGCGGTTCGGGCGGCACGCTGATTCGCGAGCTGCAGGTTTTCGGAACGCCGATCGTCAAACTCTCGGTTCAAAAAACGGCCGGCAACAGCCTGCAATTCATCTGGCCCCAAGGCGTGCTGCTGGAAGCCACCAATGTCAGCGGGCCATGGCTTACCAACGCCACGGCCGCTTCGCCCTTTCCGGTCAATCCCACTGCGCTGGAAAAATATTACCGGGTGCGGGTGCAATGAATTAGAGCATTGACAGAAAAGATGTAGCGCTGGGCGGCGAGGATTTTTGCCCTTGGGCGAGGCTTCGGCGAAGGCGCAGGTTCCACAAACTGTAACTGAGCCGAAACGAAGCCCAAGGGCAAAAAGACCGCCGTCTCTCAGACCTCAGCCCAGCGCTACAGCTTTGATGGAAATACTCTAATCGGCGGGAAAAACGGGGTGCCCAACGAATTGGTACACACGATGCCTGGCCGGCCTGGGGAACCCGGTGCGTAGCGGGTTGTGGGCACCCTGCCGGACAACCCCGGACACGGCTTGTCCTCACTTTACGGGACAATACAACGGAGCGTTAATGCATTAACGTAGACTTCATAATCACCACGAAACGTTTGCCGTCCGGAGCACCCGCATTTGCACGCATGAAATTGAGCATCGGCCAGCAACCATCCCTCGCCGGATTACTGCGGCGGCCGCAGTCTGGCCGACCCGCCGGGGAATGGCTGGGCGGCACCAACGCGCCGGCACCGCGGCCTCAAGGATTCATCAGTTCCGCCCGTTTTTCAGCCTCCTCCCACGCTGTCTTCCCTGCCGCCGTCTTATCCCTGAGGCTTCTGGTTTGTTTCACCCTGGCCGCCGGAAGCCTGATTTTAAGTGGTTGCAGCAAGGCACCCAAGCCGATGGCCGCTGACCCGGCGGTGCCCGCTGTTGCCGCCGGCCAGCCGCCTGCGGCGGTGGTTCCAGTGCCGGTCCATGAGCCGGTGCCGGTCCCGGTTGGTGGAAACCAGCCTTCCCCGCAAACGATTCACGAAATGGAAAAGGTTTTGGTGGGGTATATGATCAGCCAGCATCACCGCCCTCAAAGCTTTGAGGAGTTTGTCGCGGCCACGAAAATTCAGGTGCCGCCGCCGCCACCCGGGAAGAAATATGTCATCGCCCAAAACATGCACATCATTTTGGTGAGTAAATAGCCGGCTAACCTGATCGAAAACATGCCCATGTACATGAAACCACCAGTGCAAGTGCCAACCCCGGGCGCCAGGCTTTCCGCGCGTGGTTTTACCCTGATCGAGTTGCTGGTGGTCATCGCCATCATCGCAATTCTGGCGGCCATGCTGCTGCCCGCGCTGGCGAGCGCCAAGGCCCGCGCCCAGCGCATTCAGTGTACGTCGCAAATGAAACAGCTCGGCGTCAGCTTCATGATGTTCACCGGGGACAACACCGAGATTTACCCCGAGGCGGGTTTTGACTGTGGCGGCAAACAAGTCACTTGGGACACGTTGCTGCTGTCCTATATGGGCTGCAAAACCGATCCCGATAATTTTACGGGCGGAGCCTGGTATGCGGATGAATGTCCCAAAATTGAATTATGTCCCGGTGACCGTTCGCTGAAGGCCGGTCAGGGCGGCTGGTGCGGCAATACGGATCCCTCCAGCACTTGGTGCGGCATCCGCAGCTATGCCATGGTGGGCATCCATGCCGGCTGGGGCGGGGGAGGCACGCCGGGCTATCAAATACCCACAAAAAACCGCACCTTTCCGCTGCCCGGCCTCGACCAGGCCGGCATGCTGGGGATTGGTGTTTACTGGCAGGATGCAAATACGACCGTGGATTGGAGCCCGCACGGCTACAAAAGCAACGTCGTGCGCGATCCTGCCGGCACCCTGCTGTTGGTCGAGGCGCCGCAAGGCCAGCAAACCGTCGGCAATGTCTGGACGTGCTGCTGTAACGCGCCGCAAAACGGCACCGGCTCGGTGGATGCCGGTATTTTTTGCCAGCTTGATGTCACCAATCCCAGTCAGGCCCCGAACCAGGGCGGCGTGAACGAAGGCAATTTGTTGTATAAAGCGCATAAGAGCCGGTTCAATTATCTGTTCTTGGACGGCCATGTCGAAGGCTTGAAAACGGCGCAGACCGTTGGCACCGGGACGCTGGCCAATCCCAAAGGCATGTGGACCGTGGTGCAAGGTGACTAATATGTTTCGCAAACCTGCCCCGGACCCGGCGCGGTGGGTGGTGGTGGAAAACGGGATGTCACTATTTTTGATGACGTGCATATGGGACAAAGCCTGACATAATCAACACACTACCCAGTGCCATTTATGAACCACCAGATTTCCCATGATCTTTTTTTGGTTTTGGCAGTTCCTGTGGGGACGACTGTTTACGGCCGCAAACATTTTGACTGTTTCCGCAGAAAATAGAACCAAATCAGACGGCGCCATTTCGCGTGTAATCAATTCAGCTGAATTCTGGCAGCAATCACAACAACAAACCCCGCTCCGAAACAAGACTATGAAAAACAAACCTCAACTTCATCGTTGGCTGCCGCTGGTTGCCGGCCTGGCTGTGTCGGCCTCGGCCTGCTTTGGCGCCGACGTTATCACCGTCGATACCTACGATACGACGACCCTTCCCGCCGGTACCTGGAGTTGGTGGGGCGGGGCGACCATGAATGTGGATCCGGCCGTGGACCATACCGGCAACGGCGGCGGGTCGCTCTATATCAACCACCCGGTGGCGGGCGATTCCATCATGATTGCCGAGTATTTCAGCGGCAACCAGTGGGATACCGGCACGACCCATGATCTCACGACCTACACGAATCTGTCACTCTGGCTCAAGTGGGACAAGGATAACAGCGGGATGAGCATCAGCGATTTTAACAACTCCGGCTCGGGGCTGGAGATGATGCTCAACGACAGCGCCAACGGCCAATGGGGATCCAATGGCGATCCGAACCGTCATGCGCTGCCCAAAGCTGTGATTCCGGACGCCGCCTCCAACGGCTGGGTGCATTTGAACTTCCCCATTAGTTCCGCCATCGCCAACATCAACCTCATCGGCGGGATTGAGTATCACGCCTGGAAACCGGCCCCCTGGGCGGGCGTCGTGGCCTTCTGGGTGGACGACGTCACCTTTGAACCGTCGGCCGTGACGGTCATTCCGCCGCCGACCCTTGCCAGTCCGGTCAAGGCCACGCCGGGTTTGACGGTGTTTGCGAGCACTTCCGGCACGCTCTATGACCGTCAATCGGCCGTGCTGCGTCAAACCGCCGGTTTGAGCTGGGTCGGCCAGGCGACGGCGGGGAATCCGGTCACCTACTCATTCACGATTGCCGGTTATCCCAACTCCGTGAACTGCGAAGCGTGGATGTTTTTGGTGCCCAATCCCAATGCCCTCGACAACGCCCCGGATTGGAATGAAACCAATTGCGTCAAGCTCAGGCTGCAAGGGAGTCCCACCAGCGGGACCATGCAATTCCAATACAAGCTCAATGAAGATCATCAACAGGCGATGTATGGCGGCGACACCGAGACGCGGGAGATCCCCGGGGTCAGCACCAATACCTACATCTACTCTGCGGCCCCCTTGAGCATGCCCGGCGGACCGATCACGAATTTTGTGAATGGGATCTACTACATTACCAATGAGAGTGGCAATTTGGCGTCCGTCAAGAGTGACAGCATTCTGGGCACTTGGAAGGTCAAGTTCACTTCGGACAGCAACGTCACCTTGATTGCCCCCAATGGCAGCACCACCAACTTTGTGTTCCCCGCTTATAATACCGGTGGGTTTGTGGAAGCGGGCGCCCCGGGTTTCCGCATCTATTTAGGCATGCAGGCCAACAACAATGACGCCCTCAATCAGGCCGTCGTTTATTCGAATTTCGGCGTCACCGGCGTGGCGGCTCCTTACAGCGAAAACTTCCTCGCCGATGCCTTCCTGGACACCACCAACCTCTGGGACGTCAGCGCCTCGACGGGCGCGGGCGTGCTGGTGGCTCCCACCACTGCGGCGTATTGGTTGCAGTGGACCCTGCCGGACGGCAATTTTAACGGGGAAACTTCGGGCAACCTGGCTGATCCGCTGTCGTGGAACCCGTTGACCGGCCCCCGTTGGGCGATGGTCGGGGTGAGAAAACAACTGGTTTCCCAAGGCGATTTGGCGGCCGGCAACGCCGCGTTCTTCCGCCTGATCAAACGCCAGGCCAGCCAGCTGCAGGTGCTGTTCCCGGGCGAAACCAACGCCCCCAACACCCCGACCGGCAAGACCGGCACCCCCACCGCCGTCACCGCCGGCAACCTGGTTCAAGTGACCATCAACTCCGTGGATGCCACCTATCACGTTGTCAGCACGGCCGACGTCATTCATCTCACTAGCACCGATGGCGGCGCGACCCTGCCGTTTGTCGACGGTTCACTCGTGAATGGCGTGCTGGTCCAGGATATTGCCTTCAGCGCCGCCGGCAGCTACACCGTGACCGCCACGGACATGACCAACACCAACTTCCCGGCCGCCGTCAGTGCCAGCGTCACCGTTCAATGATGCCCTGCCACCAGCTCAATTAATCCGCCGGCAGGCATCAGCCCAAACTGGTGCCTGCCCCCATCCTGATCGAAACCTGTGCAACCTGCCGCCACCAACTTGGAGGACCAAAAATTGAAGCCGTACCCAACGCCACACCTGCATCACCGGCCGGCCATCCCGTCACCGGGTTTCACCTTGATTGAATTGCTGGTGGTGATTGCCATCATCGCCATTCTGGCCGCCATGCTGTTGCCCGCCCTGAGCAAGGCCAAGCAAAAGGCCCAGGCCATCGGTTGCATGAACAGCAACAAGCAGCTCACCCTCGCTTGGATCATGTACGCCGATGACAATGGTGACGTGCTCGCCCCCAATGAATATCCCTATACCACGCGCTTCACCCAGGCCGCCAACCCCGATCAAATGAAGAATTGGGTCGTCGGCACCATGGCCGACCAGTTCGACCGCGCCGATGCCAACCTCAATTATCCCGTGATCGCCGCACCGCAATCGTTGCTCTATGCCTACAGCAAGTCCAAGTCCGTCTATCGTTGCCCGGCCGATAACTATCTCCTGAATGGCACCCCGGCGTCCCGGGACTTTTCCATGAACAACGCCATCGGCACGCGCTGGTATAATTCTCCCGCCGGCGGCGGCGACAAGACCAAAGGCGCGACCGGATCGGCGATCGGCGGCGGGTGGCTGGATAATGGGTCGGCGTATGTGGATCCCAGCAAGACTTGGCGGACCTTCGGTAAGCTCTCCAGCATGAGCCGTCCGGGACCGGCCAATACCTGGGTGTTGATTGATGAAAATCCCAAGTCCATCAATGACGCCCTGTTTGCCGTCAACATGCCTTCGGTGAATGCCAATGGCGATTTTAACCCCGCTTCCACCTACCTCGTGGATTATCCCGGTGCCAGCCATGGTCTGGCCGCTGGTATTTCATTTGGCGATGGCCATTCGGAAGTTCACAAATGGCGCGACCCGCGCACCTATACGACCCCCGCCACGGTCGTTCCCGGCCTGATCAGTGCCGGCGCCCAGCCCAACAATCCCGACATTGTGTGGCTCGCCGAGCGCACCACCACCCTTCGTTGAGATCTGGCCAACCATGCACCAATCCGCGTCCCCCATCCGCCGTGGGGATTCGGCAGCCGCTCATGACCCCTCTTTGTCATCCTCCCCGCCCCAGCGCCGTAGGCGCGACATATCTGTAGCGCCAAAACCAAAAAGACCTTCCCTTCTCCCCAGCGGGGGAGAAGGTGGCCGCAGGCCGGATGAGGGGGCCACGCTCCGCCATCACTCAATGTTTGTAAACCGCCTGTCCCCATTCATCCACCACCCCGGCAATCCACCAATCCGCGTCCCCCATCCGCCGTGGGGACTCGGCCGCCGCTCCTTTCGCCCCCTTCAGCCTTTAGCCTTCGTCATTCGTACCCACCCTGCATTGACCGACATGCCGTTGGTCGGGCGAGCCCGCAGCCCCGTAGCGCCGGTTGGCAACCGGCCGTATCGCAGGTTGGTAACCTGCTTCCCGTGGCCAATCCGGGCGCATGGAACCATCCCAACTCAACTGATGCGCGTCTCATTCCGTCCATTCTGTCAAAATCCCTTCGTCATTTGTCATGCCTCACGCATCCCTCGTTTCTCCTTCGCCACCGCTCCGCGTCATGCTATCGTTCCGCCGCACACAGTTTGCCGTCCGCGTAAAATATCTCATGATCACCACCCGGCGATTCCGCCTGAGGCTGCTCGGTGCCGCCCTCGCTTGTTTGCTGTGCCCCGTCCTTCCGGCCGGCGCGCAAACCAACTTCTCCATCTACTCCGACCAGTTGAACAACGGTTTTCTGAACTGGAGCTGGGGGACATATAATTTCAGCAGCACCTCCCCCGTCCACTCCGGCAGCAGCGCCATCAGTTTTAGCGGCGTCCCCTGGCAGGCCATCTCCTTCGCGCATCCCGCGTTCAACCCCACCCCCTTCACCAACCTCACCTTTTGGGTCAATGGCGGCACCAATGGCGGCCAGATCGTCCGCATCTATGTCGAATACGGCACCAACACCGCCGCCGCCTACCAACTCCCCGTGCTGCCCACCAACAGTTGGCGGCAATTCAATCTCCCCTTCAGCGCCCTCGGCGTGGCCGGCGTCACCAATTTCAACCGCGTCACCTTCCAGCTCACCTCCTCCGGCACCACCAACGCCTTCTCCCTCGATGATGTGAATCTCACCGCGCTGATGCCCGTCGTCATCCAGCTCAGTGCCGATGCCGCCCAGCCCCTCCGCGCCGCCGACGCCCGCTGGTTCGGGCTGAACACCGCCATCTGGGATGGTTATTTCGATTCCACCAACACCTCCATCGCCCTGCGCGAACTCGGCACCCGCATCCTGCGTTTTCCCGGCGGCTCCGCCTCCGATGAATACCACTGGGCCACCGGCCGCTCCGGCACCAACACCTGGGCCTGGACCACCTCCTTTGCCAGCTTCGTCCACATCGCCACCAACGTCGGCGCCCAGGCCATGATCACCGCCAATTACGGCACCGGCACCCCCGCCGAAGCCGCCGCCTGGGTCCGCCATGCCAATGTCACCAACCATTTCGCCTTCAAATATTGGGAGATCGGCAACGAAAACTACGGCGGCTGGGAAACCGACACCAACGTCTCCCCCCACGATGGCTACACCTATGCCGTCCGCGCCGCGCAGTATATCGCCCAGATGAAAGCCGCCGATCCCACCATCAAAATCGGCGTCCCCGTCGTCACCGGCGAAACCAGCAACAGCAACGGCTACACCAACCATCCCGCCCTCAATGCCCGCACCGGCGCCACCAATTACGGCTGGACCCCCGTCGTGCTCGCCACCCTGAAATCCCTCGGCGTCACCCCCGACTTCCTCGTCCACCACGTCTATCCCGAATGGACCGATCCGAACAACCCCGCCACCTCCTCCGACAACGACGCCCGCCTGCTCGCCAGCACCGGCAACTGGGCCGTCGATGCCGCCAACCTGCGCCAGCAACTCACCGACTACTGCGGCCCCGCCGGCACCAACGTCGAACTCCTCTGCACCGAAAACAACAGCGATGCCGGCGCCCAAGGCCGGCAATCCACCAGCCTCGTCAACGCCCTCTACCTTGCCGACAGCCTCGCCCAGTTGATGACCACCGAGTTCAACGGCTTTATCTGGTGGGACCTCCGCAACGGCACCGACACCAGCGGCTATTTTGACCCTTCCCTCTACGGCTGGCGCACCAATGGCGACCTCGGCATCATTGGCGGCCCCGGCACCCGCTACCCCGCGTTTTACGGCTTCAAGCTCATGCAATTTTTCGCCCGCCCCGGCGACACCGTCCTCACTGCCGGCAGCGATTTCTTTCTCCTCTCCAGCCACGCCGCGCGCGCCGCCAACGGATCACTCAACCTCCTCGTCATCAACAAAGACAGCAGCCTCACCCTGAACGCCGACCTCACCCTCGCCAATTTCACCCCCTGGCCCGTCGCCACCGTGCGCACCTTCGGCATCGCCCAGGATGAAGCCACCCGCACCAACTCCAGCGTGCCCGGGTCGCAAGACATCGCCACCAACACCTTTGCCGTCGCCGGCACCAATTTCACCACCACCTTCCCCCCGTATTCCATGACCCTGTTTACCTTTGCCCCCGCCGCCCCCCGGTTGCAGCTTGCCCCCGCGCCCGGCGGCGCCGTGATATTCCAACTCCTTGGCCAGACCGGCGTTCCCTATCAGATTCAAACCTCCACCAACCTGACCACCTGGACCTCCAACGCCACCGTCCAGCTTGAGCTCGCCAATCCAACGACCTGGAGCGCCACCAACACCGTCGGCCCCGGCGCAAAATTCTGGCGCGCCGTCTGGTACCCGTAGACCGCGGAGCGACTGAAACTGCCCATCGGCCGGTCTGTCCCTTCGTCATTTGTCACGAATCACGAATCACGAATCACGTATCACCCCGATTTTTCGCCGCCGCCCTTTCGCCCCTTTCAGCCTTTAGCATTTAGCCTTCAGCCTTTAGCCATCGCCCCCGCCGCGCGCGCAATCCATCAACCATCAACCATCAACCATCAACCATCAACCATCAACCATCGGTCCTCCCGCCTCCATCGCGCCTTCCGGCGCTTTCTTTTCGCCGGGCGTAAGAATCCGCGCGCCAGCGTCTTGGAGTGCGGCGGCCCTCCGCCGCTTTGGGTGAGGCATGGCTGGCATCCGAGCACCTGCGCTAACCGTCATGGCCTTGGCGCGCGCCCACCGACCGCCTTGTTCCCTCACCGATTTCGCCCCTTCAGCCTTTAGCCTTCAGCCTTTGTAATTTTCCCTCCTCCCCGTCCCTCCCTCCCGCCCGCTTGCCCAACTTTGCGGCTTGGACACTTGGTTGTTTGAATTCCCATTTTTGTCCGCTTTTGAAATTTGAAATTTCCAATTTGAAATCCCCCCTCCGACTCGCGGCCGTGCGCCAGCACCCCGTCCCAGCGCCGTAGGCGCGAAATATCTGTAGCACCAAAACCAAAAAAATCTTCCCTTCTCCCCAGCCGGGGAGAAGGTGGCGAATGCGCCAGTTCTTCGCCGAATATTCCACTGCGGAGTTTCTGGAACAGGCTGTTCCAGAAATCAGTTCGCCCGCCGCGCCCGCCGCCGCTTTCGGCCCTTTAGCCTTTAGCCTTCAGCATTTGTGTTCCGTCCATTCTGTCCATTCTGTCAAAAATCCCTTCCCATCTCCCCAATGTTGCGTCGAGCCTCCGGCTCGTTCCGTCCTCCAGCCCAAGGTTGGCTACGCCTGCCTTGGGTTACCCCCAAAAAAACATTTTCAACCACAACGTGGTTGTGTCAGTGGCCTACCGGTAACCCTGCGCCGGCCCTCCCCAGCGCCGTAGGCGCGACATCTTTGTAGCACCCAAACCAAAAAATCCTTCCCTTCTCCCCAGCGGGGGAGAAGGTGGCCAACGGCCGGATGAGGGGGCGCCCGGCCGCTCCGCCATCGCCCAACCTTCGTAAACCGCCCGTCCGCCCAACCATCCACGAATCCACCGCCGCATCTGCCGTCCCACCATTTGTCACGCATCACTCCTTTTGCTCCCGCCGCCCCATACGCCCCATACGCCCCATCTGTCCCATCTGTCCCATCTGTCCCATCTGTCCCATCTGTCCCATCTGTCCGTGTTCGCCCATGACCGCCCGTGACCGCCCGTGACCGCCCGTGACCGCCCGTGACCGCCCGTGACCGCCCGTGACCGCCCGTCCCCCCATCCATCCACGAATCCACGAATCCAAAAATCCATCAATCCCCGAAAATCCCCTGCTTGTCATCGCCCGACCTTTGCCGTAATGTCGCTTCCTAACCACACACACATCCGGGATGAACGATGACTATCCAGAGCGCCAGGGCCGTGCGACCCCAGGGAACGAAGCAGCCACCTGCCGCCCATGGATCGTCCCTTCGTCATTCAGCCTTCAGCCTTTAGCCTTCCTCCCATCCCCCCCCATTCTATCGCCGAACAACGCACCTTCACCGACGGTCGCATCCTCGTCCGCGGCACCAAGGCCGAGCGAAAAAAGCGTCCAGCCGGACTGTGCCATCCAAACACAAAATCAACCTCGCCGCGTCGCGCGCGGTGGCCATTCCGCGAACTTGCGTTTGCCCCCGGCAAACCGGATCGCGTCATGAGTGCGCACTCCCCAGCCCCAACGGGGCGAACGAAAATAGCCCCGGGCAAGGAGCCCAGCGACGCCGCCCGGGGTCGCGAACCCCATAAACCATCAAGCCCTGAAAGGGCGTACGAAAGCAGCAAATTGCCGAGTGGTTGGAGTTTGGCGAGCGTCGTGGCGGAATTGAAATCCGCAGTGACCACCGAACCACCAGCGCGCTACGTGCCTCCGACAGTCTATCCTCCAAAAACCCTTCACCATTCAATTTCATACAGAACACAGCGCGAAGCATATCGAAGAAAGGAAACAATATGTCTAGATGGAAGACAAACTTGGAGAACCAACAGGCGCTTCAAAAAGTTCAAAATATTCAGCGGATCGTTGAATCTATAAAAACTGACGATCTTCCTGCTTCAGCGCTTGAAGAAATTTCGCGACTATTCAAAGTACTCAAAATAATCGAGGCAAAATTGGCGTCTATTGACCCTGAATTGTTCCGCTACAATGCCTGGGGGAGTTTCACTGCTTGGCTGGACAGTGCCCAGACCAACATCGTACAGTTCAATCAGAACCGGAACGTGGGAATCTTACAGAACGTAAACAATGCCCTCGATGATATCCTGAGTGTTCTCGGCTCCGGGACTTCCGACTGTTCTGTGAAGGACATTAAGGCGCTGTCTGACGCCAATTCCCAATTCACCGAAAAAATTATCCAGGAATTGGAACTTGTGCGAAAGCGTTCTCATGATGTAAAAATGCAATTCGACACTCTTTCATCTGCAGTTGTAGAAGCCAAGAACCGCATTGTTGAAACCGACAAGATTATTCAGGAGCAGAAAACAAGGTTGGATCAGTCAATCGCCACTTTTCAAAAGCAGTTTTCTGAAGCGCAGGAAAAACGAACTAAGGATTTTGCGGATTTAATTAAAAAAAGCTCGGATGAGTTCACGGATCATGAGAAAACGCATCATGCCGAATTCAAGGAGTCTTCCGTACAGCGAAAAAAAGAATATGAGATACTTTTTGATGACGCACGAAAGCAATGCAATGCACATTTTGAATTTCTCAAGAAACGCGAAGCCGAAGTGAATGAAATCTTTGGTGCTATTGGGACGACCGCTTTTGCGGGGAACTTCAAATCCACCGCAGACACAGAAGCGAACGCAGCAAATTTGTGGCGTTGGATTGCTTTAAGTCTTATGGCTGCGATGATCGGTGTTGGTGGCTATGCCTTTTATTTCAGCATTGGCCACGAAACAGACTGGCGGGTGTTCGCATTCCGGCTTGGGACCGTCATCGTTCTGGCTGTACCGGCGGTTTATGCAGCGAACGAGTCATCTAAGCATCGTGAACGCGAGCGCCAAAATCGTAAAACTCACTTGGAACTGGCATCACTCGATGCTTACCTTGTGCAATTACCTGAAAACGAGAGAAACAAGATCAAGGGAAATTTAACTGATAGGTTTTTTGGTGTTGCAGCTTTTAAAGAAAAGACCGACGAGGTCACCCAAAAAGATTTGTTTGGTGTTCTGACTACCGTGCTCAATAATCTCACAAAAGGAAAATAAAATGCCATCCATCCTCCAGCGTGCCGATTTCATTTACAGGTCATTTTTGCCGAAGTATTCACAGGAGAATTATGAATAACGACAAAAATTACAGTTGCACGAAGTGTTCACAATTTCAGGCATCCCAAAATATAACTTTGTAAAACCAGAGGAGTATCCACGTTTGCTAATGGCCCTAAAGACACCGGGTCGTGGAATTATCGTTGAGGGGCCATCGGGGATCGGCAAGACTACCGCTATCACAAAGGCGATGGAAGAAGTTGGAATCACAGAGAAAGTCGTCAAACTCTCAGCCAGAAAATCGGAGGATGTTGCGCTCATCAAGGAGTTACCTAAAATGCAGCCATTGGGAACGGTAATAATTGACGATTTTCATAAGCTGCCTGACTGCGAAAAGAAACAAATTGCCGACCTGATGAAAGTTTTGGCAGACGAGGGGCGCGCAGATAGTAAAGTCGTGGCTATTGGAATTAACAGAGCTGGTGAAGCCTTAATTAATTTTGCCGATGACCTTACGAACAGGCTAGAGACAATCCCTTTCGAAGCAAATCCAGATAGAAGGGTCGCTGAAATCCTACGACTAGGTGAGGAGGCGCTCAAAGTTTCCATCAATATCCGTGACGAAATTATTGAGTCCGCCAAAGGTAGCTTCTATTTGGCGCAAATGTTGGCGTATCACACTTGCCTTGATGCAGGCATTTTGGCAGAACAAGAGGTAACCAAGCAGACAACTATCAGCTTCCCCGAAGTTAAGGCGCGAGTTTTCGATACACTTGCCAGACGATTTCAGCCTCGCACGCAGGAATTTGCTAAAGGAACACGCTTGAGGCGTGAGGGCCGTGCTCCGTATCTCCATTTGTTGTATTGGCTCGGCACGTCTGACGAATGGACGCTCTCACTGGATAAAGCTCAGGTGCGATATCCCGATTTGAAGGGCAGCTTAACGCAAATCATAGAAAAAAATTACTTGGTTGATTTGTTGAAGGCGGTGCCGCAAATGGCAGAAGTGGTGCATTATGAGGCTCGCAACCACCTGCTGACGGTCGAAGATCCGCAATTCGTATTTTACTTAAGAAATATTTCTTGGGAGCGCTTCGCAGAGGATGTTGGCTATCTTGGAATTCAATTTCCATCAAGGTATGATTTTGCGCTCTCTTTTGCTGGCTCGGAACGGAACATTGCAGAGGAGATTTTTGCAAATCTTCGTGATCGAGAGGTTGAAGTTTTCTATGACAAAAACGAACAACATCGAATACTTGCGGAGGATGTCGAAGATTACCTACGCCCAATTTACCAATCAGATGCCCAATTTGTTGTTGTGCTTTTGAGCAAGGAATATCCAAAACGTATTTGGACCAAATTCGAATCTGAACAATTTAAGAAGAAATTCAAAAAGGGCGGGGTAATTCCTGTTTGGTTTTCAGATGCACCGCCTGGCTTGTTCGACGAAAGCAGTCGTGTTGGCGGAATGGCCTACAATGTGACTGGAGATTTATGCGCGCAAGTTGCATCCATGTGTGACACGCTAGCAAAACGGATGACAGAAAGCCGAATGGCTAGACCTGCGGCTAATTGAAAACATAAGTGAGCTAATTATTAAATGACAATTTTATGCCAAAATTTAACGGAAGATTCTATTTTAAATTAACCGCCAACGGTAATCTCCTTGGTGAATATTCAAATGACGATTCATCAACTCCGAAATGTTATGTGGAAGCTGCAAATCGGATTGGTGTTGTGCCAGATCCGAACAGTTCGGTAGCTTCAAAACTCCTTGGCCAATATAATTCGGTGTGGTACGAAGAGAACGCAAAGTATTGCGGAAACGCGGTACTCAAAATCACTTTGGCACGGCCTGGAATTTATACTTTAAAGTGGGTCGGTCCGGAAAAGTTCATTGGAGAAGGAATGCTGTGTGATGATATACTGATTGGCAATTATACTATGGGCTGACTTAATTTCTTGGAGTAGCAGTCAACATTGTGGCTGGAACTTCAGTTTGGCTCGCCCGAATCTGACGGCGGCTTGATGACTTTGTAGTTCATCCTGTTTTTAAAATCCAAAGCCACCAATTTCACGCCCCCCGAATTTTTGCCACGGCAGCCATCGCCCATCGCCCTTTCGTCATTCGTGCTTTTGCGTGGCAGCTTCAACCGGCTTTATAGCTTGGTCGTGGGACAGCTTAAAGGTGATCCATTGTCAGGACACTTGCTCGTGTTGCCCAATGGACGACGCAACCGGATCAAGGTGCTTTACTGGGACGGTTTGGGTTTATGGGTTTGTGCAAAGCGATTGGAACAAGGTTGGTTTACCTGGCCTGTGAGTGAAAGTGGTCAGATAGATTCCCCTCTACTTCCAGCCCGAATTCTTGGCGTCCGCAAAAGTCGTTTATGTGCCCCAAGTTCCAGCCCCGCCATTAAGCGCGCTCGGCCTTACCCACCCCCAATTTTCCGATTTCGAGCATATGAACGCGGGCGGCATCACCTACCTTGACACCTTCTTTTCACGCCATGAAATGCGCGGGATCGAAGCCCACCATTTTCACGAACTCGTCCATGTCCTCCAGTGGCAATCCCTCGGCCCAAAGCAATTCATCGCCGCCTACGCCGATGGCTTGGAGCGAATCAATTACCGGCAGAGTCCCCTGGAAGTCATGACCTACGCCCTTGAAGGCGTCTTCCGCCACAGCCCGGCCCCGTTTGACGTCGCCACCATCGTTCGCGAACAACTTCATGAACTGTATCCCTGATCGAAACCACAAAGGTGAAGCGGCCATGAATGGTTCCCTTTCCTTCGCCCCCTTTCCGTCCGCTGGGGAAATAAGCGAAACCTGAAAACCAAACCTTTGCCCCCAACGCGCGGCAGATGATCTTTTAGCTGCGGTTTAGCCGCGTCCCACTGATGTCGCACTTGACATAAATTACAAAATGAATCATGAACAACAGATGATTGTGGCGAAGGTAAACCAGTTACAGTGCAGTTGCGCCGCCCCTTCATCTCCCCCCTTTGTGAATCCATGAAACCCGCCACCGCCACCGATCAGCTCCCCCAAGCGAACCACATTCTGGTTGATTTTGAGAACGTGCGAAAAATCAATCTGTCGCTCATCGGGCATCAGGCCGTCCACATTACGCTGCTGCTGGGGTCGTGCGATAAAAAGCTCGACGTGGAAGTCGTGGAAAAACTTTGGGAACACGCGGCCTCCGTGCAGTTGGTGCGCCTGACTTCCGCTGGCAAGAACGCGCTCGACTTCGCCCTCGCGTATTACCTGGGCCGCGCTGTGCTGGCCGATCCCACCGGCTCCTTTCACCTCGTGACCAAGGATAAGGGTTACGACCCACTCATCGAACACCTGCGCAGCCGGCAAATTCTGGCTCAAAGGCACGATGATTTTACCACGCTCGACTTCCTGGCCCCGGCGCCCCCGCAGGTGCTCACCAAGCCCCCGGCCGCCACCCAACCGGCCGGCACGCCCAAGCCGAAACCTCCATTAAAAACCACGGCCCAGTCTCACAACTCTAATGCACCTCGCCCACCGGAGCGGGAGAAGGTGGTTGTCGACCGGGTGCCAGATATTGGGGGGAAACCAACTTTGGACGCGCAGGTCACCCAGGTATTGGAACATCTGCGCAAACCTTCGACCCCCCGCCCCAAGACCCGGACCAAGCTTGTCAGTTTTTTGGTGGCGAATTTTGGCCACAAGATCATCGATGCCGAGGCGTTGGCCATCGTTGAAACCCTCTGCAGCGCCGGCCACATCACCCTTAGCGAGAAGGGCGGCGTCACCTACCAGCTATAGCATTGAAAGCCAAGAGATCGCGCAGGTCGGCAAGGATTTTTTCCCTTGGGCGACCCTTCGGCGCCGGCGCCCGTTCCCCGGTTTAGCCTTTAGCATTTAGCCTTCAGCCTTTGTAATTTCCCCTCCGCCCCATCCTTGTTTTTAAATTTTTAATTTTACATTTTTAATTGCTCGCCGCGCCTCCGCCGCGCCACCAGACCCTTCCTTTTCGCTGGGCGTAAGAATCCGCGCGCCAGCGTCTTGGAGTGCGGCGGCCCTCCGCCGCTTTGGGTGAGGCATGGATGGCATCCGAGCACCTGCGCAGACCGTCATGGCCTCGGCGCGCGCCCACCGCCTTCTCCCCCTCGGGGGAGAAGGTGCCCGCAGGGCGGATGAGGGGGCAACCGGACGCTCCGCCATCACCCAACATTTGTAGAGCGCATGTTCCCCATCCATCCACACCACCCCAGCAATCCATCAATCCACGTCCTCCGCCTTCAGCCTTCGCCGCGCCGTCCCCGGACCGCGAGTTGTCCCAACTCGCAGCGCCTCGCCAACCCGGGCGCATGGAATGATCCCAACACAATTATCCCGCCCGCCCCAGCGCCGTAGGCGCGAAATATCTGTAGCACCAAGACCAAAAAAACCTTCCCTTCTCCCCCTCGGGGGAGAAGGTGCCCGCAGGGCGGATGAGGGGGCGACGCCCTTTAATTTGTGCTTCATTCTGTCAAAACCCCTTCGTCATCTGTCCCATCCGCGTCCATCCGCGTCCATCCGTGGTTAAAAATGCGCGACAATTCGCCCCATTCGCGTAAAAGTCATCCGTCATTTGTCATTCGCCACCTTCAACCCGGCACCCACTATTCGATGCGTGGCCCGCTTATTGGGGGGAAGGAAGCGGCACAAAACGCTGCGCCACCCGCTTTTCCTTTTTACCGGGCCGAAACGAAGTCAAAAGTCAAAAAGACCGCTGCTTTCAGTCCCCTGGCCGCATCGCTACCGCATTGACAGAAATGCTCTAGCCCAACAGCCGCAGCACCGATTGGGGCATGCTATTGGCTTGGGCTAGCATGGCGGTGCCGGATTGCACGAGGATGTTGGCCTTTGCGTAATTGGTGCTTTCTTGCGCTACGTCCACATCGGTGATGCGGCTGGTGGCGGCGGTCAGGTTGTTCTTGAGCGCACTCAACTGGTCAGTCGTGTAGTTCAGGCGCGTCAGGTTGGAGCCGACGGTGGCACGATCGGTGGCCAACTGGTTGATTGAGTTTTTGATGGTGGTCAAGGCCGACTTCGCGCCGCTGACCGAGCTGATGTCCATCCCGCCAGTCGTGGTGCCGGGCGTGGTGGTGGCCAAGGTGCTGGTCAAAATGACCGGCGAGCTGCCCAAGGAGTTGTCCACATCATGCAAGCCGAGCGCGGCCACGACATTATCGGGATAGGATTGATGCTGCAGAGAATCACCGGCACCAATGGTCACCGAAAGAGTTCCCGTCGTGCTGTCGTAGGCGGCGCCCCCGCCGCCACCCGCCATGGTTGAATTAAAATTGCTCACCACGCTGCCCAATGTGTTGAAGGCATAAACGTTGGCCACGTAATGATTGGTACCGAAATCACCCCGGGTGAAACCCGGACTCAGTTGGCCCATGGTGCTGCTCGTTGACCAAGGCGTGGTGGTGCCGGGCGTGGTGGTGCCCTTGAGCACGTAGTTGCCGTTGATGCCGGTCATCTGAAACGTGTTGTCATCGGCATCGGTGGTGACGCCGAGCGCATTGCCGCTGAAGAGGCTCACGCCATTGAAATCCTTGGTGACGACGTCGTTGATGTAAGTGCCCAGCGCCTGAAATTCCTGATTGTAAATCTGGCGGTCGCTGGTGGTCTTGGTCACATCCTGCGCCGCCACGGTGAGTTCGCTCATGCGGGTCAGCGCGTCGTTGATTTTGGCCAGGTAGCCATCCTGGGTCTGGGCGAAGGACGTGGCATTGCCCAGGTTGGTCAGCGCGGCGTCGGTGCGGCTGATCTGCGCGCCCAATTTCATTGAGACCGCCAACCCGGCGGAATCATCCGCGGGCGAGATGATTTTGGAGCCGGATGAGAGCCGGCCGAGGGATTGCGAGAGCCGTTGCGAGGCGGTGCTTAACTGCGTCGCCGCAGCTTGCGCCATACTATTAGTATTGATGACCATACTGACTCCTTCCGTGAGTCACCCCTTGCGGGGAGATTTATTCAACGGCATCCCTGCCGTTCAGCGAGTTTGATCAGGGCACTCGCACGAAACTTGCCCTCCGACCCAACGCGGCGGCCGGAAACCGTTACCACTTCAACCAGTTGCCATCGGTGAACCACACCCATGTCATCTGGCTGAACAATGCTGGTATCGACAAAGATTAGGAATGCTTTAATTAATTACTTCTGAATTTCGCCCGTCCAACCCCGCCATCCATCAATCCACCGCCCCATCAATCCACCAATCCGCCGCCGCTTTCGGCCCCTTCAGCCTTCGTTATCTGTCCCATCCGCGTCCATCCGTGGTTAAAATTGCCCCGCCCCCTTCGCCCCTTGCCCCTTTGTCACGAATCCCGAATCACGAATCCCCCCGATTTTTCGCCGCCGCCCTTTCGCCCCCTTCAGCCTTTAGCATTTAGCCTTCAGCCATCGCCCTCTCCGCGC
>Ga0302321_100001433_pt1 | contig 20384 bp, 14 predicted proteins | sample Fen_T0_1_FD_202505 | JGI IMG/M metagenome (GOLD analysis project Ga0302321, IMG submission 202505) | Peat permafrost microbial communities from Stordalen Mire near Abisko, Sweden - Fen_T0_1 | ecosystem: Environmental > Terrestrial > Soil > Wetlands > Permafrost | place: Sweden: Abisko...
ACTGCGGATGTGATGCTGCGAGTGAGCTTGGTGCCGACCCACAACGCCAGCAGCTCAATCACGGCTAGGAAAATCGCGATCGAGAATAGGGCATACTCCACGCCGACGGCATAATCGCCAAGCACGGCGAAGAGTGTGGAGTAAAGCATGGATGGCCTGGTTTCCACCCATGCCAGGGCGCCACCGCGTTGGCGTTCGCCGGTCGACCACTCCGTGACTTGCAGCGGAATGGGAAAAGAAATCTGGCGATCAAACGCGTTGACCGCGGAAGGAATCGAGCCAGAGGAGAAGGTGTGTTCCGCCTGAGGAGAGGGGTTCACGCCTTGCCCGGCGTTGGTGCCGGTCCGGCTCCCGCCTAGGGAGAACGCCGTTCCTGAAGCTTGATTCTCCGCCGAGAAAGTAATCTCGCCAAGGTTGCCCGAGGACTCTTCCGACAATTCTTCAATCAGTTTCTTGTCGAACGGTTCGCTGATAACGACACGCAGTGATTCAGGCGCGGGCGTGACCACTGTGGCTGCTCGGACGTAGAGCTTGCCCTGGTCGCGCACGATATCGCGAAAATCTCCCGTGATGAACGCGGGAAAACTAACGATGGGCGTGACTTGCGGCCCTGTGCAGCGTGGATTCTGGTCGCGGAACCAGACGCACACTTGACGGCGCGCCCACTCCGGGCGACGCGGGCGAGCGAAGTCGATGACGGCGGGATCAAGTCTTCCTGAGCGATCGATCTGGCTCACCAGCGAATGCGCGATCGCCCGGTTGGAAGCTTCCATGCCGTGCAGGTGAGTTGAAATATCGGACGTCACAACAAAACTGGCAAATTGCCCGGCGAACAGATAGAGCGCAGTCATCGAAATGATGAAGACGAGGAAGACCGGGATCACTCCGATGAAAACGTAGGTGACGATGAGGCGGTTGCGCAGCCGCCAGAGTAAACGCGAACGCAGCCAGCGGATCGCAAGCAGCGTCAGCAAGATGATCGCGAGAATGCTGAGAAAGATGACCCATCCGCCGAGACTCGAGGAGATATTCGGGCGGAGACGACTGGTCGCCATTTGCACGGCGAAGAGGAACAGGTCGAGCGCCAGCACGTAGAGTGCAGCCCAAGCCACTCGACTTTCCGGCCAAAGGCCGTTGTCGCGAAGCTTGCTCTCGAGTTCGAGAGAGATCAGTCTCATGGTTCGTCGTTCGTCAAACCAAAGTCATTTCAGACCGTGCGATACCGCTCCCCAACGCGGCCCCTCAGATCTCAGGATAGAAATCAAAGAACGCAGACAAACTAGTTCGTAGCTGCTTCTCGATTTCTTCCTTGCCACCCTCAAGGATATGCATGGTGACGCGCGCGTCGCGGCCGTTCTTAAGCTTCACGACGGCATCGCCGACTTCCGTGATTTCTTCGGCGGGGAGCAGGCGCAGGCCATACACCAACGTCAGATTTGCCATGTCACAGATTGTAAGCCAGCGGGCGCGGGCGGTGGGAAGCGTGCGAGTAAAGAAGACTACGACAGCAGGTAGTGCCTATCCGGGAGGCCAACTCAAGTTGCGGCCGCCAATCAGGTGCACGTGGAGATGAAACACAGACTGCCCGGCGCGCGGACCGACATTGAGCACCGTGCGATATCCGTCTTCGATGGAGCGCTCGCGGGCAATCTGAGCAGCCGCAAGATGGCAACGTCCGACGAGTTCGGCATCTTCGGTCGCGGCTTCCTTCAGTCCCGCGATGTGTTTCTTGGGGATGACCAGAATGTGCGTCGGGCCCTGCGGATTGAGGTCTTCGAAGGCAAACGTGTGCTGGTCTTCAAAGACTTTCTTGGAAGGCACTTCACCACGAATAATGCGACAGAAAAGACAATCGGTCATAAGCTTCGTTTTCTCGTTGTCTGGAAAAGCCAATCTCACGCGATAAGCAAGAGTATGTTTGACACAAAACGATAACACCGCGTGCAGCAACTGCCAATTAAGCGTGGGTCGGGAATCAAACGATTAGTCGAGCCGCACCAGAAATATGGGTGCGTCGGCTTTTTGGGTTTCGCTGATTACGCCTTGAGCTCGTTGGCGATCATCTTCGAGCACGCGAACTCGTACCCACCAGTCCCCGGTGGGGCTCGCGAACTTGAGGACCTTCGCGGTCTGATAGCGACGCTGCAGGCGGCCAGTTAACTCCGCAGCGCCGTCCTCTTCGTGAAAGGGGCCGATCTGCACGGCCCATTTTCCACCCGAATCGAGCGGAGATGGGGCTTTCAACACCGCAAGATGAACCTGCGCGACCCCGGGCAGATAGACATCCAGAGCCTTGGCGGCGGCGAATGAGAGATCGAGAATGCGGCCTTCGACAAACGGCCCGCGATCGGTGATACGCAACACAACCGAGTGGCCGGTCTTCACATTGGTGACGCGCACAATCGAGCCTAGCGGCAAGGTCAAATGCGCGGCGGTCATGGCATTCATGTTGTAGACCTCACCATTGGAGCCACGGCGGTTGTGATACGGCGCTCCGTACCAGCTTGCCATGCCAGTTTGTTCGTAGATCGGCTTGGCATCGGCTGGGACATCAATCTTCTCGGCGGGTTCTTCGTGAGGGTTTGAAGTTTCTTGCGGAGCCTCAGGCTTTTGTTCGGAGATCGGAGGCGGCGCAGGAACCATGACTTGCGTCTGCTTGTGCCCGCATCCAGCGAGCAGAGCCATCCCCACAAAAAGAAGAATGACCGCTAGAAGGGTTCGGGCAGGCGTCACGGCAACTCTGCTCACAGATTCTTTTGCTGCTTTTCCAAATATTCGGCGAAGCCCGCGAGTTTGTCGGCCGCAATGCGCAGGGCTTTCGAAGAATGCGTTCTCACTGCGGGCACGACTTCGTCGTTGAGATAGCTAACTAGTTCGGCCGTTTCCTTCTCCAGCGTCTCGGCGATGTTGGCCACCGAGCGATTGAAACGTGCGGACGCATCGTCCACCTTGCGTTCGAATTCGGTCATGGTCATCCTGACAGAGCGGAATTTTGATCAAGCGTTTGGCCGCGGATGCCGAACCCCTTCATTATCGTGTGAGCTGCGATCGGGGGTCAATCGGGAAGGGCTTGGCCCGCGCACTCGGAAGACCACGGGTGCGAGCCAGTCGCGGTACAATCTCGCCATGCGTTTCAGGACATCCAGCGCGCCCATGTTTTGTTTCACCCTCGTGCTGTTTGCGGCGATGGCAGCGACGTCTGCCTGCACCATGAATGGCGAGCGTCCAGCACGCACTTTCGCAGACGCGACGGGCGGCGAAGGCATGGAGCGCGTTTTCTGGAAGAACGTGGCCACCTCGAATTGGACCGAAATCGAGCGCGTGCTGGCCACCAACTACATGGGCATGACGCCGGGCGGAACCCTCGATCGCGCGGCTGCGCTCGATCAATACCGTCAATGGAAGCTCAAGGATTATTCGCTGGGCGATGTAAAGACCGAGATGAATGGCAGCACTTTTGTTGTCACCTATACGATTACTCTGACTGGTACGGGGGGTGAGCAAGCGCTTCCACCAACCCCGCAGCACATGATGACCGTTTGGCAGCAACAGAAGGCCGGATGGGTCGAGATCGCGCACAGCGTCAGCCAGCCATAATGCGTGCGGTGAATTCCAAAACAACAAGAATGCGAAGCAAGGTGCGGAAGCCCAAAGATCCCGCTCGCACTATGAAGATCGTCAATTTTCGCCGAGCGCTGCTTGCCTGGTATGACGCTCACCGGCGCGACCTGCCCTGGCGGCGCACACAGGATCCCTACGCGATCTGGCTCTCGGAAATCATGTTGCAGCAAACGCGCGTAGCTGCCGTGCTGGAGCACTACCGAATTTTTCTGGAACGTTTTCCAAACATCATTGCTCTGGCCGAAGCCTCGGAAGACGACGTTCTGGCCGTCTGGAGCGGACTGGGCTATTACCGGCGGGCTCGGATGATGCACCAGTGTGCCCGGGTAATAGTGGATAAGCATCGGGACCAATTCCCCGAGAGCGCCGCCGCGCTGCGCGAGTTGCCAGGGATCGGTCGCTACACATCGGCGGCCATCGCGAGTATCGCGTTTGCAGAACCAGTTGCGGTTGTGGATGGAAACGTGGAGCGTGTGCTGGAGCGGTTGGACGGTCGAACACTCGCGGTGGAGCAAGTCTGGGCACGCGCGCAAGAATTGCTTCCCCCGTCGCGGCCCGGCGCCTTCAATCAGGCGATGATGGAATTGGGTGCGACGGTATGCCTGCCCGGCGAGCCGCGCTGTCTGATCTGTCCCGTGCGTCAATGGTGCTCAACGCAAGGCGAAGCGCCGCGGAAAACGCCACCACCCCGCCAAAAGCAAAAAGAAATCTGGTGCGCACTCGATCGTCGGGACGGCCAAATTCGAATGGTGCAGCGGTCGAAGAGCGATTCGTTAATGGCAGGGATGTGGGAACTACCACAGTGGGCGGAGCCGCCGGTCAACGAAGAGGCAGCGCGCTGGCGCACCTTCCGCCATTCCATTACCGTTACCAACTACACCGTTCATGTGCTGCGTGATTCGCAGAACCATCGTGGCCAAGGAGCCTCTCGCGGCAAGTGGATTGCAATCACTAAGATTTTGCAGCTGCCAATTACCGGCTTGACTCGAAAGATCCTCAAGGCCGACAGTATCATCTAATCTTCAGTAGAGGAATTCCGCCATGAAATGGCTGGATCATTTATTTGGAGGTCCGAAAGACATGGCTGCATTGACGGCCGGAACCAAGGCTCCGGATTTTTCGCTGACCGCGCTCGACGGCAGCACCTTCTCATTGCAGGAAGCGCTCGGGCGTGGACCCGCGGTCGCCGCATTTTTCAAAGTCTCGTGTCCCATTTGCCAGTATGCCTTCCCGTATTTTGAGCGCCTGCACAAGGCCTATGGCGAGAAAGCCACGATCATCGGCATCTCCCAGGATAACCAGCGCGACACGGTCGCCTTCTTGAAAGAATACGGCGTGACCTTTCGCACGCTGCTCGACGATCCGACGGGCTATGTGGCTTCGAACGCCTATGGCCTGACGAATGTGCCGTCGCTGTTTCTGATCGGCCAGGACGGGCAGATTGAAGTGTCCAGCGTGGGCTGGGTGAAGACGGAATTTGAAGAAGTCAGCCGGAAACTCGCGGCGGCGCAGCAATCCTCGCCCCCGGTGCTGTTCAAGCCCGGCGAGGAAGTGCGCGACTTCCGCGCTGGTTGAGGGTCGAAAAACTGATCCCGCGGTCGCGGGACAACATCAGGTAGATAACCGAAGGCCAATGGACCGGAGCTGCCGCTTGTTGCAGCGCCTTCGGTTGATTCCGCAATGGTTTCTGTCCGCTTGTAACCACGGGTTTGGACGCAAACTCCTTTACAATCGGAACCAACACTTCTTCCAATCGCGAATTTTCCGAGGGGCGTAATGATGTTTGGCAGAATCACCTTGTTGGCCGGTCTTGTATTGCTCAGCCTTGGCGCTGGGGCCCAGGAGAAACCAAAGAAACCGCATGATGGATCGCACCTTCCAGGCGCGGCGATCGTGGCGTTGGAAGGTATCCGCAAGGAGAATATCGAGACCCACGTTCGCTTTCTCTCCCATGACCTGCTGGAAGGCCGAGGCACGGGGCAGCGCGGCGGCGAGATTGCCGCGGAATATATTGCGACGCAGTTTGCGCTCTACGGCCTGAAACCGGCGGGCGACAATGGCACGTACCTCCAGAAAGTCCCGCTCGTGGGCATCACGCCCGGGGCCGACACGACCTTCAAACTGGTTCCGGAGAACGGCTCCGCGCTGGATCTTAAGGCGCTCGACGAATACGTGGTGTATGACCAGACCCAGCAGGCGTCCTCCGACATTGATGCGCCGATCGTTTATGTCGGCTACGGCATTGAAGCGCCCGAGTTTGGCTGGGACGATTACAAGGGAGTGGACGTCAAAGGCAAAGTCCTGCTGATGCTGGTGAACGAGCCGCTGTCGGACGATCCCAAATTCTTCAATGGCAAGGCGCTTACCTATTACGGCCGCTGGATGTACAAGTACGAAGAAGCCGCGCGCAAAGGCGCGGTCGGCGCGATCCTCATTCACAGAACTGATATGGCCAGCTACGCCTGGGATGTCGTGCGGAATTCGAACTCTGGAGAGAAGTCGTTTCTGGAACTCGATGGCACTCCCAAATTGAAAGCGGCTGCGTGGATTCAACTCGATATCGCGAACAAGCTCGTCGCTGCCGCAGGTCTCAATCTCGACAAAATGATGGCCGACGCACAGTCGCGTGACTTCAAGCCGGTAGCGCTCCCGGTCCGGCTGTCTGCGCACGTGACCAGCAAGGTCCGGCCGTTTGCATCCACGAATGTGATTGCCGTGCTCCCGGGCAATGGCCCGTTGAAAGACGAAGGAGTCATGTACACGGCCCACTACGATCATCTCGGCATTCGGCCCGAGATGGCGGGCGACAACATTTTCAACGGCGCACTCGACAACGCCAGCGGTTGCGGCATCCTGCTTGAGATTGCGCGAGCCTATACGCAGGCCGTGCAAAAGCCGCGCCGGTCGCTGTATTTCGCGTCGGTCACGGCTGAAGAGCAAGGGCTGCTTGGTTCGGAATACCTGGGTAAGCATCCGCCGATCCCGGCAGGGAAGATTTCGCTCGACCTGAACTTCGACGACGTTCGGCCGCTGGGCGCTCCGGAAGATGTGTCGGTGGCAGGGGCGGAGCGTACCAATTTCTACGGATTTGTGCTGGCGGCAGCCGAAGATTTCCGCTTCCGCATCCGTCCCGACGCGCATCCGGAGGCTGGCCACTACTATCGCTCTGACCACTTCAGTTTCTCGCGCGTGGGAATTCCGGCGTTCTCCATCAATGAAGGCGTCAAGTTTAAAGGCCACGACGAGGCCTGGGGACTGGCGCAGGACGAGGATTACGTAAAGAACCATTACCATCAGCCAACCGACGAATATAAACACGTCTGGGATTGGACCTCCGACGCGGCGATGGCGCGCTTCGGATTCGCTCTCGGTTGGGAAGCTGCCAATCAGTCGCGCGTTGTGGAATGGAAGAAGGGCGATGAGTTCGAAAAAGCCCGCCTGGCCAGCCACTAAATCGAAAATGGCGAGACGGGCGTCCGCGTCCGTCCGCCCGTCAAACCAACCCAGCAGCCCCGAAACCAAGGTAACTTTTGTGTCTTCCTGCCCCATGCTAATCTGCACTTTACCGTTGCAGTTTCAGTAAGTTGCGGCGATCACACGGGGTCGGGAGACTGGCCTGCGGGACGCCTAACAGCTTCTTCTGCAAGGATCCGTACCGATGCCCAAGCTCCCGATCTTCCGGCTGCGCAGTTCCGAACCGCCCAGCCGCCCCGATCTGCGCTACCACAGTCCGGTACTTGCGCTGAGCGACCTGCAACTGGGCGTCGACAACCTTCGCTACGACGTCCTGCTGAGTCCCCGCATTACCGCTGACCTGAGTTTCCATCTGGCGCGTTACCTTTGCCGATTTGGAGAGGTGGAAACGTTGCTCGAAATGGACGTTCCCTCGCCCAACCAATCGAAGTTCATTCGGTCGGCGGACACCGCCACCGGCTTGCGGAAAGCTGGACCTGCGGACCTGAAGACCACGCTGGTGTCCATCCATCAGGCCATTCTCACTCGCGCCAAAGCGGAGGCAAACCCCTCCATTGACGTGCTTGGCCGTTTGGCCGTTCTGAAGTTCATTCGACTCGAACTGAACACCCAGTTCTCGAAGACTCTTGAGCAGTGTCGCCTAAAGTCGAAGGCGCTCGAGGGCGTGCGCCAAACGGCCATGATGCAGACGCAGGAACGGGTCGCCTCTTTCCAGGTGCGGAAGCGGATCATTATCCGGCGCGCGGGGCAGGAAGTTTTCCGTCTCATTCGCGAAATTGAAAAAGAAACCCTCGGCCGTACGCGCCGCTCGCTCCTCGGCGATTTACCCGCAGATACCTACCGGCTCTTTCTGAATCCCCTGATCTTCAGCGAAGACGGTCGTGACGATTACCTGTGCGCCGAGCACTACTACATGTTCGGAAATTTCGATCGCGATCCAGATCGCTTCGCCAGTTTGCGGCAATCCGCGCTCGCCTTCTTGCGTGAGCTGGGCTACGGCGAGAATATTGATGATGACCGGCTCGAACAGGCGATCAATGTGCCTGAGAACGCCCAGACGCTCGTCGGCACCGGTAACGGAGAAGACGCGAACGCTGAAGATCGAAATCGTAAGGATCGTCTCGAACTCTGGACGCGGCAACTCCAACGCGAAGGTGCCCTCCAGTACGTCATCGCATCCTATGAGGCAGTGCCTCTGCTTGCCGAGTACTCGTCGCGCGTGAATCCACAGCAACTCAAGAACGCCCTGATTAGCCGCGAGGAAGCCGAGCGCGTTGAGAAGATCATTGCCGAAGGCCGGCTGCACTCCGACCGGCTATTTGCCGCGATCGGCCGCGTGGCCTCGTGCCGCGGTTCAGAACGTTCACGTTTCGCCGCGCGCTTGTTGCACGATCTTTTCAGCTACCATCGCGACCTGCGCGGACTTGAAGCAGTCAACGCCGGCTTCGACTGCATCAACCTTGTCAGCGACAGCAAGGTCCGCGAACTCTCTACGCTGAACGGCATGCTTTACGAGTTCCTTCCGCCGGAGGATCAGAAGCCTGCGGAAGACCGAGTGCTCGACCACGTCATTTTGAAGGCCGACGTCCGCGATTCGTCGCGCCTGACGCGCTCCCTGATGGAGAAGGGCATGAACGCCGCCTCCTACTTCAGCCTGAACTTCTACGATCCCGTCAATAAACTGCTGGCCAAGCACGGCGCGACCAAAGTTTTTCTCGAAGGCGACGCCATAATCGTGGCGCAGTTTGAGCGCGAAGGCGAAGCCAAGCTGGGGGTCAGCCGCACTTGCGTGCTCGCGTGGGAGATCGTGAGCCTGCTCCACGGCTACAACGAATTGCTGCACCGCTCTGGACTTCCACCCATGGAAGTTGGATTGGGCATTGCCTATCAGGATTCCGCGCCGCTCTACCTGATGGATGGCGACCACCGCATCATGATTTCCGATGCCATCAACGAAAGTGACCGCCTCTCCTCTTGTAACAAGCGCGTGCGCAAAAAGCTCGCTGATGACGCCGGGGCTTTCCAGGTGTACTCGGTCCTGATTGGCAGCAACGCGAACGGAGAAGCCAGCGATTCCGGCGTGGAGGAACTACGGCTTAACTACAACGTGGGCGGCATCTGCATGAATGAAGCGGCGTTCGACAAGCTGCGACAGGAGATTTCGCTGACTCCGTGGGCTGCCGATCTTCGCGAATCTGGCTTTAACGGCCCGTGGGTGGATCGCGAAGGAGAGTTCTTTGTAGGGACTGTGCCCATCATTAACGGAGTATTCCGAAAGATCGTGGTGCGCAAAAGTCGTATCGCGCACGTGGACATTCGCGACTTATCGATCTTGCGCTGGACCGACCGCTACTACTACGAAGTCTGTGCCAACCCTGCCGTATATTCCGCATTGCCCGGCGACAAAGCGTCGGCAGCGACACCTCGCTAGCGCAAAGGCGGGCGCGTGGCCTGAAGAGTCTCTTCCATACCTGCCCTTCTGGAGCGACGACCCCTCTATTACGAAGGTTACCTTTCCGCATAGTTACGGGATGTCTATCCTTCTTGATAGAGATCGTTGAGAGTACTGACTCCCCCTCTCGTCGCGCTCACTTCCATGGTGTACCCGGCTTTCCTCAGGGTGAGAGTCCCTCGATCGACTCCAAAACCGGAATGGAAGATATAGAAAATCCATCTGAAGGTGAGCAATGTTTAGCAAAATCTTGTCTCTGAGCGGTGTCCTGGCAGTCATCCTTCTTTTTTGTGTTGGTGCTTTCGGGCAGGGCGGGGCGACGGGCGCCATCGCAGGCGAGGTACTAGGCACGAATGGTGCTCTTGTGGGCAACGCGCAAGTGGAGATCCGCGCGGCCGGTAGTTCGACTGCGTCGCGGACGGTCTTTGCGGATGGGAGCGGCAACTTCACCGTGCCGTCGCTTCCGGTCGGAACCTACGACATGGTGGTATCCGCCGGTGGATTTTCGACGAGCAAGTACGACAACATTCTGGTGCGTGTGACCGAGACTACGCGGCTAAATCCCTCGTTGAGTGCGCTTCGCAGCAATGCATCAGGGAACACGACCGCGGGCGAGCAGCAAGTGGAAAAAGTGATGGTTGTGAGTGCGCCGCCAGTGATTGCGGTGGAAACGAGCAGCCCAGCAACGGGTCGAACTGTGGAGGCCGAGGTCATCAGCAATCTTCCTTTGGCGACGCAAAATTTCCACCAGTTGCTGACTCTGTCGGCGGGTGCACTCTCGGATCTGAATGCTTCCTCGGCGCTGGGCCGTGGGGACGTCGAGATCATCGTCAATGGACAGCGGGGAGAGAACAACGGCTACCTGATCGATGGCATCGGCGTCTCGGACTTGAGAAATTCCGAACTGTTTAACACGCCATTGCCCAGTCCCGAAGCAGTGCAGGAGTTCAAGGTACAAACCAGCTTGTATGACGCCACGGAAGGACGCAATGGGGGCGGCAACATCAATGCCGTGCTCAAGAGCGGAACCTCGCGCTGGCACGGATCTGCATTTGAATTTTTCCGCAACGATGCCTTGAATGCCAACGAATACTTTCAGAAAAAAGAAGGACAAAAGCGTCCAGAAGTGCGGCAAAACCTGTTTGGAGCGAGTCTGGGTGGACCGCTCGGCCACGAGGGTAAGTTCGGTTCTCTCTTCTTGAACTACCAGGGGACGCGGCAGATTAGCGGGCTTTCCTCCGGCGCGATTGTCGATACGGTGATTCCTGCTTTGCCCAGCGACCGTTCGGCGGCATCGCTGTCAATGGCGGCATTTGGTAATCCGAACACTCCGATTGATCCAGTCGTCCTGAGCTTTCTCAACTTCAAGAGCAACCAGTTTGGCGGCGCGGGTGGAGGCTGGCTGATTCCGTCGCTACCGCCCTCCGATCCGAACAATCCGGCGGCGGGAGCTGCGTTTCATTTCAGCCGCCCGGGGCGATTCAACGAAGACCAGGCGACCGCGAATTACGATCGTCAGTTCAAAGATGGCCGTGACAAAATTTCAAGCCGGTTCTTCTTTTCCAATTTCCGTTCGTTCTTGCCTTTTGGTGCAGGCGATGTTCCCAGCACGCCGGGAGAGTCGCTGCGTTCCGTCGATCTTGATTTTCCCGTAGATCTGCCAGTACGGAACCGTTTCCTGAGCGCGACCGAAACTCACGTTTTTGGGCCGCGGGTGATCAACGAATTCCGCTTTGGTTTGCTCGATCTACGCAGTTACACGGCGAATGCGGATCCGGTAACGGCCAGCCAATTGGGCATCGTGCGCCCAAGCAACAACGTAACCAACGAGACCTACCGGTTCGACATTCTCGGGATCGGCATTGGCCCAAACGACAGCGCGAACATGAGCCAGGTGCAGCACAACTTCACGTGGTCCGACACGGTGAGTTATTCGCTCGGCAAGCATTTCGTCCGCTTCGGAGGCCTGTATGCGCACACGAGTATGGATCGTAGCTTTCCGCAGAATTTCAACGGCTTGCTCTTCTTCAGCAGTTTGCAAACTTTCCTGTTGGGAGCGCCAGCGTATGCCTTTGACGCAAGTGGTGCCTACAATCACCGCTTTCTCCACAACGACTTTGCCACGTTCGTGCAGGACGACTACAAGGTCGGGCGCAATCTAACGTTGAACCTGGGCGTGAGGTGGGATCTGATGAGCGCGCCCACAGACGCTCTTCACGAAATGGCAAACGTCAACCCCGCACTTGCGGCGCAAGGCAAGAGTCCCTTCGTGTATTCGAAGTCCGTCAACGGATTGAATATCCCCGGACTGGCGGGTACAGCGAACGAGAGCCTGCGACCTAACGGCTATGCATCGAATTGGGGCCCGCGGATCGGCTTTGCCTACGATGTCATGGGGCATCACACGACCTCTCTGCGGGGCGGCTACGGCATTTATTACGAGCGCGAGCCTTTCAACGAGGCCGAGCAGTTAGCAACCCAAGCGCCTTTCTCGCCGAACGTTACGGTCAACGCGTTTCCTGGCCAGTTGGCAACGCTGTTTAATGGGCTGCTGCCCGCGGGCGGCACGATCGATCCGAACTATGTCCCGCAACCATCGTTTCTGGTCGGCTTCATTGACCCAACGAACGGGCAACCGACTTCGGATCCCAACATGTATCCGATCTTCAGCGGGTCCGTCTATGGCCAGGCCATCAAGTCGGCGCCGTGGCGATATGTCTCTCCGAATACGCAGCAATACAACCTGAGCGTGCAGAAGAGCGTGCGCGGCCAATGGGTATTAGAAATAGGGTATGTCGGCGCCAAAGCGACACACCTCACGGCACTGCTTGACCCGATGCAGGCGCAACTGGCAAGTCCGCAGCATCCCATTGTCGTTCAGGACGTTTTCGGTAATACATACAACATCACGCAGAACACGCAACTGAACGTGGGCGCGCGAGCCCCCGTGCTCGGACTGAATCCGCGCGGATATTTCGAGCAAAACAACGCGGCGACTTCGAAGTACAACTCTTTTCAAGCGACGGTTGCCCACCAGTTCTCCAAAGGGTTTCATTTCCAGGGCGCGTACACTTTTTCCAAGTCAGAGGATCCGGTAGTCACTGCGAATGCGGGTGTCTATCAATATCCGCTGGGCGACCAAACTCGGTTGACGAACAGTCTTTCGGATTTCGATCGCACTCACCGCCTGGTTGCCAGCTACCGTTACGATTCGCCGTTTTTCTCGTTTGCCCACGGTTGGCAGCGTGCGGCATTGGCGAACTGGTCGGTAAGCGGAATCAGCGTGTTTCAGTCGGCGTTACCCTTCAGTGCAACGGACTCGCTGGGCGGGTCGGTGTATGGGACATCGATTCCCAACACGGCAACCGCGAGCCTGGCACCGGGGTATACGATTAGCAGCGCCTACAGCGCGGGTAGCCTCGAGCAGCGCGTCAATAACGGCTACCTCAACCCGGCGGCATTCACTTCCGCGCCAGCCCTCGGCATCGATGGTTCAACCGGCTTCGGCACACTGGGACGCAACATTTTCCGAGGCCCGTTCCAGCAGAATTGGGACATCTCACTGGCCAAGAGTTTCACGGTTCACGAAGGGCAGAATGTAAAATTTGCGGCCGACCTGTTTAATGTGTGGAACCATCCTGTATTCGACAAGCCGACGATCCTCGACATCGAGAATCCGTCGTTTGGACAAATCACCAATACCGTCGGAACACCTCGGCTGGTGCAGTTTTCACTACACTACGCATTTTAGAAAGAGCGGCGACGATCTTTATGTTGATAAGCAACAAATCCGGTCATGCAGGAAGAAGCCTCACTCGCTGGTTTCGCAGGGCGGCTTCTTTCACTCTGCTGACCGTGTTTTTCGCGGCACTTTGCACTGGGCAGGACGATACCCGCAAGGTCATCGCTCGAACTGCTCCCACCTATCCAGACTTAGCCCGGCGCATGCGCCTGAGTGGGAAGGTGAAAATCGAGGTAACGGTGACCCCCGCAGGAACGGTCAAGGCGGCGAAGATGGTCGGCGGCAATCCTGTTTTCGAGCAAAACGCTTTAACCGCAGTCAAACAGTGGAAATTCGAACCCGCCAGCAAGGAGAGCAAGGTTGCCGTTCTACTGGAATTCGCGGAGCAGTAGGTCCGTCAACTTCAAACTCAGGCCAGTTCTCGTTCGAATCACTGCCTAGTTCGAGAGCAGCGTCTCTACTTCTTGCTCGATGGCGGCAATCTTGATTGGCGCCATTTGGGATTGCCCCAGTTGTTGGTTGAGCGTCGCCAGCTTTGCTTTCTTAAATTCAGACCAATCTACGATGCGGGCTTTGATCTGTTTGCTGGATTGCTCGTAGACAGCGATTGCCTGCGAAGGCACGGCACGATCGCCGGTTTCGACCACTCTTAGCGCGGATGCCAGACCAGTGTAGGCGTCCTGCAACCCAGCGGATCCTCCACTCATAATCGCGACGATTGCAGATTCAGCGTCGGCCAGCGCCTGCTTCAACTTCTTGCTAGGCTGGGCCCTCTTCTCTTGACCCACTTTCTGCCGGATGTCCGCAAGTTGCTTTTGCACCGATGCGATCTCAGCCATGGCTCGACGCGCTTCGATGGACTCACCGAACATTTGAAGGCCGAGTTCCACTTGTTGCGCCAGTACTTCAGGAGTCGCCTGCGAACGTGGGTCCATGACGACCGTCAAAGATTGCTCAAGCGCTTTTCCATCGACCGTCAGCCGGACCAGATACTTTCCTGGCGCCGCTTTCGGGCCGGTTGGATTGCGGTATTCGGCATCTTCGTCGGCGCTCGGTCCTCCGGAACTCGCCCACGTCAAATTCCAGACGAAACGATGCATGCCTGCACTCTTTGCGAGGACTTCCGGCTTGGCGAACCAGCGCTCGGCCACCGGAAGCGGCACATACTTGGGTGAACCCAGTTCTTCCGAAGAATGGTCGGCTGAAGAAAACTTGTGAACCAGATTCTTTTGCGCGTCAACGATCTCCAACTGTACAGCGCTTGCCCTGGTCGGAAGGAAATAGTCGATCATCGCTCCGTTAGGAGGATTCTCTGCCAGAGGCTCCTCGGGCGGAATCGGCGTGCCTGAAAAAGCATCGTTGTCCACGCGAGTTGCAGTAGCCGGATGGTAAAGCCATGGTGTATTTGCTTTACCCGCATCAACGGCCTGCCGGAGCGGTGTGATGTTGTCGAGCACCCAAAAGGCTCGTCCGAACGTGGCTGCAACCAGGTCATCACCATGGATGGCGAGATCGCGAACTCCGGTCACAGGCAGGTTCAGTTGCAACGACTGCCAGTGATCGCCATCGTCGAATGAAACGTAAGCGCCAAATTCGGTTCCCGCAAAGAGCAGCCCTTTCGTCTGCGGGTCTTCTCTTACTGCGCGCAGGAATGCTGGAGCGGATAAACCATTCGTGATCCGTTGCCAGGTTGCTCCATAATCACGCGTGCGGTAAAGGTAAGGATCGCGATCGTCGAGCCGACCACGATCGACCGCGGCATAGGCGACCGCAGCGTCGAAGTGCGAGGCTTCAATCATCGAAACCTTGCTCCAGTCGCTGAGACCCGGCGGCGTGACATTGGTCCAGGTTTTCCCGCCGTCGCGCGTGAGGTGAATTAGGCCGGTATCGCTGCCTGCCCAGATCAAATCGCGGTTGAGCGGAGACGGCGCGATGGAAAAGACTACGCCATATCCCATGCGCTTCGCTCCTTCGAGTGTGGGCTGTTTCTGCGGCATCTTGTCGGTCGCGTCGTGCGCGGCAACTCCGGTGAGGTCCGGACTGATCGTCTCCCAATGCAGGCCGCCATCCACAGTCTTCATCACGTACTGCGTTCCCAGATAGAGCGTCGTCTGGTCCACCGGAGAAAGAACCAGAGCGGGCGTCCACGGATCGCGATACTTGCGTTCGTTGATCTCCGTATTCCAGGCAAAGGCAGGCCAGGGAGTAATGTCCTGACTTAGGCCAGTGCGCTTGTTGAAGCGTGCGATCGGGCCGTAGGTCGAGCTCAGGTACACAATGTCAGGATTTTTCGGATCAGGGACAAGGTAGCCGCTTTCGCTGGGTCCAGAGGTGATCCAATCGCGCGGACCGATTTGATCGTGGTCGCTGCGGCTGACAACGGCTGCCGCACCGCTGTCTTGCTGCGCGCCATAGACGGAGTAGGGAAACTGGTTGTCGGTGGCAACGTGATAGAACTGCGCCGTCGGCTGGTTGTACCAACTGCTCCACGTCTGGCCGCGATTCAGGCTGATCGTCGTTCCCTGGTCTGTGCCCAGCACCATGCTTGCGGAATTTTTCGGATCAATCCAGAGTTGGTGATAGTCGTCGCCACCAGGCGCGCCGCGCACTACAGAAGTCGTCTTCCCTCCGTCTTCGGAACGGTAGAGCGCGACGTTCGGCATATAGATGACATCGGCATTCTGCGGATCGATGGTAATGCGATCGAAGTACCACGCGCGGCTCGTCAGGCGTCCATCGGAGTTCATCAGCGCCCAGGTTTTACCGCCGTCGTTAGAGCGGTAAATGCCGGATTTCGTTGGCTCCTTTTTCACTTCGATCAGTGCGTAAACGCGCTGGCCATCGGGCGAAACGTCAACACCTGCGCGCCCCCAGGTTCCTTCAGGCAGACCGTTGGCTTCGATGTGTGTCCAGGTCTTGCCCGCATCTTGCGAACGATAGAGCCCGCTGCCGGGACCGTCGGTCGGAGCATACGAACTCCAAGGCGGACGCTGCACATGCCATGCGGCGGCAAACAGAATCTGACCGTCGGCGGACATCGCCAGATCCGATACGCCGATTTCTGAGCCGAGATCGAGAACGCGCGTCCAGTGCGCTCCTCCGTCCATGGACTTGAAAACACCGCGCTGGTCATTAGGCGCGTACGCGTGTCCGAGAGCGCCGACGCAAACTATGTTCGCATCATGAGGATCGATGACGATCCGAGCAATCTGACGCGTGTCGTCGAGGCCGATGTGCGTCCACGTCGCGCCGCCGTCGGTGGATTTGTACACGCCGGTGCCGGTCGAGAGGTCTTCGCGAATGTCAGTCTCGCCCGTGCCCGCGTAAATCGTTTTTGGATCGGATGGGGCAATCGCCAGCGCGCCGATCGAAGCCACCGGCTGACTATCGAAGATCGGCGTCCAGACCACTCCAGCGTCGGTCGTCTTCCAGATTCCGCCGTTGACCGCACCAAAGTAAAAAGTAGGAGTACCCGGCACACCAGCAACCGCTATAGCTCGACCACCGCGGAACGGGCCGATCAGCCGCCATTTGAGGCCGTTTATCAATTCGGAAGGAACCGGCTGAGCGATCGCGGTTGCGGTGAGCAACAAAAGAAGTGGTGTTCGACGAACCAGTGACAACCAGATTTTGTGCAAGTTTTGGACCCCTCGGTTGGCTAACAGTCTAGCGGATCAACAGGGAAAATTGGCTGCGGATGGAAAGTGGAGTCGCCGGGATTTGCAGGGGAGGGCTAATCCGGACAACTGGACACACACCTGAACTTTCTCGACATCCGCAGCCAAACCTGAACCAGCGGCTTTGAGCGCAACCCATTCTCCACTGTCCTGCAAGCTTGGAATCACGTTTGTCCCCAAGCCGCTGCACCGGCACTTGCAATCGGGCCGAGTGGCCGGAGCAAGCTCACAATTCGAGGGGGAAGTGCTTGTCCGAAATACAGACGCCGGTTTCACAAGAACGTTATTGTAAAGGTGAAGAGTTCTCAATCTGCAGTAATGCCTAATCCGTCATGTGGAAACTACCTAAACTTCCGGACGGGTTGTATTTCCGGAGCGGAAGAGTAGAATGCTCCCGCTTGAGCAACCTTCCTCGGCCCCGCGCGAGTCAGGTGCTCGCATCCCGGGGCGAGCGCGACAGCGAGATCGTGTCCATACTGATTGCCGACGATCACGCGGTCATGCGCAGAGGCCTTTGCGCTGTCCTCGAAGAGCAACCGGGTTGGAAAGTTGTAAGCGAAGCGACCAATGGCAGGGAAGCAGTCGAAACCGCCGCGAAGCTCCACCCAGATGTAGCCATTCTCGATATTGGCATGCCCAAGCTGAACGGGGTTGATGCTGCGGCACTGATCTACAAAGCCTCTCCCCAAACACGAATCCTGATCCTCACCATGCATGCGGGCGAGGAACTCATCCAAGGCACGATTGCGGCCGGAGCAAGCGGCTACCTCCTGAAATCGGATGCGGAGAGAGACCTGGTTGCAGCAGTACAAGCGCTGTTGCAGAACAAGACATTTTTCACCTCAGTTGCGTCCGAAGTAATCCGGGAAAAACTGCGCGGCGAACCTGGAGCTAACCAAGTGCAGAATTCCGTGGGTCGCCTCACAGTGCGGGAGCGCGAGATCGTCCAGTTGATCGCCGAGGGCCATAGTAACAAGGAGATTGCCGTCGCGCTTCACATCAGCGTCAGGACCGCCGAGAACCATCGCGCAAGAATCATGGACAAACTAGCAATCGGTTCGCTCGGTGAACTCGTGCGCTACGCGGTCCGGAACGGAATTGTGGAGGCTTAAACGGTGGGAACGCGACAGGGTATCGGTTCTTTCCGCTTCCGTTCTCTTTCGTGGCCGGTGCTGTTCGCCGCAATCCTGGTCACGAAGGCTGCGCTTTCTGTTGCTGCCCGGCACAGCGCCGTGGCCGTGTCTTATAACACGGCGGTCTATTTCCTGCTGCTCCTGCTGGCCACTGGCCTCTGCATCCGGAATTCGATAAAGAGTACACAGGGGAGTCAGATTTTTTGGGCGTTTCTCGGCGCGGGAATGGGAATCTGGGCGCTGGATCAGTGGGTGTTTTTGTACCACAGCGTTCTCTCTGGCACCGATGTCCCGGACGACTCGTTCGCTGATCCGGCATTGTTTCTGCACATCGTCCCGCTGATGGCTGCATTGGCGGTTCGACCGCATCTGCGGCTTCCGAACCAGAAGTTGGAACGGGCGACTCTGAATTTTCTGATTCTCCTGTTCTTCTGGGTATTTCTTTATGCCTACGTTTTGTATCCGTACCAGTATTTGTTTTTGAATCCCACAATCTACAATCCCAGGTTTGACGCACTCTATCTTGTCGAAAATATTGCGTTGCTGATAGCGCTCGGTATTTCCATCGCACATGCGCAAGGTCCGTGGCGGTCAATTTACTTGCATTTGTTAGGAGCATCCACGCTGTATGTTCTGGGCTCAACCTTGGGAAACCTGTCGATTGATTCGGGAGGTTACTACAACGGAAGCCTCTATTCATTCATGCAAGTTGCCTCCGCTTGCTGGTTCGCATGGGTCCCGCTATTTTCGCGACACTTAGAGCCAGTCGATATACCCGCGACTGAGCCCGATAGCAAAAACATTGAGTACACGTCGCTGTTTGCAGTGCTCGCCGTGATGACCATCCTGTTGCTCGGAGTGTGGGAAGTTTTTCGAGGCGACGCAGTTCCGGGCATGCGCAAGTTTCGTTTAGTGGTTGTATTGGTTTCGGTATTGTTCCTGGCGCTTGCTGCCTTCCTGAAGGACTATCTCGAAAAGCGTGAGTTAACGGGTGATATTCGTCGCGGTCGTGTGCTGTCGCAAGAAGCTCTTGCAGACGCGAGACGTCGCCTGATTACGGCGCAAGAAGAGGAACGCGGCCGTATCGCAAGAGATCTTCACGACGACATCAGTCAGCGGCTGGCGCTTTTAACCATGGAACTTGACCGGCTCAGAAAAGCCATGTCTCGCCCGAGTGCCAATGTCCTCCATCGCCTCGATGATATCCGCGAGCAGACCATGGAAATTACGACTGATATCCGAGACCTGTCCCACGAACTGCACTCTTCCAATCTCGAGTATCTTGGCCTGGTTGCGGCCATGCAGGCGTTCTGCAGAAAATTCGCCGCCCAGCATGGGGTCGAGATTGTTTTTGACAGCCATGAGTTGCCGCGTTCCTTGCCGCAGGATGTTTCTCTCTGCCTGTTTCGCGTATTGCAGGAAGCCATCCATAATGCCGCCAAGCACAGTGGTGAAAAGCACTTTGAAGTGCAGTTGCGAAAGCGAAACGGCGAAGTGCAATTAACAGTCACTGATTTTGGTGTTGGTTTTGATTTCGAATCAGCCAGGAATGGCGCTGGATTGGGACTCACCAGCATGCAAGAGAGAGTCAACCTGGTGAATGGAAAAATTTCGTTCAAATCGAAACCGACGTGCGGTACGGCAATTACCGTTCGCGTTCCCGACAACACAGAAAGGATCGCCACGGAAAGTAGTTCCGCAGCAGGCTAAGGGCTCGAGGCAAAATGCGAGTCCGAATTTACGAATGCCTTACGCTAGGTCTCCAGCTCTTAGGACGAACACCGCAGAAAGCCTCGCGTTGTACCCCTCCCCCGGTCTATTGGAATCAAGACTTTAGGGAGATTTCTCTTTCAAAGTATTCAAAGTAAATGAGTTAGAGGTAAAGTCTTGAGCGCGTAGGAGTTAATCTGCTCCGTGTGAGTCGCCCTGTTCCGCCGAAGGCGTTTGCTGTCGAATGAATTGTCAAAGATCTCGTGTGCTTGCTGAACCCCACTGAGGGGTGCTTTACCACAAAAGCGCGGCAGGCAATTTTGAAGAGAGAGGGAGTCAGTCGTCTTGGGACGCACACTCCCCTGCCTATCCTGTCGCTACGCTAGGATCGCACGGACTGCGGGGGAAAGTCAGTGACGTGGGCACTTGACTTACATGGGGCGGTGAAGGGGGTGTCGGTTTCGGGATTCGTGTTGGAGGGGCTGTTGGCGGCAGAGAGATACTGCTTTGTTTGTCCGTGCAGCAGGAGGTGTTTCCAACGGAGCCGGCGCCCACCACTCGCGAGGAAAGACGCG
>Ga0302321_100001434_pt1 | contig 20373 bp, 15 predicted proteins | sample Fen_T0_1_FD_202505 | JGI IMG/M metagenome (GOLD analysis project Ga0302321, IMG submission 202505) | Peat permafrost microbial communities from Stordalen Mire near Abisko, Sweden - Fen_T0_1 | ecosystem: Environmental > Terrestrial > Soil > Wetlands > Permafrost | place: Sweden: Abisko...
ATCAGGGAAGGTGCGGCGGCGACGGGCATGGTTAGGCGACCCGTCCGGCCTCGCCCAGCGACAACTTGCGACGCAGATCTTGGTCTTCGAGGCTTTCGGCCAGCAGTTCCTCGAACTCATGGGCACGGCCGGCGTTCTTGGCGGGCGGCTGCTCGCGATGGAAAAGCCGGCTGAGCAAAGAGCCCTCGTGCTTGCCGTCATCTGCCGATTGCGCCGATTGGCCCGACTCCGCCTGAGTTTCCGCATGACCGAAGCCGCGCAACCCCAACGCCGCCTCCTCCAGGCTCGCGGACTGGAATTTCTCGGACGCAGGTGGCGTGGTCATGGTCCCAGCCTGGGCGTCAAGCAAGGACACGCCGGCTTCACTCACGCCAAGAACCATGGTGCGGCCGCCGATGCAGGCCACAACCAGCGACCGACGCGGGCCAATCGATGCGGTTTCGACGATGCGGATCATGCGCGTGCGGGTCGCCCGCCGCCTGGATAGAATGGTTGCCGCCACGCCGAGCCCAACCAGCAGGAGCACCGCCAGCACCGTGGACACCGTGCTCGACGAGGACTTGCCCTCGCCACCGGCATTGCCCGCAGGCGTTGGGCTGGGCGATTCGGTGGACGCCAGAGCCGCCGTGGGCGCGTCTGGCTGCGTGCTTGGTGCAATCGGCGCCGCCTTGACGGGTGCCGCGAGCTTGCCTGCGTTCGCCGCCACGCGCTCGGCCGCATTCTCGGGAGCGACCGGGGCCGCAGCGCCAGCAGGGAGCCGCTTGCCCGCGGTGTCCGCTCCACCGGCGCCATGGCCGATGTCCTCCGCGGGTGGAAGATCGCTCTCCTTGTCAGTTGCCTCGGCCGGCAAGGCCAGCGCGGCACGCAGGGAATCGGACTGGGATTGTCCACGCACCCGAGCGGCCAGGGGCGCATCCGGCGAGGGCTGCTCGGCGTGGTCCTTGCCTGGCAGACGAACGGGAGGCGCCAGCAGGCCCGCCGGCATACCACTGTTCTGGCAGGTGGCTCGCACGCGAATGCCCGCGGGCGTAGCTTCCACGGACATGGGCTCGGCGCACCGTCCATCCGTGGGGATTTCCAGCTTGGTGTAGCGAGCGCGAGGATGGACCACGACCGCCTCGGGCCCAGCGCCAAACGACTGGCGGCTGGCCTGTGTCCCCTGCAGGTACACGAACATGCGCCGCGGGCCGCCGGACACGCTACGCACATCCGCGCGGGCCACCGGCTCGGAGGTGGCGACGTCTACGGTCATGGCTCCGCCGGAGCTTTCGGTTCTGACGTCGTTGATGAGGACCGCGGCCAAGGGCAAGCAAGCAAGATGAAGAAACATGGGAACCTCCGCTTAGCGCAAACGCGCGATTCGCTCGGATGGGCTGACGATGTCGGTGATGCGCACGCCAAACTTGTCGTTGACGACCACGGCTTCGCCGCGCGCAACCAGGCGGCCGTTGACCATGAAATCGAGAGGCTCGCCCGCGATCTTGTCCAGTTCGATAACCGACCCTGGGCTCATGTTGAGCAGATCCTGGATGGACATGCGCGCCCGGCCAAGCTCGACCGAGAGATCGAGAGGAACATCCAGGAGCAGGTCCAACTTTCGCGGTGCCCCTGATTCGCCACTCGTACCTAGGATTTCTTCTGCCATGGGTTTCCTCGTCGCTTAGGTTGCGGTTTGCGCCGACGGCGCGAATGCTTGTCCAGCCGCCCGCGCGGCGCGCGTGGCCTGGGGTGGTTGCGCGATGGCTTTCAAGATTTCGATGGCCATGCCTCCGCCCACCACGCGTGGAGCGGCAGTCATCTTCTGGCGTCCCTGCACGAACACCGGCAGGGGCGAGCCCTCGCTGGTGTTGAGCGTGATGACGTCGCCGGCCTTGAGCTCGAGAAGATCGCCGAGTTGCAAGGTGCGATGGCCGATCTCCACGCGCAGCTCGACTTCCACAGCTTCGATCTCGCGCGCCAAAGCCTGGGAAAACCTGGCGTCGCGCTGCCCACCCAGCCGGGGCGGCGAGGTCAGCAGCTTCTTGGCCGGCTCGACCGCGGCGTAAGGAATGGCCAGCATAATCTTGCCATCGAGGGCGCCGGTGACCTCGAAGGAGCACAGGATGGCCACGTCGGAGGGCGTGGCAATGATGGCCATGCGCGGATCGGATTCAAAGCGCAGAACCTCGGGCTTGAACGCCAGCACGCCCTCCCAGGCCACGGCCATGCCGTCGGCCAGGATGCCGAGCAGGTGCTTGAGCACCAGCTTCTCCACGATGGTGAGCTCGTTGCGTTGCTCAGCATCCGGATTCGCCGCTGCGGCCGCGCTGCGGTCGCCAAGGGCGGCGCCCAGCAGCCCGCGTGTCAGAGATCCTTCCATCACGGTGAGTGCGAGTCCGTGGCCAGCACCCAAGCTGAGCACGCCCGTCACCGTCTGATCGGCCACGGTGCCCGTGACCTCGGCGAACTTCATGAGCACGGCCGGGGACGAGGCCACCCGCAATTCAAGCCGCAAGCGCCCGCCCAGGGCCTTGGCAAAGGTGGTGGCGATACGCTCGTTGATGGAATCGAGCGTCGGCATCTGCCCGCGAATGATGCGGTCTTGGCTGGTCAGATCGTACTGCACCACCGAGCTGTCACCAGATTCGCCACCGCTAGCCCCAGGATCGGGGCCCACGCGACCCTCTTGGATCGCCTGCATCAGGGCTTCGAGTTCTTGTGCGTCGAGTGGGGAGGCCATGGTTGCTTTCTCCGGTGACGGTGCCGCCAGCTACTGAATGACCAGTTCGGTGATGAAGACGGAGCGCACGCGATGGGCGGCCAGGATGTCGTCCAGCTTTTTCGCCACCGCCAGCTTGATGCGATCCATTCCCTCGCTGCCGCGCAGTTCGTCGAGCGAGCGATCGGAGAAATAGGAAATGATGGCGTCGCGGATGTGGGGCATGCGGGCCTGCACCAGCGCGCGATCCGATTCGGCGGTCAGCTCTAGATCGAAGGCCACGCGCACGTAGCGATCGGTGTCGGTTCCGCGCAGCTGAATGATGAAGTTCTCGAGCTTAAGGATCGGGCCAGGGGCGCCGCTGGGATCCGCCGCTGCCGCGGACTCGCCATGGCCAGCCGCTTCGCCGTGCCCCGCGCCTTCCTCTTTGCTGCCTTCCTTGCCGGCGGCACCTTCGGGCGACTCGCCGTGGCCCTTGTCGGTCTTGGCGGCTGGCGCGGTGACCGCAGCGGCGGTCGGTGGCTTGCGCAGAAGAACGACCGCCAGAACCGCACCCATGAGCACGGTGTTCGCAATCAGGATCATCGGGACGAGCTTGCTCGGGCCTTCCGGCGCTTTCGCGGCTGGCTGGTCATCTTCCTTTTCCTTGGTATTTTCCGCCATAAGAGGACTCCTCCATCACCCTCCCTCAGCAAGGAACGTACCGTTGCCATCTCGGCCATTTCCGCGGACTTCGCGCGCCAGAGCGGTGACACCCCGCCAAGTTCGCGTCAGGTTGTTGGCTTGTCAGCCGCCCGAAACCTGGCGCCGCGGTTTTCCTCTCAAGTCCTGTGAGAAACCGCCGATTACCATCGAGCAATTCGACTGTTCTGGAGTGCGGGGAACCTTCACAATGCTGGGACACGCATGGGCACCACCGTCGAGGACAAGCAAGGCACGTGACTGCAACGGATGAACCGGTGCGCCTGCTCATGGTCGAGGCCTCGCCCAGCGACGCCGAACGGGTGCTTGTCCACCTGACCCGAGCCGGGATGGCAATCGACGCCTTGCGGGTCGACGATTTACAGGACTTCACCCAGGCCTTCGGCGAGCGGTCGTGGGACGTCATCCTGTGCGACGATAGGCTTCCGAATTCGAGTGCCCGGGACATTCTCGCGGTCCTGGATGCAAGTCCGCATCCCACCCCGGTCATTCTGGTGTCGAGCCCCCTTCCCGACGAACGCGCCACCCAGCTGATGCACGCCGGAGCCAGCGACTACGTCCCCAAGAGCAACCTGGACCGCTTGGTCCATTGCGTTCACCGCGCGGTCGCTGAAACGCGCCTGCGCAACGAGCGTGCCCGCGCCGAGGAGGAGCGTGCGCGGCTGGGGATCGAGCTTCACCAATCCGAGCGCCGCTGCAAGATGCTGTTCGACAGCTTCACCGACGCCGTGCTGATCCTCAATCTCGATGGCCGCATCGTGAACGTCAACGAAACCGCGTGCGAGCACCTTCGCCTCGGCCGCGCAGAGCTTCTGCGCAAATATTTCTGGGATCTGGACGACTCTGGCCTGCCAGCCGCGCCCACCGCGCACCTGGATACCGTCTGCCAGCTCGGCCGGGCCAGTTTCGAATTGACCTACCTTCGACCGGACAGGACCAGGCTGGTCTTCGATACCCATATGCGTGTGATCGAGTACGGCGGCGGGCCAGCCATCATTGCGGTTGCCCGAGAGGTCAGCGAACACAAACGTATTGGCGATGAGTTGCGCCACTTGACCGCGGAGCTCGAACATCGGGTGGCCATCCGCACCGCCGAGCTGGAAGGCTCGAACATCGCACTGGCCGAGGCCAAGGCGGAGGCAGAGCGCGCCAATCGCGCCAAGAGCCTGTTTCTGGCCAGCATGTCGCACGAGATCCGCACCCCGCTCAACGCCATCCTGGGATTTTCCCAGCTGCTTCTGCGCGACCCCGCCGTGGCGCCCGAACATCGCGAACAGCTCACCACGATCAACCGTTCGGGCGAGCATTTGCTGGCTCTGATCAACGACATTCTGGAAATGTCGAAGATCGAAGCTGGGCGCTCCCACGTCCGCCTCACCACCTTCGATCTAGGTGCGCTGGTCGGCGACATCGCGGCCATGTTCAAACAGCGCGCACAAAGCAAGGGTCTGTCGCTGGTGGTCAAGCTGTGTGACGACCTGCCAGCCGCCGTGGTATCGGATGAAAACAAGGTCCGTCAAGTCTTCATCAACCTGCTCGGCAATGCCGTGAAGTTCACCCAGCGTGGCCAAATCACGTGGAGCATCGGAACCAGGCAAGCGCCCGAGGGCTGGCGACTGGTCACCGCCGTCGAAGACACGGGCCCGGGCATCGACCGCGCCGATCTCGGCCGATTGTTCGACAAGTTCGCCCAGACGACGCTTGGTATTCGCGCCGGTGGCACGGGCCTGGGTCTCGCCATCAGCCGCGAATTCGCGCGTCTGCTGGGCGGCGATGTCATCGTGTTAAGCGAGCCAGGGAGAGGAAGCTGTTTCCGATTCGATATTCCGCTCGTGGCCGGCCGACCGTCCGAGCTCCAAGACAGTTCGGCGCATCGGCGGATCGCTGGCATCAAGCCCGGCACCGGTCCCTGGCGCATCCTCGTCGTAGACGACCAAGCCGACAGCCGCGAGCTGCTTGTCAAAATCCTGTCCTCGGTAGGATTCGAGACCTGCGAGGCCAGCGACGGCGCGCAAGCCGTGCAGGCCTTCGAGATCTTGCAGCCGCACGCCATCCTCATGGATCTGCGCATGCCGCGCATGGATGGCTTCGAGAGCACGCGCAGGATCAAGCAAAGCGAGCTTGGCCGGCACACCCCCATCATCGCGGTGACAGCCAGCACCTTCGAGGAAGATCGCCAGCGCGCGCTCGACGGCAACATGGACGACTTCGTGGGTAAGCCCTTCCATGATGTGGAGGTTCTGGAAATCCTTCGCCATCACCTCCCACTCGAATACATCACCATCGAGGATTCGCGCACCCCAACCCCGGCGAGCTTGCCCATCGGTCTCGAGGACTGGCAGACCGCCGCGCTCTCCAATGCCCCGACGCGTCTTCTGGAAGAGTTGCGTTCAGCCACCGTCGCGGCGGAGTATGATAGGGCCTTGGAAATTGTAAGTGACTTGGCCGACACGGCGCCGGCCGCCGCCGAGGAGTTGCGCAGGCTGGTACGCGCGTACGACTACCAGGGCGTCATCGACCGTTTGGGAAGCTAGCCAGCCATGCGTGAAAGCCCGTCCCCGGACCTCTCAAGCCCGAGCATCTTGGTGGTCGACGATACCCCGGCCAACCTGCAGATGCTGGCGGACATGCTCAAGCGGCGCGGCTACCGGGCACGTCCCGTACCCAGCGGCCGACTGGCCTTGCAGGCCGCCAAGGCCGATCCCCCGGATCTCATCCTACTCGACGTCAACATGCCCGAGATGGACGGTTACGAGGTGTGCGCCGAATTGAAGAAGGACCAAGTCCTGGCGGCGATCCCCGTCATCTTCATCAGCGCCTACGGGGAAACCGCGGACAAGATGCGCGCCTTTTCCGCGGGTGGGCTCGACTACATCACCAAGCCCTTTCACGTTGAAGAGGTCGAAGCCCGGGTCGCCATCCACCTGCAATTGCGCCGGCAGCAGCGCGAGCTTGAAAATCTGCTGGCCAAGCAGCGTGAACTGGAGGACATGCGCGACAGCATGGTGCACATGATCGTCCACGACCTGCGCGCGCCACTCACGGCGGTCTTCAACTACCTTGATCTGGTTCGCGAACAGGAGGCGGGCTTCATCTCGCCCGATTCCATGCAGAACCTCGATCTGGCCATGAAGGCCTCGCGCTGGATGGTGCAGATGGTGAATGTCTTGCTCGATGCCAGCAAGATCGAGTCGGGGCAGATGCTCCTGCGCATCACCGAGTGCGACGTGGGCGACGTGGTTGCCGACGCCATCGATGCCATACGCTCGCTCGCAGACGAGAAGAACGTGCTGTACCAGACCACCCACCTGCGCGCCGCTGTCGACCGCGATGCCATCGCGCGCGTGGTCCAGAATCTGGTCACCAATGCCGTCAAGTTGACCCCGCCGGGCGGTGACGTCCGCGTTTCGGTTCACAGCAAGGACGAAACCTTGCGCGTGCAGGTCACCGATAACGGTCCCGGCATCGCCGCCGAACACCATCCTAAGATCTTCGAGAAGTTCGGCCAACTCGACAACAACGTCCGGCAAAGTATCCCCTCGTCGGGTCTCGGCCTCTACTTCTGCAAGCTGGCCGTCGAGGCCCATGGCGGTCACATCGGAGTGGACAGCGAGGTCGGTCAAGGCAGTACCTTCTGGTTCGAGCTGCCCCTGCACGGTCCGGCCACGTAGATACAGCGTAGCGACCTACGGCTGGCCCAGCCCGACCCGCCGGCTGAAGGGACCCGAGAAGGTTCCCCTGGCATTCAGAACGTCGTGAACCTCCCGCCACTGCGGGTAGCTCGTGCCGTACATGGCAAGAAGGCGTTCATGCGTGACGTGGTTGAGCTTCGCCCAGTGGGGCCGCGCACCGAACGGTTGCAACTCTCGCTCCATGCGCTCCATGATGCGTTCGTATCCTTTCACACCGGCAAGCGTGACTATCTCGATCATGCACGTGTCCCGCTTGTGCATCGGGGATAGCAACGCTTGGGTGGCGCGCACGAAGCGCACACCCAGGGGCACCGTCATGTACAGGTGCTCCTCTCGGGCCAGCTCTTCCGCCACAACAAGCACCCGATCAATGGCGTCGAGGTACCGATCGCCCTCGACCGGCACGCCAAGCTCCATGGAGAGAACGGGAATGAGGTTGGCGTCGCCGAGGTTGAGCACCTTGAAGCTCTTGTCCGTGTAGTCGTCGTCGGTCAGAAAATCGATGGCCGTATTCAAAAGAAGCCTGATCTTGCGCGGCCAGAAGCGGGCCAGGAAGCGCAGCCACCAGGCAGAGATCTCCAGCAGGGCCCGGTACCTGACAAAGATGGCGCGCTCCCGATCGCCAGGCGTTTGCGTCTCGCTCCGGCTGGTAACCAGACAGCGATTGTGGCCGAAAAGGCTGTAGGGGCTAATCACCAATTCGTAGTGTTCGGCCGTGCGCCGGATGCCTCCATCTTGCAGCGACGCCTTGAGCTCGCTCCAGTTCGTAGCGGTGCGGGTTTCCTTGAGTAGGAACGCGGAGCGTACCTCCAAGACGACGGAGTGGATGAGACCGAGACAGCCCATGCTCACAATCGCGGCATTGAACCATTGATCGTCCTGGACCAACACGTGGCGGTTCGCATCCGGATAGGCCTTCGCGTAGGCTGCGGCGTCGGTTAGGGCTCGTCCGGAAGCAACCGAAGGTTCGATGCGGAACACCTTGCCCTCATTCCCCACAAGCTCCATGGAGCGGATGAAATCGCACATGGGGCTGAAGGAGATCCCCGAGCCGTGGGTCGAAGTCGAGGTCGCTCCGCAGATGGCCTGGCCGTCGAACCCGCCCATGTTGAAAAGCGCCAGGCCACGCTCGTCAAGGATGTCGTTGAGCTCACGCACCGTGAGCCCGCACTCCACCTGCACCAAGTGCGCGCGCGGAAACGGCAACTCGGCGCGCAGCTGGTAGTCGTCGACTTGGCCCACGCGCTTCATTTGATCCGTGTGGACAAGAAAGTCATCGGTCTTGGCGACGTCCGACCACGAGTGGGCGGACCCCACGGCACGCACGGTCGTTCCATCGCCCTCTGCGCGCTTCACGATCTCCTGTAGGTCGTCGATGGACTCGGGCCAAAAGCTCAGCTTCGGCGTCGCGGACTGGTTTCGCCCGACGTTCCACCAGGGCACCCGTTCTTCGATTCGCATGGTGCTTGGGATGCTCGTGGCCTCGGCGAGGTGTCCGGGTATTCGACTGTGCGTCCCAGCACGAAATGCCCCAAGGACCCCGATTGAAGGTTGGCGTGAATCATGTAATGAGAAGGCCACATGCGGCCCGTTCTTCGCGGCGTTTTTGGAATTTGCGTCATCCTGTGCTTCGCGCCTAGGTCGGGCCTTGCCCAGACCAACGCCAAGGCCGAGGCGCGCCAACACCACGCCCTTGGACTGGCGAGCATGAAGAACAAGGCCTTCGGAGAAGCCATCGCCGAGCTCAACCAAGCCTATGATCTCGGCCACGACTTCGCCGTGCTCTATGACATCGGCCAGGCCTACGTCGCCATGGAGCAACCAGTGTTCGCGGTCAAGATGCTGAAGAAGTATCTCGCCGACGGCGGCAAGCAGGTACCCGCAGCCCGCCGCAAGGAGGCCGAGGCCACCCTCGCCGCCCAGCAGTGGCGCATCGCCAGCGTGACCATTCACGCCACCGTCGATGGGGTGGTCTTGCGCGTGGACGGGCTTGCGGTGGGAAAAACGCCGCTGTCAGCGCCGCTGGAGCTCGGGGCGGGCCCGCACTTCCTGTCGGCGTCGGCCGAGGGCTACCGCCCTTGGAACCAGCCACTCGAGTTGGCGTGCGGCGAAAAGCGCGATCTGGAGATTCGCCTGGAACCGAGTGACACGACGCCGGCTGCGCCGGTTGCGGCCGTGCCCGTGCCCGTGGCGCCGACGGCTGTCATGACCCCGCCTGCGCCCCCACCAGTCCTGGCCGAGACGGCGACTGCACCCTCCCCCACCCCGACCCCGTTTCCGACGAGAACGGTCGTAGCCTATGCGCTCGGCGGTGCGGGCATTGCCGCGCTGGTGGTAGGGGGCGTGTACGGCGTCACGGCCATCACCGATCGCCACGACAGCAATGCAGCCTGTCCCCAGAACCAATGCACCCAGGCCGGTGTAGACCTCAACAACCAAGCGAAAACGGCCGCGCACGTCGCCGACATCGGCATCGGCGTGGGCCTGGTCAGTGTCGCGGTCGCGACCTACCTCCTGCTCCGGCCGGCCCAGGCCGAGGCCCCTCCAGCCACGGCGTCCGCGCCAGGCGTGCGGCTAGCCGCTGGGGTTGGCCCGAACCAGGCATCTGTCGGACTACGAGGTTCGTGGTGACGGCCGTGCGACCGCTCGCCGCGCTGGTTGTGCTCGCGTTCGCGTCGTCAGCGTGTGAGCTCGTCGCCGGTATCGGAGACCGCAAGCTCGCCTCCGGTGGTACGACCGGCAACAACCCGAGTTTCGGTGGTCATTCCGGCAGTGATACCGCCGCGAGCGGCGGCCGATCGGGCCCGGGCGGAACTGCGGGAAGCGGTGCGGGCCCAGGGAGTGGTGGCGCCTTGCCCACGGGCGGCGCGACTGGCAACGGTGGCAATCCACTCGGAGGTGCCTCCGGCTCCGGCGGTGCCAGCGCTGACGGCGGCACGCCCGGCAGCGGCGGCAGCACCGTTGACGGCGGCACCATCAACACGGGTGGCGTACCGAACACCGGTGGCACGGCACGAACCGGTGGCATCACCGGCCAGGGTGGCGCGAAGACCGACGGGGCAATGGACGCGCAGGATGCGAAGGATGCGGCGGCCGATGTGGCCGGCTGCTCGGTCGTGGGTGGGCTTGGCACGGGCAATGGCCTTCTGGGCGAGTACTTCCCAAACACCTCTCTGACCGGCATGGTGTTTTCGCGTATCGACGCCACAATCAACTACGATTGGGCTTCGAACGCACCGGAGATGGGCCTGCCCACGGACGGGTTCTCGGTGCGCTGGACTGGCCAAGTACAGCCGCGCTTCTCGGGCCGCTACACCTTCTACACGAACACGGACGATGGGGTTCGGCTGTGGATCAATGGCAGCCAAATCATCAACGACTGGAACGACCACATGGCGACCGAAAACTCGGGCGTCGCCGATCTGGTGGCCGGCCAGAAGTACGACCTCAAGATGGAATACTACGAGTCGGCCCAACTGGCCGTCGCGCAGCTGTCCTGGTCAAGCAATTGCCAAGCCCGCGAGATCATCCCGCCAAGCCAGCTCTACAGCCCGCCCCCCGTGTGCGACACCATCGCCGCCGGCACGGGCACGGGCCTCGTGGGTCAGTATTTCGACAATCAAGACCTCACCGCCTTGCGCGTGACCCGCACCGACCCCATGGTCTCCTTCGCATGGGCCGACGGCACATCGCCCGACCCGACGATCGCGGTCGGCAGCTACTCGGTCCGTTGGACAGGTCAGCTGCAAGCGCGCAGCAGCGGCTTCACCACGCTCTCTGTGATTTCCGACGACGGCGCGCGCCTATTCGTCAACGACGCCTTGGTCATCGACGACTGGAACGCGCACCAGGGCACCGAGGATATGGCCACCATCGCCACCACCGCGGGGCAGACCTACAACGTTAGGCTCGAGTACTTCGAGCAAAGCGGCGGCGGGCAGGTCCAGCTGCTGTGGGGCAGCCCGTGCCAGACCAAGGAGATCATCCCGCAGACGCAGCTCTATCCGAGCTACGCCGGCATGGTCTGCACCACGCCTGGCGCAGGCACGGGCAGCGGGCTGCGCGGTGATTACTACAACAACATGGATTTCACCAGCTTCGCGGTCACCCACCCGGCCGAGGCGATCAACTTCGACTGGGGCACGGGCGCCGCGGATCCCAGCGTTGGGCCCGACACCTTCTCCGTGCGCTGGACGGGCAAGCTGTTGGCCCGCTACACCGGCGGGACCACCTTCCGCACGTGGTCGGACGACGGCGTGCGCCTGTGGATCGACGGACAGCTCATCGTCGACAACTGGACCGATCACCAGGCCGCAGAAAACGCGGGGCTGGCCTACCTTGTGGCGGGCCAACTCCACGACGTGAAGTTGGAGTTCCACGAGAACCTGGAAAACGCCCTCATCAAGCTGCTCTGGTTCTCGCCGTGCCAGACCGAGGAGGCCATCCCAGCCAGCCGGCTCTTTCCGCCAGGCTACGTTCCGCCCGACGCTGGCATCGACGCTGGCCCCGATGCTAGTGCCGACGCCGGCCCGGACGCTGGCCCCGACCTCGCCGCGGAGACCGAAGCGGGCGCGCCGGACGGTGGCGGGCCCGAACCCTAGCTTCCTCAGAACGTCAGAGCGATCGCAGTCGCTCGCGATCTTTCGCAGAAGCGGCGGCGCGGGCCAGACCGACTTCTTCCGCCATGGCGCCCAGGAAGGCATCGATGGTGGCGTCGGGCAGCTCGCCCATGTTGGCGATTTGGATGTGATGGGCGCCGAGCTCGCCCTTGCAGCGGTAGATGATGAAGCCGCGCTCCTTCAGGCGCGCATACAGGGCATCGATCTGGACGAAGGAAGGCACGCGCGCGGTCATAATGGTGTGCGATTCGCGCCCAGTGTTGGTGAAGGATTGGAAGCCCAGATCGGCCAGCACGCGCCGGATGAGCAGGTTGCGCCTGCGGTAGGTTTCGCGTCGGGCCTGCACGCCGCCCTGTTCGAAGAGCTCATCCAGGGCCTTCTCGAGAGCGAAGAAGGACGACACGGCCGGGGTAAACGGGGTCTGCGCCACCTCGGTCAGGTAGCGGCGGTAGCGCTTCAGATCCAGGTAGTACACCCGTGGCGGAATGTCCGCGATGCGCGGCCACACACCCGGCGCCACGCACACGAAGGACACGCCCGACACCGAGTGCAAACACTTGTTCGCGGACGAGAAGCACACGTCGATGTTGTCGCGGACCACGTCGATATCCTCGGCCCCTAGCGACGACACGGCATCCACCACCAGGGTCACCGAGCGCGCGCGACAGATGCGCCCCACCGCGCCCACGGGATTGACCACGCCGATGGAGGTCTCGTGGTGAATCATGGCCACCACCGCGATGTCAGGATCGGCGACGAGCATGGCCTCCAGGGCTGCCGGATCGGGCAAGGTTCCCCACGGACAGGACAGCGACACGTGCGGGAACCTGTGCAGGCGCGCGATCTCGCCCAGCCGCTCGCCGAAGGCGCCGTTGGACACGGTCAAGACCTTCTTGCCCTCGGGTACGACCGAGGAGAGCGCCATTTCCATGGCCGCGGTTCCGGAGCCGGTGAGCAGCAGCATTTCGTGTTCTTCGGAAGCGCCGAACACGGGACGCAGCTTCTGTTGCAGGCGGCGCACCACGCCCGAATAGTCGTCGTCGCGGTGGCAGATGTCGTAGTGAACCAGGGCGGCCTTCACGCCCGCCGAGGTCACCACCGGCCCGGGATTGAACAACGTGTAGCGCGGCAGGTTCTTTTCCGCCAGCAAGCTCTCGATGAGCGCCAAGGTATCGGCGCCGGTCGTACGCGATGCCGGCAAGGTGCCCGGGTGAAGCAGATCGTCGCCGTAGACGCGCAAAAGCCATTCGGCGTGCAACCGCATTTCGGCGGAATCAACGTCCTGCCAGATGGCGCCAGCCACATCGTGCGCGACCACCAGCCCGCGCCGCGCGGCCTCGGCAACGCCCTCGGTCAGCGAGGGAGCCTTGCTCTTCGCCAGATCGTCGAGGCACGCCACCAGCGTGGGCGACATCACGAACAGCCCGGTGCTGACGGCGTCGTGATCCGCAAGATTCTTGCCGATGGCGGACACGCGTTTGTCCCGGCTTTGGTGATCCCACAGCTTGACCTTGGTGGCATCGTCGAAATCGAAAACCCGCGACAGGTCAGAATCCACGGCCAGCACCGTCAATTCGCCTTCGCACGGCTGCTGCGCCATCTCCCGAACCAGGTGGGGTGCCGCGATCTGATCCGACATGACCAGCAGGGTGCGCTCGGTGATGAACGTGCGCGCAGATAGAACCGACAGGCCGTTGGGCCGCTCCCAGGCCGGATTGTCGAAGAACGTCAGCTCGGGCAACGCGCCCTCCGCCCGTTTCATGGCCTCGACGTCCTGGCGCACGCGCTGGGCATCGAAGCCCAGGGTGATGGCAACGCGACGGATCCCAGCGCTAGCCAGGACGCGTAGGGTGCGCAGAAGCAGGGGACTGCCACCCACCTTGACCAGACAATTGGCGGTCCCGGACTCGGTTACGGGCCGCCCCTGTCCGGCGGCCAAGATCAACGCTTGACGGATGGTGCCCAAAACAGGGCGAGAGTACCACGATGGCGATGGCCTGCGAGGTCTGCGTTCACCGTTCCCGGCCCGTGAGGAACCGGCCCCTGCCTCCCGCGTGGGCTAGTGCTGCTTGCTGACGGCGCGCGCGCTGTCGGCCACGGCCGCGCCGGCGCGCACGCGCAACCTGTACACCGAGTTCTCGGTCTCGACGTAGATGTCGGGCTCGCCGAATTCGCCAAGCACGCGCCGAACCGGCGTGGTCACCATGCGGTGCCCGCTGGGCTCGCGAAAGATCACCATGCCGCGACCGATGGTGGGGTAGCTGATAAGAAATCCCTGAAAGGCACGGCCCAAGCTGACCACGCTTGAAGGATCACGCGAGTTATCACGTATTTTTGTAGCCGTGATGCTGACCATGCCGAATCCCTGAAAGGCAGTTTAGCATAAACGCCGCTGGCGCTATACTGTCGACGAAGATGGCGAAGCCGCCCCGCAGCCCCTTGCTTGGGTACAACCACAACGTCAAGTACGGTGGGCATATCTTCCACGTGCAAACCGAGGATTCAGGCCCGGGAAATCCCCATCTTTTCACGCACTTGTTCTTCGAGGGCAGCATCCTGGCCAGCAAGCGCGGCCAGTACGAACCCAGCCTGCCCGAAGACGAAGTGCGGACCATGATGCAGGCCCAGCACAAGGCCATCCTGAAGGAACTGAAGCAGGCGGCCTTCGACGAACGCATCACCCGGTTCTTCGAAATGCGCGGGGAAACCTTTCGCGCCGACGAATTCTTTACCGGGAAAGTGGACGTACCCGAGCCCATTGCGACCCCCGGCCCGGTGGCCATGGCACCTGCCGACGCGCCGGCCGCGGTCGAGGTGCTCGATCTCGACGCGCTCCCTGTCACCCCGCCCGAGCGGGCAAGCACCCCGGAGCCACTTCCCATTCACGTCACCAAGCCGGCCGTGCCGGGTCCGGGCACTTATACCTTCCGCCGCCCCACGCGCGAACAGTTCAGCAACGACCCTGCCTCGCCCGCGTCGCCGCCGAAACAGCAGCCAGTGGCGACTGTGCGCCCGGCGGGAGTCCGCCCCATCACGCCCGTGGTTGTGCAGCGCCAGGTCATCGTGGGGGCCGGAGCACCACCCACAACGTCTTTGCGCAAGCCCACGACGACCCCGGTACGGAGGCGCCCCGTGTCAGGCGGGCCCTATGTCGTCAAGCAAGGCAGCCACGCCAACATCGCCGGTTCTGGCAGCGGCCACACCACTGAGCCGTCGCCACGCCCCGTTGCACCGGCGTCGGACGCCGCCCAGGCGCCCCGCACGGCCGAACCCAAGCGCTCCCCCACCCAGGAAGGGGCCCCCAGCGTTTTCGTGACCGATCAAAGCCTGGACGACGTCATCCTCGCCTATCTCTCCCAAGGCGAGAGGAAGCGCTAGCCGTGCCTCGACACCGCGAGCGGTCGCTGCCCACCGGGCGCGGCCCGCACTCGCCATTCGATTGTCTTCTTGAGCTGCTGCTTGGGTTGCTGGTGGTTTCGGGCTGCGGAAGCAGCCGGACGACGCCGGATGCGGCAAACGCCATCGTCGATGCGGGTCCGCACGAAGACGACAGTGCGACGGGTAGTGCGCCCAAGCTCGACGCCAAGCCCGGGCTTGGCGGTGGATCAGCTTGCGCCGCCTCGGAGGAATGCCTTTCGGGTGCGTGCACCCTCGGCCGATGCTCCGACTGGGCGCACGCCATGCGAATTGCCGTCGATACCACGCCGAGCGGCGCGGACGTCGGCGAGACCATCTCGGCGTTCCCGCTGCTCGTCCGACTGAACGCCATGAACTTTGTCTTCGCGGAAGCGCGGCCGGACGGCGCCGATATTCGCTTTCTGGATGCCAGCGGCAACACCCTGGCCCACGACATCGAGCGTTGGGATGCGGGCAATGCCTTGGCAGAGATCTGGGTGCTCGTCCCGCGCATTGCGGGTAACAGCCGCAGCAACCTGATCGTGATGTATTGGGGCAACCAGCTCTCGGCGTCGGCCTCGTCTGGACCGTCGGTGTTCGGGGATTTCTCCTGCGCCTTTCACATGGGCCAGAACCCCACCAGCAGCGTCCTGCAGATGGACGATGCTTCAGGGCAAGGCAATCCCGGCACCGTGCAAAGCGTATCCGCCACGGACCCACGCGATGAGGGCATCAGCGGCAGCGGGCTGGCCCTGGACGGCGAGTCAGTCCTGACCACCTTCCGGCGGCTGGCCGCGCCGCAACCGATGACGCTCTCGGTGTGGCTCAAGACGACCAGCGAGAGCGGGGGCGGCATCGCCGGATTCGCCAGCAAGCTGCTCAGCAACGAGGTCGTCCACGATCGCGCGATCGCGATGGATCCCAGTGGCCAGTTGTCTTTCTCGATCTTGCACGGTGGTGTCCCGGAAACGGTCGCAAGCCTAGCCACCTACAACGACGGCAGGTGGCACCTCATCACCGCGCGATTCTCGACTTCGGGGCAGTACCTGTTCGTCGATGGCGAGGCGGTGGCCGATGACCCCACCTTGACCAGCGCCGACTCGTACTCGGGATTCTGGCGGTTTGGCGAAGAGCCCGCGGTCGCGCCCTCCGAGGGCACCAGCGATTCCGATAGCAGCTCGGGCTACTACATCTCCGGCCTCATCGACGAAGCCCGCGTCAGCACCAGCGAGCTGAGCGACGACTGGATCAAGCTCGCCTATGCAACCCAGCGCCCAGGAGCGACGGCCGTCATCTACGCAGCCAGGCCCTAGGTTGACCTACTTGTTCATCTGGCCGGTGTCGACCACACGCACGCCGGCTGGCGGGGTCCACTTGAAGACGGAGTCAGCGACCTTACCGTTCACTTCCAAGCCGTCGAAGGTGAAGTGGTTGGTATTGCCCTGCGAATCCACGAGCACGCTTTCGCGCACCAGGAATTCCTTGGGATCGACCACGAACAAGATCGACTTGTAGGCCGACTGGGGCTGCTTGGGTGCGAGCGCCAGACGAAAATCCCCTGGGCGACCGTGCTTGGCATCCTTGGCGAAGGTCACGTCGAATTCGTCGACGATCCTGCCCTTGCCCATGAGGAAGGCCAGCGCCGCGGGCAACTGCGAGGTCTTGAGATCCTGTTTGAAGGCTTGCTTCTCGGAGGGCTCGTAGAGCCAAAGCACCTGGCCGTTCGAAAGAAACATGCGCGGCTCGGGCTTGTCGTAGTCCCAGCGCATGCGCCCCGGCTTCTTGAACGTGATGGTGCCGGTCGACAGCGTGGCCCTGCCCACGATGGCGCGGCTGTAGTTCTGCGAAAACCGGGCGTGGAAATCCTTGGCCTGGTCGTAGCGCTTCTGCATGCGGTCGAGCACCGTGTGCAAGTCGAGCTTGCCGTTTGCGGGTGCGGCGGATGCGGGAACCGGCGCGGCAGGCGCGGCGCTAGGTGCGGGCAAGGTCCCCGCAGCGAGAAAGAGAGCAACGAGAAGCGTGGTCATGGAAGGCAGCTTAGCGCAACCAGCGTGCATCGTCGGGGGAAGAAAACCACAGAGAACACAGAGGACACAGAGACGGACGAGATGAGGAAAGGCTCCGATCCGAATCCGAACCCTTTCCCTTCCCTTCCGCCCTCTGTGTCCTCTGTGTCCTCTGTGGTGAAATTCAGATCCGACTACGCGCCGGGCTGGCTGAGGTACTCGCCACGCGGGGCGATCACTTCGCGGGGCTTGATGCCGTTGGACGGACCGACGAGACCTTCGCGTTCCATCTGCTCGACCATGCGCGCGGCGCGGTTGTAGCCGATTTGCAGGCGGCGCTGGATGAAGGACACGCTGGCCTGGCGGGTGTCGCACACGATGGCGATGGCCTGATCGTAGAGATCGTCGTGGAAGTCGTCGAGCGCCGCAGCGCCCTCGCCGTCTTCCTCGTCGCGCGCCACGAGAATATTCATGTCGTAAACCGGCTTGGCCTGCTTCTTCAGGAAGTCGACCACGCGATGGACTTCGTCGTCCGACAAGAAGGCGCCCTGGATGCGGCGGAGCTTGGTGCCGCGATCCGAGAACAGCATGTCGCCGTTGCCGAGCAAGGTCTCGGCGCCGGGCTGGCCCATGATGGTGCGTGAATCGATCTGCGAGGCGACCTGCAGGGCGATGCGGCTGGGGAAGTTGGCTTTGATGACGCCCGTGATGACGTCCACGGACGGACGCTGGGTGGCCAGGATAAGGTGCAGGCCGGCGGCGCGCGCCTTTTGCGCCAAGCGTGCCACCGCGGTGTCCACGTCCTTGGACGCGACCATCATGAGGTCGGCGAACTCGTCGATGACGATGACGATGAAGGGCAGCTTGCGCGCAGGCGGTTCGGGGTTTTCCTTGGCGGCCTGGGCCGCGGCGGCCTTGGCCGAGATCTCCTCGGCCATCTGGGCGCTGATGGCGCCGTCACTCGCTTCGGGCATGGGGCCACTCTCGGCATCGACCTCGACCTCGTGCTCCTGCCCGTCCGCATCGGCCATGACCAGCTTGAGGCGCTTGCTGCGCTTGGAATGCGTCTCGTCCAAGTCGGCCTTCACCTCGGCCTTGTTCTGCTCGGCCTCGATTTTGGCGTTGTAGCTGGAAATATCGCGCACGCCGCTCTTGGCCAGCAGCTCGTAGCGCCGCTCCATCTCGTCCACGGCCCAGCGCAACGCCAGCGCAGCCTTCTTGGGATCGGTCACCACCGGCAGCAGCAGGTGTGGGATGCCTTCGTAGATCGACAGCTCGAGCATCTTCGGGTCGACCATGATGAAGCGCACCTCCTCGGGCGTCGCCGAGTACAGGATGCTGGTGATCATGCCGTTGACGGCGACCGACTTGCCCGAACCCGTGGTGCCCGCGACCAGGAGGTGCGGCATCTTGGACAGGTTCACGCTGACCGGCGCGCCCTTGGTGTCCTTGCCCAGGCAGATTTGCACCTTCGAGGCCGACTTGCGGAAGCTGTCGTCTTCGAGGATTTCCTTGAGATAGACCGTCTCGCGCTTCTTGTTCGGGATCTCGATACCGACTACGGCCTTGCCCGGGATGGGCGCCACGATACGCACCGACTGCGCTTCCAGCGCCATGGCCAGATCGTTTTCCAGCTGCACGATCTTGCCGGTGCGCGTGCCCGGCGCTGGCGCAAATTCGAAGGTGACGATAACCGGACCCATCTGGATCGCGGTCACCTTGCCGCGCACACCGTAGTTGCCCAGGGCTTGCTCCAGCCGCTCGGCCATGGCGCGCAAGGTGGCTTCGTCGGTTTCCGTGTCCGTGGGTGGGATGTATTCCAGCAAATCGGACGACGGCAATTGGAACGCGCCGTCGGAAAGACGGATGAACCCGGGACCATCGGTGGTGTCGTCGATGGCCTCGGCCTTCTCGACCGGGCGCGCGACGGGTGGAACGATCATCGGACCTGGATGGGCAAACGCCATCTCAGGCATGGTTTCGCTGGCCTCGGTGGGACCGTCGTCGAGAACGCTGGTCACCGGCGCAATGATGGCGATTTGCGACTGCGCGGCCGCTGCCACGGTCTCTTCTTCCTTCGCCTTGGCCACGTCCGCTTCGGCCATGGCGGCGCATTCGACGGCGGCCACCTCGGCCACCACCGCGGCAACCGCCCTCCGCTCATCGCTCTCGCGCGGTGCCACGCTGGCAGCAGAAGGCTCCTCATCGATGGCCGCCAGCGCTCTCGAATCCGTTGACGTCGACTCGCCGAGCGCGATGGTCGGGATTCCATCGCCGAGCGCGAAGGCCTCTTCGAGCGAGGGTTCGGATTCGGATTCGATTTGGCGCATGGCCGCCGCATCGGACGCACTCAATTTCTCAGACATCTCGGCGCCTTCATCGGCCGCGTCCTCGTCGGAAGCGTCTTCGGCGGCGGACTTCTCGGGGAACATGGCGACGACCACGCGGCCAAGTGCGCGCGCACCCGTCACCGTCGCGCGCCAGAAGACCCCGGCCGCCCACGTCGCCGCACGGCCGAGGTGACCGCCCGCCCAGGCCAGAGAATCGAGGACCTCGGACACCCGGATGTCGGTGAGCAGAAGAATGGCCGTGCACAAAACGGTGGTTGCCGCGAGCGCCGCCCCGACGCCGCCGATGAAGCTGGCCGCGATTTGACCCAAGTACTGGCCAAGCAATCCGCCTGGCCCGCGCAGAAGAACTTTGCCGTCCGAGAACGGCAAATGGCAAAGCACCGCCACAGACAAGAGCAGGGACAGAAACCCGACGGGTTCGATCAAGCTGCCGAGAAGCCGCTTGCCGCGACACATGCGAATCGCAACCACAAGGCTTGCCCCGATCAATAGGTACGAGGCGATGCCCGAAAACGAATAGATGGCTGCGGCGGCGGCCGCGCCCCCTGGTCCCATCAGCCGGCCATTGCCCGCCTGCATGGAGATGATCGAAACCAGCGAGAAGAGGCCGATGCCGAGGAGGCCGATGCCGAGAATTTCCCGGCGCCGTCCACTTGATTCACCCTTGTTCTTGGATGTGGCCATTTTGTACCTGGTGTGTGTCGGAGTATGTACTTCTCTTACTACCTATACCTACATCACCACCGTAGCCCCAGGCCCGGAACCGTCAAGTTTTCGGCCAACTATGAAGGTTCCGGCTCCCGCTCTCTTGACGCACATTACACCATTTCGCGTCATCACCCCTCGGCGTCGATCTTGCTTCGATCAGCACTAGAAAGGGGTCGCTGACCAATGAATCCCCGATACCAT
>Ga0302321_100001435_pt1 | contig 20370 bp, 19 predicted proteins | sample Fen_T0_1_FD_202505 | JGI IMG/M metagenome (GOLD analysis project Ga0302321, IMG submission 202505) | Peat permafrost microbial communities from Stordalen Mire near Abisko, Sweden - Fen_T0_1 | ecosystem: Environmental > Terrestrial > Soil > Wetlands > Permafrost | place: Sweden: Abisko...
TTCGGCCGCAAGCAGTTGCTCCAACCTGTCCTCCTGAATCTGAATCAGGTCGCCGAAGGTGTCGAGAAGATGCTTCGGCGGATCCTTGGCGAAGACATCGACTTTATCCAGGTTCTCGCACCCGATCTTGGCGTGGTGCGAGCCGATCCTGGCCAGATAGAACAAGTGCTCATGAACTTGGTAGTCAACGCGCGCGACGCCATGTCGGAGGGAGGCAAGCTGACCATCGAAACATCCAACGTCGAGGTCAACGATGCAGACGCGGCACTCCACGTGGCCATGAAGCCAGGTAGCTACGTCCGAGTGGTGGTCACAGACACAGGATGCGGTATGGACGAGAAGACCCAGGCGAAGATCTTCGAGCCCTTCTTTACCACCAAGGCCAAAGACAAGGGGACCGGGCTCGGACTTTCCACGGTGTATGGCATCGTCAAGCAAAGCGGTGGCAACATCTGTGTGACCAGCGAACTAGGCCGGGGCACCTCATTCAAAATCCATCTTCCACGCCTACTTTCAGTCAGGGCGACATCTCCCCGACTCCGAGCAATTCAGAAGCCTGACGTGGGGACCGAAACCATCCTCGTCGTCGAGGATGAGGACGCAATCCGGAGAGTCGTGACGAAATCCCTTCAGTCGGTTGGCTATAACGTGCTGTCCGCAGGGGGTGCGGGCGAGGCGCTGCAAGTCGCTGCGCAGCACGCAGGTACGATCCATCTCCTTCTGACCGACGTGGTCATGCCGCGCATGAGCGGCAGAGGGCTCGCGCAAGAGCTCGCGAGAATTCGCCCCACGGTCAAGGTCCTTTACATGTCTGGCTATGACGACAACGCCTTCGTCCACAATGGCGCCGTCGATGAGGGAATCAATTTCATTGGCAAGCCATTCAGCGCGACAGACATGGCGCGCAAGGTTCGAGAGGTGCTCGATAGCGTTATGGAGGACATACCCGACGTCAATCGGTAATCGGCCGATACGAATGCCAAGGGTGATACGTGAATCGCGCTGGGTCTACGTCAACACTGCTTGTGGCAACCCACTTCCCAGACCAGAATTCCGAATACTAGAAACGGGATTGAGCGGCCGAGCTTGGACATGGATTTCCTCCGAATGTTGTTTGCCCCTGTCAGCAGGAACCGTGCCGTGCAGGGAGCGGCCGAAATCTTGCTGCTTGAGGCAGGCTCCCCTGCGTGGCTGCCGACACAGCCGACTTCGTCCTTCATAGTGAGCGAGTGGGCACGTCAATTTGACTTAACTAGCTGCTCTTCTCAGCCCGTGCGCACCGTAAGTCATTGAACTTCTTCGCTCCGGTGCGTGGCGTGAAAGCTGCTTTGGCCTAGTACCGTCTGTTCAAATGATTCAAGGAGCCCACATGCTTCAACATCCCCAAGAAGTTCCGACGGTCCCCACCACCGATTCACACCTAGAGAACACCAAGGAGCTCTACGGCGATAGGATCGCCGCTATCGATGGCGACATCGGCCATGTTCGGGACTTCTACTTTGACGACAAGATCTGGGTGATTCGCTATGCGATTGCCGATACCGGGTCCTGGCTGACCGGGCGGCTGGTCCTGCTCTCTCCCTATGCATTCGGGAAGTTGGACCAGCTCGACAAAACGCTACACATCAATCTGCGCAAGATGCAGATTCAAGACAGCCCTTCGATAGAATCGCACAAGCCCGTGTCTCGCCAATTCGAGGCCGACTACTACATGTATTACGGCTGGCCGGCCTATTGGGACGGCGGGGCCATGTGGGGACTCGGTGGCTACCCAGCCATCCTGCCGCGCTCGAAAGACGAAGTGGAGGCCTTTCAGAAGTACCATCACAGGGACGACAAGCATCTCCAAAGTGCGCGGGAAGTGGCCGGCTATCATCTTGAGGCGGCCGACGGCCAAATCGGCCAAGTAACAGGTTTCCTGGTCGACGATAGAAGTTGGGCCATTCGTGAACTGGTTGTCGAGACCGGCCACTGGTATTCGGGCAAAGAGATCCGAATCCCAACAGGTCGGGTCGAGCGAATCAGCTACAAGGAGTCCAAGGTCTACGTCAACCTCTCCAAAGCCGACATCCAGAAGACCGATGAACACGAGCTCGCCAAAGGGGACAGGGTTCGGACCAAGACCTGTTCATAGGCAAGTTCCAAGGAGCCAACATGACCAAGCATCCGCAAAGATCTCCCAACGTTTCACCTACGGGTCCGCACGTGGAGAATCTCAAGTATCTCTATGGTAACAAACTCGCCGCTCTGGATGGCGACATCGGCCACATTAGTGATTTCTACTTCGATGACCATGTCTGGGTCGTTCGCTACGCCGTCGCCAATACTGGGACCTGGCTGAGTGGACGCCTCGTCCTTCTCTCTCCACACGCCTTTGGCAAACTGGCCCCGTACGAGGAGACGTTGCACATCAATCTGCACAAGTCGCAGATCCAAGACTGCCCATCGATCGACTTGCACAAACCAGTCTCCCGCCAGTACGAAGTCGAGTACTACCGCTATTACGGCTGGCCAGCCTACTGGGCTGGAGACGCCATGTGGGGTGTGGGGGGATTTCCTGTCCTCGTACCACCGCTCAGAGACGAAATCGAGACCCAGCGTGTCTACTACCACCGTGACGACGAACATCTCCGAAGCACTCGGGAAGTCACCGGCTACCCTATCGAAGCCATCGACGGAAGAATCGGCCATGTATCTGGCTTCCTTGTGGACGACAGAAGTTGGGCAATTCGCGAAGTGGTCGTCGAGGCCGGCCACTGGTACTCGGGTAAGGAGATCCGAATCCCCGTCAGCAAGATCGAGCGAATCAGCTACAGGGAAACCAAGGTCGTCGTCAACCTCAGCAAAGCTGACATCCAGAAGACCGTGGACCACGGGCTTGCCCAAACCCATGAGCAAAGCGTTCAGCCGCATCCGTGAGGAGACGGCGGTCGCGTTGAGTTGAGCGGGAATCCTTCATGAGCCCGAATACGCCAGGCGAGGCTTCGCCACCGCCCCCTTCACGGGGCATGGACGCTCTCTTGGAGCTGGCCATGGACTTGCGCTGGTCGTGGAATCACTGTTCGGACGAGTTGTGGCGACGGCTCGACCCCGAGATTTGGGCCCTTACCCATCACCCCAATGTGGTATTGCAGACCGTTGCACGGAACAAGTTGGCAAGCGCGCTGGCCGATCCGGACTTCTGCCAGCTGCTGGACCGCCTGGTGCAGGCCCAGCGGCAAGCGGAAGCAGAGCCAGCGTGGTTTCAGGACAAGTTTCCCCAGGCTCCGCTGACTTGTGTCGCCTATTTCTGCATGGAATTCATGCTGAGCGAGGCGCTTCCCATCTATTCGGGCGGGCTCGGGAACGTGGCCGGCGATCACCTGAAGGCAGCCAGCGATCTCGGTGTTCCCGTGGTCGGTATCGGGTTGCTCTACCAGCACGGGTACTTTCGCCAGGTGATCGACCGCAACGGGGCCCAGCAAGCGCTTTATCCCTCTAGCGATCCTGCCCAATTGCCAATCGCCGCCGTGCACCAGCCCAACGGGGAGCCACTTCGGCTCGAAGTAGCGCTACCTGGCTCTTCCGTTTGGTTACGCGCGTGGCAGGTGCAGGTTGGTCGACAAAGACTCTACTTGCTGGATTCGAACGATGCGGCCAACATTCCCGTCCATCGTGGGATCACCAGCGAGCTGTATGGGGGTGGTCCGGAGTTGCGCTTGAAACAAGAAATCGTGCTCGGGCTGGGGGGCTGGCAATTGCTTGATGCGCTCGGGATCAAGCCTGACGTGTGCCATCTCAATGAAGGACACGCGGCTTTCGCCCTGCTGGAACGCGCGCGTTCTTTCATGAAGTCCACCGGGAATCCATTTGCCGTCGCATTGGCGGCGACGCGCGCCGGAAATCTTTTCACCACCCACACCGCCGTCGCCTCGGGTTTTGACATCTTCTCGCCGCCGTTGATGGAACAGTACTTTGGTCGGTACGCAAAAGAGGCACTTGGCCTGTCCATGCGCGAGCTCCTTGCCCTGGGCCGAAAAGATCCGACCGACGCGGACGAGCCATTCAATATGGCCTACCTGGCGATTCGCGGCAGTGGAGCAGTGAATGGCGTCAGTCGATTACACGGTCAGGTTAGCAGGCATATCTTCGCACCGCTGTTTCCACGGCGGCCAGAGAATGAGGTCCCGGTTGGCTACGTGACCAATGGCGTGCACATGCCGACCTGGGATTCCGTGGCCGCCGACAAACTTTGGACGGAGGCCTGTGGCAAGCCCCGATGGATGGGCACGTCAACCACCATCGCGGCGGATTTGCGCGAGGTCTCTGACGAGAACTTGTGGGCGATGCGCACGACGAACCGCAAGTCCCTGGTGGATTATGCCCGCGAGGGCATCGGCCGGCAGATGGCAGCAGTGGGAGCGGAGCCAGCGGCGATTGCCCGTACACAGGCCCGGCTGGATCCGCGGGTCATGACCCTCGGTTTTGCGCGTCGATTCGCAACCTACAAAAGACCGAACCTTCTCCTGCACGACCCTGACCGGTTGCTGAGTATCCTCAATCATCCGTCGCGGCCCACGCAGCTTATCCTGGCGGGCAAGGCACATCCCGCCGACCAAGCCGGACAAGCCCTGATTCAAGAGTGGACGCAGTTCATCGGTCGCAACGATGGGTCCGCACCGGTATTCTTCTTGGCGGACTACGACATGCTGTTGGCCGAACGGCTTGTGCAGGGGGTTGACGTCTGGATCAATACGCCCAGGCGCCCCTGGGAAGCCTGCGGCACCAGCGGCATGAAGGTCCTGATCAATGGGGGCATCAACGTCTCTGAACTGGACGGATGGTGGGCCGAGGCCTATGCGCCAGAAGTTGGCTGGGCCCTGGGTGACGGTCAGGAACACGATGACGATGCAGCCTGGGACGCCATCGAGGCCAATGACCTCTACGACAAGCTAGAGCGAGAAGTGATTCCGGAGTTCTTTGCACGTAACGAGCAAGGCATCCCCACGGCCTGGGTGGCACGCATGCGCGAAAGCATGGCCCGGCTCACGCCAAGGTTTTCCGCCAGTCGAACAGTGCGCGAGTACACAGAGCAACACTATCTTCCCTGTGCCCGTGCCTACCAAGTCAATGCCTCCGACCGCGGCACAGCGGCTCGAAGACTCATCGATGGCCAAAACACCCTGGCACGAAAGCTGGAGGGAATACGCTTCGGCGCCGTCAGCGTGGAAACCCAAGGGGCCGAACACCACATCGGCGTTGAGGTGTTCCTGAAGGACGTCAGTCCAGACACGGTACGGGTCGAGCTCTATGCCGACGGAGACAAGGGCGGAGGTGCGGTGGAGAAGGAGATGACGGGGACGCTTCAACCTGCAACCTCAGGGGGAATCTCCGCCTACCACGCCGCCGTTTCATCCACCCGGCCGGCAGCGGACTACACGGCACGCATCATGGTGAAGCACGACCCGCTCTCGCAGGATCTGGAGCCGGGATGGATGCTTTGGCAGAAGTGAACCAGCCGTGACCGTCGCGCCAGAATCGGTGGTGCTGCTCGACGGGGGTGGACAAGCTTATCCGCGTATGCTGCTGGGCATCGAGCAGGCACAACGAACGATTCACCTCGAAGTGTACGCCTTCACGCCGACGGGTGTTGGGGCGCGCTTTATCGAGGCGCTGGGACTTGCGGCTCGCCGCGGTGTGAAGGTGCAGGTTCAAATCGACGGCTGGGGCTCAGCGCTGGGAGGCCGGACCGTTGCGGACCTGCTAGGGGCCTCGGGTTGTTCTGCCCGCATCTACAACCGCATGCTGGCGCTCTTGGTTGGTCGCTTTGGTCGCAACCATCGCAAGATTCTTCTCATTGACGACAAAGTGGCCTTTCTTGGCGGCATCAACATTGGCGACGAGAATGTCGATCAAGGCGCACGGCTGGCCTGGGCTGACCTGGCGCTAGAGATCCGTGGGCCGCAATGCGCGCATCTGGGCAGGATGATCCGTGGCGAGTCAGGCCATTCGTTCGGTAGTGCCTTGCAGCTCCACCTTTGTGGACTTGGCGGCGGCTGGCGTTTACGCCGTCGCTACCTTAAAGCCTTCGCCACCGCACGCCGGCGAATCTACGTGGCCCATGGCTACTTTCTTCCCGACCGCGGCATCGTCCGCGCCATCACGTCTGCCGCGCGCCGCGGTGTCAAGGTTCGACTGTTGCTTGCTGGCCAGTGCGACGTGCCCTTCGCCCGCGCGGCGACGAGAAGTCTTTATCGCCGTCTTTTGCGGGCGGGCGTTGCGATCCACGAGTGGAATGATTCGGTCCTGCACGCCAAGGTCGCGACCGTCGACGGGCGTCGCCTGCTGGTGGGGAGCTTCAATTTGGATCCGCTTTCGCTGGCCAATCAGGAGACGCTGGTGGAAGTCACCGACACGCACCTTGTGGGGCAGGCCGATGCCTGGATAGAGGACCATTTCTTGCGGGCGCGGCCGATGACTGCGGTGGAAGCGAGTACGTGGCGCCAACGCTGGTTGCTCGATCCCCTCGGCCGGCTCGTCGCCCGACTGGCCGACATGATTGGCGTCATCATCGCAAGGCGCAAGCGGAGCAAGCGGCGTCCCCAAGTGGCACCCGGCCACAGTCCTTAAGGCTCCCATTAGCTTCACTCGAAGCGTAGGGCATCGATTGGATTCATCCGCGCGGCTTTGCGGGCTGGGTAGAAACCAAAGACCACGCCGATGGCCATGGAGATCCCGAAGGCCACGGAGATCCACAGCGGCGAGACCACGAACGGCCATCCCATGGTCGAGGCGAGCGTCATGGCACCCGCTATTCCAAGCGCGATCCCAATCAAACCACCGGCCGCCGAGAGCACCACCGCCTCCACTAGAAATTGCAGCAGCACCTTGTTCTCGCTGGCGCCAATGGCCAGACGGATCCCGATCTCGCGCGTTCGCTCGGTCACTGACACCAGCATGATGTTCATGATGCCGATGCCACCCACCAGCAGCGACACCGCGGCGACGTTGCGGAGCATGCCCGTCTGGGCGTCGGCGGCCTTCTCTTGCGTGGCGGCCAGATCTGCCAGGTTGCGCACGGTGAAATCGTCGAGCTGGCCATCCGATAGTCGATGCTGCTGACGGAGGACGCCGATGACCTGTGTCTGGGCGTGCGACACCTCGTCCGGCGAAATGGCCGAGACCAGGATGCTGCCGACGTGGATGCGATCTTGGCTCATCATGCGGGACTTGAAGGTCACCCAGGGCATGACCACCAGATCGTCCTGGTCCTGGCCTTGCGATGACTGTCCCTTGCCCGCGAGCACTCCCACCACCTGACAGGGCATGGCCTTTGCGCGCACGACCTGGCCCAGTGGCTCGCCCGAGCCGAATAGCTGTGCCGCCACCGTCTGGCCGAGCACGCACACCTTGGCGCCCGAGTCGGATTCGCTGTCGTTGAAGATTCGTCCGCGTGCGATTGTCCACTCGCGGATGGCAAAGAAATCCGGCGTAGAGCCAAAAACCGTCGTGAGCCAGTTCTGATTGTCGAGCACCACCTGCACCACGGTCCTGTCAACGGGCGCGGCATAATGGGCCGCGCTCGCCCCCTTGCTGATGGCAAGCAAATCTGCGTGTGTAAGCGGCTTGCCACTGCCGGGACCGCCGCGTGCCCCGCCGAGCGTGCTTGAACCTGGGAGAACGATGAGGAGGTTGGTGCCCAGCGTGGCGAGCTGTGCCTGCAGAACAGCCTTGGATCCCTCACCAGAGGCAACGGTCACGATGAGTGCACCGACGCCGATGATGACCCCCAGCGAGGTGAGCAGCGACCGCATCAGGTTGCGCCGGAGCGCTCCGAATGCGAGCAGTGCGATGGAGATGAGCGCGCTCAAGCGGCCTTTCCGGGCAGCGCGATGAGATCGGCCGCTGCATCGTGGGGGATTTGCTCTTCGTCGGACAGGATTCGACCATCGCGCACGACGATGAGCCGGCCGGCATACGCGGCGATGTCGGGCTCGTGCGTGACCATCACCACGGTGATCCCGCTCTTGTGCAACGATTGAATCAACCCCAGCACTTCCACCGATGTGCGCGTATCTAGGGCACCGGTCGGCTCGTCGGCCAGAATCAGGCGCGGCCGGTTGACCAGCGCACGGGCGATGGCCACGCGTTGCTGCTGGCCACCCGAAAGTTGCGCCGACGTATGATCCTCGCGGCCGGCAAGCCCAACCCGCGCCAGGGCCTCCATGGCCCGCTGCCGCCGCTCGTGCGCGGGCACGTCGGCGTACACCAGCGGGAGGGCCACATTGTCCAGAGCACTGGTGCGTGCGATAAGCTGGAAACCTTGGAAGATGAAGCCAAAGGCCGACAGGCGCAGCTCTGAGAGATCGCCCTTGGGCAGCGTGGCCACCTCACGCCCCTCGAAGAGATAACTTCCCTTGCTCGGCTGGTCCAAGCAGCCAAGCACATTCATCAGCGTGGACTTCCCCGAGCCCGACGGTCCCATGATGGCAAGCATCTCGCCCTTGGCCACGGTCAATGCCACGTCGACCAGCGCGTGTACCTCGACCTCGCCAGTCTTGTAGGTCTTGGAAATGCCCGCTAGCCGGATGATGGGTTCAACTGCCACGTCCAGAACCTCCGGCGGTGGGTGCTTTGCCCTTGTCGCGAACCACGTCGATGATGACCTCTCGGCCCGGCTCGACCCCGTCGACCTCGGTCATGTTGCCATCGGTGATACCCACCTTGATGGGTACACGCATGGCACCCTCCCCTTGTGGAACGTAAACCGCAGCGCCTGGGTGAACCGTCGGCGTGACCTTGCCGCTGGCAGTGCCCAGTCTGGCTGCTGGTCTGAAGCGCAGGGCCTCGTTCGATACGGCCGCGACCTGGGTTCTCTGCACGATGAGAATGAGCACGTTCGCGGTCATTCCCGGACGCAGCTTCAGCTCCGGGTTGTCCACATCGAGCACCACATCGTAGGTCACCACGTTCGACAAGGTCTGCGGGGCGTTTCTGACCTCGCGAACCATGGCCGCGAAGGTTTCTTCACGAAAGGCATCGACGGTGAATGTCGCGCTCTGCCCCGCATGGACCTGTCCAATATCGGCTTCATCCACGGCCGCATGGACTTGCATGAGGTGTAGATCGCGCGCGATGGTGAAGAGCGTGGGCGCCGTGAGCGTCGCCGCCACGGCCTGGCCGACATCAATGTTCCGGGCGATGACCGTCCCATCCACTGGGGAGCGAATGATCGAATGGGCGAGATCCAACTTGGCACGGTCGAGCTGGGCACGCGCCAGGGCAATTAGAGCGACGCTGGAGCGCGCCGCCCCTGTTGTCTGGCCGAAGATCGCCACGGTCGCATCAAGGTCGGCTTTGCTGACCAGCGACTTCCGCTCAACGATTTGGGTACGGTCGCGGATGATCCTGGCCCCGAGCGCCGTCGCTTGCGCACTGGTCAGATTCGCCTCTGCTTGGGCGAGCTGCGCAGTGGCCGAGGCCACGGCATTCTGAAAGAGAGCCGGATCGAGCTCCACCAGGAGATCGCCAGCCTTTACCTTCGAGTTGTAATCGGCATGAAGTTTCCAGACGATGCCCGACACCTGCGCGCCGACCGGCGAGGTGATCACCGGTTGAAGCGTACCGGTCGCGGTCACGTGCTCGGTGATGTCGGCGCGCACGACTTGCACCGTGCGGAACGCGGGTCGGGAAGTGTGTCCCCAAATGTACCAGGCGATACTGGTGAGAGCGAGGGCTGGCACGAGCACGATCAAGGCGATGGTCATTCTTCGCCATTTGCCGAACCAAGGCTTCTTCACGGCGGCGACCTTTTCCTGGGATGGCGTTGGGATTGGGACCATCTCAGCTTGCTCTGGAGCGTCTCTCGCCCCAGCGCTGTTGCTCGCAACCATTGCATCCATCCTTCAGGCCATGGCTCAGCATGATGCATGCCAACCGATCGGTTGGCGGTTGCCGAGGATAGTCGCGCAATAGGTTGAGCGCGGAATGCCTAACTCAATCGTATTGAACGAGACGCTCCTTCATGTCGGTCTAGCGACGCGACCTCGGCGTGCGGATGGCGAGTCATTGCGCCAACAACTCCCAACGCAGCTGCAGGCTCTCATCGGCACACGCCATGCACTGCTTCGCCATCGCCATGCATGAAATGCTCAAATGTTCTGACACCGACGGTAGCGCGGCGATTCGATGATCGCCTCGGCGCTCGGCAAACTGGCGGTCCGCACCTTGCTCTTCAGTCCGCTCCTTGTCTGGCCAGCATCCGCCGAAGAAAACGATGTCGTCCTGAAGAGCACCGAAAGCACGTTGATCGCTCCATTTTCTGCAACGGTCAAGCCGAGCTTTTTGCATGTGTACCTGCACCCAGAAGCTGACAGCCCCGAAGTCGGTCTCCTGCGCAAGGGCGCGAAGGTCGTCGTGACCTCTTGCCTGCCCGACTGCGAGACGCCCCGGGCGTGGGCCCTGCTGGGCAGCGATGGGGGTACACGGCTTGATTGCCTGACACCGGAACTCGCTCTGGCCGAGCGACCAATCCATCCCACTGCCGAGAGTCTGTGGTACGGGAGGGTCGGCAAGACTGGCATCACGATATTTCGAGAGCCCCGACTCGGCGGACAGATTCTGACGCGCAAGCGGATCAACAGGGAAATGGCATTCCTGCCGAATATCGAGCTGCGCAAGGACGGATGGTTGGAACGTGTCGAAGGTGGCTTCGTCCGTGCCCGCCGCGTGCAAGTCCTCGTGCCGAGTCTCTTCCACGGCGAGTTGTGGCCGCCCTTACCGATGGCGTTCGTCGTTCGCGATCTTCGCGAGCCAGGAAAGGCACGGACAATTGTGGCGCATCGTTACGACAGGTTCCCAATACAGGAGATTGATGGTACCAGCGTGGCAACGAGCCGCGGGCCACTACCGAGAAGTGGCTTGCGCATTGTGACCCATCACAGCCCACCGCAGTCGATTCCCGCCGATGCGAAATGGGTCCTAGTCGATCTTTCCCAGCAGACCCTTACTGCCTACCAGGGTGAGACCGCCGTCTACGCGACGCTGATATCGGGTGGCAAGGACCGCAAAGAGAGCCAAACGCACATAGGTCTCTATCAGGTCGAGCACAAGATGGCCTACAGTGACATGCACGGCGAACCCGACGATCCCTACGATGTGGATCGCGTTCCCTATACCCTCTACTTCAACAAGGACGAGGCGCTGCACGGCGCCTATTGGCACAATCGCTTTGGCTCGCCCGCGTCTCACGGGTGCATCAACCTGGCACTTGCCGACGCGCGCTGGTTGTTCGACTGGGCCCCGCCGCAACTCCCCGAGAACTGGCACACGATAGATCCCCGGGCAGCCGGGCTCAGTTCGCTATGGGTGTTCATCAAACAGAGAGCAACCCTCAACCAGCTTCCCCAGTTTTCTGCGGCCGCGGCGCGGCCGACGCCTGGTATGTGAAAGCCCCAGCAGGAGAATCCATGTCCAACCTCAGACGATCCGTCCTTCTTACGATCCTCACTTCCGCGGGTCTTGTCTACGGCTCGCCCAGTGCCGCCCAGCCCACCACAGTCAAGGCTCAAGTCGCGGCGCGCACGAGCATGGATGGGAAGTTCGTTCGCTATCTCGAATCTCCAACTCGCGACATCGATGGCATCATTCTGGAAGACGGCACGGTTGCTCGCTTTGCAGCGCCCAAGCGGGCTCGACGCTCTGGAGCATTGCTGCCCGGAGACTCCGTGCATGTCGAAGGTGATGTGGTGAGCGGCCTACCCGGCCCGTATTTGGTTCACGCGTTGGTAACGAGGAGCAACCTCCTGGTCACGCGCGACGAGATTCCGCCCCTGTCAACAACAGTCTCTGCCGCTGGCGGCGCCCGCTCGCATCCGGTTGCAAAGAGCGGCAAGGCTGCTTCGAAGGTGCGTCTCCCATTGCCGCGCAGGCGCATCGAGACCGTTGAGGCCAAGATTCGTGAGGCCACGACAGGCAAGCCAAAGAACGGCACCTATTCACAATGGAGCAGAGTCCAAGAGACGGCGGGGCCCTAGCAGACACCTCATTCGAATTGAATGAGAAGGCACATCAGATTGATCAGGCCACGGCTTCTGTACGTCGGTCCAGGTTGCGAGATTCACAAGAATCGCCCGAATTCACCTCATTCGTCCGTCGGCACATCCCATGCATTTGCGCTGGACCAATCGAAGTCGTCGCAAACGCGAAGAAAGCAAGCAAGCACATGACGTCAAGCACCCAGGAACACTCCGTCGTCGCCATCTATGAAACGCACACCGGCGCTGAGGCAGCCCTCAAGGATCTGCAGAAGGCGGGGCTCGACATGAAGCGGCTGTCGATTATTGGCCAGGACTTCCACACCGAGGAACACGCCACCGGCTTCTATACATCGGGCGACCGCATGAAGTTTTGGGGTGTGCGCGGTGCATTTTGGGGAAGTCTGTGGGGGATTCTATTCGGGGGTGCGTTCTTCTTCATTCCTGTCCTTGGACCGCTGGTGGTCATGGGTCCGCTGGTGGGCTGGCTGGTTGGGGCACTCGAGGGTGCGGCACTTGGTGGGGCGGCCGGCGTCCTGGCCGCAGCACTGGGGAGCATCGGAATCCCCAACGACAGCATCGTGAAATATGAGCTCGATGTGAAGGCAGGAAAGTTCCTCGTCCTTGCCCGCGGAACGCCGGAGATGATCTCACATGCTCACGTCGTTCTCGGGACGACCGGCGCTTCCTTGCTGGCCACCCACACGGGCTGAGCCGCTGTCCATCGCTTTAACGCCAACAATCATCGCGAGAACCCAGCCCACGAAAGGGATCCGCACATGAAGGCCCTTGTCTATCTTAGCCCAGGAAGCAAGGCCTTGGAGCATCGTCCAAAGCCTGCGCTGTCGGCGCCAACAGATGCCATCGTCAGGATGGCCAAGACAACCATATGCGGGTCTGACCTTCATATCCTCAAGGGTGACGTCCCCAGTTGCCAACCTGGACGCGTGCTCGGTCACGAGGGCATAGGCATCGTGGACTCTGTGGGTCCGAACGTCACTTCCTTCAAGCCCGGTGACCGCGTGTTGATCTCGTGCATCAGCACCTGTGGCAAATGCGCCTACTGCCGCAGGCTCATGTACTCGCATTGCACTTCTGGAGGATGGATCCTGGGTAACGAGATTGATGGCACGCAGGCTGAATGGGTCCGTATTCCCTATGCCGATTGCAGTCTCTATCGCATACCCGAAGGCGCGGACGAAGAGGCCATGGTCATGCTGAGCGATATCCTGCCCACGGCGTTCGAGTGCGGCGTTGTCAACGGCAAGGTCCAGCCGGGCAGCACCGTGGCGATCGTTGGGGCGGGCCCGATCGGACTGGCGGCCCTGCTCACCTCCCAGTTCTATTCGCCATCGCAGATTATTGTGATCGACCTCGACGACAACCGGCTAGAGGTGGCCAAGCGTCTTGGCGCCACGGCTGTCATCAAAAGTGCCGACGGTAAGGCCAAGGACGCTGTCATGAAGCTAACCGAGGATCGCGGCGTCGATACAGTCATCGAGGCCGTGGGCCTTCCCGAAACCTTCGAACTTTGCCAGCAGCTCGTCGCGCCCGGAGGCACTATCGCAAATATCGGCGTCCATGGGACGAAGGTGGATCTCCATCTGGAATCGTTGTGGGATCGCAACATCACCATCACCACACGCTTGGTCGACACCATCAGCACACCGATGCTGATCAGCGTCCTGATGTCGCACAAGCTCGATCCCAAGCTTCTCATCACCCATCGCTTTAAGTTCGACCAAATTGTCGATGCTTACGACACCTTTTCTCACGCAGCCAAGACCAAGGCACTCAAGGTGCTCATCGAGGCTTAGCCAGAATACTGCAAACGCAAATCACAATCATTGGAGATTAGAGATGAACAACACTACCAAGACCGAACACATCACCCGCGAGAACATCCTGATGCTGCTTTCCGACGACGAAGTCGCGGGCGTATGCACTGCCGAAACAGCAGTCCGCCCCCTTGAAGGTGAGGAGTATCTCGACTTGGATGATCTGGAACAGGGTGTACGAAGTGCAATCGGGACATCCCCAAAGATGAGCCGACTGCTATTGAGAAGAGCGGTGCACGAGAAGACTTGGGACAAGATTCTGAAGCAGATCGCCACGCTTCGAGCTGCACCGACGCCCTCGAAGTCATGACAGCGCTAGCAGGAAGCACAAGTGGTTTGCGACCATCTGCCCGAAAGATCGACCTCCATCATTTTGAGTGAAGCACTTCTTTCGTCGGCATGGTTCGAGTTGCAAGTCATTGTAATCAGCAACCAATCGCCACTGGCCCCAGAGTTGCTTAAGCTGCCTGCAGTAGCGCCAACGATTCTACCGCCGGCGGCCTTCGGACGATCGGATACGCGCAGCATCTCGCCGCCAGCACCAACCTATTGGGAGATTTCATACATGCAAGTTGCGACCAGCAAGGCAAGCGGTGCCAGGCCATCGCGTCAAAGGGCGGGCACGCACAGGTGTCTATCCGAAGCCAGCCTTCTCAAGCGCGCGCGTGGCAAGGATGTCGCGGCTTTTGAGGAATTGGTTAGGCGTACCGAGAACAAGCTGTACCAATTGGCCATGCGCTACGTTCGCAACGAAAGCGACGCGCAGGAAATACTCCAGAATGCCTACCTCTCCGCGTGGCGAAGCCTACCGACCTTCCAAGGGCGTGCTCAATTTGGATCCTGGATGCACACAATCACGGTCAACGCTTCGCTCATGCTCCTACGCACACGTAACCGGCACCCGGAAATCGCCATCCACGACATTGAACCCGATGAGTTGAACGAAGCTCTCACTCAAGCCGCGCAGTATCCGAGGGCGCTCAATGACCGGACACAGAGCCCTGATCAAGAATATCAATGCGCGGAACTGCGCAGACGCATCGAAATCGCGGTGAACGGGCTTCCTGATACTCTAAAGAGCACGTTTGTACTGCGCCACGTGAATGGGATGTCAACCCATGCCACCGCCGGCGAACTGGGTGCATCGATACCAACGATAAAGACCAGACTACATCGCGCCCGCAGGGTGCTTCGTGAGTCGCTGGGCAGTTACGTCGGGTGCTAGCGCACGGAGGACGCCATGACACTGCTTGATTCGCTGAGGAAACAGACAGTCATCGTCGCCGACACTGGCGACATCGACGCCATCGCCAAGTACAAACCCCAGGATTCAACGACCAACCCATCGCTGCTGCTCAAGGCCGCGGCCCAGCCGCATTACCGCGCGCTGGTCGATGAGGCGCTCAAATTCGCCAGGGCTCTGTCGGGCGACGAGTCGCAGCGCAAATCGGCCTTTCTAGAAAAGTTGGCGGTCAATTTTGGCTGCGAGATTCTGAAGATTGTCCCCGGCCGCGTCTCGACGGAGGTGGACGCCAGCTTCTCATTTGACTGCGCGGGAACCGTCGACAAGGCTCGCAACTTCATCGAGCTCTATCGCAAGGCGGGTATCGCCAGGGAGCGGATCCTCATCAAGGTCGGAGCGACCTGGGAGGGGATCCGTGCTGCGGAGACACTTGAGAAGGAAGGCATTCACTGCAACTTGACCCTGCTCTTCTCGTTCGCTCAGGCAGTGGCCGCAGCGGAGGCCAAGGTGACACTCATCTCCCCCTTCGTCGGGCGCATCTATGATTACTATCTCAAGGAACGCGGTGTAAAGGACATCCCACCCGATCAGGATCCTGGCGTGGCGTCAGTGGTGCGAATCTACAACCACTACAAAAAGTTCGATTTCAAAACCCAGGTCATGGGGGCAAGTTTCCGCAAGCTCGAACAGGTGATGTTGCTCGCCGGCTGTGATCTGCTTACCATCAGCCCCGACATTTTGGCCGACCTAGCCAAGCGCGAAGGCCCGCTTCCTCGCCGTCTGTCGGTCGAGGCGGCCAAGGCCAGCGATTCCGGGCCACTTCATCTCGACGAGAAGGCCTACCGATTCCTGCACAACCAAGATCCAATGGCCGTCGAGAAGTTGTCCGAGGGCATCCGCCACTTCTATGCCGATGCTCGCAAGCTCGAGGCGTGGGCCGCTGGATTCCTGGCCAAGACGAGCTAATGCCTGCGCCCGCGGGCCAATTTCCAACACGGACGAACAACCCTGACACGAGAAAGGCATCAACATGCTTTGGACAGTCGCAGTAGTATTATTGGTTCTCTGGGCTCTTGGATTCGCTACTTCCTATACGGTGGGAGGCCTTATCCACATTCTATTGGTTCTGGCGGTCGTAGCGGTTGTCATCCGCATTGTCCAGGGTCGAAGGATTCTGCCATGATGTGGCCAATCGGCAGATCGGCCGTGAGGAGATTCATCACGGGCATGTTGCTGGTGGCTCTCTCTTGCGTCCCGGCCTTTGCCCAGACCGAAGCCACGCGCCTGCCCGAGGTGTCGGCCGCCGAAGTAGTACGCAATCGCCTCGCCCAGCCCACGTCGGTTGATATCGCAGAAGGCAGCACGCAGGACTACGCCGCCAGGGAGGCCGCAGCCCCACAACTCGCCGGATTCGCCGGCGGAAGCGGTGGAATCTATATAGGAACGGGTGCGTTGGTGGTGGCCTTGCTTGTCGTCATCGTCGTCCTTGTCGTCCACTAAATTCCTTCGAGGGAAAGCACATTGATCCCACGCGCTGGACGCTGGCGACGCCTTGCACTGCTCGCCTGCCTGCCGGCGAGCAGTTGCTATCTGGGTTCCGCCAGAAGCACCACGCTCGCCGAGTTGGCCGGCGAAGGAGGGTGGGAGCTCATTGGGAGCGTACCCGAGGTACGTCAAGTTGCCCGTGAGGATTGCGGCGCTGCCGCGCTTGCGATGGTTCTCAACTACTGGGGTCGCCCGGTCACGCTTGACGAGATTGGGCTCGCCAGCCCGCCTGCCGCCGACCGAGGCCTCAAGGCAGCGCTTCTCCGAGACTTGGCTGTCGGCCAAGGTCTACAGGCTTTCCTTATCCAGGGCCAGCCAGGCGATCTAGAGCGCGAGATTCATCGCCGCCATCCAGTCCTTGTCGGCATGATGAAACGACACTTCTTCCGCAACTACCCGCACTACGAAGTCGTCGTGGGAATGAACCGGCAAAAGCAACGCGTACTCACCCTTGATCCCGCCCACGGCCTACGCGTAAACGGCAGCAACGCCTTCGCGGCGGAGTGGGCCAAGGCCGGCCGACTGACCCTGGTGATCTTCCCGCAGGCCGCAGCCCTGAAGATCGTTGCGAGTCCGAGCAGGTAAAGGACCGTGCCGCTCGTCCAGCTCATGCGTGGCCAGATTGGGGCTAACGCACGGGGCGACTTCAGTCAGTCGAATTGAATGAGAAGCCCGGTCATCTTGATTGCTCTGGCCACTTTATCGCTGCCATTTGCGATGCAAGTGCTTGAACTCATGGGTGTCTTCACGCTGGCCCGATTGCTGCTGTAGTCGCGTGGCGAGATGTCGGGTCGCCACCACGAATGGTTGAGCCCGGGATGATCTGCTGCGCGGAGTTTTGCTGCGCCAGAGCCTGTTCACACGGAGACAACAATGCACCTGAGATCACGACTGTCCCTTCAAGCCAAGACCGCGCTGGCAGGCGCTACCTTGCTCCTTTCCACCCAATTCGCCAAGACATCCGAGGCCGAGACGTCAAGCGACAGGCCTGTGCCGGCGAAGGTGGGTGACTTTGCCTTGAAGGTTGAGCCCGGTGTAGCGCTACCACTCACCAACCCACAATCTCGTCTCTTCAAGACCGGCGGTGGTGAAACCATCAAGGCCCTTTGGGTTGTCAACGAGTACATGGACATTGGGCCCAGTGCAACCTTTCTGGCTCTACCCAGTGAAACATCCGGGGCTGAAGCTGGGACCGCATGGACCTTCGGAGGAAGCCTTCGCCTCAGACGTCCTCGCAACGCCCCGGACACGTTCCTCGCCATTTCGCCCTGGGTAGACGCCGACGCTCTGTACGTGCGCACGGGCGGTCTCAACCGGCCCGGCTTCGCCGCCGCGGCGGGCGTCTCGGTGCCCATTGGAAAGGCGCGCGTCTTCTGGATTGGCCCCTTCGCGCGCTATTTCCAAATCCTCCAGCGCGAGCGAAGCAATTTCGACAACAACGACGCCAAGATCCTGAGCCTGGGCGTAAGCCTTGAAGTTGGCTTGGGGGTGCAGCGCGAGCGCGCGGTCGTTGAGGCCGAAGTCCGCACTGTCAACACGGAGACCTTGTTCTGCCCAGATCGCGACCGAGACGGTGTCCCCGACAATGTGGATCGCTGCCCAGACATGGCTGGCCCCATGGACAACTGGGGTTGCCCTGCCTACAAGAAGATCGTCGTTCAGCGAGACAAGCTCGAACTGAAGGAGAAGCTCTACTTCGCCTGGGATCAGGCGGTCCTGCAAGAGGTCTCGTTTCCCGTCATGGATGAGGTCGTCCAGGCCCTAAACGACAACAAGGGCTTCCGCGTGCAAGTCGAAGGGCATGCATCGTCAGAGGGTGGCGATGAACACAATCAGACGCTTTCCGAACAGCGTGCCGAGGCCGTCCTGAACTACCTCGTTACCCACGGGATCGACAAGGAACGGCTCGCTGCGAAGGGCTTCGGATCCTCGGTTCCGCTCGATACCAATGAAACCATTGCCGGCCGCGAAAACAACCGTCGCGTCGACTTCGTCGTCTACTTCACCATCCTCAATGAAGGAAGCAAGTAACATGAAAACACTCAAGCATCGCGTACTGATTTCACTGCTGGGCCTTCTCCCTGCCTGCGGAGGTCAGCTGGTCGAGTTTTCCCAGACCGATGGGGGAAAAACCGACGCACGAACGACAGATACGGCGACCGGCGATGGCGGGAAGCTTGACACCGGAATCGCCGACCTTGGGAATCGCGATGCGGTGAGTATCGAGGTTGCTACAGCCGACGACGTGAGTCCTGACGCTGGAGTCCCCGATGCGGATAGGCGCGATAGCGCCGCCACGGACGTACCCATCATCGATTCTGGAACCGCAGACGCCGGTGGCCGAGACGCCAGCAACACCGACACGGCGCCCGGTGACACTCGCGTCGTCGACGTCTCCCCAACCGACGCCCGACCTAGCGATGCCCGCATCACGGATGTGCCAATCACCGATTCACCCATCGTTGATGGTTCCCGCTTCGAAAGTGGCGCTTTCATCGATGCCGCTATCGTAGATGCCGCCACACCTGACATTGCCAGCATCGACACGGCAGCAACAGATCTCGGCATCACCGAAGGTGGCGGGCCAGGGCCAGCTATCGTCATAAGCCTAGGACTGGCGAAACCCTTTGCCATCGCAGCAACCGCAGGGGTCACGAACACCATCACCGCGCCCATCACGCACATCAACGGAGACGTTGTACTCACGCCGGATCAAACCTGCAATGCAGTGACCGTTGACAACGCGGGAGGGTTCGGCCTTTGCGCAGGCATGCCGCCAACCATCAACGGAACGGTCATTACGAACCTGTACCCAGACACGACTACCGCGACCGCCATCAAGGCCGATCTGAACGCCGCATTCCTTAGCCTTACTCCGCTGTCTGGTCCGCCAGCGGTCGGCTCCTTGGGCGGCGGCACCGCCATGGCAGCGCCAACCACCTTGGGCAATGTGACAGGGAGCCCACTCGTGCTCGGGGACAACTGGTTCACGCCCGGCGTCTATACCTCCATCACATCCATCTTGATCACGGGAGACATCACACTGGACGGCCAGGGCGATCCGAACGCCACCTTCGTTTTCCAATCGGCAAGTTCGCTGACGACAGCGGACGGTGCCCCGAGTCCGGGTGCCCATGCCCGGGTTCTGCTGACCAACGGGACCAAGGCGTCCAACGTTTGGTGGCAGGTTGCCAGCTCCGCGACACTCGGATCGTACTCCGAGTTCCAGGGCTCCATCTTGGCCGCCTTCAATATCACGATGAAGACCGGCTCCACGTCGTGCGGAAGGTCCATGGCAGGCGCGTGGGTTGGTGGCGCCGGTGCGTACATATTCGACTCGAATGTGGTTTCCGTTCCAGGAAACGGGTGCCCGCTGTAGTCGCAATCCGATTCTGCTCTATTCGTACAAACACTTCACAAAGGAACTGATCATGATGAAAGAATTGATGATGTCGCTAGCGGTCCTTGGCTTGGCGGGTTGCACGGCGGTGCAGATCCCGGCCGATCGACTCCAACGTTCCGAGGCCAGCATCCGCGGCGCGGAAGAGGTCGGCGCGAGTGGCGTGCCTGAAGCCAGGCTGCACCTGCAGCTGGCCAAGGACCAAACCGACACGGCCAAGAAGATGGCAGCGAACGGTGAAGAGCGCTCCTTGCTGGTGCTGGCGCGCGCCGAGTCCGATGCCGAATTGGCACTCGGCCTGGCCCGCGAAGTCTCGGTGCACGCTGAAGC
>Ga0302321_100001436_pt1 | contig 20363 bp, 13 predicted proteins | sample Fen_T0_1_FD_202505 | JGI IMG/M metagenome (GOLD analysis project Ga0302321, IMG submission 202505) | Peat permafrost microbial communities from Stordalen Mire near Abisko, Sweden - Fen_T0_1 | ecosystem: Environmental > Terrestrial > Soil > Wetlands > Permafrost | place: Sweden: Abisko...
TCGAGCAAACGCTTGGCCAAATCTTTGGCCTTGGTCTCGAAGAAGCGGATCGTGAAGCCGCCTGCCAGCCGCTTGGGCGCCGTGCGAGGCGCGGTGTCACCCACCTTCTTGCTCACTTTGGTCAGCGCGGCGGACAGCACGAGTAGCAGCGCGCGCCGCACCTCCGACGTCTTGAGCTTCGAGATCCCGTCCCTCAACCCATCCAGCTCGAGCAGTACGTGTGCGTCATACACTTCGCGATCGGCAGTGCCGTACTTGCGCGTCGGCCCGAGCTTCTGCATACGTCGCGCATCGGCATGAGCCACCACTGCGGCCGCAGCATGCATCAACGCCTCCGCGAATTCCGGGGTTGATCCGGCGCATTTCAGCGATGCGAGCGCGACCGCCAGCGGGTTCGCGTCGATGCCGAAAGCCTGACGCCCGAGCAGCCGCGCTTCGACCAGCACTGTGCCGCTGCCGCAGAACGGATCGAGCACGCGCCCCTCGGGTGGCGAAAAACTGTCCACCAGCCGGCTCGCCGTTTCCGGATGCAAGCGCGCAGGGTAGCTGTGAAACCCGTGCACGTGCGCCATGGTGGCGTTCTCGTCGGGGTCGACTGACAGGGCGTACGTGAGCCGCTCGCGATCCTGCTCCGAGCCGCCCACGACACGGATCTCGCCGCCCACGTGACTCAGTGCACGGCGTTGCTTCTTTTCCTGCGTCGCGCCTGGTTTCGCAGGCGGCTTTGCACTCGGGGGCGAATCGTTCACGGCGCGGGCAGCTTGTCCGCCCAAGTGTGCCGCGTAAAGGTCAGGACGCGAAAAAATCGTTCACGGCCATGTTTTCCGGGGACCAAGCTGAGCGATCCCGAACTTGGCGAATCGCTGACTTTCGCCGTGAAGTTGCGGCCGCAGCGCTGGCCCGGTGATTCGAGCCCGTCTTCTCGCTGCAACAGCAGTGGCTCAGAAACAAAAACCGTAGTTGGAATTCAGGAATTGAAACTACAGTTGCATTCGCGAACAGGCCCCTGATTGGTGACGCAAGATTGCCAACGCCGAACGCCGAACTTCCGTCGACGCCGCCTAGCGCGACATCGTCAACTGCGCCGACGGCGCCAGGCCACGAACCCGAGTAGCCCCAGCAGCGACAGCATCGGAACCGAACCGCTCGTCCGGCCCTGGCCGATGCGCGCGCCGCCGCAGCCCTTGGCCGCCGCCGTTTGCTGACTCGGGTCGTCCGCGGAAGCCTGCATGTTGCTGGCCAAGTACAGCGTGTTCATCGTCGTTTCGTCAGAGTTCTGCAGCACGCGCTTGTTCGTCTCGCAGCGGCCGGTCGTGTAGTACATCGTGGCCGGCTTGGAGTCGAAGTCCTCGCCCAGGCCGAAGAAGTGCCCGGCTTCGTGGGTGGCCACGCTCTGCAGGTCGTACTTCTGATCGCAGCCCGAAGAGTTGCCGATGCTCGCCGACTGCGCGATGCTCATCGGTGAATAGGGCAGGACACCGTACGGATGCTTGCTGTTGAAGATCATGTCCGACTCGACCACTTCACCGGTCTTCGGATCGGAAAAGGTCACCGTCAACGCGAGATCGTTCTCGTGGCCTGCCAGAGTGATCGGCCCGTACATCACCTCGCTCTTGCCGTTCGGCAGTTGTCCGAACTTTGCGCCGGTGGTCGAGTCGAAGTTCAGACTCGGCAACTTGGCACCGCTGCCGATCCAGGTCCCAAAACCGAGCTGTACCGCTTCGCGCGCGTGCTTGCCGGCGTTGTCGAGCGAGGCATCGAAGTAGATTTTGCTCGCGGGCGAATGCCAACGCACGCTGTCCCCGTCCGTGCCCTTCTTCAGCGCGGGGTTGCCGCTGACGATTTGCGCTAGCGGCGCCGGGCCTGCGCGAAAGTGCGACAAGCTGGCTGCTCCTGCGAGCCCGAAGCTAGCCGAGATCGCAGCCACGGCCACGATTTTGAGGGACTGGTTCCCGGCGGGCCGCGCTCGAGAAAGGAGTCCAGGTGCTTCGACGCGCGGCTTGAGGGTGTGTGCCGAGGCAGCGCTCATCAAACTGGTCGGGATGTGCAGTACCTGCTCCCGTACCGACCGCAGGGGATCCAACGATTCACTCACGATCAACTAGAACGGAGAAAATCCGCCATTGTTGAGGGCGAACCGTCGAAATTCGCCAAAATTCGGGAGGGAAGTGGTTCTACACCGCGAGCGACTTACATTTCCCGGCGCACGCGGCAGACCACCGACAAAAGTTCCTCGTCGGTCAACACGTGATCGGCGGCTTTTGCACGTTCCAGAATGGCGCGCTGCAACGGCTCACTTGCGCTAATGCCGTGGCTGGACAACCAGTGCAATACATTCGAGGCGCCGGACATGGGTCCAATGCAGATTGATGCCTGCTGACCAATGCTGGCCGCCGACAGTAAGCTGTAAACGTGGTCACCCAGCCATTGGCTCTTGGCTTCGGCCTTGGCGATCGCCGAAGCGTGCACACCGGTTGCGGTTCGAAAAGCGTTCTTGCCGACCAGCGGCTGATTGTCGTTGATGCCAACGCCCAGCACGCGCGCGAAGTGCTCGCAGTACGCCGAGACTCGATCGAGTGAGCGCGGCGCGTTCGAGAGCAGCAAGTTGAGCAGCAAGAGCTCCATCGCCGGATTTCCGACGCGCTCACCGACGCCCAGCGCCGTCGCGTGTAGGCGATCTGCACCCGCGCGGGCGGCGCTCAGCGCGTTGGCGACCGCGAGCCCCCGATCGTTGTGCCCGTGCCAGTCGATTCCGATGCGCGTGCCCACGATTTCACGTGCAAAAGAGGTCACCGCCGCGACGCCTTCGGGCGTAGCGAAGCCCACCGTGTCACACAAGCAAATGCGCGCTGCGCCGCGCTCGACGGCGAGCAGGAACAGCGCGCGCAGCGTCTCCGGCCTGGCGCGAGTGCTGTCCTCCGTGACGAACGTGACTGGCAGATCGGCACGCCGCGCTGCGTCGATCGCGCTGCTCGAGCGCGAAAGCAAAAATTCCAAATCCCAATCTTCCGCCACCGCTCGGATTGGACTCGATCCGATGAACAGCGACGCTTCGACCGCGATCCCCGCGCGCTGCGAGACCTCGGCGATGGCCGCCACGTCCTCCAGTAATGTCCGCCCCGCGCACACCGGACGAATCGCATACCTTCTCGCCGCTATCGCGCGACACAAGTCGACCGCCTCCGATAACGCGCGCGGTGAAGCGCTGGGCAAGCCGACATTTACGTACTCGATGCCAAGCTCGTCCATCAGCTCGAGACCGGCGAGCTTCTCAGTCAGTGACGGGTTTCGCACGGACGGGCTCTGCAGACCGTCGCGTAGCGTCTCATCGAGCAGGGTGACGGTGAGCGGACCGGGCTGGGCCACGCCTTCGCCATTCCAGTCGTAAATCAGCGTGCTGTCGGGCGCGGCGGTCCCTTGCAAAGAAACGAGCTTCACCCCCCTACAATAGCTTGGGTTTTGGGGTGGGGGTTGGGTTGAAGTTGATCAAAGCATGCCTGCTCGCCTCGCCGGTAGCGGCAATCCAGCTATACTCCGGCGCCCTATGCTTTCCAGTGCGACAAGACGCCTCATTCAGACACGCTTGTCTGACGAGATCGGTCGCATCGATAAGGATGCCCCGGCCCGCGTGGCCCTGGTCTATCCGTCGCCCTACCACGTAGGCATGAGCTCGCTCGGCTATCAACGCATTTACCGTGCGATTCAAGCCATGCCCGAAGCGATGTGCGAGCGCGTGTTCTTGCCGGATGAAGGCGACCGCGCTGGCGCAGAGATCGAGCGCCCGCTCAGCTACGAAAGCCTGCGCGAGCTGGGCGAATTTCCGATCCTGGCCGTGAGCGTCGCATACGAGCTCGAAATTGCCGGCTTGGTGCGCATGCTGGATGCGTCCAAGATCCCGGTCTTGCGCGAGGAGCGGGACGAGCAAGCGCCGTTCATTCTCGCCGGAGGCCCGCTCACCTTTTCCAACCCGCTACCGCTGGCGCCGATCGTGGACGCGATCGTGATGGGTGAGGCCGAGAGCATCGTCGAGTTCGCGATCGAGGCCATCTACCGCGCACCGAACCGCGCGGCCGCACTCGAAGCACTGGCCGCCCATCCGAACATTTTCGTGCCGGCGCACCACGGCAGCCAGCTCGCCAAGATCGGCGCCTGCAGTGACGCGCTGCTCCCCGCTTACAGCGCCATCCGCACCCCGCACACCGAGCTCTCGAACATGTTCCTGATCGAGAGCGAACGCGGCTGTTCGCGCGGCTGCACGTACTGCGTCATGCGCCGCTCGACCAACGGCGGCATGCGGATCGTGCCCAAAGAGCTGATCTTCGAGAAAATCCCGGCGGACGTGAAGAAGGTCGGTCTAGTCGGCGCCGCTGTCAGCGATCACCCGAAAATCATCGAAATCGTCAGCGAGCTCGCCGAACGCGGCATGCAAGTCGGCCTCTCCAGCCTGCGTCCCGATCGCCTCAAAGAAGAGTTCGTCGCGGCGCTACGCAAGGCGGGCCACAAGACCCTGACCACCGCGCTCGATGGACCGAGCGAGCGCATGCGCGGCTTGATCGATCGCCGTGGGCGCGAACCGCATTACCTCGCTGCTGCCGAACGCACGCGCCGCTACGGCTTCGATCGCCTGAAGCTGTACCTGATGATCGGCCTGCCCGGCGAAACCGACGAAGACATCGACGAGTGCGTCAAGTTCGTGGGTGAGCTATCAAAGATCTGCCCGATCGCCTTGGGCGTCGCGCCCTTCTGTGCCAAGCGCAACACGCCCCTCGATCGCATGCCCTATGCCGGCGTCGCCCGCGTCGACGCCAAGCTCGACCGCCTACGTAAGGGACTACGCGGTCGCGCAGACGTCCGCGCGGTCAGCGCCAAATGGGCTTGGATCGAATACGTGCTCGCCCAAGGCGGCGAAGCCGAAGGCCTCGCGCTGATCGCCGCGGTGAGGCACGGCGGCAAATACTCGGATTATCGCCGCGAATTTGCGCTGCTCGGTCACCGCCCTGACGGTAGCGGCTACGAAGGCCTCGAGACGCCCATCGCGCCCGAGCGCCTGAAGCACAAGAAGCTTCCGCTGATCGCCACGGGCGCCGCAAAATAGCAGCAGCCGCCAGCTACGGATGCTTTGGGCGCGCGGGCGAGCCGAGCACTTCTACGCGGGCTTCGAAATGCCGACCTGAAGCCAGGGTAAAGTAGGCCCGGCCTGGTGTGATGCCGCGCGGCGGCTCGAACCCACGTTCGACCAATTCGGCGGGCTCGCTCTCTTCTTTCACGGCGCGATCCGAAAGCGTGATCGTGATCCGAAACAGATCGCGTCCCCCGGCACCGTTGTTCTGCAGCGCAAACAATCCGCCTCCCAGTAAGGCGATCACGCGCTGCCGCAAGTGCTCGAACTGCGGGGCGATCTCGCTCCCGTCGTGCGCCTCCAAAATTTTTGCGCTAGCAATGTGCCCGTCGGCATCGACCTCGACCGCCAAAATGAACGGCCGCTGCGTCCCGGTGGGCAAACTCTGCCAAATCGGATCCGCGCCCGTTGCCGGCGGAATCGCGCGCGCGAACGCACCGGGCAAGCTGCGCACACCCGGCGCCAGCCCCTCCGAGCCGAACGTGCCTGTCGCCGCCGGCGTGTTCGCTTCGTGCCTGCCGTCCGCGGCCGTGGCCACGATGCCCGCCGCTGGTCTGGCGGGTTGGCGCGGGTGCGCGCGCGACCGGACCGGTTTGGGCTTTGACACGGCATCTGCGTCCGGCCGCTGCTCGACCGGAACGACTTGCGGCTTCGCCTCGCTGGCAGCCGCCGGTTCGCTTGCGGCGGCAGATTCCGGTTCCGATTCCGGCTCCGGCGAACTCACGGCGTTGGCAACATTCGGCGTCGCCTCCGGCGTGGCCACCGCGTCCACCTCGACCGCGCTCGCCCCCAGCCAAGTATCAGGCCTCTCGTGCGGCGCGGGGACGGGCGCGGATGCCGTTCTACGGGCGGAGACCAACAACACTAACAGCACGCAAGCGTGCAGCCCGACTGAGCCGAATAGCGAAGCGAGTTGAGCGGCGGGGGCCGAACGCATGCCTGAGCTATTGTGACACCCAACCGCGTCCAGAGGTTCCCGGAAAACTTTCCGCTGCGCGCGCGAGGAAGGCGCCCGCGCTCCGTCCATCTGTGCTTGCGGCCGCTCTCCGCAAGTTGCGGCCGCTCTCCGCAAGCTGGGGGAGGGCTCCCTTTTTGCGGGCCGTTGAGGCCAGGTTGCGGCTGCGTCGCTGCTCAAATGCGACTCGAGTGGTCAGTGGCCGTGTCTCGCACGACTGATCGCGAAGTACCCACGGCTTCGTCGCTGGCTGAGCCGCGAGTACTTCAGCGGTCCGATTGAATTCGTCGACGAGCTACAGCTCCCGATCGCCTTCGACTTTCGGTGACGTTCAGTACGACGCGCGACGGTCACGACGCATTGCGTCCCGAGGTCCGGCATCGGCGCACTCCTTCCCTGCCCCCCCCCAATAGACCGAGAGAACCCGGCGCGTCTTGAAGAAATCGGAAAATGGTCAAGACGCAGCAGATTTGGGCACTACCAATAATCCAGTACTGAGCAAATCACGTTCCGCCCTGAAGCTGGAAATGTCCATCGAGCGGATCTTGTGGCCCAACTGTGACGGCGGCTGGCCGATCAGGTCGCGGAATTCCCGGCTCATGTGCGAGTGGTCGGAGAACGCACTGGTGGCTGCCGCGGCACTCAGCGGAACGCCTACGCCCGCCAGAAGTTCGAGCGCGTAGCGGATCCGCACGATTCGCGCCAATTGCTTGGGCGCCAGACCGGCTTCTGCGATGGTCGCGCTGCGCAGAGTGCGGCTCGTGCAACCACACGCTCGCGCCAGCTGTTCGGTTGAAATCTCGCCGTGTGCTGCCTGAATCAGCTCGAAGGCGCGTCGCACGGATCGACTCGGGTGAGCAAGCCGCTGCACGCGTGCGCGCAGGTACCGTTCGAGCAGAGCAAGGCGACGGCAGGCGGTTACCTCGAGTACGAGGCGATCGCGAAGCTCGCGCCCCTCGGCACCCCACAGTTCGTCGAGACCGAACACCGGTGTGTGTGGCGAATCGTGAGCACCGCGCGGCAGCAAGAGACGCAGCCCGTCCGGTCGCAAGGACGCTCCTACCGCCTGGCGAATGCTGGCCGGAATGGGGATCACCTGTAAGTGCGCCGGCTGCAGGAAGAGGCACGCGCGCAGCCCACGTCCCAACGGCGTCCCGCCCGGCAAGGCATTGCCCTCTTCGATCGCGAACACCAGTTGAGCCTCGACCTCCGGAAGGCGCGTCGCTTCGACTTGCGTCGTGAAATGGCGCAGTACTTCGCTCGTATAAAGGTACTCGACGAACTGCGAAAGCGGCTCCGCCGCGGGGAAAAACCGAAAACTCGTCCCGTCTGCTTTGCGAGCGCGGGAAAAGCGTTGGGCACAGAAGCAGCCTCCATTTTCGTTTGTTCCTCTCAGGGTAGCAGCAGCGCGGACAAGCCGCCAAGCTGCAAGGGTCCCATCGTCGACGTCCCGGCAGCTTGCATTCGGGCGCACCGATGGCTGTCTGTGGCGGTTGCATCCAAACACCGGTATCGTTGCCGACACCGTTGATGAGCGCTATCGGGATTCGGCTCGCCACACCGGCGGACGCGCATCAGGCGTTGAACGCCATTTGCCGATCCATCACCGAGCTGTGCGAGACTGATCACCAGTGCGACGCTCCGACCCTCGAACGCTGGCTTCGCAACAAGACGCCCGAACATTTCGATAATTGGTGCGCCGATCCCGACTCCCGTCTGATTGTCGGTGAGCTAAATGCCGTTATCGCTGGCGTAGCGGCGCTTCACCGCTCGGGCGAGATTCGCCTGTTCTACGTTCGACCCGATTGCGTTCGCTCCGGAGTTGGCCGGGCACTGCTGCTCGCTCTCGAAGCCCACGCCCGAGTCTGGAAAATCGCGGTGCTGAAGCTAAACAGTTCGCTCACGGCTCGACACTTTTACGAGCGCTGCGGTTTCCTACCCGCCGGGGATTCGACGTCCCACTTTGGCGTCCTGCGCGGCTATCCCTACACCAAAACGCTCTCACTTAGTCTGAGCCCACGATGAACGGACGACGCGCCGGGCGAAGCGATAGCCAGCCGTTCCGCGATAGTTTCGAAATGACCACTCTCTACTCCGACGCAGTTCGACTGAAGCTCGAAACCGGCAACGAAGTCGAAGCGTTCGTGCGAATCGAACCCAACGGAGTGAACAGGCCAAAATGTTTGCTGCTCCACGGAAACCCCGGGTCCCTCCTGGATTGGGAGCAGTTCGTTCGGCCGCTTTCCAGCGCGTCTGACCTTGCGGCGATCGACCTGCCTGGGTTCGGCAGAAGTCGCCGCATTGGTCCCGGTGCCGAATCACTGAGTCTGGATCGGCTGGCGGAACAGGTCATTTTGGCGGCGAACGCGCTCGGTTGGCGCGAGCCCATCTTTCTCATCGGCCACAGTCACGGGGGCGGCGTGGCGCAGGCGGCGGCCGCACGATATCCCGGAAGGGTTGCGGGCCTCGCGCTGATCGGCACGCTGGGCGCACCGGCACACGCGAACTATCGCCTCTTGTCGCTGCCAGGGGCCGCCGTGCTCGCGCGCATGCTGGGTCGAATCCTTCGCTCAACACGTTTTCGTGCGCTGAACCGCGCGATCCTCCGACGTGTGATGAGCGCAATCTTCACGCCCGAGCCCGTTCCAATCGACAAGCTCGAGCGCGACCTCGATTTGTTTTCGTCGAGGCCAGAGATCCTGTTGAGCATGGTCCAAGTGACCCTGGGCCAGCCATGTGTGCAGCTACTGCATTCTGCCGTCGAGATTCGTTGCCCCACTTTGTTTCTTCACGGACGCGAAGACGCCCAGGTTTCGGCCGGGTGCGCCAAGTCCATTCATGATCGCATCGTGCGCGCCGGCGGACGCTCGCATTTCGAGCTCCTTCCCGGTGCGGGTCACATGCTCATCAACTACCAAGCGACCGATCTCGTAAACGCTATCCTCCGCAGTCTGCTCGCTGGGAGCGGCCCAACCTCCATCCGCTCGTTCGCCGCTCATCTTCCGTGAACCTGGGGTACGCGTGAGTTCCACCTTCCAGATCCGGACCCGCAATGGCTTGTCGTTCTAGCGCGGCCTCTGCGGTTGGGCATTTCGCGCGCGTGACTGCCGATCGCCTGCGCCGCGCGCTGCTTCTGGCACTCGCGGCTGAACCTCGATAGGTTAGCCAGTCCCATGGCGAGGATTGAGGCCAGCGCGCCCGAAAACGTGTGGCACTCATTCGAAAGCAGCATGCCTAGCGCGCCTCAGCGTCGTCGCCGCGTTCTTGGCTGCCTGCGGGTCGCCCAAAGCTGCGGAGGTCCCGCCGTCTGCTCCCGCGCCGACTCCCGCGCCGACTCTCGCGCCGACTCTCGTGCCGACTCTCGCGCCGACTCTCGCGCCGACCCCGGCCCCCACATCGACAGCGCTCGATGGCGCGGCGGTGCAAAAAGTGATTGCTGCGGCGGCGCCAGCGATCAAGCGGGAATGTTGGCAGCCTGCGTTGGATTCGCGCTCGTCAGACGCACTGCCCTCCGCCAAGCTGGCTACGTCGATAGATATCGACCCGGACGGCGCCGTAGAAAAGGCATCGGTTGGCGCCGAGCCCGCCGGCTATCGGGGGTTGTCGGCGTGCGTCGAGCGCGCGCTGAGGAAGCTGCGCTTCCCGAGCAGCCAGCAGCCGACGACCGTCAACATCCCGTTCGTTTTCGGCGCCGAGTAAAGGCGGGTTAGCGCGTCCGGAACAGCGCCGACAGGGGCACTTCCGGCGCGCGCTCGCGCGTCGCTGCGGACGGCGCGCCGATCTCGGGTGTTTCGTCGGCTTCGACCACGCCAAGGGCCGCGCGCAGTGCGACGTCGAACAGGTGCGAGGGGCGGACGTTGCCCAGGGCGGCGAATACGTTGGAGCGAACCTTCGGGTTCTTCGCATTCAGATCGTTCAGCAGGTTCTTGATCTGTTTGCGCTGCAGGTTCTCCTGTGAGCCGCACAAATCACAGGGGATGATCGGGAATTGCTTGAGCGCCGCGAACTCGGTCAGCTCTTCCTCGCTCAGGTAGACCATCGGCCGAATCACCACGTTGCGGCCGTCGTCCGAGCGCAGGCGCGCGGGCATGGCTTTCAGCTGCCCTGAGTAGAGCAGGTTCAACATCAGGGTTTCGATTACGTCGTCGCGGTGGTGCCCGAGCGCGATCTTGGTGGCGCCCAACAGGGCCGCTTGGGTGTAGAGGATGCCACGGCGTAGCCGGGAACAGAGCGAGCAGAAGGTCTTGCCTTCGGGGATCTTCTCTTTGACCACCGAATAGGTGTCTTCTTTGATGATCTCGTACTCGTAGCCCTCGCGCTCGAAGTAGTCCGGCAAGGTTCGATCGGGGAAACCGGGGTGTCCTTGGTCGACGTTCAGCGCGAAAAGCGAGAACTCGAAGGGCGCGCGGCGTTGGATCTGACGCAGCAGGTAGAGGAGTGCGTGCGAGTCCTTGCCGCCGCTGACGGCGACCATTACGCGATCGCCGGGCTCGATCAGCCGAAAATCGTGGCTGGCGCGGGCGACTTCGGCGAGCAGCCGTTTCTCGAGGCGATCCATGGTCCGGGGGGTTGCGCGGCGGGGGGGGTGACAGATGCGGGCCGATGTGACCGGCCGCGGACCAAAACAGCGAGACCGCGACGCGGCCGAGTCTTTGCCTGAATTTCGAGCTGGGGCAAGCCCGGAGCGTGCCCGTGCGGCGCGGGTGGTGCTAGGCTGCGCGAAGCCGTGTTGTTCGCGAAAGTAGCTCAATTTACCTGCATCGCCCTGGCCGCATTGGGCGTGTACTCGTTCGTATCGGCCGCCCGCGACGGCGAAACCCGCCGCGCCTGCACCCCGCTCTGCGCCATGCACCCCGACTACGCCGCGCGCAATCGCCAAGCGCCGGATTTCGAACTGCCCAAAATTGGAGGCGGGACCGCGCGGCTGTCGAACTACCGCGGCAAGACCGTGATCCTGAATTTCTGGTCCAAGAGCTGCCCGCCGTGCTTGCAAGAAATGCCGTCGCTCGCCTCCTTGGCCAAAGCGCTAGCTCCGCATCCCGACATCGTGCTGCTCACCGTGTCGACGGACGAAAGCGTACAAGACGCGCGCGATACGATGAGGTCGGTGCTGGGCGGCGCTGAGCCCCCGTTCGTCGTCATGGTCGATCCGGAACTGAAAGTCGTGCGCGATGCTTTCGGCACCAAACTCTACCCGGAAACCTGGTTCATCGACCCGAGCGGCGTGATTCGCGCGCGCGTGGATGGCGGGCGTGATTGGAACGCGGCGCTGACCATCGATTTGGCACACAGTTTCGATGATCCGCTGCAGTGCGGCGTGGAGTACCGCGAGCGCAAGCCAGAGGGTCCCTTTGCCAGCATCTGCGGCGAGATCCCGCCTACGTAGCGGCGCGGTTGGTAGGCGTAGGGGTCGCTAACCAAAGTTGTTTTGCGTGCTAAAGTCCGGACCGTGAAAGTCCGACTGATCAAAGAACTGCGTTTCGAAGCCGCTCACCGTTTGCCGCGCGTGCCGGAAGGCCACAAATGCGCGCGCCTCCACGGGCACAGCTTCAAGATCGAGCTGGCCGTGGAAGGCCACGTCAATCCCGATACCGGCTTCCTGATCGACTACAGCCGCCTCGACGAGATGTGGCAGCCGCTGCACGACACGCTCGATCACAACTATTTGAATGACGTGCCGGGGCTAGAAAACCCAACCAGCGAAATCCTCGCTCACTGGCTGTGGCAGCGCATCAAGCCCACCCTGCCCGAACTCACGCGCGTGATCGTCCACGAAACCTGCGACGCCCGCTGCGAATACGAAGGCGGCTGAGCATGGTCGGCGTGAAGCTGAGCGGTCGCAGATTGACGGCTCGCAAGGCTCTGAGCAGCTCCCAGAGGGCCGCCAAGATCACCAAGGGGGCCAAGGTCGCCACGAACTCGGAGCGTCCTAGCATCACGGCACCACACCGAAGAGCTCGATGAAATTTCTGGGTTAGCTCATTGGCGCTCTCCTCCAGATAGCACGACGACTGCGGTTCCGTGGGAGCACAAATCGCCGAAGACTGTTCAACTCCGGGAGCCGCGTGCGCCACAAACAACGCATCACATCGATGCCCTCCGCATACCCAAATTTCTGAGTGTGCCGTGGTGCATTCCTTCGGCCTTGCCACTGTGGGGCTTGGCAATCTTGGCCCCCTTGGCGGCTTCACGGAAAGCGTTCTGGGTGCTTGTCGGGTTGGCAGCGCCGGGCATTGCCGTAGCGCGGTCGCGGCGCGCTCGGTCGACAACAGTGTGGGCTGTGAGGTGCGAGGCTGGATCGTGATCGCCCCCTCCTGAAAGCAGCGAAGCGCTACGGCAGACCGAAACGTTGCTTGTTTTGGCCGACGAACTCCACATAGGCCGATGATTCCAAGCGGCCTTCGATTTCGCCCGCATCGACGGCGGCTTCGAGCGCGCGCTTGATCTCGCCGATTAGCCGCGAAGGCGGGAGCTTGAAGGCGACCATGATTTCGTTGCCGACCCCCGTAGGGAGGAGCGGCTGGACGGCGTCCTCGGCGGCCAGGTTGGAGATACGCTCGCCCAGTTCGTCGATTTGGGCGATGCCTCGGCGTTTCTTTTCGGGGCGCTTGGTGGTGATGTCGGCGCGCGACAAACACAGCAAATCTTCCAGATAAGGGCCGATTTCTTTGGCGAAGCGACGGACTGCGCTGTCCGTCCACTTGCCGTCGTATTGGCTGGCGCGCAAATGATGCAGCACGAGGAAGCGCACTTCGTCGCGCAAGGCGGTGTCGGCGGAGAACAGCCGTTCGCGGCGCTCGAGCTTGTCGAACATGCGCGCGCCAACTTCGGCGTGACCGAAGAAGTGCACCTCGCCGCTGGGCGAGATCGAGCGCGTGCGCACTTTTCCGATGTCGTGGAACAATGCCGAGTAGCGCACTTCGATGCGCGCCACGCTCTGAGTCACGACTTGCTTGGTGTGCTTCCAGACGTCCTTGTGGCGCCACTCACCGTCGCCAAACCCAACCAAGGCCTTGATCTCGGGCAAGAGCGAATCGAGCGCACCGGTCACGAGCAGCGAATCCAGACCGTCGCCCGCGAACTCGCCCATCAGCACGCGGTCGAGGTGGGGCCGGATGTCGCCCGGGCCCAGCGCGGCGAGGTCCTCGGGATTGAGCAGGACTACGGGCCGGTCGGGCTCACCCCGTTCCGCGCACACGACTGCGCGCTCCAGCGCGTGGATGGCGCGCGCGGGGTCAGCGACGGGGGCAACGGACTCGTGCGACATCGGTTCCTTGGCCAGAAAAGGAGCCTCTTTCTATTCGGGAAGCTCGCGAGCGCAAGAACAATCGTGACTTTAGCATGCGCCAGGCGGGGCTTAATTTTCCGCACATTTGTCAGGAAGCAGGAGTACTGGCCCGCAAAACGGGCCCATTTGCCGCGCTCGCGATAGGCTTCGAACGCCATGGCTCAGGGTCGGCTCGTGCTCGCGCTACCCACCCGAAATCGCGATTTCGGGCGGATATTTGCGCGTGTCGCGTGCGCCCTGTTCGCGCTGCTCGGGGCCTTACCGCTGCTGGCGGGCTTCTTCCTGTCCTCCGCCACAGTCGAGAATTGGGCGGCGCGGGAGACGACACGCATCCTCAAGGACCAGCTCGGCCTAACCGCCAGCTTTCGAGTCGAGCTGAAATTGCTGCCGTTGCGGGTGACGATCAGTCAGCTGATGGTGCCAGCTTCGGACGGCGGCACCCCCGCGCTCGAGGTGACTCGGGTGGCAGTCACGCCTCGCATCTTTTCGCTACTTTCCGGACGTCTGGACGCGGGCGACGTCGAGGTCGATCAACCAAAAGCGCGCCTGGTGATCAAGGACGGTCGGCTGCAAAATCTGAGCTACCGCTTACCCGAGCCGTCGAAAGAAGCCCGCGCGCCGTCGAAGCTAGCGCCGTTCTCGTCGCTCTCGGTCGGCGATGCGCACTTCGTGCTCGATATCGATGGCGTGCACGTCGACACCGGCGAGGTCGATCTGGATGTGTTTGCCGAGCAAGGCCCGACCTTCGAGGTTGCGTTGCGCTCGAGCGGCACGCGGGTTTGGCGGGAGCGTGTCGTGCGCGGCGTCCCCCCGCCGCCGCCGGGCACGCTGGCCACCGATGAAGACACACTGTGTCGTCTCGAGCTGCGATTGCGTTACGAACCCGGCGACATCTTAGTGCGGCGCTTCTCCGCGCTGGGTAGTGCGGATCTGAATCCGCAGCCCGGCTCGATGCCGAGCTGCGACAACCTCCGCGAGGACGATGCGGGTCGCGTCATGCTCCGGCTTTCGCAGCTGCGCGTCGGCCTGCGCAAGGGTGAAATGCCGCTAATCGACGGGCACGTCGTGTTGCGCGCGCCGGCGCCGCTGCTCAATCGTTTCGTGCGCGCCGGTCCGCTGAAGGGCGTGGCTTCGTTCGCCGGTGATGTTCGTTACGACGGGCGTCACAAGCTGCCCGAGGTGCACGGCAAATTGACCGGCACTGGTGTCGAGTTCGAGCGCTACAAGTTGGCCAAGACACTGGATGTCGATCTGGCTATCGTTGGTGACGCGATCAACATCCCGCGTTACCAAATGGCGTTCGCGGATGGTGACGTGGTGCTGAAAAATGCTCGCATCGAGCCCTTCTCGCCGGGGGTGCTGCTGAGCGCGGAACGCGTCGACAGCAAGAACATGAATTTCGAGGGCTTGATGCGTGATCTGGGCGTCACCGACGATACTCTGATCAAATGGGACTTCAACGATCTGCGCGTGAGCAAGATCACGGGCACGATCCTGCCACTCAAGATCGACGCCGAAGTCTACGCCGATACGCGAAACTTCGAGGTCACGGACCTCTCGTTTCGCAATCCGAAACGCAAACGGATGATCGGCGTCAGGTCGGCGTTGGTGCGTGGGCACATCGGGGTGCGGCCGGATTCCTTCGATATTTACGATACGCGCACCGATTTCGGGAACAGTTCAATCTTCGTCAGGTTGGTCTCGATCGCCTTCGAGCAGGCGGCTCTGAAAATGTCGATCCCGAAGGGCGCTCATCTCGATCTGGCGGACGTGACCCCGATTGTCGGCATCCCGGTATCCGGCAAGGCGGAGATCGACGTCGACATGACCGGCGTGCCGCCCGCGGTGGTGATGACCGGCAATATGAAGGTGCAAAACTTCGTCTTCGGCGGCTTCCCCTTTGGCGACATTACCAGCGCCCGGTTGCGCTTCGTGCCGCTCGTGCTCGAGCTATTCGACGTGCAGGCCAAGAAGGGCAAGAGCGATTATTCGGTACCCAGCGGACGTTTGAACTTCGACGGTCCTGCGTCGATTGTCACCGATGCGCACGTGAAGAGCGCAAACTTCGATCTGCGCGACTTCTTTCACATGTGGCACTTCGACACCGACCCGCGCTTCGACGACATCGCCGGGCAGACGGCGCTCGATGCCAGCGTGCACTACGTGCTCGGCGGCCAGGAAGATCGCTGTGGCGGCGGCAATTTGCGGGTCGCCGGCAATGCGCACTTCGGCGCGCTCGACCTGTTCGACGAGCGTTACGATTCCGGCAACGGCGAGTTCGATTTCCGTTGGAGCGATCGGGATGCCACGTATCAGGGCGTGGATCTCAGCGTCCCCAGCGTCACTTTGCGCAAAGGTTCGGGCACCTTGGTCGGCTCGTTCGGTCTGCGGCAGGGGGCGCAGGTGTATGGGCATTTCGTCGGTAGCGCGCTGCCGCTGTCGCACCTGGACGCCTTGCCCATCTTGCTGCGCAGTGCGGAGGGCCAGTTGAGCGCCGTGGCGGAACTGGGTGGCACGCTCGATGCCCTCACGCTCGACGCAAGCGGACGAATTTCCCCGCTACGGGTCGGTCGCGCTACCCTACCGGCTTCCAAGTTCGAGCTACGGCTGGTGCCCGTCGTTCGCCCCCAAAAGGTGATAGGCACGACTCGCTGTGGCAAACCAATCGGCGCGCCGTTCGACCGCGCCGATTACGATTCCGACCAAAATAGCGGCACATTTCACGCCAGCGGCGCGCTGTTTGGCGGCCAGATAGCGTTCCAGGATCTGAGCGTCACTCGTCAGCGCGCGAAGATCGTGCGTGGCGACATCGATTTTGCGGGCCTCGATCTAGGCGTGCTTGCCGAGCTCTCGGCGACGCTCGGCGAATCGGAAAAGCGCCTCGACGGTAAGCTGAGTGGCAAGCTGTCTTTGCACGAAGTCAACATGAAGGTTCCACTCCAATCGCGCCTGGAGCTGTCGTTGTCGGATTGGAACATCAACCGCGACGGCTATCATGTCGAGTTGGCGTCCGGTTCACACCCGATCGTGTTCGAGGATGGCCGCCTTGCGCTGCCCGGCATTGGCTTCACGGCGACCACGCCGCGCGGCCAACGCGTCACGTTCGACGGTCAGGGCTCGATTTACAACCTGGCCACGTTTCCGCAAATCGACGGCAAGCTGACCTTACGTCCGATGCAGCTGGCCAGCCTGATTGGCGTGATCCCGCGGGCGGAGCGCGCCGAAGGCACGCTCTCGGGCCAGCTCGAGGTGAAAGGACCGCTGTTTGCGCCGCGTTTTGCGGGCGGCTTCGACCTGGAGCAGGGCGAGCTCTCGATTCGTGGCTTGCCCTTGCCGGTCTCGGAGATCGAGGTGGCGCTGCGTATCGCAGGCAACGAGCTGAAGATCGAGAAGGCTTCGGCAAAGGTCGGTTCGGGTACGCTGCAGGTGACGGGTGGGGCGCCGCTTTTGGGCATGAGCTTGGGGGCTGCGCGCTTTGCGGTCACGGCGCGTGAGCTGGTGCTGCCGATCAACGACGGTATCCGGGCTGTGGCCGACGCTGATCTGAACTTGACCTTCAAGCCGGCCGCCAGCGACGATGAGCGTGAGCTTCCGCGGGTCACCGGTGACGTTACCTTGCGCTCGTTCGATTACACCCGGCCGGTGGTCATGACGGCCGACATTTCCTCGCTCGCGCAGCGTGGCAAACGCACTGAAGTGGACACCTACGATCCCGCAGACGACATGGTTCAGTTCGAGGTGCGCTTGCGCTCGCAGAAAGCGATGAAGCTGCAGAACAATCTAATCGACGCGGAACTGGACGTGGCCGACGAAGGCTTGCTCTTGGCCGGCAGCAATGGGCGCTTCGGCTTGCGCGGTGCGGTGACGCTGCACCCGCGCGGCAAGATCTTCCTCAGGCGCAGCGAGTTCGAAGTGACACAGGGCCGCGTGCGCTTCGACGATTTGACGCGCATCGCCCCAGAAGTCGACGTGACCGCGGTTACGGAGTACCGACGCTATCAGACCAACAACACGGCCTCCGCGCAGACCACCGCAGCCACCACCGGTGGTTCTACCGCGCCCACGTCGCAAGGTGGTCGCTGGCGCATTCAGCTGCATGCACACGGCAACGCGGACAAGCTCAAGGTAGATTTGACCAGCGATCCCGCGCTGGCCCAAGACGACATCTTTCTGCTCTTGACCGTGGGTTTGACCCGCGCCGAGCTCGATCAGGCGCAATCTGCCAGCGTCGGCGAAAGCGTGGCGCTGGAGGCGCTCGGTTCACTCAGCGGCGCGGACCGCGCGGTCACCGACGCGGTACCGCTGATCGACGAATTCCGCTTCGGCAGCGCCTATTCTTCGCGCACCGGTCGCACCGAGCCCACGGTTACGATCGGCAAACGGCTATCGAAACGCATCCGCGCCAACGTCACCAGCGGCGTCGCCGATTCACGTGAAGTGCGCTCGAACGTGGAGTGGCAATTGAGCCCACGCGTCAGCATCGAAGGCTCGTACGACAACGTGAACGACATCTCCAGCTCCACCCTGGGCAACCTCGGCGCGGACGTGCGTTGGCGTTTGGAATTCGAATGACGCCCGAGCACGCCCGTGAGTGGGCGATCGACGCGCTTCGTGACACCCGAAGGGCTGCAGCCCAGCATCGCACCTCGAAACACGACGTGTTCTCGCCGGAGCTAGTAGCCGCTTTACTGGAACGCTTGCGCACTGCACTTGGTCCCCACGGCGTGCCAGGAAGCGATATCGAAGCGGACTGAGGCGATCAGAGTTTTTGAGTTTCGAGCATCAGGTCGAGTCGAATCAATTTTCAAGACTTAGACCGCTTCCAAACAGCAAATCTCCGTCGGAGACTCGCTGTCGGACCTCGTCGTTGAAATCGCGAGGATCTCCGCGCAGAGCTAATCCCAAAATTTCAGCGCGCTCTTCGGTGTGGTGCCGTCGCAGTTGGACGTTTCGAGCTCTTGGCGATCTCGGCCCCCTTGGCGATCTTGGCGGGCTTCTGGGAGTCGCTGAAGGCTGATTCATCCGGTGACCCGACGCGCACTACGCGGCTGGTTCTGCCTTGGTCGTGGCGGGCGGTGTGGGTAGGAAGCCTTTCATGAAGAGCTTGGTGGCCATGGGCATGGCCAGGCCGGGGAGCCCCTGCTTGGGCGATAGCTGCGCGACTAGGCCGAACAGCAAGGCCAAGGTGCGCTCGACGTAGAAGTAGCCCTCCGGGTACTCCACGCTTTTCATCACCGCGCGCAAGCGTCCACGAATCTGCTCGAAGCCGGAGAGCTTCTCCATCGTTTGTCGGTCGAGTTTGCTGAAGTTCTCGATTTTGACCGAGGAGAGCACCTTCAGATACTCGCGACCGACCTGCTTCAATAAATCCCGATCGCCGCCCTCGGCAACGAAGCCCATTCGTTCCAACCCCGCCAAGATCTGATCGTCGTTGCGGGTGATCGCGCCCAAGATCACGACCTTCATCCCGGTCGATAAGGCTTCCGTGAGTTCTTCGACCGCGCCGTAGTCGAGGATCACGAGCTTCGGTCCAGGCCGTACCAAGAAATTGCCGGGGTGCGGATCGGCGTGAAACACGCGGTGCTCGAGCAGCATCGTGAAGTAACACTCCACGAGCAGCTTGGCGACCGCCTCCGAGTCGATCCCTTGCTCGAGCTCGGCTTCCAAATCATTGATCTTCACTCCAGACTCGTAGCTCATCGAGAGTACGCCGCCCGCGGTCAGATCGTCGATCACTTGCGGCACGACAACGTCTGGGTCATAAGCGAAGATTCTGCGAATGCGTTCCATGTTCGCGCGCTCGTGCTGATAGTCCGTCTCGCGGGCAAGCATGGCGTCGAGTTCGTGGAACACCCGCTCCACGCGCCCGACTTTCACCAGCCACTTGATGACTGGCAAGAGCGAGCGGAGGACGGCGAGATCGCGGCGAATTAAGCGCTCGATGCCCGGGTACAAGACCTTAACCGCGATCGCGCGGCCGTCTCGGGTCGTCGCGCGGTGCACCTGTGCCAAGGACGCTGCGGCCAAAGCTTTGCGTTCGAAGCTGCCGAAGCGCGCAAGCGGATCGGCGCCGAAGGCCTCGCGTAAGCGACTCTCGATCTCGGAGAACGGTCGCGGCGGCACCTTGTCCTGCAATGCCTCCAGCGCTTCGCCGAAAGCCTCGGGCAGGAACGTCCCGACCACGCTCAGCACTTGGCCCACTTTGATGAACACCCCCCGCAAGCGCGCGAAGCCCTCGGCCAAGCGCCGGGCATTCCTGAGGTGAGCGCGCGCAAAGCGCGCCTTTGAGCGCTCAGCGCTCAGCAGCCACGCCAGCAGCCATTCCCAGCCGTAGGAGAGCAGGATGGTCCAAAACAGGAGCAATGCACGGAACGAACGGAGCACTCGCTGCGCAGAGTAGTCCCCGGACCGGCCCGCACCAACCTGGGAGCAGCTGCCACGGTTCTTGGGCCGGTTGTCGGACTCCAGTTCTGGGCCAACCCGTTAAGTTTGCGACACAAATTGAGAATGATGCAGTGCGCCGTTGCCTTTTCCGAGCCGCCGGGAATCGGAAGCCGGCCATCAAGAGCATTAAGGGGCTGGTCCGCGTCGCCGTAAGGTCCATCGAGGACGCTTGGTGAGTCGCATTTCTCTGCAATCACGGAGCGCGGAATGAAAATTCTGCTCGCCGACGACGAGCCCATTGCTCGGACCATGCTCGAGCATTGGCTCACCGGTTGGGGCTACGAGGTGATCACCGTGCGTGACGGCGAAGCGGCGCTGAACGCCCTTGCAGCCGATCCGACCTTGCGCCTGGCGGTAATCGACTGGGTCATGCCCAAGGTCGATGGCATCGAGGTCTGTCGGAAAATCCGCAGCGGGCCGCCGGAACCGTACGTGTACGTGGTGCTGCTCACGGCCAAGGACGACAAATCCGACATCATCGAGGGTCTGGACGCGGGTGCAGACGATTACCTGGTCAAGCCCTGCAACCCACTGGAGTTGAAGGTGCGCTTGCGCGC
>Ga0302321_100001438_pt1 | contig 20346 bp, 23 predicted proteins | sample Fen_T0_1_FD_202505 | JGI IMG/M metagenome (GOLD analysis project Ga0302321, IMG submission 202505) | Peat permafrost microbial communities from Stordalen Mire near Abisko, Sweden - Fen_T0_1 | ecosystem: Environmental > Terrestrial > Soil > Wetlands > Permafrost | place: Sweden: Abisko...
TCTGACCAATAACCCGCTGAAGGCCGCCGATCTCGACGAGCTGGCAGCGCGTCTGGCAGAGCGAAATCTTCGCAGCCTCAAGCTCGGTGCCAGCAACAAGGGCTATCACGACACCCCCATCAAGCGCTTCCCGCACGATGCAGCCGCCTTGGCGGCGCTGGCGCGGATCGCGAGCGCGCCTAGCCTGGCGACGCTCGGCCTCGGCAACGAGCGCATCGGTTTTGCAGAGCTCGAAGCGCTCCTCGAGGCCAAACGTGTGCAACCGCTCGAGATTGAGATCGCGGGGTTGCCGAACCTGGCGGAACGCCAGCTGGCGGCGCTAGCAGCCCTGGATCCCGACCTGCATGTAACCTTCGCGGTCGCCGATCTCGGGATCAAGCCCGCCCTTCTCCGTGCCCTCGCGCAATCGGGTCTGCTGGGTAAGGTGAGCGCCTTGGGTCTGCGCTGCGGAGATGCTTGCGCGCAGACTATCGCGCGCTCCTCGCACGCGGGGCACCTGCGCAAGCTCGACTTCGGATGTGAGGAGAACGTGGCGTTTTCGTGGAAGACCGGGGCGGCGTTGGCGCGCGCCACCAGCCTCTCTGCGCTGCGGGAGCTCTCGTTCGAAAACGACATCGAGGGCTGCAAGGCAGACGGGCTCGGCGCGAAGGGGCTACGCTTCCTGATCGGCGCACCCTTTGCTGGACAGATCGAGGCGCTGACCTTCGTGGACCAGGGCTTAAACGGGACCGGCTTCATCGCACTCGCCCAGGCGACCTCACTGACGGCCCTCAAGCGCCTGGCCGCGATGGAAGAGGAAACGATCCTCACCCCCGACAACGTCAGGCTCTTGTTCCGCGATGGCGCCCTGGCCAGCCACCTCGAGGTGCTGCGCCTGTCGAACGAATCCAATGCCAACTTGCCTCTGGCCGAGCTGGCCAAGGGGTTGCGCATGCCGAAGCTGCGGGTCTTGGAGCTGCCCTTCACCAACCCGCCGTCGCTGCGTGAGTGGCTGAGGCTGGTCCGCGCGCCCGGCTGGCGGGAAATCTGCGTGCTCAGCGTTCCGCGGGGGAGCCCTCCAGCGGAGGGAGACGAGGCGCGCTCCTCTGACAGACTCTTGCGAGAAATCCGCGACCACCTGGCGCCTGATGCCTGTCTACCTTGACGTCCCCAAATTCGTCCCGATGACTACGTTGCTTGCCTGAGACCTCGCGCAGGGGACGCTCTGGTCTTGACCGGAACCGCTGACCACGTGCTGCTGGTCGAGAGCAGCCCGCCGAGTCCGCCTCATCGGCAGCTGTGCCGATGCCTATGCCGTCGATCGTGATGCCTCCCATGGTGGGCACGACGCCTTCGCCCACCGCCCACGCGGCGCACGCGCGCCATTTGCTGGCCATGGCTGGGGAGTATCTCAGATGCTACCATCGAGCCTCGAACGGCAATGGAGGAGGCTCACGCCAATGAGACCGTCGAGTGAACCGCTCATGACACTCGTCCGAGCGGCGGCTTTCATTTTGTTGGCTTGCGCTTGCGGCGGCGGAGGCTCCTCGGGACATCCGAGCGCCGATGGGGCGGCAACCAGCCCAACCCTTCCCGGAGACATCAACGGACGGACGCTTCAGGACCTGTGCGCGACCATTTGCGCCCATGCGCATGAACACGGTTGCGACACGGATTGGCTTTACCTCTGCGACGGCAACGTAAACAATTGCCTCGACCTCTTCGTCTCCCAGCCCGAGTGCCACATGGCCTACTTGAAGGACACCGCGTGCCAGGCCGACTATTCCAACCCCTGCGATTTCGAGGGAATGGCCGCGGCCTGCCTGGCGACGTTCTGTTCGATGCGACACATCTGCAGTCTTCCGGATCCCAAGTGCCCGTGATGGCCGCCGTCGTTCCCAATCCGAAGACCACCCGAGGCTTCCGCTCTGCGGAGGTGTTCGAGACTTGGCTGGCGGCGAATCACGATCGTCGCGAGGAGCTGTGGCTTCGCATCTACAAGAAAGACTCGGGCCTGCCCACCGTAACGTACGCGGAGGCGCTGGACGTGGCCCTGTGCTGGGGATGGATCGACGGCATCCGCAAGGGCCTGGACGGCAAGTCGTTCCTGCAACGGTTCACGCCACGCAGGTCGAAGAGCATCTGGAGCCAGAACAACCGCGAGCACGTGGCGCGATTGACCGCGGCCGGACGTATGACTTTGCACGGGCAGCGGCACGTGGATGCGGCCAAGACGGACGGACGCTGGGACGCCGCCTACGCGCCCATCCGCAGCGCCACCGCCGCTACCGTCCCCGCGGATCTGCGGGCGGCCATCAATGCCAGCCCGCGTGCGCGCAAGACGTTTCAAAAGCTCAGCAAGATGGATCTCTTCGCGCTGACTTTCCGAACCAACAGCGCCAAGACGGCGGCCGGGCGGAAGCGGAAGATTGCCGCCCTGGTGGCAACGCTCGCGCAGGGCAAGTCCATCGTCCGACAAAGGCCGTCCGTCCCAGCGCGGCCGGCACGAGGGAAGTCCCGGTGACGTCGGCCGAGCTCCTCGCGCTGATTCGCCGCTATCGACTGGCGGTCGTCTCGACCGTGGCGGCCGACGGGGCGCCACAGGCCACGGTGGTGGGCTTCGCCATCCGCGACAACTTGGGAATCGTTTTCGACACATTGGCGTCGACCCGCAAACACCAGAACCTGAAACGCGACCCGCGCGCGGCCCTGGTGATCGGTTGGGATGACGAGCTGACCTTCCAAATCGAAGGCAGGGCGGACTTCCCGACCGGCGAGGCGCTGCAGCGCATGCAGGCGTGCTACTTCACCGTCTACCCCGATGGCCGCGAGCGTCTGAGTTGGGCTGGCATCACCCACGTCCGCATCCGTCCGACCTGGATCCGCATGAGCGACTTCAAACAGGATCCACCTCGCATCGTCGAGGTAACGCCGCACTTCTAAACGAAACCCAACCGCCTTTGGAAGCGCCAGGGCTTCCTGCAGGCGTCGGGATCAATTCGGCGAGCAACACACCATGGAAGTGCCGCATGCGCCCTCTAGCACGGCATGCGCGCAGCCAGTTGACTGACTCACGCAAGTGGCTCCACCGCCCATCATCTGTTCGCATACCGAATAGCATCGATTCACTCCGTCTACTCCTGCCTGACAGGTGTACGGAGGCGGCGTCATGACCGAAATCGGACAACTGTGAAGGGGCAGCGTACATCCCGCGGCTTTGTACTCGGATAGCTTCGCGCTCAACCCGGCCACGGAATTCGGATTCACCCCAACCGTTGGGCACTCGACGCCATCGTAGCTCGCGCATGGTGCCGCCGCCGCCGGGTCGCATTGCTGGGCCGCTTCGACGGCCGTGTAATAGAGTTGGCGTTTTGTCTCGCAGGTACTGCCTCCACCGCAACCGGCTATCGCGGCAAACAGGATCAGGTTGGCGAAAAGGGCTTTCATGAACTACCTCCCAAGAGAGAGCTCCACACAGTCTACAATGCCTTCGTGAGCTTTCCTGTGATGGCTCGCACCAACGTGCCCGCTTTTCACCTCGCGGCCTTGGGGGACCGAATAGGCGCGATGTCTGAAAAAAGAATGCTGAATCTTGGGAACCCCAGAACCGGCAAATCCGTCTCACGGGGGGCAAGCAAGGGCGGCGGGTAACCAGGGTAGTTGCAGGTCTTGCCAGCTAGCTCACAAGGAGATCCATGAATTCAACATTAAAGAAGACTATGCTCGCTCTGTCCGCACTGCTGTTGCTGGCGTCACCAGCCGTCTACGCGCGGGGCAGGGGCAACCCGACGGGCGCGCCGGGCAGCCGATTCGCCACCGAGCATCCGCGACGCAGGCAAGTCAACAAGCGCGTGGACAATCAGCGCGAGCGCATCAACGAGGGCGTCAAGAACGGTGAGCTCAGTAAGGGCCAGGCACGGCAATTGCGCGCCAACGATCGGGCCATCAAGGCCCAGGAGCACGCCGAGGTGAAGGCCAACGGCGGCCACTTGACCAAGGCCGAGCAGCGCCAGCTCAACCGGGAAGAGAACGCCAACAGCAAGCTGATCCAAGGCGAGAAACATCCATCCGGTAAATAGAGGTGCCCCTGGTTTGCCGAGCCCTGATCGTCAGCTACATCCTGAAGACGACGGCCGGATGGGGCGACGGAAAGATTGGTCAGCTCGACATCGATTTCACCGTGCGCGGTCGGGGTAGCTGGCAAAGCATGGGACGCTGGGAAGAGCCAAGCACTGCTCATCGGCGAGGCAAGCTGCATTGGAGCCCGCACGACTTCGCGCCCAGGGACGACTTCGGCCTGGCCTACGATCCACCGAGGAACGGGCGCGCCGAGTAGCCGCGCTTGCAAGCACGAGGCATTCGCAGCCAGCAGCAACCGAATCGGCCAGACCAACCTCGTCCGGCCGAACCGTTGTGACCCTGGCCGGCATCTATCGAGTCAGGGGAAGACCGATGATTGTGCTCAGGCAGGCAGAGACCCGTGGCAGAACTGACATCGACTGGCTCGACAGCCGGCACACCTTTTCGTTCGGCGACTACCACGACCCGGCGGCGATGGGCTTCAGCGTCTTGCGCGTGATCAATGAGGATCGCGTGACGCCGGGCCGCGGCTTTCCGACGCACGGACACCGCGATATGGAAATTCTCAGCTACGTCCTCGCGGGGGCCCTGGAGCACAAGGACAGTCTCGGGACGGGATCGATCATCCGACCTGGCGAGTTGCAGCGGATGACGGCCGGGACGGGTGTGCGCCACAGCGAAAAGAACGCATCCACGGTGGAGCCGGTGCACTTCCTTCAGATTTGGATCCTACCCACGCGCACGGGGCTTGCCCCAGGCTACGAACAGAGAGCATTCGCCAAGGGCGAAAGCAGCGGACAGCTGCGCCTGGTGGCTTCATCAGATGGGCGCGAAAGCTCGGTGCTCATCCACCAGGACGCATCCCTGTACATTGGAAGGTTCGGCGATGGCGATCAGGCCGTGCACGCCATCGCGCCTGGACGTAGCGCCTACGTGCACATCGCACGCGGCGAGATCGAACTGCGCGGCAGCGACGGAGCACACCGGCTGGGAGCCGGCTGCGGCGCCGCCCTTACCGGGGAGCCACGGATCGTGCTGGCAGGACTGGCATCGGACGCCGGGCGCGGCGAGGCACTGCTTTTCGATCTGCCGTGAGTCATGCCGATGGACCCAACCATCATCGTTCTCTTCGGCGGCGCCGGGGATTTGGTCTGGCGCAAGCTCATGCCGTCCTTGTTCGATCTGCACCGGGAAGGGCGGATGCCCGAGCAATTCGCGATTCTCGTCGTCAATCGGCTCCCCTTTCGCGACCAGGACTTGCGCCAACGCTTTCTTGGCGGGATCGAACAGTTCGCGCGCAACAAGCAGGTGAAGAGGGCGGACTGGAACGCTTTCGCTCGGCGCGTGACCTACCAGCAGGGGGACTTTCAAGACCCATCGACCTATGCGCATTTGGAAAGCACAAGCGCTGGCCTGGACAAGGCATGGAAAGCAAAGGCGGGACGGATCTTCCACCTGGCAACCCCGCCTGTCATGGTCGCGGTCATTTTATTCTGTCCATCCAGCCCGAGGAGGGCATCGTGATGGGATTTTAGGCCAAGTATCCAGGTCATCAGATGCTGTTGCGGCCGGTGGAGATGCGGTTCAACTACCAGGACGCCTTTGCGGTTCCCTCGCCGGATGCCTACGAGACACTGCTGTGGGATGTGATGAACAATGATCCAACCCTGTTCATGCGGGCCGACCAATTGCTCGCCCGCGCAGGTCATGCCTGGAGGCCCATCGCCGGCCCGCCAACAAGGGGACACCTTGTCCACTAGGCAGGTCGTGCGCCACCGCTCGGGCCGCGCGCTACTGGTATTTTTGTTCGACGTGGACAATACCTTGCTCGACAACGACCACGTCATCGAGGACTTGAAAGTCTTCCTCAAGCGGGAGGTCGGCCCCGAGCGCGCACGCTGCTACCGGGCCATTTTCGAGAAGCAGCGAAGGCACCTCGGCTACGCCGACTATTTGGGAGCCCTCCAGCGCTTCCGCCGCGACTATCCCCGCGACCCGAGCCTGCTCAAGATCTCTCGTTATCTCATCGACTATCCCTTCGCCCGGCGACTCTTCCCCCAGTCCCTCGCCGTCACCGAATACGTCAGGCGGTGGGGCCTGGTCGTTCTTCTCACCGATGGCGACGTCGTATTCCAGCCCCACAAGGTAGACCGTTCTGGGCTTTACCAGGCGGTCCAAGGGAACGCGCTCATCTATGTCCACAAAGAGCGCGAGTTGGCCGACGTGGAGGCCCGCTATCCGGCGGAGCACTACATCCTCGTGGACGACAAGCTGGCAATCCTGACCGCCATCAAGAAGATTTGGAAGTCACGTCTAACGACAATCTTCGTGCGCCAGGGGCACTATGCCTTGGATGCGGGAATCCTGGCTAGGTGTCCCGACGCGGATACCAGCATTGCTGGTATTGGCGACTTGTTGCGCTGCGAGCGTGGAAATTTCGAGCCCTCGGACAAGAGGTCCCCACGGCGTTCGGCGAAAGCCGACCATGCATCCCAATAGCAGGCATCCTAAGGTCAACTGGAGTCCCCCAATGACGCTACTTGATTCGCTGAAGACACAGACAGTTGTTGTTGCCGATACCGGAGATATCGAGGCCATCGCCGAGCACAAACCTCAGGACGCGACGACGAATCCGTCGCTGCTGCTCAAGGCCGCACCGCAACCGCATACCATCGAGCTCTACCGCAAGGCCGGTGTGGACCGCGCGCGCATCCTCATCAAGATCGCCACGACCTGGGAAGGGATTCGCGCCGCGGAGATTCTGGAGAAGGAGGGGATCCACTGCAACATGACCCTGATTTTCTCGTTTGCACAAGCAGTGGCGGCGGCCGAGGCCAAGGTCACGCTCATCTCCCCATTCGTGGGGCGCATCTACGACTACTACCTCAAGGCGCGGGGGGCGAAGGACATCCCACCCGAAGAGGATCCGGGCGTGCAATCGGTGGTGCGCATCTACAACCATTACAAGAAGTTCGACTACAAGACCCAGGTCATGGGCGCCAGCTTCCGCAAGGTCGAACAGGTGATGCTGCTCGCCGGTTGTGATCTGCTCACCATCAGTCCCGACATTCTTACCGACCTGGAAAAGCGCGAAGGTGAGCTGCCGCGCAGGTTGTCGGTTGAATTGGCCAAGGCCAGCGACGCCACGCCACTTCATCTCGACGAGAAGACCTATCGATTTATGCACAACCAAGACGCCATGGCGGTCGACAAGCTCTCCGATGGCATTCGCCACTTCTACGCGGACGCGCGCAAACTGGAGGCGTGGGCAAGCCAGTTCCTCGCCCAAGGTGATTAGTCATGCAGATCCAGGAACACGGTCACCAACCGTCATCTGCGCGTTGCCGCTTTCGCGACGTCAGTCTTTGGCCACGACGAGGATTTGCATGCTGAGGCCGTCGTCGGTCGGTGCGAGCACGAAGAGGTACTGCGCGTCCTGCGCGACTTGACAAATGCCTTGGGCCAGGTGGGGGCGGGTTGAAAGCACCCGGAGCGTACCGCCGGTCTTCGCCACCGCCACAAGCTCAAGCTGCTCACCGCCCTTGGCCGTGGTCACGAAGTAGACGGCCCGGTCATCGACCACGAACGGTCTTCCGACGTAAGCCCCGCTGGGTGCTCGGTAGACCTCCTCGCTGGCCCAGTCTGACTTGCGTAGCCGCCAGACGTGATACCAATCGATGAGATAGAGGTAGGCGTCGTCGGCGGCGGCCAGGACGGGGTCGTCAAGCCCGATGCTCAGCCCTGACAGGGATGGCCCGATAGCAGCGGCGCCCGTCGTCACGTCGCCGCGGGCCAGGGCGCAGGTGTCGCCGCTGCACGCGGCTGCGAAGAGCGTGTTTCCGTCGAGAACGAACGACCCCGCGCGGGGGAAGATGTCGGTCACATCGATCGGCTCCGCGGGGATCCGGACCGTGGTGCCGTCGGCCAGCGATATAGCTTCGGGCACTCCGTCCTGAAGGTGCCGGATGACCAGGTGGGCATCGTCTACTTCCATCAAACGCTGCTCGGGCAACAGAGCGTCGAAATCGTCGTTTCGCAGGGTGGACACGGGGCCCAGGTCGGTACTTCGGCGCAGGAGCTTCCGGAGGGGGAAGCCGTTCCCGTCGAAGCGCACGCGCTCCCAGAATACATCGCGTGCATTGGCCGCCAGAGCTCCCGTGATCGCCGCGTGATCCTCCTCGACTGCCTCGACCGCGCCGCCGAATTTCGGGACGCGAAAAACGCCGTTCCAGTTGGAGGAAAAGAACAGATACTCGTCGCCCAGCGCGAAGAGCTCGATGTCGTGCGAGCTGTCGAGACTGCGTACGACTGGCACGCCGTCGGGCGAGCCGAGCTGCATCTGCAGCTTGCTTTCGAATCCGGCCGCGGCTGGTGTATCACTGCCGCAACCACCAAGGGGTAGGGCCAGGGTCCATCCGGGCATCGTCATCAACAAGGCAGCCGCAGTCGAATGTTTGCGCATGGAGCCTCCGCGCCTCCATGATAGCCGCAATGACAGCCGCGCCGCAGGTCGACGCACTATCCAAGCAGGCCCGGGAGTGCGCCCGAGCACAGCGCCTGGTTGGAGGTGCACTTGCCCTGCTTCGACCTGGCGGAACCGCCACGCGCCTCGACGCGATCGCCGTTTCCAGCGTACGCGTCGAGGTTGGCGGTAACAATCAGGGGCGAGCTTCGAGTACCAGGTTGAACGGCGTCTCCGCCGCACGACGGAAGCGGGTGAAGCCACCTTCCAGGGCGACCCGGCGCAAGCGGCCCTCACCGGCTTGCGCGCCCAAGGCCATGCCCTCCGCGGCCATGGAATTGGGCACGCACAGCAACGTCGATGCCGCGTAAAACACGCGCCCGAGAGGATGGAGGTTGTCCTCCAACTTGTCACCGGCGAAGGGCTCGACCACCATCCAGGTGCCGTCGGCCGCCAGGGTTTGGCGAACGTAGCGCGCGGCCGCGGTGGGATCGCCCATGTCGTGCAGGCAATCGAAGTGGGCCACCAGGTCGTAGCCGCTGCCCGTGTAGTTAGTCGATGACGCCACCTCGAACACGACCCGATCCGCCACGCCCGCCTGCGCGGCCCGCGCGCGTGCCAGCTCGATGGATCCAACGTGAATGTCGAAGCCATAGAACTTCGAGGTCGGATAGGCCTTGGCCATCAGGATGGTGGATGCCCCGAGGCCGCAGCCCACGTCGGCGACCTTGGCGCCCCGCTTGAGCTTGCCGTCGACCCCTTCCAGCGCCGGCAGCCAACTGCTGGTCAGGTTCGCCGCGTAGCCAGGGCGGAAGAAGCGCTCCGTGCCCTCGAACAAGCACTGAGCGTGCTCGCCCCACGGGATGCCTTTGCCGCTGCGGAAGTTGTCGGTCATGCGCTCCTCGGCCTTCACGCCGGCTTCGATGACGTGGAAGAAGCCGGGAACAAAGGCCGGGCTGCCCTCGTCGGCCAGGGCGAAGGCCTGCTCGGCGGGCAGCGTGAAGCGCGAGGTGGTGGCATCGTAGCTGACGTAGCCGCCGGCCGCCTGCGCCGACAACCACTCACGCACGTAGCGTTCATGCGTGCCGGTCTTCTTCGCCAGCTCGCCGGACGTCAGCGGTCCCGCGCCGGCCATGGCCTTGTACAGGCCGAGCTTGTCGCCGATGACCACGAGCACGGCGCTCATCGCCGCACCCATGTCGCCAACCACGTGCCCGAGGAAGGTATTCAGCTTGTCTTGATCGATGTTGGTCGTCATGACGTTTGCCTTTCACTCAATGTGCAGTGTTCGCCGGACTACTTCTTGAACACGGCCTTGAGGACCTCGTCCGCCGAGCCGTACGTGCCTTCGGGCAGGTGCTCGGCGAACCACTTCTTTTCCGACGCGCTGAACTCCATCAGGTTCTTGCACGAGGCGAGCAGCTCGGCCCGGGTTGCCGGGTAGCTCTGGTGCTTGTTCAGGTGCTCGGCGGCCTTGTTGCGGTCGAGTTGCGCGATGGTTTCCGCGCCAAGCGCCCGGGGGGCGACGATCAGGACGGGAAGGGTGCTGGCGAGGGCGAGGGTCAGGGCTAGGGTCTTGATGATGGTACGCATTGGGATCTCCTTGATGACGGGTTCGTTGTTTTTTCTATTGTTGTTCTTCTTGGTGGCGGCCCGGTTCATCGGGCCGCAAGGTCAAGATGACCCCGCGTCGTTTGCGCCTGCGTTTGCACAAGCGTTTGAATGTGACAAGTTCATGGGGGTGGCGATCGGCGAATGACCATGGGAGCGGGCAAAGCGCGTGGGTTGCAGATAAGGCTGCTAGGCGAGCTGGCGCTGCTTCGACACGGTCGCGCGCTGCCCTTGCCTCCATCGAAGAAAACGCGTGCCCTGCTTGCGTATTTGGCGGTGACCGGCAAGCCTCAGCTGCGCGAGCACTTGTGCTCCCTGCTGTGGGACGGCCCGGGCGATCCGCGGGCGCAACTGCGCTGGAGTCTGACCAAGCTGCGGCCGCTGCTCGATGAAGGTAAGTTGGAGGGTAGGCTGCGGCGATTGCGCGCCGATCGCGAGCGCATCGCTCTCGACGTCGGCGACGTAGACATCGACGTCGAAGGCATCAGGGCAGCCACGCGCCAGGGACTCGCCGACATCCCGACCGAGGTGCTCGCCGAGCTGGCCACGCGCTTTTCGGGCACCTTCCTCGACGGCTTGGACTTGTCGAGTTGCTATCGCTTCCACGGCTGGTGCATCGCCCAGCGCGAACAGCTGCACGCCGAGCAGGTCACCCTCGTGGCCACGCTCATCGAGCGCCTGCGCGCCTCTCCCGAGCAGGCCCTCGGCCACGCCAGAACCTTGTTGGCGCTGGATCCGCTGGCCGAGTCGTCGCACATCACCGTGGTGCGATTGCTGAAGGATCTCGGTCGAACACGCGAAGCCATCGAGCAGTACGAACGCTGCCGGCAATTGCTTGCGCACGAGCTCGGTGGAAAGCCGTCGCGCGAGATGGAAACGCTCCGCATGGCCATCGGGAAGGTCGTGTCCGAGCCAGCTGCCGCGTCCCCCGTCGCCGCGCAGGTTCTTCTCTCGGAAACGTCTTCACCCCCACCAGCGACGCTTCCTTTGCTGGGCCGAGCGGCCGAGATCGCAATGCTGGAAGAGAAGCTGCTCGCGGCCGCCAACGGCCGTGGTCAAGAGGTGGTTCTGCTCCTCGGCGATCCAGGCATCGGCAAGTCGCGCATGCTGGAAGAGTTGGCGGCGATTGCCCGGCGGAGCGGAGGACGCGTTCTTTCGGGTCGAGCCTTCGAGGCCGAATTGGTCCGGCCCTACGGGGCTTGGATCGATGCCCTGCGCTCCGGCGGTGGTAGCACCACGACCGCCCAGGAATTCTTGCCGGACTTCTCGCTGCATACGCCTCAGAACGACAGTGACCTCGTTCAAGTCGGCGATTGGGATCGCAACCCCATGTTCGAACGGATCGTGGATCACCTGCGCGGCTTGCCTCGCGCCGGGGCGCCACTCCTGGTGCTACTCGACGACATCCAGTGGCTCGACGAAGCCTCGGCCGCGCTGTTGCACTTCGTGGCCCGAGCCTTGGATCGACTCCCAATCCTGCTCGCCTGCGCAGCCCGCGAGGGCGAGCTGTCCGACAACCCGGGGGTGCTACGCCTGGTGCGGACGCTTGAACGGGAGCGCCGCCTTCATCAGATTGCGTTGCCGCCCTTGGAGGCGAGCGCCATCACCGATCTGGTCGCCGCCGTTGCGCGCCACACGGCCGCCAGCGCGGTGAGCTCGATGGAGGCTATCGTCGAAGGCTGCGCGGGAAATCCGCTCTACGCCATCGAGCTGGCCCGCGCGTATGAGACGGGAGAGCAGGGCGTCTCGCAAACGCTGCGCGCCCTCATCGGCGAACGACTCGATCGCCTGGACGAAAAGGCGCAGGCTCTCTTGCCCTTTGCCGCCGCCATGGGACGCAGTTTCGACCCGCAAATACTTGCGCGCGTGCACGACCTTGGACTTCCGGAGCTGCTCTATGCGCTTGGCGATCTCGAACGGCGGGGCATCTTTCGCGCCACCGGGCCGGGCGTCTACGATTTCTCCCACGACCTCATCCGCCAGGCAGCCTATCAGCAGCTTTCCGAGCCGCGCCGTCGCCTGGTCCACCTGCAACTCGCCCGCGTCTTGTCGGGCTGGCCCGATCCCGACGGCGATCTGTCGGGCGATCTGGCCCACCACGCCGCGCTGGGTGGCGACGGGGAAACCGCGGCCCGCGCCTACCTTGCGGCGGCGCAGCGCTGCGTGCGCCTGTTCGCCTGGGGCGAGGCCAGCGAGCTCTGTCGGCGCGGCATCGAGCAACTCCCCCGTCTTGACCGAGCGACGCGGCTACACCTGCACGTGGAATTGCTCGGCGTCGAGGTGATGGGCAAGCCGAGCGCCCAGCGCGCACGCGAGATCGAAGCTGAGCTGTTGCGCGCGCTCACCGCGGCCGAGGAGGCCGGCCTACACAAGGACGCCGTGCGCGGGTACTACTTGCGTTCGGTGGTGCAATTCCGCAGCGAGAACGCCGGCGCCGCAGCCGAGACATCCTGGCGCGCGGTCACGGCGGGCCGATCGGCCGATGCCGTCACTGCCGCCCGCAGTCAAGCGGAAGCGGGCCGGTGTCTGGTTCTGATCGAGCGCGATATCGGTAAGGCAAAGGAGTTGTTGGAGGGGGCGCATGCGGTTCTTGTGAACAATCAGGACGACCTGATGCTGACTTGGGGACTCGGCCTACTCAAGCGCTACACAGGTGAGCCCGAGGAAGCGACCCGTCGCTTGCACCAGGCCGCGCTGCTTGCCCGCCGAATCGATTCGCACTGGGAAGAGACGGAATGCCTGCGCGCACTGACCCTGCTAGCGCTCGAACAGGGCGATGTCGGCTCGGCGCGCGCTCTCTGTCCGCTGCAGATGGAGCTGGCGGCGAAAATGGGCGAGGGTAGCGAAGGGCCCATCGCCGAGGCGCTTGAGATCCTGGCGCGCGTGCTCGGTGACGACTTGGTCGCGGAAGAGGCGTTCGAGTCTGCCATCAGGCGCCTGCGCGACGCCGATGCGAAGGCCATGCTTGCGACGGTGCTCAACTTCGCGGCCGAACACGACCTTGAACACGGGGATTTGCAACGCGCACGCGCGTGGGCCGGCGAAGCCCTGGCCGCGGCCCAGGCCGTCGAGCGCCACAACCAAGTGGCCATCGCGCGCGCAACCTTGGCGCGCCTGGCGATTCGCACGAGCGAGCACGAGGGCGCGCACGCCCAGCTCGATCCGCTACGCGCCGAACTGGACGTCCCGTTCGCCTTGTCCGCCCACGCTCGCAACGCCGTGGAGCGCGCTCTGCACGAATGCGACGGGCCGTCCGCGGAGCGAGCGCGCGCCAAGATTCGCCGACCACCCTTGTCCCGAACCGCCTGAACGTCACCAAGGAGGCACCCATGCCATACCTACTCGTCGAATACGATCACGATCCGCCCATCAGCAACGAGCAACTAGCCGCCAACGGCGCTGCCCTTGGCCCTTGTTTGGAAGTGCGCAACATCAAGCGCCTGCGCAGTTGGATTTCCATGGATCGCAAGAAAGGCTGTTGCGAATACTACGCCCCCGATGCCGAAACCCTGCGCGAGGCCTACCACATCGCCAAGGTGAAGTTCGCGCGCGTCTGGCCAGCCATGCTCTTCGAGGGCGACGCCCCACCCGATACCCAGCCCGGGGCTTCGTAGACGGTTCAGGGCGCGCGAAGTCCGCGCAACCCGAAGTGTCCATCATCGTGCCGCGGGCGCTGATGGCGACAACCGAGGACAGAAGACATGATCGAAATGTCCCACCGATGTTGTCGGCAACGACCTCGGCAGGTCGTTGTCCACGAAGAAAGATCAGGCTAGAGGCGGAATTGCGCCTGGTGCGCTGGTTGGCCCGCACCGTGCAGGGCCACACGGCCAGAGGCTATCGATGCGCACAACTCCAGTCCGCCCATTCTTGATTTCCATCGCTGCACTATTCGCCACGGCCTGCGCGAGCAATGTTGGACCCGCTGCCGCGAACCGCGGCTCGGGAGGCAACGATGCCGGGCAGGACGCAGACCCAACCTTGGGGAACCTGGACGCGTTGCCGACGATGGACGCGGGTGTGGGCAGCTCGTCTGCCGTGGATGCGAATCCGACGTCGGCAATTGGCTTGGCCGCATCGTCGCTCGAGCGCGAGATGAACCCGCAGGTCTCGGCAGCCGACTCGACCACGTTGGCCTCCGACAACGCCGCATTCGCTTTCGATATGTACAGCAAGCTCAAGGATGCGCGCTCCAACGTGGTCTTCTCGCCTGCCAGCATCTCGCTGGCGCTCGCCATGACCTATGCAGGCGCTGCGAGCACCACAGCCACCGAAATGGCGCAAGCGCTTCACTTCACGCTACCGCCAGACAGGTTGCACCGGGCATTCAATGCGCTGGATCAGGCCTTGGCTTCGCGTGGACAGGGGATGCTTGGTGCCGACGGCGGGGTCATGCGTCTGGACATCGCCAACAGTGCGTGGCTGGAACGGAGCTATTCCCTTCTCCCCGCCTATCTGGATGTCCTGGCATTGAACTACGGTGCAGGCGTCAATCTGGTCGATTTCATGGGCACGCCGGAAGCGTCTCGCGTGAAGATCAACGCTTGGGTGTCAGACAAGACCCAAGGCAACATTGCAGAGTTGCTCTCTCCAGCAATGATCACCAGCGCTACCAAGCTGGTGCTGACCAACGCCGTATACTTCAATGCAGCTTGGAAGAATCCTTTCAATGCGCTCTACGACCACGACAACAACTTCACGCTTCTCGACGGCAGCGTCACGACCAGAAGGTACATGTACGCGTCGCTTACTGGCATCAAGGCCAAGCAGGGAACGAACTATGTCGCGGCGGCGTTGCCCTATCAAGACGACCGATTGTCCCTGGTCGTGGTGGTGCCCGACGCAGGGAAATTCTCCGATGTCGAATCAGCATTGGATGCCAAGTCGTTTGAAAATCTGTTGACGGGTTTGATCGCGCAGAAAGTCAGCCTGTATCTCCCGCCATTCCGAATCGACACGCGGGCTAGCCTACCAGACACCCTGAAGAAGCTGGGCATGCTGTCGGCGTTCTGCCCAGGCGATGCGGATTTTTCGGGAATGGACGGCACCAGGCAACTGTGCATCAAAGACGTCATTCACCAGGCCTTCATTGCCGTGGCCGAGAAAGGCACCGAGGCTGCCGCGGCAACGGCCGTGGTGATGGAAGATGCCAGCATGCCGGGGGATGGTGGTTCTGAACCCCCTCCGTTGCTGGTCAAGGCAGAGCGGCCGTTCCTGTACTTCCTCTACGATCAGCCAACCGGAGCGATTCTGTTCATGGGCAGCGTGTTCGATCCACTGCAGAAATGACAGGGCCGCTACTGGTCCATCAGCTTGCGACTAATCGTCCAATGCTGGGTGTCCGTGCACAGCTTGCAGTTTGCTCCGTAGAACATGGTCCGGTTTGCGGTATCGCCCATCAGGTGAACCCGCATCCATCCCGTGACCGCGATCATGTAGGGATCCTTGATGGATCCGATCCAGCTGCCGTGGGTCGCCGCCAGATTGTTGCCCAGCATGACGGGGACGGTGCTGATGGAGTCGTACGCCGTCTGCACCGAGCTGCACGGAACCGTGGTGTCCTGCCCGCCGCACAGGAGCGCCGCAGGACCATGCAAGGTAATGTTCGCCCGCGATCCCGCGATGGGCGCGATCGCCGTGATGCGGGGGTCGGCGCCGGCCATGGTTGTGGCCGCACCACCTTGCGAGTGGCCAGTCGCACCGATATGGGCCGTGTCGAGGTGGTGATAGTACGCGCTCGTCGGATCGTCGTTCTGCTGGATCATCCAGTCCACGCCGGCAACTTGCGGTAGCGGGGTCCCCTGGGCCGTCTGAGAGCTGAGGGACGCGACGACCACAAATCCGTGTGAGGCGAGCTGATTGAGCAACACCAGGTAGTGGCCGCATTGTCCGGAGAGACAGGATACGCCGTCGGGTTCGGGTTGGTCACCGGTGCCGTTGCCCCAGGTGATGATGGGGTGGCAGTAGCCCTGGGTCAGATCCTTCGGACGATACACGTTGAAGTGTGGAACCGTGTTGTTGTGAAGCGCGTCCGCCACCCCTGCCGCGGGCCCGACGTTCTTCTCCGATATCACCGGGAACGGTCCTGCCACCGAGGGATCCACGGTGCCCCAGGTCTTGGTGGGCACACAGCTGCTTGCCGAACCGCCGTCTGGTTGACCACCGCCATCCATCGCGCCACCGGTCTGGCTGGTTCCCCCCGTTCCGCGTCCGGCTTGCCCGCCGGTGGTGGATTGGCCGCCTGACCCAGTGGAGCCTCCTGTCTGTCCAATTCCCCCCGTCCCAAGTCCGGCCTGTCCGCCAGTGCCGACTTGTCCGCCCGCCCCGATGGCGCCTCCCGTTTGGCTGTTTCCCCCGGACCCGCGTCCGGCCTGCCCGCCAGTGCCTACTTGTCCACCCGTCCCAGCGCCTCCTGTCTGTGCAATTCCCCCTGTTCCAAGTCCGGCTTGTCCGCCGGTGCCTGATCGTGCACCGCCGGTGCCACCGCTCTGCCCGCCTGCCGCGCCACCTGTACCTGGACTCGTTGTGGTGCCCCCCGCGCTGGAAGAGCCTCCGGACCCACCGGTGCTGTTGCGTCCGCCTCCCGTGCCGCCTGAAGCGCCCCCGCTACCGCTATTTCCACAACCCGAAACTCCCCAAACAAGGAGAAGGGCGACCATGTTGGCTTGTCTCACGCGCATGCGAGCCTCCGGGAAACGACCATCGTGCCGAGCAGTGGTGTGGTCGTTCAGATTCCGTCTCGCCCATCCGGTGGCCACCATCATGCCGCCGGCGCTGATGGTGGCCAGAGGATTGATGAAGTTCATGCCGGTGAGATCTCCGAAGGCGTCGCTCATGGATGGGGCGAGCTCCGTTCGCTGGAGGCTGCGAAGGCGGCAATTGCCATCTCGATTGACGGATTGCCGTGCGCCCCGCCACTGCCCGGTACATTGCGCAGTAGACCTCGGTGCAATGGCATCACGCTAATCCTGACCTCCAGCGGGGGAATCTTTCCCGAGGAGATAGCCGCTACGAAGGTCGTCTGGCACGCAAGGTCAAGCAGGTTCTATTTGAATGGTGAACCATTCCAGGGGACGCAGCGGACTGCTGTTTGGGGGAGCCAAGCCATAGATTCATGCCGATCCGCAGCTCGCACATAGCGTTGATTTGGAACCGATCTTCTCCCATCGCATTCAACACGGCGGTCAGCAGCTTGGGTCCGTTCCCCAGGCGTCTCGTACGGCTATCTGTCTGATTCACGGAGGAACGCCAATGTCACATTCATGGAGGAACAGAAAAATGTCACCAGCGGGTACCACAAGCAGGCCCCTTCTCATCGCGCTCTTTGGTCTTTTCTTGGGTTGCGGCGGCGGTACCGGCGGAACCATTGCTTCAGGGACAGGTGGCAGTAACAGCACCGGGGGCAAATCCACCGCGACGGGTGGCATTGTGTCCAGCGGCGGGGCTACCTCCAGCGGCGGGGCCACCTCCAGCGGCGGGGCCACCGCTAGCGGCGGGGCCACCTCCAGCGGCGGGGCCACCTCAAGCGGCGGGGCCACCTCCAGCGGCGGGGCCACCTCAAGCGGCGGGGCCACCTCCAGCGGCGGGGTCGCATCGGGTGGCAGCACGGGAGTTGCCACGGGCGGCGCCACTGGTACGGCCACGGGCGGCACCACTGGAAAGGCCACAGGCGGTACCACCGGAACGGCCACTGGCGGCACCACCGGAAAAGCCACGGGAGGCAGCACGGGAGCGGCCACAGGCGGAACCACCGGAACTGCCACGGGCGGCAGCACCGGGACCGCCGGCAGCACCGGTGGGTATCTGCCTGGAAATCCTGCAGTTCCAAGCGCCGGCTGTGGCAAGGCTCTGCCGTCGACGTACAAGGCCGGCGCCGACACGACCCGCAAGGACATGACCAGTGCCGGCCTCAGTCGCGAGTACATCATCTACGTTCCGACCGGCTACGATTCAAGCAAGCCGTACAAGTTGCTCTTCGCCTGGCACTGCATGGGCTCGAGCGACACCGGAGCCGTCAGCAGCGGGTATTACGGCGCCAAGCAGGCGGATACCGGAAAAACCACCATTCTCGTTGCGCCCCAAGGGTACACGGATTCAATGCCATGGAGGAGCGACGACAAGGACCATACCTTCTTCGACGACATGCTCAAGCTGTTCAAATCGGACCTGTGCATCGACGAATCGCGCGTCTTCTCGGTCGGGTTCAGCTTCGGAGGGATGGAAACCTATAGCCTCTCGGTGGACCGCCAGAAGGATCTTCGCGCGGGCGTGGGCATCGCCCCGGCCAACTACAACATCTACGTGACCCCCAACAAGACCCACGCGCCCATCGCCTGGATGCAAACCACCGGCATGAGCGACACCACGTGTCCATGGGTCAACGGGAGCAGCACGACCCAAGGCTCGAAGTTCATCGCCATCGAGCACGGCACCGACAACGGCTGCACTGTGCCGAATCCCATACCGACATGGACCTCAGGCAACCACCTCTGCGTGGATTTCACAGGGTGCAAGGAGGGCTATCCCACCAAAGTCTGCACCTTCAACGGGCCGCATACCGACACCTCCACTGAATCCGGCAGCAACTGGATTTATGCGGAGGCCTGGAAGTTCTTCACGCAGTTCTAATAAGGGCGCAGACAAGGTCCTCTAAGGGCGCAGACAAGGTCCTCGATTCTCACAACGGGGCGCAAGCGCGAACGGCTGGGCCACCGGCACGGAAGGCCATGGAGAGGTCACAGATGAACAGTCTCTTTTCCTTGAAATGGATGACCTTGCAGGTGGTCCTGTTGGTTCTCGGGTCGGTTGCGTGCGGCCAATCGACCGGCGGTGCCAAAGGCACGGGTGGACATAGCGGCTCGGGTGGGGTGGCCCAGAGTGCCGGCGGAACGCCCTCGGGAACGGGAGGCGTTGTCGGGTCGGGCGGAGCGAGCAGCACCGGCGGGTTTGCGGGGCTTGGCGGCTCCCAGGGCAGCGGAGGCATTCCCGGAACGGGGGGCGCGTCGGGAGCCGCCACCGGCGGAAGCAACGCCGGCAGCGGCGGCGCCACAGGGACAGGCGGGGCGATGGCAGGTGGCGCGACGGGGACGGGCGGCTCATCCTCGCTTGGCGGCTCGGTGGGGACCGGCGGTATGGGCGGTGCCGCTCGCGATGCAGGCCCTATGGTTGGCAGCGACGCTGCGGCCGGGGCAGGGGGCGTGGCCACTGGCGGTACCGGGGGACAAGGCGGTTCCAGTGGACAAATTGGTAGCGGGGGACGAGACGGGAGCGCCGGCAGCTCGGGCTCAGGAGGTGCGACTTCGAGCGGCGGCGCGTCGGGAATGACTTGCCCGAGCGCCATCCTCGCGCCAGGGAACCCAACCCGCACGCTTCAGGTCGGAGGCACGAGTCGAGTCTATGTGCTGCATGTTCCGAGTGCATACACAGGAAAGAAGGCCGTCCCGCTCATCGTGGACTTTCACCCGCATGGTAGCTCGGGGCCGAGCTGGCAAACGAGCTCGCCGTATCCGCCGGTCGTGGACGGAGAAGGCGTGATCATGGCGTTTCCAAGTGCGATTACGGATTGGAATGTCGGACCTTGTTGCTCCGATGGCGTCGACGATGTGGGCTTCGCCAAGGCGATCGTGAACGAGGTCAAAGGGATTGCCTGCATCGACCCCCAACGCGTCTACGCCGCCGGCTTTTCCATGGGAGGTGGCATGACGAACTACGTGGCTTGCAACGCAGCCGACGTCTTTGCGGCGTTTGCCCCTGCCTCCTTCGATCTGCTGCAAGAAAACGTGGCGGACTGCAAGCCCGTGCGTCCCATTACGGTCGTCTCTTTCCGCGGCACCGCCGACACGATGGTTCCCTATGCGGGTGGCCTCTCGAACCTCGTTCGACCGATCACCTTCCTCGGCGCGGTCAATACCATGAAGAAATGGGCTGAATTGAGCGGCTGCACCGGCTCTGCGGCAGACCTGGGCAACAACTGCCAGGGCTACGCAGCCTCGCAATGCAAAGACGGCGTCGAAGTCATCCTGTGCACGAAACAGGGCGGTGGACACGAGGCTGCCAATGCCGGCCTCACGTGGCCGGTGCTGAAACGTCATACGCTCCCCTAGGGGCTCTGCAGCGCTCGGAAGGGTGCGGGAAGAGATGCCAGAGGTTTGAGATTCTGGTGGCATCAGGGGCCGACGACCTGGTTGTCTTCTCGATCCAGCGACAGGCCATTG
>Ga0302321_100001440_pt1 | contig 20328 bp, 16 predicted proteins | sample Fen_T0_1_FD_202505 | JGI IMG/M metagenome (GOLD analysis project Ga0302321, IMG submission 202505) | Peat permafrost microbial communities from Stordalen Mire near Abisko, Sweden - Fen_T0_1 | ecosystem: Environmental > Terrestrial > Soil > Wetlands > Permafrost | place: Sweden: Abisko...
ACCGCGCCAGAAAGCGCGAAAGCCAGCTCCGCCAGGCTCTCCAGACGGGCCAGCGTCACGCGCAGCTGCGCAGCGTCCGGGCCGCTTTGCGAGCTTGTCGTGTCGTCCATACCTTACGAGCCTGTTCGGATTGCAGCGGATGCCACTGGCGTCGCCAGCCCCTGGCCTGACGAGCCAAGAAAGCGTACAAGATCGACCGTGAGTCCGACGGTGTCCAGCAATCATTTCCTAGCGTCCGCAGCGGCCGAAGTCCATGTGCTCGTGGGTGAAAGGCTCGTGCCTATGCCAAAGTTGGACCGCGGCGACCGCGTCGTGCCACTGGCCGAGTTCGGTGAGTTGGTGGTGATTTCGAAAGCCGCAGCCGAAGCCGCGCACGCAGCCGTCGCCCGCGCCAGCGCCGCCCTGGCCCCCCTCGCCGAGGCGAGCGATGCAGCGATTTTGGAGTTTTTCGAGGTATTCGCAGCGCGCCTAGAGGACGACCGAGCGTTCGCGGAGATCCAGCGCGCCAACTCCTTGGACGTCGAGAGCGCGCGCGCGCGCGGGCGTGCCACGGGTCGTCTGGAACTCACCGAGCGCATGCGACGAGACATGATCGCAGGCCTGCGCGTCTGGCAAAGCGCCCCCGCACGCGTCGGTGAAGTGCTCGAACGACGTCAGGCCGAGGGCTACCTGATCGAACGGCGCCGGGCCCCCCTGGGCGTGATCGCCTTCGTGTTCGAGGGGCGGCCCAATGTGTTCGCAGACGCGGCGGGCGTGCTGCGCAATCGCAACGCGGCGGTGTTCCGCATCGGCGGTGACGCGCTAGGTACCGCCATCGCGATCGAAGAACAGGCCCTCCGGCCCGCGTTGCTCGCCGCAGGGTTACCCGACGGCGCGCTCAGTTTGGTGCGCAGCAAGGAACACGCCGCGGCGCACGCGCTCTTCTCCGAGCGCGCGGTGCGCCTGGCCGTGGCGCGGGGTTCGGGCCGCACCGTCGCATTGCTCGGGGCGATCGCCAAGCAGCACGGGATCCCGGCTTCCCTGCACGGCACCGGTGGCGCGTGGATGTTCGTCGAAGCCAGCGCGAGTGCCGAGCTGGTCTACAATGCCGTGCGCTTCAGCCTCGACCGCAAGGTGTGCAACACACTCAACGTGCTGCTTCTGGAGCGCGCGGCGCTGCAGACGTTGGGACCCGTGGTCGAGCGCGCACTGCGCGAGGTCAGCGCACGCGTAGCCGTGGTGCCCGGCTCCGAAGGCGTCGTCAGCGCCGAGCGAGCAATCGAGGAAAGCGCGCTCGGTCAGGAGTGGGAGTGGGATCGCGTCCCGGAACTGTCGTTCCAGGTCGTCGATGATTTTGCGCACGCCGTGTCGCTGATCAACCAGTACAGTCCAAAATTCGTAGCGTCGATCCTGTCCGAGCGCCCCGGCGCCTTCGAGTCGTTCTACGCGGCCGTCGAAGCCCCGTACGTGAGCAACGGTTTCACGCGCTGGGTGGACGGGCAATGGGCCTGGCACCGCCCCGAGCTCGGCCTGACCAATTGGGAGACCGGACGGCTGCTTGGACGCAGCGGCTTCTTGTCGGGCGATGATCTGACCAGCGTGCGCGACGTATTCATCGATCAAACCGGACGCGCCACCCAGAAGCGCTGAGCGCCCCCCGCGCCAGGCTTCCGCCGATCGCCCGATCCGGCATCGAGCTGATGCCGTCTGCCGTGCTCGACCAGGACCAAGAGGGTGCCGCTCAGCGCCCCACGCGCCAAGCTTCCGCGCCCGTCGCCGGATCGTAAGCGCGTAGCGCGCCCCAGTTCACGGCCAGCACGTACTTGCCGTTGAATTCGAAGAACTCGGGACTGTTGCTGACGCTATCTGGAACTGCAATTTCATACAGCTGGTTGCCGGTCTGTTCGTCCAAGCCAACCAGCAAGCCCTTACTGCGCTCGGAGGGCTGCGCGGCCCAAACCATGATCTTGCCTGCGCCGACCGCGATCCCAGCGCCGAACGTGCAGGTCGCGTAAGGCAGTTCCTTGATCCAGATTTGCTTCCCTCCCTCAGTCACGCGCACGGTCAGGATCTCGGTGCCCGAGGCGCGCACAGTCATGCTGTACTTGCGTGCACCGACCGTGAGCTCGGTGTTCTTGTCGGTGAGCCCCATCAGCCCCGGTTCATCGAAGCCGTAATAGCGACGCATGAGCGTCACCGGACAGGTGGCCGCGACGCCACTCGGCAATTGCAGGCCCTGCGTCGTGCCGTCGTCGGTGCGCAGCTGCACGCAGCCCTGACCAACGCCGTACGCGCTCACTTTATCCCGCGCCATCACCGCCGTTTTGCCCCACGGGCTACGCGCCGTGAAGAAATCGACCTGAAAATTGCCTTCGACGACGAAAAATCCGTTCGAGCCCAAACAACCGAGCTGCACGGCTTTGCCAACCGCGGGCGCCGTAAACAGCACCTGGCCACTGTTGCCGTCGACCACCGTCGGCTGATTCGGCTCGGTCGCGCCGGTCAATCCGGCGATGTCGAACACACCATCGCCATTGGCGTCGATCAGGCAGCCGGGGTCGGCGGCGCTCCAGCTAGTCATGCTTAGCGTGGGCAGCGTGGGCAAAGACCCACCGCCCACGTTGCTGAGCGCCTTCTGGATCGCTGACGAGCCAGTACTGCTCATGAGCCGGGGAACGATGCTGACCGCGACGCTACCGAGGACCGCCAGCGTGGTGGTCACCACAATCAAAGTACTGCCAATGCGGCTGGCGGCTTTCGCCCCGGCAAGCGGAACCCGAGCGCGAACCGGATGGTTTCCATGCCCCGTGTGTCCGTGGCCGTAACCGTGAACCGGCCCGGGCCCGGGCCCGGGCGCGCTGGCCGTGGTCCCACAGTAGTTACAGCGTACTGAGCCGCCGGGGGGGACTTCGAGAGGCGCGCCGCAACGCTCGCACTTGAGCAGCATTACGGGTCACGATAGCGCGTTTTCCGATTGCGCTATAAAAGGCACGGATGCACGGCCTTCCGAGACGGCGATTTCTGGAATTGACGGTGGTTTCGGCGGGCGCTGCGCTAGCCGCCGTGGCCTGCGGCTCGGACGCCAGCGCGGGCGCTTTGGACGCAGACCGAGTCTTCCCGCAATCGCTGGCATCGGGCGATCCGCGACCTACGAGCGTCGTGCTCTGGACGCGAGTGGTCGATAGTGAACAGGCAAGCGCGGACTTGGAGCTGGGCCTCGAACTCGCCACGGACGAGTCCTTCACCCAGCTCGTGAGTCTCGATGGCGCTGCCAGCCGCAAGTTGCATGCGCTCGCGGAATTCGATCATTGCGTCAAAACTCGGATCGATGACCTGGCACCCGGCACCGAATACTTCTATCGCTTCAGTTACGCGCGCGGCGCTGAGCGCGTTACGACGCGGATCGGACGCACCAAGACCGCTCCGGACGACGACGCGGACGTGAGCGTGCGCTTCGCGGTCGTGTCCTGCCAAGACTACTCCGGCAAATACTTTCACGCCTATCGAAAGCTCGCCACGCTCGACCTCGACGTGATCGTGCACCTGGGCGACTACGTGTACGAGACCACGGCCGACCCGTCCTTCCAGGTCGCGACCGCCGCGCGCCAAGTGAGCTTCGGCAAGCCAGAGCAGGCGCTCAGCCTGGGCAGCGCTCCCAACGGCTATCACGCCGCGCAATCTTTGGACAACTACCGAGACTTATATCGGCTGTACCGCGCCGATCCGGATCTGCAGGCCGTCCACGAACGCTTCGCGATGATCGCGATTCAAGACGACCACGAATTTTCGGACGATTGTCATGGCGACGTCTCGACCTACGAGGACGGGCGCGTGGACGAGACAGCCACGCCACGCCGACTGGCGGCTGATCAGGCCTGGTACGAGTACATGCCGGTCGATCTCTCGCACGCACCGACGCAAGATTGGAACGATTCTCAACTATTTCCCGAACAGCTCAGGTACTACCGGAACTTCGTGTTTGGTCGGCACATCGAACTGGTGATGACCGATCTGCGCCGGTATCGGCCCGACCACTTGGTGCCAGAAGACGCCTTCCCGGGCAGCGTGTTTTTGGAGCAGGATGAGCTGCTTTCGATCTCCGACGGCGCGCTGCCGGACGATGCCGTCGCCTACGTCGACATCGACGGCTACGACGGCGGCAGTTACAAGCAAGCGCTGGTCTTGGGTGCCGAGCGCCTGGGCTTCCGCGCGAGCAGCCTGCGTGGCCCGCTCAGCGTCCCGTTCATCAACGGCGCGCTCGACGAGCTCGCCCTCGAAAGCCCTGCGAAGCTAGATCCGGACGCCAGCGAATTTGCTCGTGGCTACGCCTACCACCAGCTGCTGAAAAGCGAGGAATTCTCGCGTATCGGCTCGCGCTACGTGCTCGCGCTTTCGCCCTTCAACGCGCTCGCCAAAGCGCGCTTTCGAGCCAGCCACGGCGCGAGCGAGCAGCTGATGGGCGAGACGCAACGGGCTTGGTTCCTGAACACGATGAAAGCCTCGACGCGCACGTTCAAGATCTGGGGCAACGAAATCTGCCTGATGCCGCGTCACATCGATCTGAGCGCGGTCAGCGCGGTGCCCCTCGAACTTCGCCAGAAGATCAGCCTCTCAGCCGAGGACTGGGACGGTTTCCCGAACGAGCGAGCCGCGCTTCTGAGCGAGCTCAGCCAGCTGAGCAATGTCGTGATCGTCTCCGGTGATCTCCACTGCTTCTTCGCGGGCACGCCTTACGCCGGTGATGATCCGAGCCAGCGCGTCGTAGAATTCGTCACCGGCAGTCTGACTTCGACGACCTGGCTGGATGGTCTCAGCGCGCTTGCCGCGAGTAACCCTTCCCTACCCCCGGAAACCAAATTCATTGCGGCTTCGATCCCCTCGCTGCTCGTGAGCCGCGACGCGCGCCCTAACCCGCACCTGGCCTGGAAGAATCTGGCAGACAACGGTTTCGCGGTGTTCGAAGCGAACGCCGAGCGGCTGACTGCGAAGCTGCTCAGCATCGCCCCCTCCAACGTCGCGACCGCGCCCACGCAGCTGGGCGTCGATCTGGACAGCTTGTTCCAGGAACAGGAGTTCGAGGTGGTCTCGGGGGCCGCTGATCTTTTTCGCCACACGGGCGACGTTCGCCAGCGCTGGGACATCGAAACCATGGCCTGGGTCGCTGCGGACTGAGCTGTTGTGGGAGCAGCGCGAGCCATCGCCAGGCGGGGCGTTCTTACTTATTACCGCTTGGTCAGATCTTTTCGAGGCGCTGTTGACGGGTCGTTCTCGGCCGCCAGGGGGGCGGACGGGGAGCGTACCATCGCCTCGATCGACCCTAGCAGCGTGTCGTGCAACGGGCGCCGGTCTCGCGGCCCGTGCCTACCCAGGACGATCGTGATCTGATCCTGCCAAAGACTGATCAAGTAGTGTTATGAGTGCTGCCAACAAAAGTAGGAGGACACGTGAAGACTTCGTCATTCGCAATCATTCTGGCGTTCGGAACCCTGGGCTTGCTTAGCGCGTGTGGCGGTGGAGCGACCGAACCGCCCGCTGCGCCGCCCCCCCCACCGCCGCCAGCAGCAGAAGCTGCCGCCCCCGAGAAGCCTGAGCCGAAGCCGGAAGCCGAAGCCCCCAAGGCCGAGCCGCGCATGCTCCAGGTAAAGCTCGAGGCCAAGAGCGGCTCCAAGCTCAGCGGCAGCGCGATGCTGATGGAAGTGGACGGCGGCGTGAAAGTGACGCTCTCGGTCGAAGGCGTGAAGCCGGGCGGTGATCACGGCGCACACGTGCACGAGAAGGGCGACTGCAGCTCGCCAGATGGTAAGAGCGCGGGTGGCCATTTCAACCCCGCTGGCAACGAGCACGCTCTGCCCGCGGTGGCCAAGCGCCATCTCGGCGATCTCGGCAATCTGACGATCGGCAAAGACGGCAAGGGTTCGCTCGAGATCACCATTCCCGGCGCAAACCTGAAAGCGGGCGATCCGAATTCTTTTGCCGGCAAGTCGATCATCGTGCACGCCAAGAAAGACGACGGTGGCCAGCCGACGGGCAACGCGGGCGACCGCATCGGCTGCGGCGTGATCGGCGGCTAAGAGGTAGTCATTTCGCCAGGGTAACAGCCGGGGGGGTCTGGACTCCCCCAGCTAAAATATTCGGGCACTTCGCGCGACAAGAGCGCCGAAACTCGTCAAACGACTAGAGTGCGCTACCTTTTCGGACCGCGCCGGCAATTGGCGGTCACGGACCGAACGACGCCCATGTCCCTCACTCGCCCGTTTCGAAGTTTGCTGTTGCTTGCCCTGACCGCTGCACCCGGTCTGAGCGCCTGCTCGTCGTCTGAAGGAAGCGGCTTGCAGCCGGCCCCCGTCTCCAGCGACGGCATCCTGCGCGAAGGTGACGCGAGTGAGGCGCAGCTCAGCCGCTTCCTGCGGGACAAGGCGCGTGACTGGGCATGGGCCGGTGGACAATTCGACGCTCCAGACGACGCAGCAACGCTCGCCGCGGACCCGCCGCCCACCTTTTCGTGGCACGCGGACCCAGCAGACTTCGCGCAAGGCGGCGCCGCAGATGACGTGGTAATGACTCATCTGTTGCTGTTCAGCACGGCAAGTAACCCAAGCTTGCTGGAACTGTTCACTACACTGTCCGAATACACGCCCCAGGCGGCTGACTGGCAAAAGCTAGTCGACGCAGGCGAGCCGATCACGGTCGGGCTCACGACGGGCACCTTCGTGGGCTCTGACTTGCCCAAAGACGGCGGCCCCTTCGTCGGCCAAACGCTGACGTTCGCGATCGAATAAGGCAACGCGACTCGGTCGTGTGTCACTCCTGCGCGTGTCGCTGAGCCGGAAGGGGTGTGCGACGACCCTCCGCGGCTGGTTTTTTTTGGTCCGGTGCTCGAGGTGCGCCGGTCAACCGTCGAATATTCGTAAGAAAAATCTCGGTTTTCCGGCTGAATCCGAGCAAAACAAAAATCTAGTAACGTGGTAAACAGCTTGCTATTGTAGTGTCACTGCAACCCCCCGCGAACAGCCAGAGGAGCGAGCCTTGCCCATCGAAGTACCGAGCGTCCGAATCCTGATAGTGGATGATGACAAAGCGATCTGCGACTTCATGCAGTCGCTCCTCGAGAAGGACGGTTTCATCGTCAAAACCCTGAGCGATCCGACACTCGTCGAGGACGAGGTTAGGCAGGGTGATTACCATGTACTGATTCTCGACCTGATGATGCCCAAGATGGACGGCATCGAGGTGCTGAAGAAGATCCGCACCATCGATAGCGACATCGCAGTGGTGATCTTCACCGCGCATCCCAACCTCGATTCGGCGGTGGCCTCGATGAAGCTCGACGCAGTCGACTACATCAAGAAGCCGTTCAACGTGGACGAGTTCCGCGAAGTGCTCGCGCGCGTGATGAAGAAGAAGGGCCTGGCCCGCACGCCCGAAGAGCAACTGCACAAGATCATCGGCGACACGATCCGCACCATGCGCAAAGAGAAGGAGCTGACGCTCAAGCAAATGAGCCGCCGCACCGGGCTCAGCATCTCGCTGCTTTCGCAGATCGAACGCGCCGAATCGAGCCCTTCGATCTCGAGCTTGTACAAGATCGCGATCGCGCTCGATTCGAAGATTCAGGATCTGTTCGGCAACAACTGAGCGGCAGCGTCGGGCGAGTGTCTTCCGTAGGACGACACTCGCCGCGCTCGCGCTTCGGCGCTCATACTCGCGAGCGACGACTGGGCGCGCGGTCTACTTGACCGGCGGTTCTTCGATGATCGTGCCGCAGTTGGTGAACGCAAGATTGGTGTCGACGCGGAAGTTCGACTGGTCGGTGTGACGCTCGGCGTGAAACAGATCCAGGGCATAGGTCTGGCCGATGACGATGCCCAGCTTCTGAGCCTGCGCGTCCAGTGAGATTTGCTGACTCGCCTCCGGGTGCAGGCCGCCCAGGTCGATCGCCAGCTGGTGGTTGATGAACACCCACAGATCGTCGTCGCCGGTGAACTTGAAGGTCTCTTTCCCGCGGTAGTTGAACTGGGTGTGAACCTCGGTGGTGAAGCCGTAATTGTGTTGCTGCTTCGGGCAGCTTGCGCCGTCCTCCGTGCAAGTGTTGCCCCAGCCGTTGCCGTCGAGCGGGAAAAACGCGCTGCTCTGGAAGGTCAGCACGTCGCCGTTCGGTTGGAAGGAAAAGTAAACCTGATACGGCTTGTTGACCTTCGCGGTGCCGCGATACCACTGGTCGAAGTCTGCCTTGCTCGTAGTCTGTTGACCGTTCTTGGCGTCGATGATCGGACCGGTGCCGTTGTAGACCGGCTTTTGATCGTCACCCAAGGTGGCCTTGACGATGCCCGTCGAAGCACCTCGGCCGGAGTAAGCTTCGAAATCCGGATGCCCATCGGGCTCGTTCTTGCCCTTGAAGTCACGGACCACACCCAAGATCGTAGTTCCGCAGCTAGAGCTCCCTCCCGCCGTGCCAGGTGCGCCCGCACTCGGTGCGCCCGCGGTACCGATGTCCACGGGGGGCCCGAGCTTGAAGCCGCCCACGTTGGCCTTCGTATAGTCCGCCGGCAACATGTACACGCCCGCACCCGCGCTCCCGTTGCCCGTGCCGCCCGAACCATTGTTGCCGGTGCCGGCCGTGACCGGCACGAAAATATCGGGACTGCCTGCGAAGGAGTTTCCGGAGGCTGCACTGCCAACATGCGATTCACCCGCATTGCTGCCGCAGCCAGGCACAGCCGCGAGCAAGAGCGGAAGAACGAGACAGCTGACCCGCAGGGCGGAAGGTGCCTTGCGGCCAGAATGGATCAGCAGCTTCGAAGGGTTTGGGGCGCGCATAGGTTTTTCTAGGGTCTCCAAAGTGAACTGTTTGGCTATGGAATGTCAGGTCTCTCGAGGACCGATCAAAACATCCCACGCGCCTCGTGGTGACACGACAATCTTAGCCGAATAATCTCGGTCACGCTGCCAGTCACCGTCGCGAACGGCGCAGCCGCGTGTGCGCTAAAGCTCAACCGGATGTTTCCAGCGAAAACGCGCAGCGGCGCACATTGTGCGTGAATCACCCCGGAGGACTACTGCACACGTGGACCGAGCGCCGGTGCGCTCGGTCTCACCTCGACGCTGTCGTTGTAGATGTTGATCGCGTCGTACACATGCGGCTGACCGGCAATCATCATCACGGACCCTGCCAACGCCGCGGCCACGCCCCCCACTACTAGGCCTACGACCAAGCCCGAAGGGAGCTCGTCACCGTGCTCGTTATCCTCGTGAGCCGCGACCGCCACCGCGCCAATCTCGCTGCCCAGTCCAAACAAGTCCAAGACGAAGCCGCCCACGATCAGATTGCGACCAACGCGCGCGTGATGTTCCGCCTGCGGCTGGCCCTGAACCGCATCGACCAAGCCGGTCCCCCAAACAGGACTCCCGAAGTGCACGCCGTCCTTCACGAACGTCGGCTGTCCGCCCTCGATCACCGTCTCGATGCGCGGGCTACGAGCTGGCTCGTAGCTCGAAGAACAGCCTTGCATCAGGACCAACCCCAACAGACCGATGAACGCGCGCCGCATACAGTAGACCTCCGAGCCGCAGCTTACTTCAGTCGGTGATCAATCGACAATGGCCGCCGCCCGAGCCCCTTCCACTGCCAGCTGCACGATAGGGACGGCCCGCGCAAAGTGCTGAACATCAACGATGGCTACGTGATCGGCCCATTCGAACAGGTCTTTTGAAACCAGCGGCGCAGAGCCGTAGGAATGGCGGAGCGTTCTCGGCTGTGGCGCCAGAGCCGAGTGCGCCAAGCACGCGCTCACGGCTCTGGCGCGCACCTTCTAGGCTGGCAACGCAGAACAGTTCGGCTACCATCCGCGTCGCGTGGAAAATTCGAGCACCGTGCGGTCTGCTGACACCCATGACGACGGCACGGCGCCACGGGGGCGAGCGGGGCTTTTATTTCTATTCGCGGAGAACCAGCATTTTCCGCGAGATGCCCAGTTCTTCCAGCGCGACAAGCTCAGTGTAGGCCGCGACCCGGGCAGTGACATCAAGATCGATGACAGCACGGTTTCGAGACACCATGCCGAGATCGTGCACACCGACAGCGGTTGGGTCGTACGCGATCTCGGGAGCCGAAATGGCGTCTCGGTCAATGGGACTCGCAGCAAGGCTCTCTTGCTCGAGGACGGCTGTATCGTGCGCTTCGGTGACATCTTGTTCCAGTTCGTCGAGCGCGAGCTAGAGTTGCACGCGGTCTATCGCAGCGACGGCAGGCTGCGCGGGAGTGCACAACGCCTCGGCCCGAGCGATTCACGACTGGTCGGCGGCTACAAGATGGATAAGCTCTCGGCGCAACTCGAACGAGTCGCGAAGAGCGAATTGACGGTGCTCCTGCTGGGCGAGAGCGGTACGGGCAAAGAAGTCGCCGCCAAAGAGATCCACCGTTGGAGCCGACGAAGCGGGCGATTCACCGCGGTCAACTGCGCGGCCATCCCTGGGGCGCTGCTGGAAAGCGAACTATTTGGCTATCGCAAAGGAGCGTTCTCCGGCGCAACCAGCGACAAGCCCGGGCTGTTCCAAAGCGCCAAGGGCGGCACGCTCCTGTTGGACGAGATCGGGGACATGCCGGCGGATTCCCAGGCCAAGTTGCTGCGGGTGCTGCAGAGCCGCTCGGTCACACCACTCGGCGCAGTGGAGCCCGAGCCCACGGACGTCCGTGTCCTGGCGGCGACCCATCGCGATCTGAATGCGCTGCAGGCGAGCGGCGTATTTCGCTCCGATCTCTACGCGAGACTCAGTGATTTCGTGGTGCGCCTACCCGCGTTGCGAGAGCGCAAGGAGGACATCCTCGCACTGGCCGGCCGCTTCCTTCACGATCAGCACCGTGAACCGCCGCCGATGTCTGTCGGTTTCGCGGCCGAGCTACTCGAATACGACTGGCCCTACAACGTGCGTGAACTCGAGAGCTGCATCAAACGCAGCCTGACGGTCATGGAGGGCGAACGACTGCGACGGCGCGATTTGCCTGAGGCGATTCGCCAGCGCACTCGGAGCGCGGCGCGCCCAGCCGAGGCTTCCGCGCCGGAAGTGCGTGTTGGCTCGCGCGAGAGTGTGAACCCACCGGGCGACGCACCGAGCGAGCAGGAACTCCGAGCATTGCTGTCGATCCATCGCGGCAACGTGAGCGCGCTCGCGCGCGAATTTGGCAAGGCTCGGATGCAGGTGCACCGCTGGCTGAGCCGCTACGCGCTCGATCCCGAGAGCTTTCGCTCCGAGAGCGCCGAGCCAGCCGCAGATCGCGACGCAGATTAGAACGAGCCCGTCGCGAGGAGTGAAGTCATGCCCGGTGTGATCACGAGCGCCAGCGGCGGCCGGGCGATGCTGGTCGCGCGAGCTTTAGTCGCGTGCAGGCACCAAACGACGCCGGCAGTCACCGCCATCGCCCCGACGCCTAGGCCAATGAAGCCGAGAACCCGCTCCTCGCTCAAGTCAGCGCGGCGCTGATTGAGCTCTTCCGAGCGGCTTCGGCATTCGCTCACGTGGCTTCCCCTGGCGCACGGGCCAGCGGCGCCGGTGCTCGCGTTGAATGCGTCGACTTCCGGAGAAAGCTGCACGAAGCCACGATCGACGTGCCAGAGCAGCGCGACACTCGTGGCCATGACGACCGCACCGGCGCCGGCCGTGACGAGGCCTGCAGTCGGCAGCGCCCGGGCCTGGACGGGGGCGGCTTTCGACTCCCCAGCCGTGGACTGCACCGCTACTTTCTGGCCAGACGCCGGGTGAACTTCCGTTGCTGCCCGTGGAGGGTGCAGCTCGCCTCGCTCGAGAACCACCACGAGCTCCTGGCGGGAGCCCGCTTGGACATCGATGGTCCGTTCGATCGGCGGATGGCCGGCAGCAATGACGCGAAAGGTGACCATTCCGGGCGATAGCACCGCGACCTGTCCGACCTGCAATTCACTCGGAGTGTAACCAGTGGCTCGTAGCTCGGCATGCTCGACCGGCGCGCCGTCCGTGTCGCTCACGCGCACGAGTAGCTTGCCGAGTCGAGCCAGTTGCTCTTCGCGCAAGACCGCTATCTTGTCGCGCAGCGCGGGAGAGGCGTCACGCTCGCGGGCGTCGCGCAGCAGACGAACTGCCGCCAAAGGACGATTCATTCGCGCATGGGCGAGCGCTGCGTCGTAGGCCGCCAGGGCTGCCGGAACGAGGGCATTGGCTGCCTCGAACTCTGTGGCCGCAGCGTTCAGATCACCCCCATCGAGCAGCTGCAAACCGCGATCGAAGTGCGCGCGAGCTTCCGTCTTGGCCGCTGCGTCCTCGGCGTGGCTGATGGCCGGCCACGCCAAGACGAGCCAACAACCAGCAAGTGTCGAGCGACACCAGCGCATCGCGCGGCCACCGCGAAGCGAGCGCGCCGCAATCGTGCGCGCCGCAATCGTGCGCGCCGCAATCGTGCGCGCCGCAGTCGAGCGCTCAGTTTGCATACGGATTGAGGCGTTCGAATTGCTGCGCGGAGGGAGCGGACGGCGCCGAGCGCGCGGTCGACACCGGTGACGCCGCCGACCGCGCGGGCATCGCGGGCCGTGTCCGCGGTGATCTCGGAAACTCGCTGCTAGCGAGCTTGGGCGATGGCATGGGAGTCATCGAGTTCACGGAGCCTGAGCCCGAAGCACTCACCGAGGGCGCGCCACCCAAGTGAGCGGACAGCTTCTGGCGTTGTTCATCGTTGCCTTGCGGTAAGGGAGTTGCTGTCAGCATCAGTCGGTTCTGACCTGCTGCGCCTTCGGGGAAAAATACGGTGGCAGCGACGGCGACCGCGGAGCTCGCCGCGAACGCAATGCCGCCAATGGCCCAGAGATTGGGCGCGCGCCGCCCCGGCCGCTTCCGCTCTACGCTCAAGGAGTCATTGGATGCTCTCGTCTCCAATCCTGCATCGGTTGCAACCCCGGCGGCGGCGAGTTGAGCGGCGTCTAGCGGAGCATCGCGTGTCGAGTCGGGCAAATCGGCGTGGAGCCTGGTCTGGTCGAGAGCGAGCGCGGCGGTTAGAGCGCGCGAAAACTCAGTGGCGCTTTGGTAGCGAGCGTCGGCCCTCTTCTCGAGTGCGCCGGCCACGACGCTGCTCACTGCAGGAGAAAGCTTACGATTGACGAGGTGTAACGGAATTGGCTCGTCGGAAAGAATGGCCACGATCAGATCGGCCTCGGACGCACGATCGAATGGGTAACTTCCAGAGAGCGCCTGATAGATCACTACGCCCAGTGACCAGATATCGGCTCGAGCATCGACGCTGCTGGTCGCTCGCAGCTGCTCGGGAGACATGTATCGGGTTGTTCCCATCCGCAAGCTACTTTTGGTTGTCGACTCGTCACGGAATGGGGCGCGGGTCGGGTCGAAAATCTTCGTGATGCCAAAGTCGAGAATCTTGATCTCGGTCGTGTCGGGGGTCGGCGTAGTGGCCAAGAAGAGATTGGCTGGCTTGATGTCACGATGGACGATTCCGAGCGCCGCAGCCTCGTCCAATGCCTCGCTGCATTGGCTAAGCCAGGCTGCAACCTGCGACGGCTCGACCCAGCGTTGGCGGTCGAGCCGCTGCGCCAAAGTTTCACCGTGCAGCAACTCCATGACCAAGTACGTCAGGCCCTCGGCAGAAACCCCCCAATCATAAATATCGACCACGTAGTGCGAGCGGAACCTAGCGGCGCTCACCGCTTCGCGCTCGAAGCGGAACTGTTCGTAGCCGCCGGCGATCGCGGAAGGTCGCAGGACTTTCAAAGCCACTTCGCGCTGCAGCTTCCGTTGGTTCGCGCGGTAAACGACGCCCATGCCGCCCTGCCCGATCAGCTCCAGCACCTCGAACTGGTCAGCAAACGTGCTGCCGACGCTCGGCAATTCGAAGGCGTTCGGGGACATTGGCCGAAGTGTATGGCGGTGGCCGTGGAATTCGGCAACAAAATCTCTTGGCAGCGTACGCGCGAAGCGCGAATCTAGGTAGTGTGAAGCTTCTCCGGCTGACCTGGCCCGGTGCCCTGCTCTTCGGCCTGTACTCCGGTTGTCACTCGTCGAACTCTGCGGTCACGATCAGCGATGCTTGCGTCGTCAACTCCGACTGTGCAGCATTGGCCGTGTGCGTGTCAGGGACCTGCCACGTCCAATGCCGCGTCGACCTCGACTGTACGGCGACCAGTGTTTGCGTCGAAGGCTCATGCCAGGGTCAATCGTCGAGAGTTGGCGCTGGTACCGGCGGCATCCCGAGCGAGGATCCCGGAGGCGGCAGCAATGCTAGCGGCGGCAATGCCTCCGGCGGTGCCACGCATGCCGGCAACGCCAACGCCGCCGGTGCCACCGCTGCCGGCGCGGCGGGTAGCGCTCTCGTCGATCCGCCCGAACTCGAAAGCGCTGGAGCTGCAGGAGCGTCGAGTTGTCCCAGTGGGGGCCGCGAATTGGGACAGGTCGCCTATTGGTGCAGCAAAGTCAACGTGCACACCACTAGCAGCGGGTGGCAGACCGACGTCGACTGCGTGTCGGGTTGCAACGAAGCGCCGCTCGCCTACTGCAGGAAATTTTGGCCGGAGTCGTTCTCTTACGAGCCGATCCCGCTCAGTTCGAAACTCAAGCCGTTCAATTGGAGGGACTGCGCCAACGTCGAATATCAACCGGGCGAGACTCAATACCTTTGCTGCGCCGCCCCTCGATAGCGCAGCCCTTCGGTGGACGCTCTCCATTGGCACCGGAGCGGTGTCGGTCGCCTGAGCCTGCACCGCAGCAGTTGAAGACTCACGAACCCTCGCCAGGCGCCAGGCGCAAAGGAAAACGCCCCCGATGACTCGCGGGAGGGGGGATCCGCGGCACCGGGGGCGTTTGGGTCGTATCAGACCAACAACAAAGAGGAGGGCTCACTGGAGCGACGGCGTCGCCCAGTGACAAGCAACAGAGTAAGCACGCCTCGTGCTCACGCAAGGGCCGCCGGCTCCTGAGCGGTTGGCTCGGCCGCCTGCGCGCTCGAATGTGCCTGATCTGGCCCGAATTGGCCTGGACGGCGGGGCGAATGGGGCCGAGGAGATGCAACAGCTGTTTCCAGAAGGCCGCGTGTTCACGTTGGCACTCTACGAGCGGCTTGGGTGAACGTCGGCAGGCACGCTGGGGACGACGCGGAGCACTCGAGAGCGCAGCGCGAGTGCCAGCGTTCGCTGGCACTGCTCGAAGCGCCGGCTTCACGACGCTTTTCCGGTCCGGCGGGCGGCCTGCCCAACGGCATGTTTTGCGAGGCGTGGACGCGCGCCGCCAGTTTGTCGAGAGCAGCCGACCCGGCCCGAAGCGCTTGCCAGCTTGGCGCGCGCACCTGCCCGCAGTAGCAACAAAACCCGCGAAAAGTCGTCGGAATTTGCCGATAGCGAGGGTTGGCACGTCCCTCGCTTAATGCGGTTCTGGGACCCATGAGCTTCGATCTCCTGCTCGAGAAATACTTCCTGGGCGTGGTGCTGGCGTTCGTTGCGCTTGCCGCCTACTTCCAGGCCGCCGGTGTTACGCAGCTGATCGGCGCGTCGCTGTCGGGGCGAGTCAGCAACGCCGCGCCGCATCGGCTGATGATTGCTGCAGCGCCGTCAAGGCACGAGCGCCCCACCGCGGCTGCGATTATTGCGCGCAATCCCTTCGACTCGGTGACCGGTCCGCTCAACGCCGATCCGGTTCCTGGGGGCGACGTGCTCGTGCTGGGCAAGAGCCCGATCGACAGCGATCCGTTGCTGGCCCCCGCCTGTGACGCGCCGACCGTGTTCATCGTCACCGAGTCCAGCGATCCGTTGTGGTCGGTGGCCGCGCTGCAAGCACCGGGCGAACCGCGTCCGCGGATGCATCGTGTCGGCGACGACGTGGGCGGCAAGAAGGTGGAATTCATCGGCTACAACCCGCGCGAGAACACGCCCGCGGTTTGGCTCTCGTCCGGCAGCACGCTCTGCCAAGCGATGTTGTTCAAGGTCCAACCGCCGCTGCCTGCGGTGACGCCGGCGACCTCTGACGCGCGTCCACCGCCGCGGTCGGAGGGCAGTCCGCCCCCCCTGCTGGCGGACATTACCACCAAGATTGAGAGGATCAGCGATACCGAGTTCAACATCGACCGTTCGGTCGTCGACAGGATCTTGGAAAATCAGGCGGAACTGATGAAATCGGTGCGCATCGTGCCCGAAACGAAAGACGGTAAGGTGGACGGCATTCGTCTGTTCGGGATCAAGCCCGGCACGCTCTTGGGCACCCTCGGTCTGCACACCGGTGACCGCCTGGAATCGATCAACGGCTTCAACATGGGCAGCCCGGAAAAAGCGTTGCAGGCCTACGCCCGACTCCGAACCGCCTCCCAGCTGGACGTTACCGTCAACCGCGGCGGTAGCCCCGTGTCCATTGTCCATCACATCAAGTGAGTGTCTCGTGACGAGCTCCGTATCCGGCTAGATGATTACGTGGTCAACGGCTGGAAGCCCACCGCCCCGATGTGGCGCCGGCGGTGCGCAGTCTCCTGTGGGCGGTGCGCACGGCTAGGCCGAATTCGGCCCGGCTATCGCCACCGCGCATTGCGGATCTTCGTTCTTCACCGAGTTCACCAGGGCCGACACTGGCACGAGCACCAAATCCCCGTCGGGCTCGAGCAGGTCGCGGTAGCGCGCCTTCGGGTCGAGCCACGCATGTCGCACAGCCTCCGGCAGAATGACCGGCATTCGGTCGTGGACCTCGCCCGCGACCCCCCGCGGCGTGGTGGTGAGGATTGCGCACGCCGGCACGATCTCCCCGTTCTTCATCTGCGCGTTGTCCCAGATCCCCGCGAACGCGAACGGCTTGCCGTCAGGGCGGCGGATCAAATAAGGCTGCTTGGCTGGCTTCTTGGCCTCGGGATCGCCGATCACCTTCCACTCGTAAAAGCCATCGGCCAGGATCAGGCAGCGACGGCCGTGGATCGAGTCGCGGTAAAAAGGCGCGTTCAGCGACTCGACGCGCACGTTGAAGCCCCCTGCTCTCGGGTTCGGAAGGGTGAGGCCCCAGCGAAGCAGTTCGAGCTGGTGCGGCTCGCGGATGACCGCGATCGGCTGCGTCGGCGCGATGTTGAAGCGGGGCACGAGTGGCAGCTGTTCGCCATGCAGGTCGAAGGTCTCCCATAGCTCGTCGCCGGGGGTGCTCAGCTTGTAGCGGCCGCACATGGCTGAAAGCGTAGCTCAGGGCAGCGTGCCCCGCACCGGGTGCCCGATCATTGATGTACGATCGCACTCCGCGAGGCACCGCCAAAGGCAAATTCGGATATGACCGCGCAATCGCACCTGTCTCTCACGGAGCTGCCTCCAAACGGCGATCGTGCACCGCTGCTGCTCGATGTCCTCGACCGACAGGTCCAAGCACTTCTGAACGCTTGGCAGAATGGGCACCAGGACGTGGCTGTCTTGCTCCGCTCTCACGGGCTCGCGGCCGGGCCTGAACAACAGGTCCTCGGCTCGGCGTCGCCCGCACAAGCGCGCACGCTCGTGGCGCGAGAACACGGCTTTCGAGATTGGGACGGCGCGCTCGAGAACAGTAGCCTGCGCATCGACGCACAGTTCGAGGCCGCTGCCGATGCCGTGGTCGCGGGCGCACTCGATACGCTACAATCACTGCTGAGGAGCGCCCCCTATTTGGCCAGGCAGCGCTCGGCTTACCCTCATCACTCCACGTTGCTTCATTACTGCGTCGCAAACGGCAGCGAGCACACCCGGCAATGGCTGTCTCCCCCGAACGCACCCGCCATTTCTCGAGCTCTGCTCGGCGCCGGTGCATTGCCGGATGCGACGTCCGACGTGTACGGCGGAGGCAGCAAAACGACGCCGCTGTGCCTACTCGTCTCGTCCAGCGTACCCGCTGCCGCCCGCGTTCAAGCACCCCTGGTCGCAGAGCTTTGCCAGGGCGGCGCGAACATCGACGGCCTGGATGATGACGGGCTGCCGCTTTGGACCGCCATCACCTTTGGCTACACCTCTGCCGTAGACCAACTCGTTGCGTCGGGCGCGCGCCTCGACAACCTGGTTTTCGCCGCGGGGGCGGGCGACATCCAGCTGGTGCATGCCTACTTGGCGATGAACCGCGACGCACGAGCGACCGCACGAAGCTCGCGCAGCATCGGAATTCACGGGCCAGGGCTCGCGCCCCATCACCAGCTGGAATACGCCCTCATCTACGCCAGCCGTCACGGCCGGCGCAAAGTCGTCGAGCTGCTGCTCTCGAGAGCGCCCGATCCGAGCGTCACCGAGCCCGTGTGGAACTCCAGCGCGCTCGGGATGGCCCATCACTCTCGCGAGTTGGAGGTCCGAAAGGAGGACAAGCAAGCCATCATCGCCCTGCTCACGGAGGCCCCTCGCGGAGCGGGCTAACAGCCTCTACCGAGTGCGCGGCCACGGGCGGGCCTGCAAGGCGATTCCGCGCTTCACCGACACCTGGCGCTCTCGTCGGTCCCTGAGCTCATGACGCTGCGAACCACCCTCATGTGCTGGCGCCGCGAGGTCCTGGCCTTTTTCCTTTGCCGCCTCACCAACGCCCCCACGCCCAGCCGCGAAGTGTCCAGCTCGAGCGCAAGGAATGCGAAAAAAAGCGCAGTGGCGCGGCGTTTTGGCGAACCGTCACGCTGGCACGCGCGTAAGCTCGCCGCGACGGGGACATGGAAGGCTTCACCACATGCAGGTTGTTGCTCCCGGTTTTTTTGGGGCTCGCACCGGCGGCGTGCGGCAGCACGACCCACAGCTCGGGCTCCGAACTGGCTGGCGGCACCGGCGCCATGGCCGCCGGCGGCACCGCCGCCATGGCCGCTGGCGGCACGACCACGAGCGGCGGCAGCGGAGCAGCCGTCGCCGCGTCGGGCGGTGCGTCGACGGGTAGCGGTGGCGGCACGACCACGAGCGGCGGCAGCGGAGCAGCCGTCGCCGCGTCGGGCGGTGCGTCGACGGGTAGCGGTGGCAGCACGGACCCAGCCAGCATGCCTGCCGTGTGCACGTCGCCTAGCGGTGATCCCGCTACGGGCGTGATCACGTGCGCCGAGGGCTATTCGCACCGGACGAAAGTTGTCACCTGCGCCTTGCTACCGAGGGTGGGACCAGCCACGAGCCAGCCGGGGGGGGAGGGCTGCAAGCTAGACTCCGACTGCTACGATATTCTCTACGGGTACTGCAACATTTCGATGGGACACGAGACGGGAACGTGTTTCGCCGGCTGCACGACTGACCAAGACTGCAGAACGGGCAGCATCTGTATTTGCGACGCCGAGCCGTCGAGCAACGGCGGCAGTTGTCACCCCAGCAGCTGCCTGACCGATGACGACTGCAGCGGTGGCAACCTGTGCGCTTCGCCCCAACCCTCGCCTTGTATTTCCAACAACCCCTTTGCCTGCCGGAGACCGACGGGGCCCCCAACCTTCACCGGCACACCCACTGACTGCGGCGATTGACCCTATCGCGCCGACCACGAGGGGGTCACTCATCGGACTCTCAATGGCAGGAGGTGTTTCGTGGACCGACCAGGCACATTGAGGTTGTCGCTGCTCGTATCGCTGGGGCTCGCAGGCTGCGGCGGCACGACTCACAGCAACGCCCAAGCAGCGCACGGCGGCGGCGCCACGACAGACGTACTTGCCGACCAAATCCCTGAACGTATCGGCGCCTTTGTCGTCGCGGATCTTGTGGCAACTCTTTTGGAAATGCATCAAACGTGGAAGTATCAGGAACACATCGACTGTGCACGGAGTCGGTCGGCGGGAGGGTCGCGTTCTGCTATGCCCCGGCCGAGCAGCGGTCAGTTGACCACGTCGTACACGAAGTCACTGGACTTGGTCACTGTGTGCGTGCCGTCCGAGCCGGCGGCCGTGTGGCAACCGACGCAGATGTTGAGCGCCGGTCCCGCGTTGCCCACACCGTCGGCGACGACACCTTTGGAGTCGTGCGGTGCTGCGCTGTCGAGGGGCACCCGCTCGTACCAATACCAATTTTTTCCGGAGTCGCTGGCGGCAGCGAGCTTCACCTCGACTGCATAGCCGACGAGCGCGTCTGAATCGTCATACAGCTCCTTGACCGCAGCTGAGCCCTTGGGACGTTCCTCCGTGCCGCTGCCCGTGAAGCCAGAAATCAAGTCGTTGGAGCAGATACGGTTGTGTCCGTGAGGCGACACCTTCATCTGGGTGTGTGGTGCGTCCTCGCAGGTCCAGGCCTTGTATTTTCCAGTTTTCAGCCACGCCTCCACGTCGCTGCCGTTGCTGCTGGGCGGCGTTTGCGCGTCGCCAGCCGTCGTCACGGACGTACTACCGGAATCGCCGTCACTGCCACACGCCGTGAGCGCGCCGATCGAGAGACCAAGTACCAAATAATAGCGGGAGAAATG
>Ga0302321_100001442_pt1 | contig 20292 bp, 12 predicted proteins | sample Fen_T0_1_FD_202505 | JGI IMG/M metagenome (GOLD analysis project Ga0302321, IMG submission 202505) | Peat permafrost microbial communities from Stordalen Mire near Abisko, Sweden - Fen_T0_1 | ecosystem: Environmental > Terrestrial > Soil > Wetlands > Permafrost | place: Sweden: Abisko...
TCGTCGTCGTCGTCCGACTTGCGCTTGCCCGGCTTGGTGTAGGCCTCGACGACGCCGGAGCCGCCGGTCCACTCGCCGAGCTCTTTGAGCTTGCCCTCGCCCAGCACGATGCCGGTGGCGAGGCCGGCGCGCCGCTGGGTCAGGCGACCGACCGGCGTGAGGCCCAGGGTCTTGGCGAGCCGCTCGAGCTCGGACATCGAGGAGTCGAGCTCGGCGTCGGTGACGTCGGGGAACTGCACGGCGACTACGACCGCGGCCGGTCGCTCGTCCGTCGCCGTGAGGTGTTCGAACATCGTGGCGCACCTTGGCTCAACTACCCCGGTGGTGCAAGCCCCTGGAAAGCTTTGGATGGCGGATGACCTTGTTCAGTCGATCTCGCGCAGCAGGCCGACCAGCGCCGCGGGGTCGGTCACCGGCGGCGCGCAGCTCGGGCCGGTGCACACGAACCCGCGCGCGGTGCCGCCCGCGGGCGTCTTGCCGTCGAGGATCGACGGCGAGGCCCACGGACCGGCGATGCACAGGGTCGGCGCGTAGCTGCGGCGCGCGGCGGCGAGCAGCGCGTCGCGGCCGGTGCCTTCGGTGACCACGACGACCTTGGCGTGGAGGTAGAGATCGAGCGCGGCGAGCAGGCCCGAGGCCGACCACGCGTTGCCCTCGGTCACGCCGGTGAGCCGCTGGACCAGGTAGGTCTCGGCGAGCTCGAGCGCGCCGGCGTCGCCCGCGACCAGGCCGAGCCGCAGCAGCGCCTGGGTGGCGATCGCCGCGCCCGACGGGATCGCGCCGTCGTGGTGCGACTCGGGGCGGTGCACGAGCAGGCGATCGCCGGCCGGCGCCAGGTAGAACACGATCGCGCCGTCGTCGGTGGCGACGAACTTGTCGCGCACCGTGGCCAGCAGGCGGGCCCCCAGATCCCACCACGCGCGGTCGCCGGTGGCCTCGGCGAGCTCGAGGAACGCCGCCGCGACGAACGCGTAGTCGTCGAGCGTGCCGTCGAGCTTGGTCGTGCCGCCGTGGTAAAGCCGCGCGAGCTGGTCGCCGTCGACCAGGCGGTCGCGGACAAACCCGGCGACGCGCAGCGCGAGCGCGAGCGCCGCCGGGAGCTCGGTCGCGCGCCAGGCCGCGACCAGGCCGCTGATCGCCAGGCCGTTCCATCCGGCGAGGACCTTGTCGTCGGTGCCGGGCCGGACCCGGCGCGCGCGCTGCGCGAACAGCTGGGCCCGCAGCTCGGCGAGGTGATCCTCCTCGGCCGCCGACGTCCGCGGCGTCACGCGCTGCAGCACCGTGGTGCCGTGCTCGAAGTTGCCGGTCTCGGTCACGCCGTAGGCGTGCGCGAACACCAGCGTGTTGACCGCGCCGATCGCCTCGCGGACCTCGTCCGGAGTCCACACGTAGAACTTGCCCTCCTCGCCCTCGCTGTCGGCGTCGAGCGACGACCACAGCCCGCCGGCCGGATCCGACAGCTCGCGCGCGAGCAGCGCCACGGTCTCGGCGATCACCGCCTGGGCGCGCGCCGCGAACGGCCCGCCCATCGCGACCACGCTGGCGTAGATCGCGAGCAGCTGCGCCTGGTCGTAGAGCATCTTCTCGAAGTGCGGCACCAGCCACCTGGCGTCGACCGAGTAGCGCGCGAAGCCGCCGCCGAGGTGGTCGTAGATCCCACCCTCGGCCATGCCGCGCGCCCAGCGATCGAACGCGGTGCGCGCCGGCTCGCCGTGCGGGAACCGGCTGGCGCGGGCGAGCAGATCGTGGCTCGAGCACGATGGAAACTTGGGCGCGCCGCCCAGGCCGCCGAACGCCGGATCGCAGCGCTCGGCGAGCTGGCGGCCCGCCGCGATCACGAGCGACGCCGTGAGGCCGCGCGGATCGCCGAGCCGCGCGCCGCGCCGGTAGTGCGCGTCGACCCGCGCCAGGCCGTCGAGCAGCGCCAGCGCGTTGTCCTCGGCGTCGCTGCGCTGGGTGCGGTACGCGTTCGCCATCGCCTGGAGGATCTCGCGGAACCCCGGGCGGCCGAACCGCGGCTCGACCGGGAAGTAGGTGCCGAGGAAGAACGGCCGGCCGTCGGGCAAGCAAAACGCCGACAGCGGCCAGCCGCCGCCCTCGCCCTGCACCTGGATCGCGTTCATGAAGATCGCGTCGACGTCGGGGCGCTCCTCGCGGTCGACCTTGATGTTGATGAACCCGTCGTTCATCACGCGCGCGGTGGCCGCGTCCTCGAAGCTCTCGTGCGCCATCACGTGGCACCAGTGGCACGCCGCGTAGCCGATCGACACGAACACCGGCTTGTCGAGCCGCCTGGCCTCGGCGAACGCCTCGGCGCCCCACGGCCACCATTCGACGGGGTTGTCGGCGTGCTGCCGCAGATACGGCGAGCTCTCGGCGGCGAGGTGGTTCGGCATGGCCACGATATACACCGCGACCTGCCGCGCCGCGACCCGCCGCCGGGCGCTCAGCTCATGGGCACGTGCAGACGTGCGGCGGGGTCGTGCTGTTGCGCGGAGCCGGCGTGGCCACCCCGAAGTCGGTCGAGTTGGCTTCGGTGTCGGTGCAGCCGGCGCCGCCGCGCGCCGCCGCGCGCACATTGCTGAGGTTCGTGGTCGGCCGGCCCTCGGCGCAGGCCGCCATCGTCCCGTAACCGACGAGGTCATTGGTCAGCCCGAGCGGGCAGGCGTCGCTGGGCAGCGGCGTCTTGCTCGCGGTCAACGCGACCTTGCCGGTCGTCGTCCCCAGGGCGAGCGTGCCGACCAGATCCGCTACCACCACCTTGCCGTTGAGCGTCGCGTCGCCCTCGCCGACCAGGTAGTAGCCGCCGGGCGGAATCGTGACCGCGGGCAGCGCGGTGATCTGCCAGTTCGACGTGCCGATCGGCGGCGCCTGCAGCGCGAAGTCGCCCAGGTTGACCGGCGTGTTGCCGCTGTTGTGCAGCTCGATGAAGTCGCGGCTGTACGTCGCCCCCGCGTCGCCGCCACCGCCGTAGACCTGGCTTATCACGAGGCGACCGCCGCACGCGTTCGCGCCGAACGTCGTGAACCCGGCCGGCTGGGTGAACGGAACGGCGGCGTCGCCGCTCGCGTTGGTGACCGAGCCGAGCACGCGGATCTGGTAGACCGTCGCGGGCGCCAGCGGGGCGGCCGGCACCGCCGTGGCGGTGGTCGCCAGCGCGTCGAGGCTCGGCGACGGGCTGTTGAACGCGACGCACGTGGCGAACTGATCGCCCGAGACCTGGAGCGAGCCGCTGCAGGCGCCCCCGGCGGTCTGCGTGGTCAGCGACGCCGGCGCCAGCGGCTGGCTGAACGCGACGACGATCGGCGTCGCGGCGCGGATGCCGAACGCGGTGTCGCGCGGCAGCGTGGTCGTCACGCTCGGACCGACCACGTTCACCGTCGCCGACTCGGCGATCCGACCGACCGTGGCGGTGATCTCGGTCGTCCCGCCCGCGACGGCCGTCGCGAGACCGCCCGGCGTCACGACCGTCGCGATCGCGGGGTTGTTCGAGCGCCAGATCGCCGTGGCCGTGACGTCCTGGGGATCGCCGTCGGTCAAGGTCGCGATCGCCGTGAACTGCTGCGTGCCGCCGCGGGTCAGGGTCACCGTCGACGGCGTCACCGCGATCGAGACCGGCACGGCCTCGGTCACGACGAGGGTCGCGGTGGCCGGTTCCACGTCGGGCAACGTGGCCGTGATCGCCGTGGTCCCGACCGCCAGCGTGGTCGCCACGCCGACCGGCGACACCGTCGCGATCGCCGGGTCGGACGACCACGCGACCTGGCCGGTCAGATCCTTGGTCGTCGCGTCATCGTAGTGGCCGGTCGCGGTGAACTGCTGCGCCAGGCCCTTGGCCACCGACGCGGTCGCCGGATCGATCGAGATCGATTGCAGCACGGCGGGGGTCACCGTCAGCTGGGTCGTCGCGGTGAGCCCGCCGAACGTCGCGGTGATCGTCGTCGTGCCCGACGCGCCGCCGCGCGCGAGCCCCGCGCCAGCGCCGGTGGGTTCGATCGTCGCCGCGATCACGTCCGACGAGTTCCACACCGCCTGCGTGGTGACGTCGGGCGTGGTCCCATCGGAGCGCTGCGCGTGGAGCTGGAACTGCAGCGTTCCGTGCGCGCCGATCACCGGATTGACGGGCGAGATCGAGATCCCATCCAGGGCAGGGTCGTCGACGGTGAGCTCCGCGCGGCCGACGTGGCCATCGAGCGTGGCGGTCACCGTCACCGCGCCCGGGATCCGCGTGGTCGCGAGCCCGGTGGCCGACACCGCGGCGATCGGATCGTCGACCGGCGCCCACGCGACCCGGGTCGAGATGTCGTCGTGCGAGCTGTCGCTGAACGTGCCGGTCGCGACGAACTGCACGGTCCGGCCCGCGGCCACGCTGGCGGTGCCCGGCGCCACCTCGATCGAATCGAGCCGCGGCGCGGCGACGGTGAGCACCACGCTGCCGGGCGTGACGCCGGCGATCGCCGAGCTCGCGGTGATCGTCACCGTACCCGGGACCAGGCCGCTCACGAGCCCGTCGGCCGCGACCGTCGCGATCGTCGCGTCCGACGATCCCCACGTGACCTCGCCCGTCAGATCCTTGCTGGTGCCGTCGTCGTAGTGCCCCGTCGCGGTCAGCTGCACGGTCAAGCCGGCGGGCACCGAGGGCGCCTCGGGCGCGACCGTGAGCGACTGCAGCACCGCGGGCGTGACGGTGAGGGTCGCCGTGGCCTCGAAGCCGCCGAAGCTCCCGTGAACGATCGTCGTTCCGGACGGGCCGCCGGTGGCGAGTCCGGACGTCGCCCCCGCGCTCGAGATCGTCGCCACGTTCAGATCGTCCGTCCTCCACGTGGCCTGGGCCGTGACATCGTGCGGCCCGTCGGTGTAGTGCCCCGTCGCGATGAACTGGATCGTGCCATGCGCCGGGATCGTCGCGGTCACCGGCGCGATGTCGATCTGCTGCAGGGTCGCATCGGTCACGGTCAGGTCGAACGAGCCCGTCACAGTGCCCTGGGTCCCGGTCGGCGGAAGCGTCGCCGTCACCCTCACTTGACCCGCGACCCGCGTCGTCGCCAGGCCCCTCGTTCCGTCGGCGTTCGAAACCACGGCGACCGGATTGGCGCTCGCGGGCGTCGTCCACGTCACCAGCGTGGTGAGGTCCGGATGCGTGCCGTCGCTCAGCGTGCCGGTGGCCGTGAACTGCACCGGGAGGCCCGCGGCGACGGTCTGCGGGTCCGCCGTCACGACGAGCGCGTCGAGCACGGCGTCGGTGATCGTCACGTCGAGCGCGCCGCGCTGGCCCAGCAACGTGGCGGTGATCGTCGCCGTGCCCTTGCCGTGCGAGGTCACCAGGCCCGTCACGCCGACCGTAGCCACGGCTTCGAGCGACGAGGTCCACACCGCGTCGGCCGTGACGTTCTGCTGGGTGTCGTCGGTGAACGTCGCCGTGGCCTTGAGCTGCTGTTTGAGGCCGAGCGCGATGCGCGCGTCGCCCCCGGCCTCGGGGGCCACGGTGATCGCCTTGATGACCGCCGCGGTCGTCGTGACCGTGGTCGAGCCCGTGACGCCGGCCAGGGTCGCCGAGATCGTCGCGTCGCCGACCGCGACCGCGGTGACCGTGCCCAGCGCGACCGTGGCGTGGGCCTCATTGTCGGACGCCCAGGCCACCTGGCCCGTGAGGTCTTGCTTGGAGTGATCGGTGAAGACCCCCATCGCCGTGAGCTGGGTCGTCGTGCCCAGGGCCAGGCGCGGGTTCGCCGGCGTCACCTGGAGCTCGGTGAGCGTCGCGGAGGTGACCGTGACCACCGCGTGGCCGGTCACGCCCGAGACCGTGGCATCGATCGTCGCAGTGCCGGCGGCGACGCCGGTGACCAGGCCCGCCGCGGTGACGGTCGCGACCGCGTCTGCCGACGACGACCACGTCACCTGGGCCGACACATCGCTGGTCGTCGCGTTGCTGAACATGCCGACCGCGGACAGCTGGACGCCCGTCCCGGCGGCGAGCGAGGGCGCCGGCGGCGACACCGCGATCGAGGTCAACGTCACCGGAGGAGGAGGAGGAGGAGATCCGGCATCGTCACCGCTGCACGCGGCGAGCCCGGCCAACACACACACCATGGATACGAGTCTCGTAGAACGCATTCCCGCATGTTTCTCAAAATGCGCGTCACGAATCCAGTCCTGCGAACCGCGGTTCCGAGATTCGTGCCGCTCCCGCGCCGGAACGCCGCCTGATCACGGGTAGAACAACTGCCTACCTGCCAGACATTGCCGTCGGGGGCCCGGTCAGAACGGCGTCGCGATGCCCAGATGCAAGGCGACATCATCCGCGAGATCATTGAACTGGTAGTATTCTAGACTCGCCTTGATCCGGAGGTTGTCGATGATACGGATGGCGCTGCCGACCGTGTACCGCAGCAGCCGCGAGTGGTCGCTGAGCGCACTCCCCTGCAGCACGTTGCCATCGCGCGACAACCCATCGAACCGTGCGAAGGCGTCACACCGGCCGATCGGCGCCTCGGCTTCGACGTAGAACCCGCGCTTGGTGAACTGGTCGTCGAACCGACCCGACGCGTCCGGACCGAACTTCCAGCGCAGCCGCGGGGCGTCACCGACCGCCATGTCGGTGCGGCGCACCAGGTACTCGGCCCGCAGCACGACCGTGCGCAGGTTGACCACCAGATCGCCGCCGGCGATCCAGAACCCGAGCTGGCGATCGGGATCGTAGTGGCCGGCCATCCCCGAGGCCCCGAGCGTGATGCCGTGGCCTTCGGCGTCGAGATCGAGGGTGCCCGACAGCCGCGCACCGGCGACCGGCTCGGAGTTGTTGTCGACGTAGTAGCGGCCGGCGGCGCGCGACGCGACGAAGTCGAGATCGGCGGCAGCGGCATCGGCCTTGGGGCCGGAGAGGAGATAGCCGGCGTAGTCGAGGCGACCGCCGCGGACGAACCACGTGCCGAGCAGCTCGACGCCGTTATCGACCCACGGGGCCGGCAGGATGCCCTCGTTCCAGTCGGCGTGATGCAGCATCCGCCCCATGTCGTAGGGCAGCGGCTTGTCGTTGGTGGGGTGGTTGGCCGGGTCGCCGCGCGCCGGGAAGCTGCCGAAATCCGGAGTCAGCCGGCCGATCCGCACGCTGAGCCCGTCGGCGGCGCGCAGATCGACGTAGGCCGCGGCGGCCTCGAAGCCGTGGCACGCGAAGCAGACCTTGACGCTGACCGAGGCATTGCTCGTGAGGTCGACGCTCATCTTGAGCGACAGCTCCGCGGTCATGCCGTCCAGCGTCGAGTTGTGGATCGCGCGGTCGCCCGGCACCGCGAGGTAGTCGATCTGGACCGATCCGGCGACGGTCCGGCGGGTCTCGGCATGGGCGATCGCGGCGGTCGCGGCCAGGGCGAGCACGACCGCCGCCGGCTTCATGTGCTCCCCACGAACGCGATCTGCACGGTGACCTCGACGTCGCCGACGTCGGGCGCGGCTTCGGTGCGGACCTCGGTGATCGCGGCGGCGACGCAGGCGCTGGTCGCCGGGGCCGCGCCGGCGGCGTGGACCGCGCGCGCGCGCCGGGCCTCGCCGATCTTGAAGTGCGCGATCACGGTGCCGGGAGCGCCGGGCGTGCACCCGGCGATCGCCGGCCAGCTGCGCTCGATCGCGCGCTTGACGGCGCCGGCCGGCAACGAGCCGCTGACGTCGACGCGGCCGAGCTTGGCGCGCATCGCCAGGGGCCGCGGCGCCGGCGGTCGCCCGGGTTGCGACGGCGCCGCGCCGGCCCGCCGGGTCGGCACGATCGCGACGCCGTCGTCGCGGAGCAGACGCGCGGCGCCCGGGGCCGGCCCGCGGCGCGCCGGGGCGGCGACCGGCAGATCGATCTCCGCGCCGGCCGCGACGGGCGCAGCCGGCGCGGCGCTCGAGACGGCGATCGGCGCGGCTGCGGGCGGCGCGACCTCCACCGCGGTCTCCGGCCGGAGGATCGCCGCGGCCGCGGGCGGCGCGACCTGCACCGCGGTCTCCGGCCGGGCGATCGCCAGCCACGCCGCGGCCACGCCGCTAGCGGCGACCACCCCGGCGGCGACCCAGCTGCGCCGCGACCCGCGATGCGGCGCCGCGATCTCCTCGGTCGCGATCCGGGCCTCCGGCGCAGGCGCGTGCAGCGCGTTCGGGATCGAGACCTCGCGGCGGCCGGCGGCCTCCCGGACCGGCGCGACCGGCGCGACCGGCGCGGCGATCACCCGCGGCGCGGCGACCGGCTTCTTCGATCGCTTGCCGCTGCGCCGGCCGACCCGCGTGCGATCGAGCGCGGCGATGACCTCGGCGGCGCTGGCGTAGCGGTCCTGCGGCCGGCGGCGGGTCAACCGCGCGACCAGCTCGTCGAGCTCGGCCGGGATCGCCAGGTCGGGCGCGCGCTCGCTGATCCGCGGGGTGTCCCGGGTCGTCTTGGCCGACACCACCTCCATCAGGTGGCCGTCGATCGGCGTCATGCCACCGGTGAGCATCTCGAACATCGTCATCCCGAGCGCGAACAGGTCGGCGCGGTGATCGAGCGGCCGCCCGAGCAGCTGCTCGGGCGCAGCGAACAGCGGCGTGCCCATCGTCATGCCGCTCTCGGTCAGCCGGGCGTCGGTCTGGTCGATCGACAGCGCGAGCCCGAAGTCGACGATCCGCGGCACCGGCCCGTCGAGCCCGGTGGCCACCAGGATGTTCTCCGGCTTGAGATCGCGGTGCACGATCCCGGCGTCGTGCGCGTAGGCGAGGCCGGAGCAGATCTGGCGGGCGAGCGCGACCACCTGGGCCGGCGGCATCGGCGTCGCGCCGATCAGCGAGACCAGCGACGGGCCGTCGACGTAGTCCATCGCGAGGTAGAGCAGGCCGTGCGGGGTCTGGCCGAAATCGACGACCTTGACGACATTGGGGTGATCGAGCTGGCTCGCGCGCTCGGCCTCGCGGGTGAACCGCTGGCGCATCGCCAGGCTCGCGGCGTGGTCGCCGAGCAGCACCTTGAAGGCGTAGTGTTTGTTCGGGAGGTTCGCGTGGTACGCGAGGTACACGCGGCCCATGCCGCCCTCGCCCACCAGCTTCTCGATCCGGTAGTTGCCGACCGAGCTGCCGAGCAGCGGATCGCGATCCGCCATGACGACCTCGGCGCCATCCGCCGGGCACCGCGGATAGTCGCGGTGGTAGATCGCGCCGCAGGTCGAGCAGCACCAGACGGCCCTCGGCTGCTCCGTCGCGATCCGGGACATCGGACTCCTAGCGTACGCAGGATGCGCGATCGTTCAAGGAGCTGACGTGCGCGCACGGCGCACATCGCACATGTAGCCTCGAGACCGGCCACCGTGAGCTACATCAACCAGCGCAACAGATCCTCGGCGCTGTCGCACCAGGCGGTCCAGGCGACCGGCGGGATCGCGTCGCCGGTCGCGAGCGCGTCCGCACGCGCCGCCAGGTCGCGCAGCACCGGCGCCGCCGCGGCGAGCTCGACGTGCAGCGCGCGAACACCGTTCGGGATCGCGGGCCGCTCGCCGCGCGACACCACGACGAGATCGGCGATCGCGTTGCCGGCCGCGGCGGCCACGAGCGCGACGATCTCGTGCGGCGGCCGGGCCGTCAGCGCCACCGCGCCGCGCGCGATCTCACCTTCGAGCAGCAGCGCGACGATCGCGCGCTCCTCACCGAGCGCCGCGGCTGGAAACCCGAGATGCACCGTGAGCGCCTCGTCACCGAGCTGCGCCGTGAGCCAGCGGGTCGCCGCGACGACGAGCGCGAGCGCGAGGATCAGGCGCTGCCACGGCAGGCCGCGATCGACCACGCGCGCCCCGTCGAGATCGGCGCCGAGCACCACGCCGATCACGTGGCGGTGGCGGCGGAACACGCTGTCGTCGCGCGTATAGTGCAGGAGCTCGCCCTCGAGGTAGCGCATCGCGAACACGTCGACCGGCGCGTCATCCTCCATGTACGCCAGCTCGGACGTCACCAGGTTCTCCAGGTTGCCGGTGGTCGCGCCGCCCGGCGTGATCGACGCGAACCCGCCCGCCGGATAGGTCGAGTCATCGGCGAGCCGGGTGTCACGCGCGCCGCGCAGCTGGCGGGTCGCCGGCAGCTGGCGCGGCAGGCGCTGGGCGATCGCGACGGCGGCCGCGGCGAGGTGGGTCGCGGTCATCCGGCTGCCGAGATCGCGCAGCACCGCGAGGTGATCGACCGCGAACGCGTCGCGATCGTCGACCAGCGCGCGGCACTGGCGCGCGCCGCGGGCGAGCCGGTGGTACGCCTCGGCGAGCGCCGCGACCGGCGCGCCGGTCGCCGGCCCCGCGCCCGGCAAGATCGCGCCGGGACGCCACCGCGCCAGCGCGCGGCGCAGCGCGGCCGGGCTGACCGCCACCCCGGCGAACCCGGCGCGCTCGCACAGCGCCGCGGCGATCAGCGCGGCGGCGGCCGGGCGATCGGCGGCGGCGGCGTGGGCGTAGGCGGCGAGCACGTCGTCGAACCGCGGCGTCGCGACCAGCCGCGCGAGCACGTCGTCGTCGTAGGCCGCCAGCGCCGCGCGCAGCGCGCCGCCGTGATCGGCCCCGGCGGGCGGCGCGGCGACGAGCGCGCGCCCACCCGCGAGCAGCGTGGCGAGATCGGCGATCACCCCGGCCGGCGGCAGCGCGGGGAGCTCGGCGGCGCACGCCGCGAGCGCGCGGGCCACCCGGCCCTCGTCGTCGTCGTCCCCGACCGACGCGACGACGCGGCGCACCGCGAGCCCCAGCGCCAGCCAGCGCTCGACCTCGGCGGCGGTGCGCAGCTCGCCGGTCACGACAGCCCGAGCAGCCGCGGCACCTTGTCCTCGAGCAGATCGATCTCGGCGCGGGTCTCGCCGAGATACGACAGCAGCCGAAGGTCGCTGCGCTCTATCGCCCCGCCGTGGACGATCCACGCGTGGGTCCGGAGCAGCCGGTAGAGCTTGACGACCTTGCGGTCCGAGACGAACACGCCGTCCTCGCGGACCAAGGTCTGCAGCACCCGGCGCAGCTCGCGCAGCAGCTCGTTCGAGCAGTACGCCTCGCGGTCGCGCAGCAGCGTGCCGTCGGGCGCGATCGTCCGGCGCGCGAACACGTGGGTCAGCCAGCGGTGCGCCTTGACGAAGTCCTCGAGGCTGGCGTGGCCCTCGACCCACGGCCGCTGGTCGAGCTCGCGCTGGGTATAGGCGTCGAGCCCGGCGTCGATCAGCTCCACGAAGTGTTCGTCCTGCACCGAGCGGCACGCCGCCTTGAGGCAGAACCTGTCCTTGAGCGCCGCGAGCTCGGGGTTGTCGGGCAGCTCGTTGGTCGCCGCCAGCAGGATGCGCAGCTTGACCGGCACCGGCTGGCCATCCTGGTAGAACTTGCGTTCGTTGATCACCGTGAGCAGCGAGTTCAAGATCGCCGAGTTCGCCTTGAAGATCTCGTCGAGGAACACCAGGCGCGCGGTCGGCAGCTTGCCGTGCGAGCGCCGCAGGTAGCGCCCGGTGCGCAGCTCGGCGATGTCGATCGGTCCGAACACCTCGGAGGGCTCGGTGAACCGGGTCAGCAGATACTCGAAGTACTCGCCATCGCCGATCCGCAGCGCGTCCTTGAACTTGATCACCAGGTCGCTCTTCGCGGTGCCCGGCGGGCCGACCAGCAGCAGCGGCTCCTGCGCCACCGCGGCCACGCACATCAGATCGATCAGCGACTGCTTGGCGACGAAGTGGCGGCCGAGCGCGGTGCGGAACCGGTTGATCCGGTCGCGCAGGCTCGCCGCCTCGCGCGACAGCTCGTCGAACGAGAGCTGCGCGGCGCGCTGCACCGGGTCGTGGAGCTCGACGGCCCCGGCGGGCCCGGGGGCGACAGGATCGACGGTCACGACGCACCTCCGAGATCGCGGTGCAGGCGGCGGCGCAGCAGGTGCTCGTCATCCTCGAGGAACCGCCGGCCGGCGTCGCCGAGCGCGAGATCGTCGGACGTGAGGCCGAGGACCAGCGATTCCACGAAGTGGAGCACCGACAGGCAGAAGTGGCTGTTGGTCCCGAACGTGTCGGTGACGTCTCGCAGGTGCTCGGCGAGCTCGGCGATCCCCGCCGTCGCGTGGCCGATCGGCGCGTTGCCGTAGGCCAGCGCGAGCGCGCGGGTGAGCTCGAGCGTGCGCATCACGCCGCGCGGCGGGCGATCGCGGCGGGCCTCGCCGAGCGCGCGGAACTCGTCCGCCACCGCGTCGCGCGCCTCGGCGAAGATCGGCAGCGCGCCCGCGGTATCGCCGAGGAACGCGAGCCCGGCGGCGAGCGCGAGCCGGCCCTCGAGGCCATCGATCGCATCGCCGCGGCCGGCCCGCAGCGCGTGCTCGGCGCCGGCCAGCAGCGCGGCGACCTCGTCGCCCAGGCCGATCCGGCGCAGCCCGCGCAGGCTGTGGTGCAGCACGCGCTCGAGATCGGGCCCGGCGGCGACCCGGATCGCGGCGGCGAGCAAAGCGAGCAGCTCCGGGATCAGCTCGCCGCGGCCGAAGTGGCCGGCGACCACGAGCGCCCCGGCGTAGCGCAGCGCGCGGCGCGACGGTGGCAGCTGGCCGATGAGCGGCACCGCGCGCCCCAGGATCGGCAGCGCCGCGCCCTCGGGCAGCTCGAGCAGGACCTCCAGCAAGCCCTCGAGCAAGCGCTCGCGCTCGGGCTCGCTGGTCGCCGCGGCGTCGACCAGCCGGCTGGCCGCGGCGGCCCGCGCCCGCGGCTCGGCGATCGCGCGGAGCGCCGCCAGCTCGGGGCTGCGCTCGGCGTGGCGCGCGATGAACCCGCCGACCGCGTCGGGCCGGCCGATCGGCTCGAGGATCCGCGACGCCTCGCGCAGCCGATCGACCTTGTAGCGGGCGACGCGATCGAGCGCCGCGAGCCGGCCGCGCAAGGCGCCGCCGACCGGCTCGGGCAGCGGCAGCTCGGGCGCGGCGCCGCTCTCGGCCTGCGCGACCCGCGCCGCGAACGCCGCCGCGAGGTAGCCGTGCACCGGATCGGCGGCGACCTCGGACAGCCCGAGCTGGGCCTCGCCGGTGAGCTCGCGCGCCCGGGCGTTTTGACCGATGCGCGCGAACCCGACCGCGAGGATCATGGACGCGTACGCCGCGGTGTAGCCGAGCGGCGCCTCGAGCGGTGACCGCTTGCGCCGGGTCCTGGCGATCCGCTGCGCCAGCTCCTCGAGCGCCGCCCCCAGGTGCTCGGCGCTCGCGTTGCCGAACGCGCCGCGGCGCCCGGCGAACCGCAGGAACGCCGGCAGCTCGTGGGCCGCCGGCAGCCCGGCGACGAGCCGCGCGAGGATGCGATCGCGGGCGTGGGCGAGGCCCAGCGGATCGCCGCCGGCGAGCCGCGCGAGCCCGAGCCGCGACAGCCACAGCGTGCGCGCGTCGAGCACGCCATCGTGCTCGTCGAGCCAGCGCTGCACGCGGTGGGGATCGCGCGCGACCCCCGGCAAGACGTCGATCGCGCGCGGCCCGCCGGGCGCGCGGCCAGCCAGCGCCGCGGCCACCGCGACCGCGCGCACGTCGTCGGGATCGGGCGCCTGCAGCGCGAGCAGTTCTTCGAGCGCGTGGAACGCGGCCCCGGCCGCGGCCGCGGTCACCGCACCGGTCGCGGCCTCGGTCACCGCACCGGGATCGGCCCCGGTCGCGGCCCCGGTCACCGCACCGGCCGCCGCCCCGGTCACCGTGAACCCGCCGTCGCTGGCGAGCCACGCGGCGAGCCGCTGCGGCTCCTCGGGCGCCGGCGCATCCCACACGGCGCGCGCGAAGCACAGCCCGGCCTCGCGGCGCCGGCCGAGCCGCGCGTACGCGGTCGCCAGCCGGTCGAGCAGCGCGATCCGCTCCGGTGCATCGCCCGGCGCGTCGAGCGCGACGAACGCGGCCTCGAGCGCGGCGAGCTCGACGTCGATCGGCAGCTCGGCGGCGGCCGCCGGGATCGCGGGGAGCCGGGCCGGCGCGGGCTCGCTGGCGATCCGCACCGGCCGCGGCGCCTCGTCGACCGCGGGCCGCGCCCGCGCGCGCGGCGGCCGCGCCCGGGGCGCCGCCGCGTCGTCGCTGGCGACGTCGCCCTCGGACAGGCCGCTCGCCCACGCGAGCCCGGTCGCGACGAACGGCGCGAAGTCGAACGCGGTCGCGCGCATCCACGGCACCAGCGCCGGCGCGCTCGCGTGCAGCACGTAGTCGGCCCACGTCGCGAGCGGCAGGAACGCGGTGTCGGCGATCCGCTCGACGCGAAACCGCTGGTCAGCGAGCGCCGCGAGCCAGATCACCGCCGGCTCGCTCGCCGGCTCGCCGGTCAGGATCGCGCGCAGCCGCTCGCGGCGCAGCGGCGGCTCGACGATCGCGCCGGCCGGCGCGTAGACATCGGGCAGATCGGCGATCGGCGCGTAGGCCTCGGCGTCGAGCGCGAGCTCGGGCGGGGCGTGGCGACCGGCGCGCGCGCGCACGATCGCGATCGGCGCGTCGCCGGCGGTCACCGCGAACGCCAGGCGCTCGACGACATCGTCGGGCAGGTACGCGAGCAGCCGATCGATGGCCGCCACGCCGCCGCGCCGCATGACCCACAGGCTCGGCGGCTCGCGCCGGCCGCTCGCCAGCCGCAGCTCGATCGTCCGGCGCGGCGGCAGCGGCGCCGCCGGTACGAACGCGGCGCGCGTGGCCGGCACCGCGAGCTCGAGCACCGCGTCGAGCCCGCGCCAGCCGGCGTCGGGCAGCGTCGACCAGCCGTCGCCGCCGAGCAGCAGCAGCGTCCCCGGCTCGGCGCGCAGCAGGCCGGCGAGCGGGTGGCGATAGCCGAGCTCGCTCCACACCGCGGCCTGCCCGGCTGGATCGGGGGCGAACCCGCGCAGCGCGCGATCGCGGTCGAGCGCGCGCAGCGCGGTGTAGGTCGGCGCGTCGACCGCGCGGATCGCGCCGCGCTCGCCGGCGACCACCAGCTCGAGGCGATCGCAGCCGAGCCGCACCAGCTCGGCGGCGAGGTCGATCAGATCGGCCGCGCGCGCGGTCACCAGCAGCAGCAGCGACGGGATCTGCGGCGCCGCCACGCGCTCCACCGCGAGCGCCTCGGCCCAGCAGCGCACCGCGCGCACCGCGCCGGCCCCGGCGTCGCGCGGGAGCTCGGCGTCGACGGCCACGCCGAGCGCGCCGAGCGCGCCGAGCGTCGCCTCCGGCAGCGGGCGGTCCGGCGCGAGCACCAGGCGGCCATCGCCGGCTCGCGCCACGCGCGCCGCGCCGCCGAGCACCTCGGCCGGGCACAGCCCGGATCGCAGCACCACCTGCAGCGCGTGGCTATCGCGGAACGCGAGCGCCAAGGTCACCGCCGGGAGGTCGGGTGCGCGACCGGCGCAGCCTCGGCCAGGTCGATCGCCGGCGCCGGCGCGTCGACCGCCACCTCGGCGGGCCGGCGGATCTCGACCTTGCCGCTGGCGAGCCCGCCCTCGATCAGCCGGCCCGCGAGCTGGCGATGCGCGTCCTCGTGCTCGTTCGGCAGCGCGTCGCCATCGCTCGTGTAGTCGATCACCAGCTCGCGCTTGCCGGTCGCCGGATCGACGCGCAGCCGCAGGATCAGCTCAGCCATGGCTCGCCCCGCCGGGGACAAGGTGCGCGAACGACGCGCGATCGAGGATCTTGCGCTCGAGCAGGAGGTCGCGCAGCGCGACCAGGACCTGGCGCTGGGTCGCGATCAGCGTCTTGGCCCGCCGGCGCTCGACCTCGAGCAGCGCGCGGACCTCGCCATCGATCCGCGCGCGCGACGCCTCCGACAGCGGCGCGTCGTGGTCGTGCACCCACCGGCCGATGCCGACCTCGGCGCCGGCCTCGCCGTAGCGTTCGACCAGCGCGCGCGCGATCGCGGTGGCGTGGTGCAGATCGCTCGCCGCGCCGATCGACATCTCGTCGAGCAGCAGCGCCTCGGCCTCGCGGCCGCCGAACAGCGTGCAGATCGTATCGCGCAGCTGCGCCACGGTGACCACGTAGCGCTCGGCGTGATCGGCGTGCTCGACGTAGCCCAGCGCGCCGCCGAGATCGCCGCGGATGCTGATCCGCTCGATCGGCGGGGCGTGCGGGCACGAGAGCGCGGTCACCGCGTGGCCGGCCTCGTGGGTCGCCACCACCAGCTCCTCGCGCGCGGTGAGCGTGGGGCGATCGAGGTACTGCTCGATCGCGCGCTCGACATCGGCGGGCGTCGCCGGGCCGGTCGCGGCCTCGCGCAGCCGGGTCCGCGCGAGCTGGCGACACAGCGCCTGCAGGTGGTCGCCCGCGTAGCGCGTACCACCGCTCGGGCCGGGCACGACATCGCCGGTGCGCTTGACCGCGTAGTCGAGCGCCTCGGGCGAAAGCCGGGTGCCGAGCCGGGCGTCGTGGACCGCGAGGATCGCGCGGCGGTCCGAGGCGCTCGGGTACGGGATGTGCAGCACGAACTCGAACCGGCCGGGCCGCAGCAGCGCCTGATCGAGCGACTCGACGAAGTTGGTGGTGCCGACCACGAACACCAGCTCCTCCTTGCGGAACCCATCCATCTCGGTGAGCAGCTGGTTGACCATCGAGTGCTCGACCCCGGAGCTGCCCGCGTAACGGCCGCGGGCCCCGGCGAACGAGTCGAGCTCGTCGAACACGATCACCGCCGGTGCGCTCTGGCGCGCGCGCAGGAACACCGCGCGCAGGTTGTGCTCGCTCTCGCCGACCCACTTGCTCTTGAGCTCGGGGCCCGACACGATCGTGACCGCCGCGCCGAGCGCGGTGGCCATCGCCTTGGCGAACAGCGTCTTGCCGGTGCCCGGCGGCCCCCAGAACACCATGCCGCGCGGGATCAGCCGCTCGATCTGCTCGATCTGCGCCGGATCCGCGAGCCGGTCCTTGGCAGCGAGGATCGCCAGGATCTCGGCGCCGAGCCGATCCTTCACCGCGCCGTAGCCGCCGATGTCGCGCTCGAGATCGACGTGCGGCAGCTCGACGTGGTTGGTCAGCGTCGCGGTCCGCAGCTGGGCCAGCGCGGGCGCCGGGTCGGCCGGGTAATCCTCGCCGGTCAGCGCCTGCAGCAGCCGGCGCAGCCGCACCGCGTTCTGCCCCGAGATGTGCTTGTACAGCGCGTACGGATCGAGCCCGCGGCCGAGCTTGCGTGCCTCGCGCTGGGTGATGACGTGGCGCAGCCGATCGCGCGGCACGCCGAAGATCGCCGTGCGGAACGCAAACAGGTTCTCGATCGGCGCGGGCAGCGGAAACGCCGGATCCTTGAATCCGAGCCACAGCACCTCGGGGTTCTCGTAGAGCAGCGGGATCACCTCGCGCGCCTCGGCGCCGAGCATCCCGGCGCCCGCCCCGGCGGTCAGGATATCGAGGTGCGGCAAGACGACGATGCGCTCGCCGACCGCGCCGCGCACGATCTCGCGGATCTGGTGGATCATGGCGGCCACGAGCCCGGCCCCGGGCGGCGGCGGCGGCAGATCGTTGGCGCCGCGGCCGTCGAGATACAGGCAGCGCGCGCCGTCGCCCTTCAGCCGCTCGCGCAGGCTGCGGTACAGATACGGCGAGAGCTCCTTCTCGCACTCGATCAGCACCGGCAGCCGGCGGCGCAGCGCGTCGTAGCAGCGCGCCAGCTCGTCGGGATACGCCGCGTCGACCGCGCCGAACACCGACAGCTCCGACGCCAGCTCGGCCTCGGCGAAGAGCCGGCTCACGGTGCGCCCCGCCCCGGGCGCCGGCTCACAACCGCACCCGGATCGTGAGATTGCCGGCCTCGTCGAGGTGGGTCTCCTCGATGCGGCCGAGCTCCGCCGCCTTCTCGGTCAGCGCCGCCACGGTGGCGCGGCCGATCGCGGCGTCGAGCTCGCGCTTGAGCGCGGCGACCTTGGCCTCGAGCCGCGCGGTCACCGCGCGCTGCAGCGCGAACGTCCGCGCCGCCAGCCGATCGCCCAGCACCTCGTGGGCACGGTCGCGCAGCGCCGCCCTCGCCTGATCATCGCTCTCGACCGCGACCGCCGCCGACAGCTCGACCGCCTCGTCGAGCTGAACGTGGGCGCCGAGCGCGACCGCGACCGTCGCCGCCTCGAGGTCGAGCGTCACCTCGAGGCCATCGGGCTCGGTTCGCGTGCAGCGCCGGCCGTCGCGCCGAAACCCGCGCGCCGCGAGCTCGTGCGCCAGCAGCGCGGCCATCCGCGCGGGCGGCAAGATCGGCAACAGCTCGAGCGGCGCGACCACGCCATCCTCGACGTGCACCGTGCGCGTCAGCGATTCGCTCACCCGGACCTGGATCGCTCGGCTCACGACGCGTCCACTGTACCAGCCGGCACCGTGGGAAGCGCCGCGAGCTCGGTGAGCCACGCCTCTGCGCGCGCCGCGCCGGCCGGCGAGATCGCCTCGAAGCGCGCCAGCAGCCGCTGCGCCGTGGGGTAGTCGTCGTCGATGAAGCGCACCCCACGATGAGCCCGGTCCCACGCGGCCCACGTCGCGACCCCGCGCAGCAGCGCCCCGGCCGCCCGCCGCGCGGCGCTGCGGCTCGCCAGCGTCGCCGACGGATCGAGCGCGAGCGGCAGCGGCGCGATCGCGCGGTCGACCAGCGGCGCCGCCGCGTCGATCACGAACCCCGCCAGGTCGCGCCGCCCCGATCGATCGCACGCGGTCATGAAGCCACCGAGCACGCTGTCCTGCGCCGCGCCGAGCGCGATCAACGCCTCCGGCGCCGCGATCCCCCGCTTGTCGAGCTCGGCGGCGCGCCACCGCCGCGCGAGCGCCGGGGCCAGCACCTCGACGACGATCGCCCCGGCGCCGCGGCACAGCGGGTCGAACTCGCAGCCGGTGGGACCGCCGAGCCGGTCGGCGAACCCGAGCCACGCGAGCGCCGCCGACCGCACCAGCGGCTGGGCCGCGAGCTGGGCCTGCACGGCCATCCCGGCGGTCGCGTCGAGCGCGAGATACACCATCACCTGATCGCCGAGCGTGAGCGGCATCTCCGACGCGAGCGCCTCGGCCGCGCCGCCGTCGCGCTCCGGCTCGCGGGCCCGCCCCGCCAGCACCCAGCGCAGCAGCTGCAGCGTCGCGACCGAGAACGTCAGGCCGACCGGCGCGTGGTCCTGCCAGAACCTCGCGCGCGGCGCCGCGGGCCGCCCGGTCCCCGTCGCGCTGCCGCGCCACAGCGCCGGCCACACCTGCGCCAGCGCGTCGCCGATGAGACGCGCTGCCGCCGTCGAGATCATCGGCGGCAGCGCGCGCGTCCGCCGCAGCAGCGCCCGCACGTCGGCGGGCGGTCCCGCGACCAGCGCGCGCGCGAGCGCGATCAGGTCCGCCTCGCTCGCCGCGACCCGCGCCGGCTCAGCCACGCGGCCTCGCCAGCAGGCGGTCCGCCGTCGGCCAGCCGTTGACGGTGAGCTCCTCCTTCGACAGCCGGATCTCGATCGTGTTGGCCTCGCGCATCCGCGGATCGTCGGCCGCGTACGCGCGCGTCAGGTAGTGCATTCGCTGATTCTGCGAGCCGATCCAGCGCCGGCCCGCCGGCGGCGGCGGCTCGGGCAGCTGCAGGTCATACGGGCCATCGACCAGCAGATCGATCTGCGCGAGCAGACCGGCTGCCGCCGGGCGACCCTCCAGCTGCTCGAGCGTGTAGCCGGAGAACACCATCACGGTCATCCCGAGGTCCCGCGCCGCCGCCGCGAGCGCGGCCAGCCCCGCCGCTTGCTCGAACGGCTCGCCACCCAGGAACGTGACGCCTTCCACGCCGCGCCGCCGCGCATCGGTGATCTCCGCCACCAGCGCGCCGCGCTCGACCTGCCGACCCCGCCGCTCGTCGAACATCTCGGGGTTGCAGCACCCCGCGCAGCGGATCGAGCAGCCCTGCACCCACAGCGCCCAGCGCCGGCCAGGCCCTTCGGCCGAGGTATCGGGCACGACCGCCGCAACGCGGAGCATGCAGCAGCATAGCGCGGAGCTACAATCAGCCGTGTTGGACCCGCTGGCCCCCGAGATCGAGCGGCGGTTTGCCGGCGCCCGTGGCGAACGCCTCGGTGAGATCGTCCACGCCGAGATCCCGATCGACGGAACCTGGTACCGCGCCCGGCTCAAGATGCAGCCGAGCGCCTGCGTCGTCGTCGCGCTGCCGTCGACCGATGGCTTCGAGCTCGCGCTGCGCTGGAACGACCGGTGGGCCAACGGCGACGGCGCCCCGCGCGCGGCCACGTTCGACGACAGCTTCCTGGTCGAGACCAACGACTTCGCGCTCGCGGGGGTCTGGCTCGATCACGACGTGCGCTCGGGCCTGCTCGCCTCGCGCTACGTCTCGGGCCAGCGCAGCGAGCGCAAGACCGCCGTGCTGCTCCGCGACGCCCGCTGGATCCACCA
>Ga0302321_100001443_pt1 | contig 20288 bp, 26 predicted proteins | sample Fen_T0_1_FD_202505 | JGI IMG/M metagenome (GOLD analysis project Ga0302321, IMG submission 202505) | Peat permafrost microbial communities from Stordalen Mire near Abisko, Sweden - Fen_T0_1 | ecosystem: Environmental > Terrestrial > Soil > Wetlands > Permafrost | place: Sweden: Abisko...
AAGCGCGCTGATCGTCAGCGTGTCACTAGGAATAGGCCCAACGAGCGCCGGGCGTGACCGGTGAATTCCCAAAACGTTGAGTGCATCGCTCCGCTACGGGTGCATCCCGATGCGCCCCATCCGCGCACGATTTGCGTTCACATCAACCGGAGACGCAAGAATTGCAGCGGCCGCTTTCAGGGACAAATCAGCGTGTTGCCTGTCACGGATGGCGCTGCCCGTGCCTAGACAGCCGAGCAAGAGCCAGTTGCTTCCCATTGAAGGCTCCACGCGCCGAAAGGACCGTTGATGAATCACTCGATCAAGTTTGCCGTCGCACTGCTGACCTCCTTGCCGCTCGTCGGATGTGCGACTGCGCCGCCAACCAACGAGGTCGCGAAATCCCAACCGAGCGCCGTAGCTCGTCCGGCACCATCCACGAACCGCTTGACGCAAGTCGCCGATGCGAGCCTCGTTTGCATGATCAACAATCGATTCATGGCCAGCCCTCAGATCCCCGTGCCCGTGGACGGTAAGACCTATTACGGGTGCTGTGCCGGGTGCAAAGCCAAGCTCGAAAGCGATCCAAGCGCGAGGGTGGCTGTGGACCCGGTGACTCATAAGCCAGTCGATAAAGCGCTCGCTGTTTTCGGGAAGACGGACACTGGTTCGGTGCTCTACTTCGAGAACGAGCAAACCTTCGCCAGCTACGCGCGAGGCTCGACAGAAAACTGAGCGGCCGCAGGTGCCTAGATGAGGTGGGCGGCAGCGTCGCGGAGAGAGCGCCGTCGTCTATACGCCGTCAGACCTCGTGGCTTGTACACGGACAGCGCTGTCGCTACGAGCAGGACCAGGGCACCAGCCGCCGCGTCAACGACGATCTGAACGCGCATCTCACTCAGATCAGCGTGCGATAGGAGCGTATGACGCGCCACCTCGGCGACGTGTTGAATCGGCTGCATGTGCACGAGCAAGACCAGGGTCGCCAGTGGCGTCATCAACAGCTTGATCAGCACCCAATAGTGACGGAGCAGCCCCCAGGGAGTGCCAAGGCCCTGAATGACTCCCGAGAGCAACGATCCAAAGCTGAGCGGAACGATCAGACACCAGCCGAGCAGCTCCAGCGCCAGATAAACCGCTCGCACGATCTGAGCGTCATGGTTCGTGAGACCAGAGAGGGCCAGCACGAGAAACCCGGCCACGGCGCCGAGCCAACCGACGGAAGTCGTTACATGGGCCGTCAGTGCGAACCTCCGGACACCTGATGACATGATCATGGATTTTTGCCCTGGTTGATCTCAGTGCGCGCGGGGGCCTGTGACCCACTGCCGTGATGTCCGAGCCCATGACCAGTGAGATGCAGCACTACGAAACAGAGGAATAGAGCCCCCGCTACGACACCGAACACGACCACCCACCGCGGCGTCGGCTCGGAGGCCGCAGCTCTGCGCTTGGAAGGGATGGGGAACGCTTTCTTGGCGAGATTGTAGTTTTCTTCGTTGTTTCCCATGGTGAGCACCCAAGTTTTACGATACAACGTGTCTCCGTCAAGGACAAACCGCATCCATCGAACTCGCCGGTCTGCCAGCTCACCCAATCGCGTCGCGTACACTAAGCCCATGCCCAAGCTGTGGAACGAGACGATCGACGCGCACCGGCGCGACGTGCAGGACGCCATCCTCGAAACCACGGCCGCACTGGTGTCTGCACAGGGCCTGCAATCGGTCACGATGTCGCAAATTGCGGAGCAGGCTGGGATAGGCCGGGCAACGCTCTACAAGTACTTTTCGGACGTCGAATCGATCCTGGTTGCGTGGCACAAGCGCCACATCAGCGCACATCTCGAGCACCTCGCTAAGGTCCGCGACCAAGCCGGCGACGCGAGTGAACGTCTGGAAGCCGTGCTCGAGGCCTTCGCCCTGATTTCTTTTGAGCGACGTGACACGAACTTGGCGGCGTTGCTGCATCGAGGCGAGCACGTAGCCCACGCAGAGCGGCACTTGAGCGACATGATTCAGAACTTGCTCGCCGAAGCAGCGAAGTCAGGCGCAATTCGACGCGATGTCGCCGCAGGCGAGCTCGCAGCCTACTGCCTTCATGCTTTGGCGGCGGCGAGCTCTCTCCCTTCCAAGGCGGCGGTCCGCAGGCTAGTCAGCGTTACTCTGGCGGGGCTAAAAAACGCGTCTGAGTGACGTTCTTGGTGGACCGTCAAAGGTGCTTCGCGACGTCGACGGCAGCTGAGTCGTTCGTCGCCGACGGCAGTGTCACTTGACAATACCGTAGGGGGGTATAGATATGCGATCGAGCCCTTCCGATGCATACTATTCGAGACAGAGACAAGTTGATCGCGCGCGTGCGCCGCATCCGCGGGCAGATCGAAGCAGTAGAAAAGGCGATAACAAATGAAGAGGACTGCTCGAAGGTACTGACAACGGTCGCCGCCTGCCGTGGCGCGTTGACAGCGCTCACGGCAGAAATCCTCGAAGATCACATTCGCTTTCACGTCATGGACCCGGAAGCGAAGCCGAACTCGAAACGGGCACGTTCCGGCGAAGAGCTCATCGACATCGTCAGAGCTTTCTTGAAATAGGTCCGTGACATGACAACCACGACATTGAAGCCTTCCCTTGTCGCGCCCCGACCGCTGCCGGTTGCGCTCTGGGAGTCTCACGGCGAAGCCATCACGACCGTGCTCTGCGCCGCGTTCGTAAGCGCCGGCTGGATAGCCCAGCGAGCGGGATTAGGTGCGGTGGGAACGGCTCTGATCTTCTTGGTGGGCTACGTGCTGGGAGGATATCGCCAGGCGATCGAGGGCACGACCACGCTCTTCAAAGACCGTGAGCTCGACGTGGATCTGCTGATGGTGGTGGCTGCTATCGGCGCGGCTGCGATCGGCTACTGGTTCGACGGCGCACTCCTCATTTTTATCTTCGCGCTTAGCGGAACGCTCGAGGGATATGCCAGCGCGCGGACGAAACGCGACATTGAAGCGCTGATGGCCCTTCATCCAGAGGACGCTCTCGTCGTCCGCAACGGCCGTGAACAGCGAGTCCCAGCGGCGTCGCTGGCTGTCCACGAGGTCCTGATCGTCAAGCCTGGCGAACGCATTGCCGCAGATGGCCTAATTGTCGAGGGGACGTCCGCCGTGAACCAGGCGTCCATTACCGGTGAGTCGATGCCCGTGGACAAGCACGAGGGCGAGGAGGTCTTCGCAGGCACGATCAACGGTCACGGTGCGCTTCGCGTAACTGTGACCCGTCCAGCGGCAGACACGATCCTAGCGCGGATGATCCGGCTCGTGCAGGAAGCTCAGGAGCGCCGCCCGCCAGCACAGCTGTTCATCGAGCGATTCGAGCGCGGGTACGCCAAGGTTGTCGTCGTTGGTGCGATCGCGGTCGTGGCGCTTCCGAGCCTCGCACATTGGTGGACGTTCCGCGAAGCGCTGTATCGAGCAATGATCTTTCTCGTGGTGGCCTCGCCGTGTGCGCTGGCCGCGTCGATGATGCCCACGCTTCTTTCGGCTCTGTCGAACGGAGCCCGCAACGGAATCCTGTTCAAGGGAAGCACGTTCATCGAGAGTCTCGGGCGCGTCCGCGCCATTGCTTTCGACAAGACGGGAACGCTCACGTCCGGGCATCCGGTGGTCACCGATGTCATCTCGCTTTCTGACGAGAGTGAAGACGAGCTCCTCGCCTTCGCCGCGGCGATCGAGAGCCGCTCTGAGCACCCTCTGGCAACGGCGATTGTGGGGGAAGCAGCCCGGAGAAATTTGAAGGGCAAGGTGTCCTCCGGCCTGCAGTCAGTGCCCGGCGTGGGTGCCCATGCCGTCGTCGGCGACCAAATGTGGTCGATCGGCAAGGCGTCGCTATTTCCCGACGTCTCCGCCGTCGCTAGCGCCCGACATGCGGCGCTCACGGCCGAGGGCAAGACCGTCGTCATGCTCGGCAGCGAAGGCGTCCGCGGTTTGATCGCGTTGCGCGACACAGTCCGCCCGCGAGCAGGCAACGCGGTGCGCGCTCTGCAGAGCTTCGAGCTCGACAACATCGTGCTCGTCACCGGGGACAATCACCGAACCGCAGACGCGGTCGGAAGAGACGTCGGAATCACGGAGATCCACGCCGAACTCCTCCCCGCTGACAAGGTTCGTGTAGTCGAGGACCTAGTCCGCCGCTACGGGCGCGTCGCGATGGTTGGCGATGGCGTCAATGATGGGCCTGCGCTTGCCGTGTCTAGCGTGGGTATTGCGATGGGCGTCAGCGGCACGGATGTCGCGCTGGAAACCGCAGACGTGGTCCTTACCACCGATGACCTAGAGAAGATTCCTTACGCCGTCGCGCTCGGACGACAAGCAGTCCGAGTCGTCAAGCAGAACCTCATTCTCGCTCTGGGCATGATCGTGCTCCTCGTCATCTCCGATCTTCTTGGCTGGATGACACTCCCGTGGGGCGTCGTCGGACATGAGGGCAGCACGCTGCTCGTGACGTTGAACGGGCTGCGGCTTCTTCGGCAAATACGTCTCGACGTCGGGGCCGGATAGTTGCGGGCAGCGGCCCCCCACCCGCTGTCTCTCCCTAGCTGCCGAGCGTCCTTAGGCAAGCGACACGCGGGTTCGCTGAGAAAAGCTCCTGGTACATCGGACGAATCGCCCATGGATTTGAACCTCCGTCGGGCCGTCCTGGCTGAACGCCGCCCGCGCCGGCCCCCGTGTCCAAGGCGAGGCAAGCCAAGCGCGCCACCTCAGCACTGAAAAGATCGCGGAACTAGCTAAAGACACTCCTCCAACTCCATATGGATCGTGCCGTTCAGCTCGGACACCGGCGAGACGCCGCCCGAGATGGCCTGCGAGTTCACCTGCACCGCGTCCGAGCCGACCGCCTGATTGGCTCGAGCGCGCAGCTTGATGCTTGGCGGAGGCGTGGCGTCACTGATGCCGAGCGCGCTGCCCAGCACCAACGGGAGCCAGACCTGCATTTGACGCGCTTCCACCTGGTCGGTGACGCTCGAGTTGATAGCGTGTACATTTTTCGCGCGGTTCGTGTACGTCGTGCCGCCGTCGATCGATACGTCGAGATACAGCACCACCTCGCCGCCGGGGCTCGTCGCGGTGTTTCTCACATCGAGCGCGAGATTGGCTCGATAGTGGAGAGCTTCTTTCGGCGCATCGAGGGTGAGCACGAGCGCTGGCGTGGCGCCAAAGCCGTTGACACCAATGGCATCGGGAACTGTGGGTATGGTTTGCGTGCCGCCCATGGTGCTCGATGCTTCAGTGAGCCGGATGCGAGCGCCTGGGCCGGGTGTCGCTACTTTTCCAATGATCGGGCCGGAAGGTGAGAGCCGAATCGGGGAATCAGTCATTTCAGTGTCCTCCATTTGGTTGCTGTTGGTTCAACGAGGGCAAGGGCGCCCCCAAGGGTGTGCGTTGCGGTTCCGGCTCGAGCGCGCGCCCCCGCGCGAGCTGGTCGATCGTCTCGTCATCTGGCCAGAGCGCGCCCTTCTTGATGTGCCCTACCGGAAGCGGGCACAGGTGAACGCCGCCAAGATTGATGGACAGCCGAAAGTCCTCAGCGATCCAGCCGCCGTTTTCAGGGCCGCACCAGGTGAACGCGCTGTATGACCTGCCGTTGACCTCGAACGGTTCCGAACGCCGCTCGAGCTCCAGTAGCAAGGCCCGAGGAATGGCTACGCACCCCAAGCCAACGAGCCAAAGGCCCGGATGGTCTGGCCAACGCGCAGCGGCAACACTGGCACTGAGCGTGGCATACACGGCCGAGCAGGTGCGCCCGAGCTCGCGCGCTTTGTCCACGAGCGCTTGCGCGGTCTCGGCGGGCACGTCCATGTCATCGTCGAGCATCAACACGATGTCGCGGTCTGGGTATTCGCGGAGCTTCTCGCAGGCCCACGAAAGTGCTCGACAACGCGCGAACGCGACGTCAGCGGAACCCGTTTCCATGAGCAGCATCGCGCCGAGGCTGGCGAGGTTTTGCAGCGTGTTCCTCGTTTGCTTCTCGAGCTCGCGATTAGAGCTCATGACGATCAGCGTGCTTTTCATTGGCTGATGCTTCCCATGCAGACCGGCGTGGGTAGCACCGGGGTCGCGTCGGTCGTGGCGATGCGCTGTCCTGAGATCGCCTGCTGGATGTCGACCCATGCGGCACGAAAGGCGACGAGGCTGGCGTCCAGCTGCTCCTCGGATAGGTCCTTCGCCCCGCTGTTTGCGGCGGCCGCCGCCGAAAGCGCCGCGCGGGCGCGGGCAATGAGCTCTCTCGCTGAGGCCGCCTGTTTGCTGTCGAGTTTGAGCGAAGGGAGTAATGCCTCGGCGGCGCTCACGGCGTTGCCTGCGTCCGCGATGAAGACGGCAGCTTGCGCGAAGTGCGGGTCAGAGGTTGCGAACGCGCCGCACCCGGGAAGTATCCAACAGAACAGAAACAGGCCGGCTGCGGCGAGCGGCGGAACGCTGGGCGGCTCTGGCTTGTCGCCACCTCTCCGCTTGTCGGCCGGCGGCGGCAATTCCGGGTCGTTGTGCGGCGAATTCATGCCGGGCGCGACAAGCGCGAGCGGGATTGTCCCAACGATCAACAACGCTTGGGCGAAGTCCAACCAGGTCTTCACCGATTCGAACGCGTTCACCGCTGCGGGCAGTCCAGCCACGAGCGATGGAAGCCAGGTCTGAACGACCTTTGGGAAGAACGTCCAATACGGCTTCGTGAACGGCGCGAGCCGACTCGCGGCCATGATGATCGCGACAATGACTGCTGAGATCGCGACTGGGCTAAATGTGGCGATGATCTGCTGTTGCATCTGCTTCTCCTATTCATCGTGAATCGGTGCCCGATGGTTTCGAGCGCCAGGGACTGTCTGCAACGACGCTGGCGGAAGGCGCGAGGGAGTCAGAACGGCACATGCGCGTCTCCCCTCCCCGCAGCCTCGCGCTGGTATTCCTTCACCAGCCGTTTGATCTCGCGCGCGGCTTCTTGCTCCTGCATCGCGTAGATCTCTGCCGGGTTCTCTTCCGCCCATTCCAGGAAAGCCTCGCTTCGACTCCTGCGATCGGAGCCCTTGATGTTTCGGCGCAACTTGTTGAACACACCCACTAGCTCCGGTGGAATATCGCGCCGTACTTCGTCGTCGGACTCTGACTCCCGCTCACGGCCCGCATTGCGCACACGACCGATTGGCTTAATCCCCTTGGACGCCGAACGCTTGCCAGTCGTTCGCTGCAGCTTGTCGAGATGCCGCTCCTCGCGGATTTCGTGGGCGCGCGCGTTCACGACCTCAGTCCCTTCGCGGCGAGCGCGCTCGCGCCGAGCTCCGCACACATTGCGCAGTTTTTCACGGGCTTTTCGGCATTGGGATCTGATGCGATCGATGGACTCGCGCCGGGCTTCGCGCGCGGCCTTCAGCAACACGCCGAGCTCGGTCAGGCGCTGCACGACCTTGGCACGCCGTTCGTGCTCAATTTCGCGCATGAGGCGCTTTCTATCGAGGCCCGTTCGCATCGCAGCATCCCCTCAGCTGGAGCGGCTCGGCGGCTTCTTGAGGGACTCGTAGTCGACCTCGTACCACTCGACGAATTCCACGACGCACTCTGCGGCAGCGTCCCGACGTGCGTTGGTCGAAAAGATCACGTTCCAGCGGTCGCCTGGGCTACCGAACTCGTGCAGGTACTTCTTCGCGGCCATGCTCAACAGCGCGGCGAAGGCCTTTGGCGCGAGCGCAGCCTTGAACACACCCCGGTCTTTCTTCCTCGCAAGCGCACGGAAGATGAGCATCTTCTGGCGATACAAGGGTTCGTCGTTATCCACGAAAAGTAGCAGTTCTGACGTTTCCGGACTCATGGTGATAGCCCTCAGCCGCCCCGTGCGATGCGCGCACGGGTGCCGTTGCAGTTCGGCAGAGCCGCACTGCGATCTCAGATGGAAGATTGAGTGACGTGACCTGCGGTGTCGGCACCGCCGCGATTCACTTTCCCCGCGCTGTCATTCCGGTGGGATCCTCGCCCACTGCCTTCCGTCCCACTGATACAGTTCCGATTGATAGAACGTCTGGACGCCCGACTGCGTCGTCGGGCTGGGCTGAAGTTCGAATGCGTAGCCGAGTGCGTCCATGTTGCTTAGATACTTGGGCTTCGCCCATCGATACTGCACCCCGAGGTAGCCCTTTGGTCCGTAGCGCTGCGCGGTGACGCGAACGGCGTACCAAGCAGGCTTATCGGTGAGGTCCAGGATCGACATGGGCGTGCCCTGATGCGTGTTCAGCGCGCGTGGTTTTGGAACCGTCGAAACGCGAGCATGTTCTCGAAGCTCTTTTCGGTGACGATCGGTTCCACGTGGTGATGGCCATGCTTGCCGCCGCGGTGACCCGCGCCGGCTTTCCGGGGGTGGTGTGCGGCGCCGGTGTGGCCGTGTGGCTCGTGATGCCGGCCGCGCTCGGCCTCTCGACGGCGCTTGATGGCGCGCAGAAGCGAAAACGAGTGTGCCTCGGGCTTGGCGTGCGCGGAATGATGCTTGCGCCCCTTGGAACCCTTGGAGCGCTTGGCGGGCGCAGAGTGGCTGGTGGCTTTGCGCGGCGCCGCGCGTTTGCTCGAGCGAACCTTTTTGCGGTGTTTTTTCTTCGGCATGAGTCTGTCCTTCGAGGTTACGAGCGCAGAATTTCCGGCTTTCGATCTTGTTCGCTCTGTTCCACGTCGCGGTACTGCGAGTAGAGCGCGAGCAGCAGCGCGCGATTGCTGTCGCCGAGCGACGCGAAGACGGAGGCGACCTCGCGTTCACTGAGCCCTTTGAGGAATTTGCGAACGGCTAGCTGCCGCGCCATGATCTCGGCGGGTTCGGCGCTGACGGCACTGAACGCTCGATGGAGCTCCGCGAGCGCGATCTGGTTGGCGCCTGATAGGCAGCCCAAGACGCCGGAGACCTCAGTTTCGCTCAAATTGGCGAAAAGGCGCCGAATCGCAGCGTCTTTTGGATCGGTCGTTTCCATCCGCTTCACTTCCTGGCCCGCGCCGGAGCCGAGAAACTTGGTCGCGAAGATGGGCAGCAGTGCCGTCGCGACGCCCATGAGTTCGTCCAATCGCCTGGCCCGCATGAGCTCCTTGGCTTCGTCAACCCGCCGTTCGTGTTCCCGATCGAGCAGCGTTTGATACTTCTCGGTCATCGACCAATTAAGCTCTTCGGCCTTCACGCGGCACGCCCGCTCGCGCTCGAGATCGGCCGCCAGCTTCCCGAGCAACGAATCACCGGCGCTCATCAGCAGCCGATGCACATTCTCGTCGTGGCGCATGTAGTGGGAGATGACGCCCTTCTCGGTCGCAGGTTCGGAGTCTTCCCCGAAGCGCGCGGCCTGAAACGTCGCCTTCACCAGGAAAGCGTGCTGGCTCTCGTGCATCGGCTCCGTGCCGCGGTAGGCGTAGACGACATAGCGTTGCGGCTGGCCGCTCGTCCGCGACTGCGCGTCGCGCTCGGCCGCGTCTTGGATTTCCTGCGCGAGTTCCTGCGGCGCGTGCCCGGAATCGGCGTCATTTCGCCAAATATCCAGCCGCTCGGCATGCTCGGACTCAATCTTGTGAATGAGCTCGAAGCGGGTGATGATCCCGGCTTCAGTGAGATCGGCCAAGTGCTTGGTCAGCCACTTGACGAACGTGGGAGACGGAAAGCTCATGTTCCCCTCCTCGCTTGCCAGACCAGCAGCGCCACAGCCCCGAGCGCAGCCAGCGGCAGCCACAGCAGATTGAACAGGCTGCCCGTCACGGCGTCGGCCGCGTTGCTCAGGTCCTCACCGGCTTTCTCGCTCGACGGCTGCTCGGGAGGCGCGTCCAGCGTCGGCTTCTGCGCAGAGTCGAGCATCCAATCGGCGCCGACCGGACACTGCGCGCTGCTCGTCAGTTGCATCGCGGCACCAGTGCGTACCGGCCAGGGCATGTCCGTTTGCTGGCCGCGATAGGCAAAGGTCACCTCGAGCCACACGACGTCACCGGGCGCGACGGTCGGTCCGAGCCCCGGCAGCTCCTCGCGACGGCGCGCCGGGTTTTCGAGTGACAACCGGTCCTTCGAAACGCGCTCGAGTTTGATCAGATCGGCCGTGGCACTGCGCGTAGTGCCTTTGAAGACCAATGCCGGGTCGAGCACAGTGCCCTCGAACCACTTCGAAAACACCGCCGCGAGTGTGTTTTTCAGGTCGTCCGGGGTCGGATTGTCGCGCGTCGTGCGAACGAGCACCCAACGGTTCACCTTGCCGGGGAATAGCGGGACGCGATTTTGCTTCCGCCATTCGTCGACGTCGACGCCTGGGCAACCGAGGTCACCGAACAGGGTCATGCCGCCTCCGATAGCTGGTCGAGCGCCATCTTGCGAATCACGTCCAAGGCATCCTGCATTTGGTCTTGAGTACCGACCTGGAGGGTCGCGCGCCCGTCCCTGAGGTCGACGGCGAACTTCACGCCGTCTTCGCGAAACACCTCGAGCGTGTCGTTGCTGTAGCGAGTGATCTCGTAGCGCTTGCCCGCGAGCGTCAACGTGTGCTGGCGAACGACGTCCTTGCCGGTGAGGATGGCGACCAATGCGACCGCCGCTGCGGCGATGAGCGCTGTCTTGAAGATCATGCTGCGATCCTCCACGGCAGCAGTTCGACCGGACGCGAGTGACGGGGAACTGGCGCGGGGCTACCTGCGACGCGGCCGGCGGAGCGTTCCGACGAAAATCGCTGCCGCGACGGCCAGGACGCCGAACGCCGCCCCCGAGCCGCCGCTGGCACTAAAGGGCGGAATTCATCGAACAATGACGTCAAGCCTCGCTTGTAGGCGACGGGGTTGCCGGTGAAGTACTTCGGGGCGGTAGCGAGCGCATCGACGAAGGCGTTCGGGTCCTCAGTCTGGAGCCCGTCCCACCAATGCGGTCGGCTGCGTAGTACCTTCACGTAGTCGACAGCGCCGTCGGTGGCGTTCGTGTACGCCCGAAAGTTGCAATGTTGATCGGGCGGATCAAAGAAGTGCTCGACGCCCTGTTCGACCTCCGAACATCGGAACTGCGTAACCAGTGGATAGCTGGTGTCGGCTTTCGCGTTGCCGAAGTTGAAGTTGTGGATCTTTTGCCAGCGCGCGGTCTCGAACGCGGTCTGCGCCAGAAGCAGAGCCAGCACTCGCATGGTTGGAGGTCCGCCGGTCACTCGCGCGTAGGCATCGACCAGAGCGCTCGACGCCTCCTGCTGACTGAGCGGAGTGAGCCGATTCTCGACAATCATAGGAACCTCGCCAGCACGAGGCTCACGACCGACGCAGCGCGCGAGTCCATGGCTGGAAACTCACCGCTCAACTTCAGGCGGACCGTTCGGGCCTTTTCGACGTATTCGCGCACCGCACCTGCCTTTTCAGTCAGACGTTCCTGAACCTCCGGTGGAAGCGATGCGAAACAATGCTGGAGCTGTTCGCGAGTCATGGGCGTCGAGGCCTCGATAGCTGTGCCGGCCGAGCGAAAGCGGCAGGCGAAACGGCACGTCGCGCATTGGCCGCGGCTTGTGACTGGAGCCACTGGCCCGGCACAATCTTGCCGTACTTTGTGACCAGCAAGCCTGGCATCGCCTCCTCGGATTTCGCCTTACCGACGAGCGACTGCACGCGGTTGCGGTGCGCCATGACGTGCGAGAAAATGCTCGCCGTCTTCCGAGCGCCAATGTCGCCTCGGTGCGCGCGTTGTGCGATCTCCTTGAGCTTGCTGCGCACGGCGACCGCCTTACGAAGCGTGTCGGCGATTTGCGGCGCCTTTGCATGCAGCAGCGCTTTCTCCGCCGCGTTCCCAGAAGCCAGCACCTTCTTGGCCTCATCCTTGACTGCGTTTGCCTTGTCGAGCGCCGTCAACGCGGCGTTTGCCGTCGCGTACGCGGCCGCCGCGGGCAGACCAACGGGCGGAAAAACAACCGCCGCGGCCCCGATTGCCGCGCCGACGAGCTTGCTCTTCACCACCGACTTCACGGCGCCCGCGACGCTCTTCAGAAGCTTCGATTTCCCGACCCTCTTAACCGCCTTAAAGAAACTACCCGGGAATCCGCCGATGTGAACACCGTGCTTCCTGCGGTACCAGTCGTGAAGCGCGCGCATGATCGGACGCAAGTCGACCTCGACCGAGATCGTCTTGGGCGCAGCGCCTGCAGTCTGCACGTGCACGACGGCCTTGAAAATCGGCCCCTCTCGCCAGAAGCGGCCGCGAACACTGACACCCGCGGGCGCAATGCGGAGTTGCACTGTGTCGGGCGCAGCGTCGACGTCATCCGCCCCGAAGTCGAGCGCACGCGCCAGCTCCGCGCGCGATTGAAAAGTCGAAATAGCTGGAAAGTACGAATCGGCCATGGGAACTCCGGCTCACGCGAGCGATGCCCTCAAGGCACTCTGACGCAGCCGATCAGCGCGATCGGTCTTGCCGATCTGATCGGCTTCGAGCGCGAGGGTCTGAATGTTCGAGCGGTAGATGGTGAGGTCTTTCTGCCCGGCCCCCTTCTTCCAGTAGAAGGGCGGCGGAACATCGGCGACGTATCGGCCGACGTGTTCGGCGGTCGTTGGCCCATAGTTGCCGTCCGCAGTGAGCCCCTCTTGCGACTGAAATCGGGTGACGAGGCCCTTGTCTTCTTTGAAGCGTGCTTTGGGCACGCTGCCAAAGCGTTGCAGCAGGTCGTTCAAGCTGCTCGACAGCGCTTCCGCCAAGATCTGAGCCTTCGACTTCTCCGGAGCTGGAGCCTGCGGTTGTGGATTGGTCGGTACCGGCAGGGGCGCCGGAGGTGTGGCGGTGATGGTGAGCGGGAACGAAGCCGTTGAAGCGGCGGGCGACGGAAATGGAGCCACACTCGTCGGAAGCGCGCCCGGTGACGGTGCGACAATGCCCGGCGATTTGAACTCGCTGTCGATGTCGTGCATCGTCTTCGCCGCGTCGAGCATCGTTCGGATCTGCTGTGCCTTGGCCTGCACCTGATCCGCGGTCGTGTTGAAGCCGCGGTTGCGCAATTCGGTGGCGAGCGTGTCCAGCGCTCCAGGGTCACCTTGGAGCTGCAACTGACGAGCAACCTGGAGGGCCAAGTCCGCCGGCATGGTCGGGTCGAGCGCCGCATTCGGATGGTCCTGGACCGGCGGAGGTGGAACGCTCGCGGCGGCGTCCTTGGCGCGTCGCTTCAGTTCGTCGGCAGCCGCTTGGAAGCCGGCCTTCTCGAGCACGAAGGCGGTGCTCGTCAGGACAGGGGGCGTGCCATTCTGAACGGCGTCAGCGACCATTTTTTGCAGATCGGGTGAAAGCACGGCTGGCTGTGCACCCGGCGCTCCAGACGGGGCGCTCGGTGCGATTCCGGGCGAGCTCGTGCCGGCCGCAGAGGCGACGAGTCCTTGCGAGCGGTTCCGCAACGCGGTGGCTTGCACGCGCAGCAGGCGCGGCTGTTCTCGGAATCCCTGGGCCTCCAGCTGCGCGGCGACCTGTTCGAGCGTGCCGGGGTCATTGGTCGCCTGCGCCTGCCCAGCCATTTGCTTCAGGTTGTCCGGCAGCTGGTCGAAGACGTTTTGCGAGCGCTGTCGGAGGGCCGTCGCCTGCGCGCGCAGAAGGCCCGCCGACTCGCCGAACCCGCGAATATCGAGCTGCGTTGCCATTTGCTCGAGCATGTCGGGATTGTTCGTGGCCTGCGCCTGCCCCGCGAGCTGCCGCAGATTGTCTGGCAGCTGATCGAACGGGTTCTTCGGCGCTAAGCCCGTGCTCGAACTCGGGCTTGCACCCGCAGCTGACGACAGCAGAAAGATCAGACCGCCACCGATGGCGAGGGGAACGAATAGCTTTCCAATCATGACGACATCCCAGTCAGCACCCTGTGTGCGTTGCGAATCACATCCCGAGCAACCTCGACGGATCTTCAATGCGCCCGTCGCCACGACGAACGACGACGTGGTACAGCCTGCGTTCACCGTTGCGACGCCAAGTGATGCGGATCGTTGCCTTCTCGCCGGCTTCTTGCAGTTCGGCCACGCGCCACGGCGCGAGGTCATCGCAATCGGCCCAACCGCGGCTCAAAATCAATGGAATCGCCGCGAACTCCTCTGGCCTTCCGTCCGGCGGCTCCTGCTGGTAGCGAACCCCGGACTCATAGAGTGCCGGCACGTGATGCGCGCGAAGAAACAGCCGGTTCACCGCCACCAGCGCATCGAGAACCGGTTTGATGAAGAGGCCGAGAAACCGGCTCCGCTTCAACAACGGGAACTCGCCGAGGCTGATCAACACGTCCATCGCGCGCCGTTCGTATGGGTCAGGCCTACGCCTGCACCACGGTGCCGACGACACCCGCCGAGAATTCGATCGACGCGCCGGTCTTGTTGCGAACCGAGACCGACATCTGGTTACCGATTTCGGCGGTCTTGAAGTGCACGTGCGTGTCGATCGACACCTCGGTGAACAGCGCCGCTGGCACTTCCCCGCCGCTCACGAGCTGCGAGGTATTGCCAACCTTCACGTCCTGAACGCCGAAATCGAACGCGATGTCGCTCGGAATCACGAGCCGCTCCGGCCGGAACATGTCCTGCGGAGCCGCCGGGATGTTGCTCGTAGATCCGGCGAGCACCGTGGTCGGCTGAAACCCGAGCGGAAAACGCCGCCGTTTGGTCAAATCGCGCTGCCGAATCGCGACCGCGTTTGGATCGATCTTCCGGTACTCCGTGAGCTTGCTCGCCGCCTTCTTCAGCGCACTCGCCTTCCGGTGATGCCCACGCCGCGCCGCGCCGATCGACAGCGCGTGAAGCAAGTCCTCGTCACCGATCTCGTCGTCCTCGCCAATGATTTCCGACGTACCCATTCCAGCAACGAGATCGAGCTCGGCGCCAATCTCGCCAAAGTCGTCGTCGTCACCCATGATCTCTTCCCATTTCGCCATGTGCTCTCTCCTGCTGAACGCTGAACGAACGCGTCACGAGCCAAACTCGAGACGCACGAAACCATCGCGAGCTCCGCTCGCCGACTACCCCGACCGGTCGCGAAGCGCGCTACGTTAGAGCGACTTGCGCAAAGCCGCTGCCAGCTCGTTGTCCGACATGGCCGCTCCAATCGAAGAGTGATTGTGCGTGATCGGCCCGCTCAGTTCGGGCAGCCCTGCCCAGAACTTGTTCGCTTTGCGGCCGGCCTGGGCGTGCTTGCGGAAATACATCGCCGTCGCGCCGCTCAGCACGCCGTTCGAAAAGTTCAGAACGTCTTCATCGGCGCGCCCGAACATGTCGAAGAACGCGAGCCCGACGCCGGTGAGCCCCATCGCGAAATCCGCGGGGATGCTGGTGCGCGGGATGAAAAAGTTCGCGTCTGCATCCTCGAAGCGGCCGTGCAAGAAGCCCACGAGCGCAGCACCCAAACTGCTCTCCGCGACGACCTTCGCCTCGTTAAGCTTCTGGCGCACCTCGACCTTGCGCTTCTCCTCGCGCGTCTCGAAGCTCTGCAATTTGGTCGCGACCTTCTGCATCGCGGTATCGCTGATGAACGGCATGTGGACTCTCCTCGAGCTGGAGAGTGCGGGAAGGGCGTCACACGGCCCAAAAGTTCGCGAGGGCAATTCGGCGTCATTGCCGGCGCACAACGGCTTTCCCGCGTGAAAAATTTCATTCGATATCGCGACAGTTCAACCCGTCATTGCCAAAGCATTCGATCGGACGCTTGGCAGCCGAGCCACCTCGATCTTGCGGCCGAACACAGTCTTCCTGCGCGGTCCCAACCACCACGAGGGCCGAACGCTAGGCCTCAGGGCGGGGCGAGAGAATGGTCGGCAAGGCGTTTCCAGAGTCTGGCGAGGGCGCCCCGAGTTCCGGACGCTGGGCGGTACAAGGCATGGTATTACCCGTAGGAGGGGCGATCGGCCCCAGCTCGGAGAATCGCAAAGTGCCGGATCTGCCAAAGTACACGTTAAGCGCCGTACGTGAGCTCTCCCGAGGTCGCCTCGGCCTGATTCTCGGCCCGGCCGCGTCGACGACGAACGCGAACTTCTTGAACGACTTGCGCGATGACTTGGCGCAACGCTTCAACGTAGACGCTTGTGCAACCTACCACGAGGTTGGCGAGCTCGCGTTCTCGAAAGGGATAGAAGCAAAGCTGATACGCGGCGCAATCGGAGACTTCGCGGGCCGGCAAACAGGTGCGCCCATCGTCACCACCCTCGCATCGCTGCAGTGGACCGCAGTGATCTCCGGTTGTTTGGACGACCAATTCGAGAAGAGGCTCCAACAAGTTCACGCGCGGAGGCCAGCCCGCCGAGACGTTGCGGTGATTTCCGACCCACGGGACACGGTTCCTCAGAACACCCTCCCGGTGTTCAAGCTTCTGGGCTCGGCGCAACACCAGAATGCTGTGGCGACCACAGCCGAATTTCTCCGCCGCATGGCAGCTCTCGGCTCAAGCGTCCGAGAATTCCTCGATCAGATCAAAGCGTCCCCTATCCTATGCGCTGGGTTTCAGGGCGCGCAATGGTTGCTGGATCCTCTCCTGGCGCAGCTCTATTCGAGCCCTCATCGCCATCCCGCAAGTCTCGTATTTCTGCTCGATGATCCGATCGCCTCGAGCCCGCGGCTTGCTCAGCTCGTTCCCCGCAGCGGGACATTCCTGGCCGAGGGCAGCCTCGTCGAGGTCGCTCGTGCGCTCGAACCCCAAATCCGAAGCGGACAGACATCGTTTGACTATACCGGTCGCGCTGGAAAACAGGTCGCTGGCGATTTATCGGAATTCTCCGACCTGGTGTGCGTCGTGAACACCCGCTTGATCCCCGACATCGACGCCAGCGAACGCGAGCGCCTGCTCGACTACTTGTTCATGCCCGATGTGCCTAACTGGAATCCGATCGCGCACGACTTGGATCTGCCACGCACAGTGCTCGGCTCGCTTCAGGAAGAGGTAATTCAGTTCGCCAACGACGAAACCGGTTCTGCAGTATTTCTGCTGCATGGGCGCGCAGCATCGGGGAAGACGAGCGTACTGAAAAGGCTCGCCTTCAACCTTGCGGAACAAGGAATGTTTGTGTGCTGGCTGCTCGACTACTTGTTCAGCGACATGGGAAGGCAGCTTGAAGCGGCATTGCGCAAGATCCGAGAGGCGGTATCGAGCGCGCCGATTGTCCTTTTCATCGACAGCCCCGCCCTGCTCCGCGACCTCGACCTCACAACGCTGTTTGCCACGGCAGAACGTCTAGGGATTTCTCTACTCGTGGTCCTCGGTGCGCGATCGAGTGACGCGCCTCGAATTGGGAAAGAACTCGATGAAGGCGCCGGGCGCGTGGCGTTCAGCAAGGCTGAGCTTCCCGACGTACTTGATGACGTCGAGTGGATAATTTTGCCCGACTACCTCCTAAAGCTTGGAATCTCGCGAACACAGGAAGAAGCAACCGCCGCGGTGACCGCTGCGGCGAACAGCAAGCAGACTCGCGACTCGTTGGCCCTCTTGTACTATTTGCTTCCGAAAACACGCCAAGCCATCGAGGGCTCGATTCGCAGCGAATACGTTTCTCTCGGAGATAGTCAGGGACTCAAGCGCATAATGGCCGGAGCCTTCAGCGGTTCGCATCCACACCTGCAGGACGCTTACGGCATGGTCGCTGCGTCTACACGCTACGGTGTGTCAGTTCCAGCAGAGGTTCTTGTGAACGCACTCGGCGTCAGTTACGGCGAGTGGGCGGAGTCTGTCAACAAGAGCGGACCGGCCTGGGGATTCTTGTATCCGGACGATTCGGACGATATCGAAGGCGCGCGGTACCGCACACGCAACGCCGTCGTGACAGACATTGTGCTTGAGCTGATCAATGGCTCCGCGACCAATCGTTCTGGCGAAGTCGAAAAGTTACGCAGGCTGCTCTCGGCGTGCGACTCGACCAATCCCGTCTACGAAAAGTTCTGCGAGCGCATGCTGGTCAAGAACGGGAGTCTCGCCGGGCTCGACCTCGCGCAAGGAGTCGAATTGTTCGAGGCCGCCGAACGGGCCTTGCCTCAAAAGAACCGCGCAATCTTGCATCACAAGGGCATCTGGATTCGCCGGAACGGCGGCGATCTGGATCGCGCTCTGCACGCTTTCGACGAAGCCCTCGGAGCCCCAACAAGCCCGAATTCGGAGCGTGATGAACTCGATGAGTTCATCCACACGTCAAAGGCGGCTGCAATAATCGACAAAATGGACAAGGGGCTAATCGGGTGGACCGAAGGTCAGGGCGATGCACTAAAGGAACTTGAGCGATCGCGTTCGCCGAAGTTTATCAATCCTAATGCGGTTCACCTATACGCTGGGCTAGTCGAGCGACTTGCGTTTAGGCAGACAGAGACGCCCGAGGTTGACCAGTATGAACTAATCAACCGCGCTCTGACCGACATCGACAGAACACTAATCGTTGTCCGCGCGGGAGGCCGAGTCGGCCTGCGCGCGAGCGTGGACATGCTCGAGGATCGGCGAGCAACTCTGTTGGCTCGGGTAGGCGACATTGATTCAGGCGCCGAGCGCGTCTGGGAGAATCACCAAAGTCAAATGGGGTTTGTGGTTGCAGCGCGACGGCGTCTCGCGGCCGCGCTTGTGAAACGACCGAACGCCGGCGCCGAATTCAAGACCGCGTTCGACTACTGGAGCTCTTCCAGAGACCGTGTTCTCACGCGAACCTCGCTTGCACCGGAGCTGGCGGAAGTCGGGCTTGTTCTTTATTATCTTTGGCAAATAGAGCCCAGGAATCGGGAATGGCGGCGGACAGTTCACGCGCCAATAAACTGGAAGCTGATGAAAGACTGCGCGGAAATTACTCTGCATGGCTTCCGTTTTCAGAAGGACCCGTTTTACAGATACCTTCTGGGCCTAAGTCTCGCTCACTGTGGTGAGTGGGCTTCGGCGAGGGTGGTCTTTCAGGAAAACCGAAAGCTCGGTCTGCCCAACGACACCCTCCACGTTCCGCGCTGTTACTTCCTCCACGCAGAAGGAAATCCGGCGCACCTTCAGGGACGCCTGAACGCTGGCGCGACCAGCGACTACTTCAACGCGACGGATATCCAGCAAGACTTTGAGGTGGCACGAGGTGAGCGCTGGCCGAGAAATAGCGGCATTCAATACGCTTATGTGACATTCTCATTTGCCGGCCCTCGAGCAACGCGTTCAGAGACAGCCTGTCGTTGATCCTAGTCAGAAATCCGCGGTCACCGTTTCCAGCTCGCTCGATGCCGTGTCGAGAATTTGAGCAAACGCGGAGGTTGGGCGACCACGGCGCGACGTCATGGCGTTAAGCGCCCGCGCGAGGAAATAGGCCGTGGACGCACCCGGGCAGTGGTGAACTGACACGCCGACGGGAGAGATCAGCGCAAAGACGCTGTCCGAGACGCGAACGCACGTTACAACTCTCGGCTTGCTACTGACGATCCATTTCCGGAGCTTTTCTGCGAATTGGTGTAAGTCGGAAGCCTCAACTTCGGCGTTGAAGAAGTAGATACCTTGCCAGATTGCGCCGCATCGAGGCGGCAGTGTGCCAAGTCCGTGGAAAGCGTCCAGGAATTGATCTTTCTTGAGCGTCGTCTTCACAGAGATCGAAGCGAGGACGCTCTCGCAGTCGGCAATGATCAGGCCGCTCTGATGAAACAGGGGCCTCTCGCCGAATGTGTCGACGACAACAATGTCTTGTTCGCTGCTCGATCGCGCGCCGTCGACTACGAAGGCTCTGCCAGTAACCGTGGCGTCGGGCGCATAGCGTTCGATCAGCCCTCGGAGCAACGCCTCCTTGTGTGTGCCGTCCGAGAGCCAATGAGAAGATCCGATCAGCTGCCTGACGCGGTCGGCTTGTGCGTTTAGTTCGACGGAAAGCGTCTGGAAAAACGACGGCAGATTCTTGAGTGACATGTGCTCAAACTCTCTAGCTCGGGGCCAAACCGACCCGCAAGCGATGTCGACCGCCGAACTAAAATGTTCGAAGGCGCTTCAAATCGGATGCTGGCTATTCTAGGTCCGTACCGTAGGCAAGCGAGAATCGCGCCGCGGCGCTCGTCCGATCTCGGCGACAAGGTATTCTTGAGATTGGATGAGCGCCTGTGTCACTCCTGATCCATGAGGATCTACCGACTGAGTCAGGCGGAGTTCCGGGCGTGGCGCGATCACGACACCCGCATGGAGCTCACGAAGCGCATTTTCACCGAGCACGGGCTTTCGCAAATCCGCACCCCGAGCGGGCGCGTTTTGGGCACTGCTCGCCAAACTAGCGAGCGTGTCCCGATCGAACGGGCGAAGTTTCGCGCGGCGCACCACGCCGTGCGTCCCGGCGAATGCATGTGCCGCGAGTGGCAGAAGCCCGCCGGCAAGGAGGACGAGCACCACCCA